>FLNV01002066.1_pt1 | contig 63896 bp, 54 predicted proteins | sample 1140351 | NCBI WGS metagenome assembly FLNV01 (sample SAMEA3878207, study PRJEB12797) | bioreactor metagenome | biome: Moose rumen | place: Sweden | collected 2011-10 | reverse complement strand
AACTCATTAATATGACATCATCTCTCTATATAAACCATGATTCATGTTTAATGAATCGAATATCACACCAGGATATTGGTTTCCTTCTATCAAGTCGGGGCCATCATTTGTTATTGCAACGTCCCATCCCACAAATCTAACCTGTGGAATCTTTTTGGCTACATCTTTAACAAATTCTACAGTTTGATGCCAAAAAGGTATCTCCCTACCTAACATGTAGATTTCTGTCCCTGGATGTACATATATTTGTTTTCCTAAAGAATTGGTCACCCCTGGACCATTTATCCTTCCATACATAAGATCAATAGGGTAAATTACTCCGCCTGCACAAAAATTATCTACAAGAGAATCCCCTTTGCCACACCTTAAACCTACTTTTAGAAGATGTACTTCTCCAGATGTGTCCATTATGGTCATCATACGAAGTGTATTGACAGACTTGTTGTTAAAGCACATCATAGGATGCTGGGTTATTATTTCCTCCAATATGTAATCCTGACCAGCGTATAACGATAAAGTATCCACATTTTTTAAAAATAACTCTTGGATTCCTTTACCTTTTGTGCCGCAAGAAGGCTTTATCAAGCAATGGCCAGTTCTATTAATGAAACCCTCAATTTCTGACACAGTGGCGTTTTTACAATCTATCCATTCACGATTGACAAAATCAGCAAAATATTTATTGAATTCCGTTTTGTTACCCAATAAATATTCATACTTTCTGTCGTTATATCTCGCCCTTACCTTACCAATACGTCTCTTTGTGTATGTTTCATCTCTATCAAACGAACGGAGTTTGTAAAAGCCTCCCTCATAATATTGGAGTGGGCTGCATCCATATCTCAAATAACAGAAAACAGAATCTATCCAATGATACAAGACATGTTTTCCTGTCCGCTTTGCCGTTAATCGTGCGTATTTAATTGACTCGAATAAGTCTTTTTTTTCTCTATACAGATATAGTTCCATGCTTCCTTTTATTATTTAATTTTGATACCACTAAAGTCTTTAATACAAAGAAAGGTCGAGGCTTGAAAAGAACAGACCATCCCATATATATGGCGGTGAAAATGGAGAACTTTATGACACCGATTGTGTATAAGCCTAAGTTTAAGTTCTTGCAAATAAGATAACTTGTAAAAAAAGCTATCAATGTCAACGCTGCAATTGGAAAAAGATTCCACAATTGCATTTTCAGGTCATGTTTTATATACTTCTCAACCAAGTACATATTGATGAGCGTGCAAGTCCATGAGTGGATAACCGCCCCATATAACAGACCATAAATACCAAAAGCAATGAGACCTCCAATCATCAAAACAAGACCAATAGACTGCTTGAGAATAGACCATATAAACAAGGTGCGACTTTTGCCTATGGCAAAAATTGTCTGAAGATTAACGGCCTGGAGACAAGTGCCCAATCCAACCAAACATAATATTTGAAAATACGGAACACTCTCCAACCAGCGGTCAGAATAAAGCAGAACAAACAAAGGCTTTGCAACAAGTATAAGAACCAACATGAGAGGAAAGGTTAAATAAGCAATTATGCCCGTCAACGAGTTTAAAATATTAACCATTCTGTGCTTGTCATCCTGAACCTCTGAATAAAGAGGAAATGTCACTTGACTCAGAATCTGTGATATACTAAGCGAAGCCAAGTTTCCGGTACTACGTGCCCTTGAATAATAGCCCATAATCATCGGATTGTAAAACTTACCAATCAGAAGTCCTTGTATTTGTTGGCTGAACATGACAAAGAGATTATTCATGAAAATATAGAAACCAAAACTGAACAACTCCTTGAATGACTTCCTTGAGAAAATCAATATTGGCCTCCATTTGATATAAAACCAGAAAACAAATGCGGGAATGAGAGCGGACAAAATGTTCTGGGCGACCAATGACCATACCCCATAGCCATGATATGCCATAATTATGGTAATTGTAAGAGAGATGATAGAGGTGGAAATTGCGACCTTAGATAATATTTTGAAGTTCAGTTTCTTCCGTAATTGATTATATTGAACAATATTGAATGCGTAGATAAATAAAATAATGCCCTGAACCCTCAGAACATCACTTAAAAGCGGTATATTATAAAAACCGGCAATAGCAGGGGCAGAAAAATACAAAACTGCATATAATAATACAGCCATTCCGAGATTCCAAAAGAAGATAGTGGAATAGTCCTCCTGTGTGGGTTGTTTCTTTTGAATCAAAGCAGAGCCGAAGCCGCCATCGATAAATGATTCTGCCAAAGTCATAAAAATAGCAAGCATACCTATGCAGCCATAGTCGTATGGTGTCAGCAATCGTGCAAGAACAATCCCAGAAATAAACCTAATAAGCATCGTAGAATATTTCTGTAATGCCGTCCAGACCATCCCTGCCACAGCTTTCTGCTTTAGATTCTTCTGTTCTGACATTGGGAGGTAAGTGTTCAAAAGTATACTAAACCCCTTTAATAGTAAACTGTCAATTTTGACGTCCAGGCTTAAAAACTGCCGTTTTGGGCAGCTTTGGGCCACCTGAAGCGTCTAAATCAAATTAAACTTTATTATTTTTTAATACCGATGGTCATCGGTAACATGTTCTTGCGTCCCGTTGGTAGCAAGCCAGCAGAGCTGGAGCGTTTGCGCTCTACTGTCATAGTGTCTACCAGCTCATTATCCAAATACATATAAACATTGAATCCATCCGACTGGAGTGCATCAATCTTTGTCTCGCCAAGGAAATCACGGAGCACCTTGCGACCACGGCTTCCGTCTTCGTAAAAGTAAACTGCTATCTTAGCTTCCTTGTTTACCATGCACCAGATGTATTTCTTTCCGTACTTACCCGCCACCTTCACTCTGCACCAGGTCTCGTCGCAGTTTACAACAGCACCTTTGGCAAGCAGCTTCTCCTTCAGGATTGGAAGCACCTTATTCAGATGCTTTGATCCCTTGACAAACCAGTTATATACTGTATTGCGGCTCATGTTCATTCTGTTGTTCAGCAGACGTACCATCTCGCGGTAAACTGGAGTAGACGTCAAAATTGACAGTTTACCGCTTACCAAAAGAAAGGTAATAACTATATCTTAGACCACCTAAAAAGGGGTAGGATGCTTACGTCTAAAAATGACCACTTACTATTGACAAAGCTTGTATATATTCGCTTGAGCAATGTTTACCAAAGCCATTCGAGCCAGCATCCTAGCCGGTGTCTGCGGCATACCGCCTTTTACTTGCATATTGTCTATCGTAGTGAATATGCCGGCATGCGACTTTCGCTTACCTGCATTTCTTGGAAGAACATCAAATTTGATTTCAGGATGATCTGGCACAACTGCACCCCTTATACTTCCTACATTCATCTGAGCATAGCCGTAAAGAGTATTCCCTTCACGCTTAATACTTTCTATGTCAGACTCAAAACACTCCATGGCCATCCTCAATACCGATATATATGTCTCGCCAAAGGCATCTTCAAGCATAAAGGCACGTTGTGACAAAATGCCCTCGCAAATAAAAAGAGGCGAGAACAATATTCTCGCGACGTCTTCCCAGTCTGCCACAACATCAGGATTAACTACTTTTTCCATCATGCAGTAATTTTACGGATGACATCCAACATTGATGCAGTAGCAAACCGTATTTTATCGCCTGAATGTATCTTGCCATCTCTTTCATAGACATAAGAATAGAAATTGTTGCCAACACTGATGCTGGCCTTGCCGTCACGAGACTGGAGAAGGAGAGTTCCTGCCTCGTCAGGGAAGAGCACCCAATCGCGGAAATCTGCGCTCACACCTTGCTTAAGAACCTTCTGCAAATTGTCAACAGCTTTCTTTTCCATGGGCAAAGCACCAGCACCGTCCCAAGACTTCTTAAGCGACTTTAACTCTTCAACGCGATTCCATAAGCGAAGCGCATCGCCTGTTAAAGCTACAGATGCATCATCTTTTCCTGCCAGCCTACGCACATATTGAAGCACCTTCAGCAAGGTCTGCTCGCTGTCAGGGATGCTCTCTATCTGCTGGGCAATTTCCATTCTTATATCTAACGTCGTCATGTTTTTGTCCTTTTCGGTTGCAAAGATAGGAAGAATATTTGGGAAATGCAAGAAACAGGGCTACTTTTTTGCAGGATTATGGTGCCACTAAGAATAAAACAAGGGGGACACCCCATCATAGGACAGGATTTAAGATTAATTTTTCATGATTAAAAATAAATCCGCAGGATGCTGATATCCAGTATCCTGCAGATTTGATAATATTGTTACTCTGCAATACAGATAGTTACACGGTTGAGGTCGTTCTCTGCGAAGGGCTGAACACGGCTACCCTTAGAATCGTAGGTGATACGATCCTGAGCGATTCCGTAGTCATTGATGAGCGACTTAACAACAACGTCAGCACGGCCTGCAGCAAGGCGGTCGTTGATCTTGTCGTTACCTGTACCTGCGTCAGCATAACCTGTTACAACAACCTTTGACTCTGGATACTTTGCCATGTAGTCAGCGATGTCCTTAACCTTCTGAGCTTCCTCTGTGCGGATCTCAGTCTTGTTGATCAGGAAGAACACATCACGACGGATTGGCTCGATAACTGGAGCAGGTGCTGGAGCAGGTGCTGGCTCTGGCTCGGGCTCAACGATTGGCTCTGGCTCTGGCTCTGGAGCTGGTGGAGGAGGCAGGATCTTGTTGTAGGTCTTGCCAAGGTTGATCTTCAGACCAACGAGAGCATTGAAATACCAGTCGGCCTTCATCTTACCGCCACTGTGGTTCTTTGAGTTGTACTTGTCGCTCAGGATGTTTGCATTACCCTCAACAGTGAGAGCTACAGCATCAGAGAGCTTGAATGCAGCCTCAAGACCAGCGCGACCGAACAGACGAACCTTTGAGCCATCCCAGAGATACTCAAGGTTGTAAGCGTTCAGGTTCTGAAGGTTCTTTGCGATGTCGTTTGCCTCATCGTTACCCCATGCGATGTTTGCACCACCACCAACGAATGCAGTGAGGTTGAACACGCGGTTAGGGTTCCAGCCGCAGAACAGGTTGCTGAGGTTGAACATGAAGTCCAGACCAGGAGCAACATACTTGTACTTAAAGTCGTTTGTGTAAGGTTCTGCACCAACCTGAGTGCGGAAACCGTTCCAGCCGCCCTTGCTCTGCCAAGCGTTAGCCTGGATGCGGGCACCGAATACTGGAGTGAACTGGTAGCCAAGGCCAAGCTGGATGTTCGGAGACAGCAGCTTAGAGAACTTAGCCTCACCGAGAGTGTACTGAGCACCGGCCTCGATATTCAGGAAGGCGTGCTTCTGGAACTCATACTTTGTGCCGTCGGCTGCCTCATAGGTGGCCTGGGCATTGGCTGACATTACACCAAATACCATCAGTGCAGCAGCCATCAGAGTCTTCATTTTCTTCATTTCACTAAATGTTTAATGTTATACTTCTGTATTTATTGGATCGAGTCAGCGATAGCTTTTGTATCAACTGTGATTAAGGTATCGCTAGGCACGAATTCCTGTGCAGATTTAGGCAGTGTAGTGCAGACAACAGCAATCAAAACGCCATTGTCACCGTCGATGTAATCGACAATCACGCTGTCGCCATCCATGGCAAGGCCGTTCTGGAGACGGGTGCGAGTCATATCGACCTGTAAGTCCTTACCATCGACGGCAAGAACCATTGCCTTCAGCGTGTCATTGGCTACTTCAACGCTCTTCACTTGTCCGCGGACGTTCTTCAGTTCGGGCTTGCAGCCGACAAAGGCTGCTGCCATGCCGCACAGAATCATTAATGCAAGAAATGCTTTCTTCATTTCGTTACTTTCAGTTTTAAAAAGAAGGGGGAGCACCCCGTATTAGGAAGCTCCCCCTTGGGATAAGTATCTAGAATCTAGGTTCCAATTCTTTAAATACTATCATCCAGAGATTAATAATTCTCCTGAACAGATGCAGCGTTGTGATAGAGAGTGAATGGCAGAGTAGCGATAGGCTTAAGTTCTGATTCGCTTACTAATGCACCAGTAGCAAAGTTCCAGTTCAGACCAAACGCTGTTAAAGCATAGATTTCGATCTTACCTTCAAGTGTAGATGCTGGAGGAACAACACCAGTAGCCTGCTTGAACTTGTAATTTGTACCGCCATTCTCCGTAGCCCACGTACCTGACATTGGCAGGTCAGCTGTATAGTATTCTGTACCACCGGCAGTAATCTTCATGCGGAAGTAACGGTTATTTGGCATGAACTTACCACCGACAGTTGTATGATACCAAGTATTCATCAAAGCAGCTGTTGTTTTAGCCTGAGTGAAGAGATCAGTACCATCAGACATGTTTGCACTATTTGTAGACTTCAGCAGAGTCCAGATAGAAGCATTAACTGCTTTGTGGTCAGAGATTCGCTTGTCAGTACCAGTAGCGTCAGCGTAGTACAGCAATTGATCATCACCCCAGATGACAAAGTACTTGTTAGTGGTATGCTGATTAACATTACCAGCAGCCATGTCTGAGTCGTAAGTCTTACCTACCTTGAAGTTGTAACTAGCCCACTCGTAAGTCTGGATAGAAGGATCGAGAGGATCAACAAACTTAACAGCTGTTAAGTCAGAAGCAAGAGCCTCATAATCACCATTACCTGCTGCGGGAACATAAGCGTCATCAATGTACTGAAGATCAATATCATCATATAAATAGGTCAACTCAGCATCATAAGGTGTACCGAGAATAGCTTCTCCAGCAGGGTCGCCAGCAGAATACTCAGCAACACGAGTAAAGAACTGATCATTATCTGCCTCACCTGCAACGATTACATCAATTTCATCATCATCGTCATTTGTACGTGTTGCATGGAATGTAAACTTAGTAGGATCAACTGGAGCAGTTAGTGATGCAATGTTAGTGTACTGGGCAATAGAGAATACACCGCCAGCGACATTTGCAGGAGCAATATTCCAAGCAAGAGGAGTTGTAACATCTGTTGCAGGTGTAGGATAAACTGTCAGAACACCATTTACTGGCTCACGAGTAGCATTCCACTTGAAACCAGGAGCTGTAGGCATCACCTTTGTTGCAGAAATACCTAACTTAGCAACAAGAGCGTCGTGATGATCTGCATCAGTTACATTGATTTCACCCTTAACGGCACCAGCTACACCATTAACCATCTCACCAACATTGTCAGCAGAGAGCAGAATGAACTTGATATCCTCAACCTTTGTAGCCTCAGTACCGTCATCCTTAGAAAGCAACCAGTAGTTTACTTTGACAGCCTTGATTGCAACACCATCGCTAACAGGGATAGTAATTTGACCATTGCTCTTTGAAAGAGTACCCTTCTTAGCTGTGATATCAGAAATAGTTACAGGTGTCAAACCAGAGTTATATTTGCGCTTAAGAATATTTGTCTCCTTAGCATCTGCCAAAACATTTGCTTTGGTGTTCCAATTTGCAACTGCAGATCCCTTTGTTACACGTGCTACAAATGAACCAGCGATGTTCTTCTCATCAGTAGCAGAAGGTGTACCAACAACTACATAGAATGAACGACCATCTGGGTCAACAAGAGAACCATCATAGTTAACAGCAATTACACGGAAACCAATGATATCACCGATAGCAGACTCACTCTCAATAGTAATCTTAAGAGGATCTGTTGCAGGTGTAATTTCGTTCAGACCAGTAATTGTGTAACTTGACCAAGCCTCAAACTCAGAAGGAGCAGATTCTACGGCAGCAAACTTATCAAGAACAACATAATAGTACTGTACGTTAGAGTTATTAGCAAATGTCATCACACTAGCACCTCCAACTGTAGACCAACGGCTCAGACTAATATCAAACGAACGTGTATCCTCATCAACAACAACATACTTCTTAGTAGCAGCTGTGCGATCATCGCCAGAAATATAGTTGGCCTTCTTATTTGCTGTCAGGGTATCTACAGTGTAACGAGCAACTGCCTTAATATCCTTATCATTCATATTCTGCCAATTGAGCTCAGCATACCACTTATCAGCAACTGGAGATTCCTTTGTCTTATCTTCACCGATAACCTTTTTCTCGGTGTTGTTCCAACGGTTCTTGAGGTCTTCAATTTTAGTCCAAACTTGATTCTCAGCATCACCCTTAACCTCGAAATTAAGAGTCTGTTCAGGAGCATAAGGTCCATAATATACGTCAAGATCGAAAGTAGAGTAAAGCACGCGGTCATTCTCACCACTCTTAACACCAATAGCATAAACTGCAAGTCCACGTTTCTTATTAGGACTCTTTGTTGTAACCTTAGCACCTTGAGTAGCTTCAGCTAATTCATCATTAGTAACACCAGCCTTACGAGCAAAAGTAATAACCTTCAGACCTGTGCTAACATCAGCACGTGTGATAAGTTGATTATAGTCTGTAATACTCTTAACCTCAACATACTCATCCAAGCTCTCACCGAGTGAATTAATAAGAGTAATATCCTCTTTCGTTAACACAGCATTTGCTGGATTAACGCGAACAACAATACGGTTATCAAAAGAAATCTCCTTACCAGCAGAATAGTCAACAGGAGCAATTTCACCCTTGTCAGCAGCACCATAGTTGCGAACAGGATCACCTGCAGGAGAAGCGTCTGCACCGAACTTATTCTGAACCTCTGTACCAGTCAGAAGATTCAGCGTTGAATTTGTACCAGGATATGCATAAGAAGAAGGAACGAGTTCAACACTTGTCACAGCCTTCCAGATAGCATCAACTGAAGCAACAGCGTTGTTAACCTCCTGAATCTTGGCGTCAATCTTCTCGTCAATAGCAGACTCGAGCTCAGACTTCAGGTTGTTAACCTGCTCCTGCAGCTTCTCAGCCTCGGCCTTTGTGAAAGCAGCGTCAGCAGTAGCCTTTACAGCAGCAAGAGCCTCCTTAACAGCCTCAATAGCAGTCTTTGCCTCAGCAGCCTTGGCAGCAGCGTCAGCCTTTGTCTCATAAGTCTCAGCGATTGTCTTCAGGGCATCAGCCAGAGCAGCCTTTGCATCCTCGTCTGCCTTCTTGGCAGCAGCAGCGGCACCGTCAGCTGTCTCCTGAGCCTTATTGGCAGCGGTGATAGCATTACCAGCCTGAGTACCTGCATCGGTACCAGCCTTCTTGGCGTCAGCGATGGCAGCCTCAAGGGCGGTCTTCAGGTCAGCTACTGCAGTCTTTGTAGCAGCAGCGTCGGCTGTAGCCTGAGCAGCCTGGGCAGCGCTCTGAGCGGCAGCAATCTTGCTGTCCAGTGTAGACTGGAGAGCAGTCAGCTCGCTGAGAGCAGCCTTTGCATCGATTTGTTTCTGCAAGTTGTTGATGTCGTCATCATAATCCTTACAAGAAACGAAAGAACCTACAGCAGCGATTACGAGCGCTACCATAAGTAACTTACTAAAAATCTTTCTTTTCATACGATTAAAAAAATTAAAATTAATAAAAAACTAAATTAAGTTGTTATACTTTTCTTTCTTCTCTCAAATCTGTGCCTTCCACTGCCTGCTAAAGCATTTTCGGGCACTATATCTCCTGCGCGGAGTTACATTTTCGGTGCAAATATAGACATATTTCTGAAATCTAGCAAACATTTTCGCATTTTTTTTTGAAAAATAGTCAAATTATTGCCTCATTCAAGGGAAAACCACGCATTTTTAACGATTTTTGCGTGAAAATCCGTGTATACATCGGGGTTTGCACACTTTTTACTGTCATTGTTTCTGTTTCGTAGTTCTAAAGGCCTCCTTATACCTTATTAATTAATTATTATAGTTCAAAATTACTTATTATCTATTCACCACTTCCATCGTATATAGTTCCTGGATCATCACCTCTATAGTTAAGCCCCCAGATACCAATTACGACAAGAGAAACCAACATTGAAAAAGACAACCAAACTGGCGATGGAATATTTTCCAGCATAATAGTACTCCTTTCTTTTTTACTTTCTTGTTTTACTTCTATTTCGATTTTTCTCTCTTTTCAGTTCACGGTTCTCGTCTGATTTAAGAATCTTTTTTCATTTTCGGGTGCAAAGTTAATGCTTTTTTTTTAATCTACAAGTTTTTTTATGTTTTTTTTTAAAACTGTGCTGATTTTGGTGTTCTGGGGAACGGAATAACGTCACGAATGTTCTGCATTCCGGTCACGAAGAGGATGAGACGCTCGAAGCCAAGACCGAAACCGGCATGAGGACAGGTTCCCCAGCGACGGGTGTCGAGATACCACCAGAGATGAGTCTGGTCCATCTGGCGACGAGTGACTTCGGACATGAGCTTCTCGTAGCTCTCCTCACGGACTGAGCCACCGATGATCTCTCCGATCTGGGGGAAGAGGACGTCTGTACCCTGCATCGTCGGACCTGGAGCAATAGAACCCTTGTATCCCACGGAAGGCTGTAGCTGTAAGGGGGAGTTAGAAGGAGTTACCGCTTCGCTTAGGGAGTTAGAAGTCATTACCTCATTCCCTTGATTATTATTTGGAGTGGTAGGAGTATTGACTTCCAACTCCTTATTCTGCTTCATGTAGAAGGATTTGATGGCGGAGGGATAGTCGGTCATGATGACGGGCTTGCGGAAATGTTCCTCGACGAGGTAGCGCTCGTGCTCAGAGGCGAGGTCGTCACCCCAGTTGCAGGGGAACTCGAACTTCTTACCGTTCTTGATTGCCTCCTGGAGGATATTTATTCCTTCGGTATATGGCAGACGGACGAAACTGTCCTTAAGTACTCCCTCAAGACGGGCGATAAGGGTCTTGTCGATCATCTGGTTGAGGAAGGCAAGGTCGTCCTTACAGTTGTCGAGTGCCCAGCGCACACAGTATTTGATGAAGTCCTCCTCGAGGTCCATCAGTTCCTCCTGGTCGATGAAAGCCACCTCGGGCTCCACCATCCAGAACTCTGCCAGGTGGCGCGGGGTGTTCGAATTCTCTGCACGGAAAGTAGGACCGAAGGTGTAGATGGCACCCAGGGCTGTTGCACCGAGCTCACCCTCGAGCTGTCCGGACACTGTCAGAGATGTCTGCTCACCGAAGAAGTCATCATCGTAGATAATTTTTCCATCCTCGTCCTTCTTCAGGTCGTAGAGGTTTTTCGTTGTCACCTGGAACATGTTACCTGCTCCCTCACAGTCAGAGGCTGTGATGAGCGGGGTGTGGAAATAGAAGAATCCGTGCTCATGGAAATAGGTATGTATAGCCATCGCCATGTTATGACGGATACGCATCACGGCTCCGAAGGTGTTGGTGCGAAGACGCATGTGGGCGTTCTTACGCATCACCTCAAAGCTCTGGCCTTTCTTCTGCATGGGGTACTCATTGTCGCAGAGACCGTAGATCTCCAGGCGTGTGGCCTGCACCTCGCTCGACTGTCCGGCACCCTGGCTCTCCACGAGCAGTCCCTCGGCAGAGATACAGGCACCAGTGGTAATCTGTTTGAGCAGCTCGTCGTCGAACTTCGTGGGATCGACAACAATCTGCACGTTCTTGATGGTTGAACCATCGTTGAGGGCAATGAAGTCGACGGACTTGCTACTGCGGTGCGTGCGCACCCAGCCTTTGACGCAGACCTCCTTGCCGTATTGTGTGCTTTGAAGCACATCGATTATTTTTGTACGTTTCATTTGTTAAAGGAGTTAGAAGGAGTTAGAAGGAGTTAGAAGGAGTTAGAGGTCATTACCTCAAGCCTAATAAAATCCTTAAATTCCTTTATTCCTATTATTAATATTACTATTTATATATTATATATCCTAGACTTTATTATTTCACAGAACCAGGGAGTTGCTGAGTAGTAGAAGCTGATAGCAGAGTATTGACTTCTAACTCCTTCTAACTCCTCCTAACTCCCTTTTAGTCCTCTTACTCATAAGCTCCCATTCTCAGCCTGTCTACCTCTTCCTCCGTCAGGTATCTCCAGTCACCGCGCTTGAGGTTCTTCTTGGTGAGGCCTGCAAACTGGACGCGGTCGAGCTTCTGAACACGGTAGCCGAGGCTCTCGAAGATACGACGCACGATACGGTTCTTACCAGAGTGGATCTCAATGCCGACCTGCTTTTTGTCGGTAGGATGAGCATACTGCACATCGTCGGCCTTGATCACTCCGTCCTCGAGCTCTACGCCCTCAGCTATCTGCTGCATGTCGTGAGCAGAACAAGCCTTGTCGAGGAACACATGGTAGATCTTCTTCTTGAGGTACTTCGGGTGAGTGAGCTTTGAGGCCATGTCACCATCGTTGGTGAGCAGGAGCACACCAGTGGTGTTACGGTCCAGACGGCCTACGGGGTAGATGCGCTCAGGACAGGCATTCTTCACGAGGTCCATCACAGTCTTACGCTGCTGTGGGTCGTCGGAAGTGGTGACATAGTCCTTGGGTTTGTTGAGCAGCACGTACACCTTCTTCTCGATGGTCACGGGCTGGTCGTGGAAACGAACCTCGTCAGTACGCAGGATCTTCGTACCGAGTTCGGTCACTACCTGACCATTTACCGTCACCACACCTGCCTGGATGAACTCGTCAGCCTCACGACGGCTGCACACTCCGGCATTGGCGAGGTACTTGTTAAGACGCAACGGCTCGTTGGGATCGTAGTTGACCTCCTTGTACTCGATACGCTTCTTCATGCTATACTTAGCATTGGGATCATATCCTGGAGTACGCTTCTTCTTATTATATGTAGCGGGGGCACCGTAAGGGGCACGGCCCTGCTTGCCAAACTTGTTGTAACCACCCTGCTGGGGAGCAGAGTTATATCCGCCCTGACGGGGAGCACCGTATGAAGGACGCTGCTGATATCCGCCTTCGCGTGGCTGACGTGGCTGGTAACCACGTGGTTGCTGACCGTATTCATTATCGCGATTCGGATTGTATCCGCCCTGGCGATTCGGGTTATAGCCTCCCTGACGTGGCGCACCATATGAAGGGCGCTGCTGGTATCCGCCCTGACGCGGACGGAAGCTGGGACGCTGGGGTGTGCTACTCTGCAGACCTGCGCCAAAACCTTCCGGGCGGAAACCGCCCTCATCATTATCATGATTGTAGGTAGGACGCTCATAGGCCGGACGCTGTCCTGTGTGAATACGCGGGCGTGGCGAACGGCCCGGACGGAATTCACGCTGTTCTTTCTGAAAACCATCTTTTGGTGTTTCTTCAGTCTTCTTTTCGTTCTCGAAATCCATTGAATTGTGTTTTTAAGAAGGAGTTAGAAGGAGTTAGGGGGAGTTAGAGGTCATTACCTCAGTCCCCATTTTCCTTGTGGTCCTTGTTGCTCCTGATTATTTAATTACCTTATACCTTATTATATTATATATATTAAAGGAATATCCTTGTCATATTTATTATTATTTATAAATTCCGGAGTAGCAGAGTATCGACTTCTAAATCCCTCTAACTCCTTCTATATCCTCTATATCTTCTACATCTATATCCCCGTATACGTCGAAGGCGTGATCGCCCTCAGCTCCTCCTTTACCTCCTCGCTGACGTCGAGGGTCTCGATGAAATTGGCGATGGTGGCGGCATTGATGCCCTCGTTGGTACGGGTGAGAGCCTTCAGGGTCTCGTATGGGTTGGGGTATGCCTCGCGACGGAGGATGGTCTGAATGGCTTCAGCCACTACTGCCCAGGTGTTGTCGAGGTCCTGCTGGAGCTTTTCCTCGTTGAGGATGAGTTTACGCAGGCCCTTGAGTGTGCTCTGGAAGGCGATGAGGGCATGGCCCATAGGAACACCTACGTTGCGGAGCACCGTTGAGTCGGTGAGGTCGCGCTGCAAACGGCTGACAGGCAGTTTGGCTGCCAGGAACTGCAGTATGGCGTTGGCTATGCCAAGGTTGCCCTCTGAGTTCTCGTAGTCGATGGGGTTCACCTTATGAGGCATGGCACTGCTACCCACCTCTCCCTTCTTGATCTTCTGTTTGAAGTAGTCCATGGAGATATACATCCAGAAGTCACGGTCGAGGTCGATGATGATTGTGTTGATACGACGCATGGCATCGAAGATGGCCCCGAGCCAGTCGTAATTGGATATCTGTGTGGTGTACTGCTCACGCTCAAGACCGAGTTTCTCGCTCACGAAGCTGTTGCCGAACTCACGCCAGTCGTACTGGGGATATGCCACATGATGGGCGTTGAAGTTGCCTGTGGCACCACCGAACTTAGCGGTGATTGGTGTCTCCTTAAGACCACGGAGCTGTTCCTCAAGACGGTACACATACACCATTATCTCCTTACCCAGACGTGTAGGTGACGCGGGCTGTCCATGAGTCTTTGCGAGCATAGGTATGTTCTTCCACTGCTCGGCATAGTCGTGGAGTTGTTCTATCAGCTCCTCCAGGAGGGGATAGTAGACATTCTCCAGGGCTTCCTTGATGCTCAGGGGGACGCTGGTGTTGTTGATATCCTGGGAGGTGAGGCCAAAGTGGATGAACTCTTTGAAGCTGTCTAACTTCTTTTCTAAAGCCTCCTTAATGAAATACTCTACCGCCTTGACGTCATGGTTCGTCACGGCCTCGATATCCTTTACGCGCTGCGCGTCGGCAGGCGTAAAATCACGGTAGATCTTTCGCAGCTCATCAAACAGGTCATGGTTGAAATCACTGAGCTGGGGCAACGGCAGTTCACAGAGGGCAATGAAATACTCTATCTCCACACGCACACGATAACGTATCAGCGCATATTCCGAGAAATATTCTGCCAACGGTTCTGTCTTACCCCTATAGCGGCCATCTATAGGCGAGATGGCTGTCAACAAACTTAAATCCATTATACTATTTAACTATCGACAATTAACTATTTTACTGCAATTTCTCAATTGCGCTGCAAAATTACAAATTTAAAATAAAAAATAAAAAATAAAAAATAAAAAATATATTAACGCGGTATAAAATATTGATGCATTACGGTTTTACATCGTCTATTATTTACGTGGTTTCACATATTTCCCGCGTTATCCTCATAGTCGGAGTAACTTCTATTTTTTATTTTTTATTTTTTATTTTTTATTTAAAGCTCATACAATTCGTTCGCTCCCATGAGCTCGACCTTCTTTTCCTCCAGGACTTTCTCGCAGGCGTCGAGGTCGGTAGGACGTATGATGACGTGGGCGACGTCGCCATTGGCAAAGGAGTACATGTATTCGATGAAGATGCCGCGCTCTGAGAGGTGCTTGAGCACTACGGCCAGGGAACCGCTGACGTTAGGACATACGAATCCGATGACATCGGTAATCTTCACTGCGAAATGGTGCTCCTTGAGTACCTTATAGGCCTTCTCTGGGTCAGAGACGATACAACGGAGGATTCCGAAATCGCTGTTATCGGCAATACTCATGGCTGAGAGGTTTACGCCTGACTCACCAAGTACTTCTGTTACCTCTGTAAGTCTGCCAGACTTATTCTCGAGGAAAATGCTTAACTGTTTTGCTTTCATTGTTTTTAGAAGTTAGAAGGAGTTAGAGGGAGTTAGAGGGAGTTAGAGGTCAATACCTCAGACTACCAACTATTCCATCGAACTCCTAAATTTATTATCTTTTATACCTTTAATATATGCGTTTAAGAAATAACTGGTTTCACGAACACCAGAAATAAGAGAGTCAAATACAGAAGAGTCGATATATCCAAGGTCCCGGGACAAAATACAGTAATATCTGCATTCTTCCAAACTACCCTGTGCAATATTCAAGAATCTCAATTTGTCAGCTTGACTTAATTTACGGTATCCTTCCGCTATATTCGCAGCAATAGAGACTGCAGCACGCTGAAACTGAGAGGAGAGTCCAAATTTCTCAAAGTCAGGGAAGCCTTTTGTACTGCCATATACAGACATCACAAACTGATGAGCCTTCTGCCATGCCAATATGTTTTCAAACGTCTTTGTCATCTCACATCATCTCACTATCATCAGCATCACATATGACTTCTAACTCCCTCTAACTCCTTCTAACTCCTTCTACAGCTTTCTCTTATCAATCACCCTCTTCGCCTTTCCTTCCGAGCGCTCGATGCCCTTCGGTTCTACGAGGCGGACCTTGAATCCGAGGCCGATGACACTACGGAGCTCACCCTCGAGCTTCTTCTGCAGACCAACCATCGTAGACATGTCGTCAGTGAAGTAGTCCTCCTTCACCTCGACCTTCAGCTCTGAGGTGTCGGTATTGTTCACGCGGTCAACGATAAGCATGAAGTGAGGCTCAAACTCCTTCTGCTTCAGGATGACATCCTCTATCTGTGACGGGAAGACGTTGACACCACGTATGATGAGCATGTCGTCGCAACGGCCCAGGATACGGTCCATCCTCACGAGGGTACGTCCACAGGCACATTTCTCGTAGTGGAGTGCCGTAAGGTCGTGGGTACGGTAACGCAACAGTGGCATTCCCTCCTTGGTGAGGTGGGTGAAGGTGAGTTCTCCCAAAGTACCTTCGGGCAACTGTTCTCCTGTGTTGGGATCAAGGATCTCAGGATAATAATAGTCTTCATTAAGGTGTGTCCCGTTCTGGCACTGGCACTCATAGCCTACACCCGGTCCGGCAATCTCACTGAGTCCGTAGATGTCGTAGGCCTTGATGCCCAGCGACTCCTCGAGTTTCTTGCGCATCTTCTCAGTCCATGGCTCAGCACCGAAGGCACCGATCCTCAACTTAAACTCATCGCGACTCCATTCACAATCCCTCATCGCCTCACCAAGGAACATGGCGTAGCTGGGGGTACAGCAGAGAACTGTCGCCCCGAAATCGTGCATCAGCGTCATCTGCTTCTGGGTGTTACCCGAAGAGATGGGGATGACAGAGGCTCCTATGTTCGTTGCTCCGTCATGGGCTCCGAGACCTCCGGTGAACAGGCCGTAGCCGTAGGCCACCTGGAAAATGTCATCCTTGCCGGCACCGTAGGCTGTAAACGCACGGGAGATGGCCTCCGACCATGTGGCGAGGTCCTTACGGGTATAGAGCACAACCACAGGTTTTCCCGTTGTTCCTGATGATGCATGGATACGTACTATCTGACTCATCGGAACTGCTGCCAGTCCGAAGGGATAGTTGTCACGGAGGTCGAGCTTATTCGTGAAAGGCAGTTTCACGATATCGTCGATGCTCTTGATATCGCCCGGCTCGAGGCCCATCTCCTGGAATTTCTTCCGGTAGAAGGGGGTGTTGTAATACACATACTCAGCCATCTTACGCAGACGACTGCTCTGTAACTCGCGAAGCTGCTCGCGATCCATACACTCTACATGTTCATTCCAAATCATACTATTCTAGTTCTTTTGTTTGATTGTGCGGGGACAAAGGTACGAAGAAAAAACGAGAAATCAAATAAAAAATAAAAAATAAAAAATAAAAAATAAAAAAGAAGCTTCGGAGATATTCCGAAGCTTATTTTTTGTGGGCGTTGACGGATTCGAACCGCCGACCCTCTGCTTGTAAGGCAGATGCTCTAAACCAGCTGAGCTAAACGCCCTTGTTTCGTTTGCGGGTGCAAAGGTATGAAGAAAAATCGAGAAATAAAAAATAAAAAATAAAAAATATTCGGATATTAACGGTTTTTAACTAAAAGAGGAGGTTTTGAGCCCTAAACGGGCCTTTTTTAACCGAAGAGCTTGTCGATATCGGATTGGGGGAGGATGGTGATGACAGGTTTGCCATCAGGGGTGTAATTGACGTTGGAGCAGGCGAAGAGAGAGTTGATGAGATTATCCATCTCCTCGTTGGAAAGGACCTGACCGTAGGGAACAGCCGTGCTACGGGCGAGGCTGAGGGCTACGGCTCCGCAGAGTTCCTCTGCCACTCCCCTGCCCTTCTCATCGGCATCAGTGACCATACGACGCAGGAGCATCACCGGGTCGATGCCCTCGATACCCGTAGGGATACCGTTGATGGCGAAGGTGTTGCCGCCTAAGTCGCTGAGGTCGAAACCCAGACTGGTGAGCATGGGCATGATGGTCTGGAAAGTCACCGCCTCAGAGGCAGACAACTGTATCGTCTCCGGGAAGAGGATCTTCTGGGTGCTGACCACTTTGCTGGTCTGCTGTTGTATATACCTCTCATATAATATACGTATGTCGGCCCTGTGCTGGTCGATAACCATCAGACCCGATTTCACCGCAGTCATGATATAACGGCCCTTAAACTGGTAGTGAGCGGGGGATTTCTCAGCGATGACGCTCTCTGCAGGGGCGGAAGAGATAGCAGCCTCAAAGAGGTCATCCTCGCTAAGGGATGGATTGCCAGGCATTCCTGGAGAACCCAGGTCATCAAAGCTATCGAGAGACTCATGGCCATCAACAGAACCTAGAGAGCCTCGGCCTTCTGGGCCACCCAAGCCATCGTAGAGATCCTCCCAATGGGAGGGGGCTTTTTGGCGGGGATTGGAGGCGAAGGGGTTATAATCGGGATTATATTCGACCTTCGGGAGGGTGAAGCCTCCCTGATTAGGATTGAAGGAGGGTATCTCGGGGCGTCCTACGGTGTCGAAGTCGATGGTGGGCACTTCACAGAAACGGCCTATGGCATCGCGCACAGAAGCCATGAGGATCTGCCAGATGGCCTGTTCGTTCTCGAACTTTATCTCTGTCTTCACAGGATGGATGTTGACGTCGATATCAGCCGGGTTGACGTCGAAATAGAGAAAATAGGGTATCTGCATGCCCTCGGGGACAAGACGGTCGTAGGCAGTGACAACAGCCTTATGGAAATAGGGATGTTTCATGTAACGGCCGTTGACAAACAGATAGTCGCAGCCGCCTTTCTTACGCGCTGCCTCGGGCTTTGCCACGAAACCGTGAACCTTGCATATCGCAGTGTCGACATTCACCGGCATGAGATCCTGACCGTACTGTTTGCCGAAGACATCAGTGATACGCTGCAACAGACTGCCGGGTTTGAGGTTCAGCAGTTCTGCACCGTTATGATAGAGTTCGAAACGGATATCGGGATAGACAAGCACGATGCGCTGGAAGGCAGTGATGATATTAGTGAGTTCTGTGGAATTGCTCTTCAGGAACTTCCTACGCGCAGGGACATTGTAGAAGAGGTTGTTGACCTTGAAGTTACTGCCCACAGGACAGGAAACAGGTTCCTGGCCGGTGACCTTCGACCCCGCGATACAGAGCAGCGTACCAATCTCGTCATTAGCCGTGCGCGTCATCAGTTCCACCTGTGCCACAGCAGCGATAGAGGCCAGTGCCTCACCCCGGAAACCCATGGTATGGAGCGAGAAGAGGTCATCTGCCTTCTGGATCTTAGAGGTGGCATGACGCTCAAAGGCCATACGGGCATCGGTCTCCGACATTCCCGTACCGTCGTCGATGACCTGTATCGATGTACGTCCCGCGTCAGTGACAATCACGCTGATGTTCCTCGCTCCGGCATCGACAGCGTTCTCCACCAGTTCCTTGATGACGGAGGCAGGACGCTGGATGACTTCGCCAGCAGCGATTTGATTGGCAACGGAATCGGGAAGAAGAGAGATTATGTCCATTATTAAATAAAAAATAAAAAATAAAAAATAAAAAATAATGCTGCCGCCCTGGTATTTATATGTATTCTAGTTTTTATCATCATTTTTCTTCATCATTTATCATTATACCTTCATCATTTATCATTATACCTTTCTCTATTTATTGTTTCCTCATTTGCAGAGTAACTTCTATTTTTTATTTTTTATTTTTTATTTTTTATTTTTTATTTATTTTTTATCCTTCGGTTTCCAAACGAAGATATCGTATCGGCTTTTGGGTCGGATTTCATCGTACCACGCGAAGCCCTTCAGGTGCTTCCTGTCTGCCGGGATCTGGTTGATGGGGTACATCGTTCCCTGGGTTTTGGGGGTCCAGACACTCTTCAGTTTCTGGTTCTCGAGGAACATACGCAGCTCAGTCGTCTCCTGGTAGTTGTAGATGATGGCCACGCTGTCGCCTTCCTCGAAGTAATAACCGATGACAACGTTGCCCTTCGCCTGGGTCTGGTCTACCTTACCGTCCTTGAAGAAGGCAAACATCTCCTTCGACGATACCTGGTTGTACTGTGCGGTGTCGCTCTTCAACTGTTGTATGGAGAAGGCATTATCGATGACGTGAGCCCTCTCGATGACAGAGTCCTTCATAAACACCTGTATCTGGTCGCCCAACAACTGCTGGTTGACGTTCCATACTATCGGATCCTTGAACATCGTCATACACGAGTCGAGGGAGTTGTATACCAGCGAGTCGCATATCCCCTGCACGTCCTTACGATAGGCACGCACATGATGGAAGGCGTAGACCTTACGGTATACGGAGTCTGTCTCGATATTAAACGTCACCACCTTGAACGTGTCGGCATGCATGAAGAGGGAGTCGCCCTGCGAGAAGTCGATGGCTACGGCACTGTCGGCACATAGCGCAAAACCGGTGTTCTCGTAGTACTCACCGTAATTGCCCGTGAGTTTGTTCCTGTTGACGGAGTCCACGAAGACAACATCCCGGAAAGCCTTGCTGATGCCCTGTTTGCTGTCGTACCACACACTGTCGCCAACCATCATCTTTCCCTGGTTGTTGAGCACCGAACGGTCCATCAGACGGGCCTGTTCGTTCTTGGTGTCGTAATAGCCCTGTTCGGAGTAGATATGGCTGTTGCCAGAGATGATGTCCGAGGGTCCTACGATATGTGCCATGGAGTTGGCATTGTCGTAATAGAGGGTGTCAGTGGTGAGGTAGAACTTCGGACTCTTCATCTTCACGTCGTAGTTGAAGACCGACATCTTACTTTTAGTGTTATACTCTCCCCAGTCGGATGTCAGTGTGGTGTTACCATCAATCATCTTTCCGCCCTCGAAGAAATAGGCGTTGTCGTAGAGGCGGTCGAAGTCCAAGCTGTCGGTATAGAGGGTCGTCTTACGATTCTTCAGTACTACGTTATATCGTGCCCTGGCAATCTGTTCGTTGCCATCGTAGTAGGCATAGTCGCTGAGCAGAGACAACGTGTCGCCCTGATACATCTTCACGTGACCGAAGGCCTCAAAGGAGTTGCTGGCCTCGTAGAAGTAAGCGCTGTCGCAGTAGAGTCGTGCCCCGGCATGAGTGAAGTGGACCTTGCCGTTGAGGATTGTAGCGTCGGGATTGCGGTACTGGTCGAAGTGGAGGAGGTCGGCGTGGACGAGGTACACCCTCTTGTCGGGGGCCTTTGCGGCTCTAGAGGGTTTCTTCTTAACAGAACGTTTCTTCTGGGCATCTATCGATATGAATCCCCCGAACAAGAGGGAAATAAAAAATAAAAAATAAAAAATAAAAAATATTGCTGCCGCTCTGTTGTTTATATGTATCCTCGTTCCCATCATCATCCTTACTCCTTTCTCTATTTATTGCTTCCTAATTAGCAGAGTAACTTCTATTTTTTATTTTTTATTTTTTATTTTTTATTTATTTGTTCCATCCTTCGTATTCAAACTTACAGTCCTTGTAGTTCTCGTTCAGCCGGGTGTAGACGCCCTTGATCTTTTCTACGACCCATGAATGTATCTTGTCCTCGCGACGCTTATTGAGAACTACATCCTTGAGCACCTGGAAGTCCTCGCTGATGGAGGCTCTATGACCCTCTACGCGGTTCTTGAGCTTCGCTATGACACAGACAGTCTTACCCTTCTGGTTGATCATCTGGAAGGAGTTGGATATCTGGCCTACCTTCATCGTGTCGACGACCTTAGCCACCTCCGGGGGCAGGTCCTGCATCTGGAAACGGGAGGTGATACGGCCGTACTGCATCTGGGAGTTGGACATCAGTCCTTTGTTGCTCCTGGTGTCCTTGTCGTCTGACAGGAGTGAGGCACCGTCCTCGAAGGAGAACTTACCTGCACGGATATCGTCAGCGATGGAGTCAAGACGTCCCAAGGCACGCTCGATGGACTCCTCAGAGACAACAGGCTTTTTAAGGATATGACGTACATTGACCTTGTCACCACGCTTCTCCACGAGTTGGATGATATGGAAACCGAACTCCGACTCTACAATCTTCGAGATCTTCTTCGGGTCAGTGAGGTTGAAGGCCACAGTGGCAAAGGCAGGGTCGAGGGTGCCTCGGCCAACGAGACCCAGTTCTCCGCCTCTACGGGCTGTTCCCGGGTCCTCGGAATACAGTCGTGCGAGGGTCTGGAAGGATGACTCACCCTTGTTGACACGGTCTGTGTACTCACGCAGCTCCTCCTTCACACGGTTGATCTCCTCATCCTCTATCCGTGGCGTCTGACAGATAATCTGTACCTCCACCTCGGTAGGTACGAAGGGCAGGCTGTCCTGTGGGAGGTCAGAGAAATGACGTCGTACGTCTGCCGGGGTGACAGTGATGTCCTCCACGAGCTTCTGTTTCATCTTCTGTACCTTCTGACGGTTCTTGAACTCATCACGCATGGAGTTACGCATCTCAGTGATGGTCTGGTGCTTGTACTCCTCGAGACGTTCACGGGAACCGTCAACCATCTCCAGCCAGTAGTTGAGCTGCTGTTCCACGTCAGTAGCCACATCGGCATCAGTGACCTCGATACTGTCGATGTCAGCCTGGTGAACGAATAGCTTCTGAACTGCTATCTGCTCGGGTATGGAACAGTCGGGGTCACCGCTCCACTTCACACCCTCCATTGCCGCCTGCATACGCATACTCTCCACGTCTGACTTCAGGATAGCCTCATCACCTACCACCCAGATCACCTCGTCGATGATGCTGTGGGCGGGGGCGGCAGAGGTGGTTGAGTCAGCTTCCGCGTGGTTCGGCAGGCTCACCAACCGCGGGGCAGTCCCTAAGTTTGTCGAAGGACCGCTGGTTGCTATGCCCAAAAGGGGAATAGACACCATGATGGGCAATAAAAACTTTCTCGTTAGTTTCATTTATGATTATTTACTGTTTTCAATACGTCCTTGTTTACAGACACTGTATAACGGCGACGGAGGTCATATACCCAGGCTTTCTCAAGCATGTCCTGGTAGTCGGCAACGACCTGGTTTCTCACGTCGGTATAGTCCTCCGGCCCTTTCTTCAGTTTCTTGCCATAGACAGCATCTATCGGGTAGTCGTTACTTACGGCAGCGTCAACGGGTTTCGCTGATGATGCCACCTTGAAGACAAGACTGTCGACGGTGCGGTTGTCACCAACCTTGAAGAGGCCCTTCTCCACACGGATACGGATGACAGAGTCGGGGTTGAAGGTCTTGCGCAATGCCTCTGCCCACTGGTCGAAGGGGAGTTTCTTTATACACTTCTTCACCGCCTTGACATCCTTCTTGTCCTTCACGTGATAGGCGATACCCTTGTAACGGGGCTCAGACCAACTGTAGTCTTTCTTATGGTCCTTGAAATAAGCTGCCAGACCGGCTTCATCCTTCGCAGCCTTGTCCCATACCTCACGGTTGCTTATCTCATAGAGCAACAGTCCGTCATGGTACTCCTGTATCAGGTAACGAACCTCCGGGTCTTGAGCCCCAAGAGAGTCAGCCTTCTCAGCCATCACGTCAGCCTTGGTGAGAGTACCGTTGGAGCTGTCAACGATATCACGTACCTTCTGGTCAGCTATCCGTTCACGTATGCCCCGCTGTTCGATGCTCCTGACGATAGTGTTCTTCAGTGAGTCGAAGGGTTCGAGCTGTTTGCGGTCTTTCATCAGGATGATATGATATCCCAAGGGAGAGAGGAAAGGACGACTCATCTGTCCTTTCTGCAAGGCATAGGCCTCATCCTCAAACTCCTTAAACGTCTGTCCGGAACCAATCCACGTGGACAGCACACCTCCGTTCACAGCCGTAGCCTTGTCGTCAGACAGTCTCTTTGCCAGTTCTGCGAAGTCTGCACCCGCCTTCAGGGCGTTGTAGATAGAGTCGATACGGGTTTTCGTCCTGTCCTGTTCTGCCAGTGTGGCTTTGGTGGACAGGGAGAGGAAGATATGTGCGGGTAGGACAAGCCCCTTGGGCCCAATCATCTCCTTCGTACGTTCGTACATCTGCCGTGCCTCAGCGAGCACGTCGTCATCAGTGACCATGGCAGGACGCACCTGTTGGTCACGGTACATGGCGAACTCCTCCTTAAACGAAGTCATGGTGTCGAGACGTGCATCGAGAGCCGCAGCCACCTTCAGTTTGTAGTTGATGAAGAGGTCGACGTACTCGTCGATGGATTTTTTGTCAATCACGCCATCGCTGTTGTTCTTGTTGTAAGAGTATTCGAACTCGGATCTGGGCACATCCACTCCGTTGATCGTCATGAGAGTGGGATCCGCAGTCTGGGCAAGAGAGGGGAGAAATGATAAATGATAAAGGATAAATGATAAACTTATCCGCAGTGAAAACTTCGTTTTAAATATTTTATTCATTTTATTATCCAATAATTTTTTAACAATTTACGTTTATCATTTATCCATTGTCATTTACTATGCTTGCGTTTATCATTTATCATTTATCCTTTATCATTTATCATTTAAAACTAGTCATTTGGCCTGCTATAGTTCGGGGCCTCAGATGTTATCGTAATGTCGTGCGGATGGCTCTCGTTCACGCCAGCATTCGTGATGCGAGTGAACTTAGCATTGTGTAGAGCCTCGATCGTTGCGGCACCACAATAGCCCATGCCAGAGCGAAGACCACCAACCATCTGATATATCACCTCCTGCACCGTTCCCTTATATGGCACACGTCCTGCGATGCCCTCTGGCACGAGTTTCTTCACGTCCTTCGTGTCAGCCTGGAAATAACGGTCCTTTGAGCCGTGTTCCATAGCCTCGAGAGAGCCCATGCCACGATAGCTCTTGAACTTACGGCCATTATATATGATGGTGTCACCAGGACTCTCCTCTGTTCCTGCCACGAGAGAACCGATCATCACACAACTGCCACCTGCTGCGATGGCCTTCACGATGTCACCAGAGTAACGCAGACCACCATCGGCAATCAGAGGCACGTCTGTTCCCTTCAGGGCACTGTATACATCATATACCGCACTCAACTGCGGTACACCGACACCAGCAACGACACGCGTGGTACAGATACTTCCCGGACCAATGCCTACCTTCACCGCGTCAGCACCGTTGTCAACGAGCATCTTCGCAGCCTCACCAGTAGCGATGTTGCCCACTACGATATCGATGCCAGGGAATGACATCTTCGCCTCACGGAGTTTGTCGATGACACCCTTGGAGTGGCCATGGGCCGTGTCGATGACGATAGCGTCGGCACCGGCATCTACGAGGGCCTGCATACGGTCGAGGGTGTCGAAGGTGACACCGACACCGGCAGCAACACGCAGACGGCCCTTCTCATCCTTACATGCCATAGGCTTGTCCTTGGCCTTGGTGATGTCCTTATAGGTGATAAGACCGACAAGGTGGTTGTCCTTGTCGACAACAGGCAACTTCTCTATCTTGTTCTCCTGCAGAATCTGTGCAGCGGCAGTGAGGTCGGTTTGCTGATGTGTGGTGACAAGTCTCTCCTTTGACATAATCTCCTCCACGGGTCGGTCCAGACGACGCTCGAAACGCAGGTCACGGTTGGTTACGATACCAACCAGGTGCTTCTCATCATCCACCACCGGTATACCACCGATATGATACTCCGCCATGATGTCGAGGGCCTGAGCCACGGTAGCTCCCAGGGGGATGGTGATAGGATCATAGATCATACCGTTCTCCGCACGTTTCACGATAGCCACCTGACGTGCCTGGTCATCAATAGACATGTTCTTGTGGATAACACCGATACCTCCCTCACGGGCGATGGCAATAGCCATCTGCGACTCCGTAACAGTGTCCATTGCGGCAGTCACGAAGGGCACGTTCAACTCGATGTTACGGGAGAAACGGGTTTTCAACTCAACCATCTTCGGCAGTACATCAGAATATGCCGGAATAAGAAGGACGTCATCAAACGTCAGTCCGTCCATCACGATTTTGTCTGTAATAAAAGAAGCCATATATTTTGCGTTTATCATTTATCCTTTATCATTTATCATTTAAATCAATTGGCCATTTCGGAGAGGAACTTGATTCTAACCAATCTGATTTCGTCCTCCGAATACTCCTCTCCCAGCTCATCCTGGGCAACACTGAGCTTATCCGTGTCAGACTCGATGAAATAGTCGTATATGTCATCAATATGATCCTCGTCCATCACCTCCTCAAGGAAATAGTCGATATTCAGTTTAGTACCGCTATATACTATCGCCTCTATCTCGTCGAGCAGTTCCTCGAAGTCTATGCCCTGAGCATTGGCGATGTCGTCGAGTGCTATCTGCCGGTCGATGCTCTGGATAATCTTCACCTTCAGCATCGACTTCTTGGCAACGGTACGTACACGCAGGTCTATCTGGCGCTCAATGTCGTTCTCCTCGCAGTATTTCGCGATGAGGTCGACAAACTCCTTGGCATAGGGCTGTTTCACCTTTCCCTCACCCACGCCCTGGATATTCTTCAGTTCCTCGAGAGTCACAGGGTAGTCGGTAGCCATCTGGTCGATGCTCACATCCTGGAAGATGACATATGGCGGGCGCTGCATACGTTTAGACACCTTCTTTCGCAGGTCACGGAGCATGGCACTGAGTGTCGGGTCAAGGGCTCCGGTGCCGCCTTCCTGAACAGAAGAGGAGTCATCGTCGTCGCTGAACTCAGCGTCCTTGACAATCATAAACGACTGAGGCGACTTGATGAACTTCTTTCCTGCTGCGGTAATTTTCAGCAGTCCGTAGTTCTCCACGTCCTTCCTCAGATACCCTGCGATGAGAGCCTGACGGATGACAGGGTTCCATATCTTATCGTCATCATCCTCACCGATACCGAACTCCTCGAGTTCGTGATGCTTATGAGCCAGGATCTCCTCTGTCTCCTTACCCATGATGAAGTCGATGACATAGTCGCTGCGGAAATTCTCCTTGACGAGCATGACAACCTTCAGCACGATAACCAACTGGTCCATCGCCTCAATCTTCGTCTTCGGATGCAGACAGTTGTCGCAGTTGCCGCAGTTGTCCTTGTCGTAGGTCTCACCGAAATAGTGCAACAGCATCTTCCTCCTGCATACGCTCGTCTCTGCATAGGCAGCCGTCTCCACGAGCAGCTGACGTCCGATATCCTGTTCTGCTACGGGCTTGCCCTCCATGAACTTCTCCAGTTTGTCGAGGTCCTTGCTCGAATAGAAGGCCAGACAGATCCCCTCACCACCATCACGGCCTGCACGGCCTGTCTCCTGGTAGTAGCCCTCGAGTGACTTAGGTATATCATAATGTATCACAAACCGCACGTCGGGTTTGTCGATACCCATACCGAAGGCGATGGTAGCCACTATCACGTCGATATCCTCCATCAGGAAGGCATCCTGTGTCTGTGTCCGTGTACCGGAGTCAAGACCTGCATGATAGGCAGCAGCCTTGATATCATTGGCCCTGAGGATGGCAGCAAGTTCCTCCACCTTCTTCCGGGAGAGACAATAGATGATACCGCTCTTGCCAGGGTGCTGTTTGATGAAACGGATGATATCCTTGTCGACATCCTTCGTCTTGGGACGTACCTCGTAATAGAGGTTAGGGCGGTTGAACGAGCTCTTGAACTCTATCGCATCCTGTATTCCCAGGTTTTTCTTGATGTCAGAACGAACCTTGTCTGTGGCTGTTGCCGTCAGTGCGATGATTGGTGCACGACCTATCTCATCGACGATAGGACGGATACGACGATACTCCGGACGGAAGTCATGGCCCCACTCAGAGATACAATGGGCCTCATCGACAGCATAGAACGATATCTTCACCGACTTAAGGAACTCCACGTTGTCCTCCTTTGTCAACGACTCCGGTGCGACATACAACAGTTTCGTATGTCCTGCAAGGATGTCGACCTTCACCTGGTCTATCGCTGCCTTGTTGAGCGATGAGTTAAGATAGTGAGCCGTACCCTCATGTTCGCTTAGGTTAGTGATAACGTCCACCTGGTTCTTCATCAGTGCTATCAGTGGGGATATGACTATCGCAGTACCCTCCATCAAGAGCGAAGGCAACTGGTAGCACAAAGACTTTCCTCCTCCCGTAGGCATCAGCACGAATGTATCGTTACCATTGAGCAGATTCCGAATGATCTTCTCCTGGTCACCCTTGAATTTGTCAAATCCAAAGTATTTCTTTAATGCTTCTGTAAGATTGATCTCCTTTGGCATAACTCTCGTTTTTGTTAATTATATAGGCTTAAAATTTGTCATTTAACTAGCTTGCCAACTTCTGCATGTCCCTCTTCTCCAACTGTTCCTTCACGTACTTCTCGTCCACCTCAAATTTCTTTATTTTCTTTGAGGGTCCGTCAAACATGATATCCATCATCACGCTCTCCACAATCGAGCGCAGGCCTCGTGCTCCGAGTTTATACTCTACAGCCTTGTCGACTATAGTCTTGAGTGCGTCATCAGTGAAGGACAGTTTGATGCCATCCATCTCAAACAGTTTTATATACTGGCGTACGATGGAGTTCTTGGGTTCGACGAGGATTCTCTCCAAAGCCTCTCTGTCGAGTGGGTTGAGATAGGTGAGCACCGGCAGACGACCGATGAGCTCGGGTATCAGTCCGAAGCTCTTCAGGTCCTGTGGCACGATATACTTCATCATATTATCCTTATCAATTTTCGCGACATTCGTAATACTGTTATAGCCCACCACATGAGTGTTCATCCTCTGCGCTATCTTCCTCTCGATACCATCGAAGGCACCACCACAGATAAAGAGGATGTTCCTGGTGTCAACCTTTATATACTCCTGGTCAGGGTGCTTTCGTCCACCCTTGGGAGGCACGTTCACGTCAGTACCTTCAAGGAGTTTCAGCAGCCCCTGTTGCACACCCTCACCGCTGACATCGCGGGTGATGGAGGGGTTGTCGGACTTACGGGCCAGCTTGTCGATCTCATCGATAAACACGATACCCCTTTTTGCGGCCTCCACGTCGTAGTTGGCCACCTGCAACAGACGGGTGAGAATACTCTCCACATCCTCGCCCACATATCCGGCCTCAGTAAACACGGTAGCGTCGACGATGGTGAAAGGAACATCGAGAAGACGTGCGATGGTACGTGCCAGTAGGGTCTTTCCCGTACCCGTGGAACCAACCATGATGACATTACTCTTCTCTATCTCCACACCGTCATCGCCAACCGGCTGTTGCAGTCTCTTATAGTGATTATATACTGCCACAGACAGGAACCGCTTGGCGTCGTCCTGTCCAATGACATACTCATCAAGATATTTCTTAATCTCCTGTGGTTTGGGAACCTTCACAGCCGCAGCCTTCTTATTCGTATCAAACTTAAGCCACTCCTGTTCGCTAAGGATCTTATACGCCTGTTGGGTACAGTCCTCACAGATATAACCGTTGATACCTGTTATCAACAGCTTCACCTCCTTCTCCGTCCTCCCACAGAAACTACAAGCCTTCTTCACGGATATTTTTTATTTTTTATTTATTATTTTTTATTTAATACATTATCTATCATCCCGTACTCCTTCGCCTCCTCGGCCGTCATCCAATAGTTACGGTCAGAGTCAGCATATACTTTCTCATACGGGGTATGAGAGTGCTCCGAGATAATCGTATACAGTTCCTTCTTGAACTTCAGTATCTCCTTGGCTTCAATCTCGATATCCGATGCCTGACCCTGGACGCCACCCAACGGCTGATGGATCATCACACGACTGTGGGGCAGTGCAGAACGTTTGCCTTCCGTCCCTGCCACAAGCAGTACTGCTCCCATTGACGCAGCCATACCGGTACATATCGTTGCCACGTCACTGGAGATAAACTGCATGGTGTCGTAAATTCCCAGACCAGCGGTGACGCTACCGCCAGGAGAGTTGATATATATAGAAATATCCTTTCCTGAGTCTACTGAGTCGAGATACAACAGCTGCGCCTGAAGGGTGTTGGCTGTGTAGTCGTCTATCTGTGTACCAAGGAAGATGATACGATCCATCATCAGACGTGAGAAGACATCCATCTGAGTCACGTTCAACTGACGCTCCTCCAATATATATGGGTTCAGATACTGTGCCTGAGCCTTCATGACATCATCAAGCGTCATTCCATCCATTCCCAAATGCCCTATGGCATATTTTCTAAAATCATTCTTCATAACTATATATTTAAATGGGCTATCGACCTTTTTATCTCGTGATTGGGACACAAAGATAATCAAAAAAGTCGATAACCCATCAAAAAATGGAGTTATTTTTTCGTAAAAAAGCTTATTTTTCCTCCAAAAGCTTATTAAAGTCGTCTAAAGAGACAGCTTTTTCGTCAAGTTTAACCACATTCTTGAGTACTTCGGTGAGTTTGAGGTCGATGGCACGGTCAACGAAATTGTCGATGTTCTCACGCTTCTTCAACTGCTCCTCGGCATAGTTCTCGAGAACGTCGTCGGGAATGTTGCTCATGCCGTACTGTGCAAACTGGGCACGCATTGCGTTCTTGGCAACAACCTTCAGGTCCTCGTCCTTAACCTCAATCTTCTGTTCAGCAACAATCTGTTCCTTGATGAGGTGCCACTTCAACTCCTTGATGCTGGCATCGAAGTTCTTCTCTACGAAGTCCTCACCCTTGTCCTTGTTGTTGTTCAGCATGATACGCTTCAGCAGAGCCTCAGGGAACTGGAGGTCGCCAACCTTCTTCTCAAGGTAGGCACGTACGTCGAGCAGGAACTTATAGTCGCTGCTGCCAACGAACTGAGCCTTCAGCTGTTCTGCAATCTTCTCACGGAACTCCTTCTCGTCCTTCACCGTTCCCTCACCGAACACCTTGTCGAAGAGAGTCTGGTTAACCTCTGCAGGCTGGAAGTGGCGTATCTCAGTCACCTGAAAGCTGAAGTCAGATGTGAGGTCAGCGACATCCTCCTTCTTAACCTTCAACAGGGCTGCCACCTCAGCATCGTTGTCGGGATAGGCCTTCTTGGGGTTGAAGGTGATGATGTCACCGGGTTTGCAGCCCTCGAAGAGTTTCTTCTGGTCCTCACCCTTCATATATGCAGGCATAACCATACCGGCCTCAGTGGTGATACCCCCCTCGATGGTGTTACCGCTGGCATCGAGCTGACGCAGGTCACCGGTGATGGTGTCGTTGCCGCTGAACACTTCGGCCTTGACAAATTCACCTGACTGACTCTGGTACATCTCCACCTGTTGACCGATGAGCTTGTCGTCAACGGTGATGTTGTAGTATGCAATCTTATCTTTTCCGCTGAGTGATGCCTCAAAGGCCGGGGCTACTGCGATGTCGAAAACGAATGTGAGGTCACCATCCTTGGCAAAGTCCTGAGCCACCTGCTTCTCCATATTCGGCAGGGGTTCGCCAAGCATCTGGATATTGTTCTCACGGATATACTCATAGAGTTTCTCGCCCAACAGCCGGTTTACCTCGTCAACCTTCACAGCTGTGCCGTACTGCTTCTTAATCATTCCCATAGGAACATTTCCTGGACGGAAGCCAGGAACCTGTGCCTTCTTACGATAGTCCTTCAGTGTCTTCTCTACCTTCTCCTGGTAGTCTGCCGGTTCAATGGTCATAGTAAGAACACCATTGATCTTATCGGCACAATCAAATGCAATTTTCATCTTTATATACCTTATTTATTATTATGTTCTGAAATTGGGGTGCAAAATTACAATATTAAAATGATAAATGACAAATGATAAATGATAATTTTGCAAGCAAAGAGGGTTTTTAACTTTGTTTAACCTCTCCAGCCTTCTCCTGCTGTTGTCTGTCGAGTTCCTGAAGCTGGTAACTCTTCTTCCTGAGCTCAAACGACTCAGTGAGGTACTTCTTTCGTACAATCTCATTGGCCGCCAGTTCCTCCGGAGTACCCTGGAAAAGGATACGTCCCTCAAACAACAGGTAGGCACGGTCGGTAATGGCAAGAGTCTCGTCAACGTTATGGTCAGTGATGAGGATACCAATGTTGAGGTACTTCAGTTTATACACAATCTGCTGGATATCCTCCACAGCGATAGGGTCGACACCAGCGAAGGGTTCGTCGAGCATGATAAACTTCGGTTCGATGGCCAGACAACGGGCAATCTCCGTTCTACGACGCTCGCCTCCCGAGAGACGGTCACCGGTGTTCTTCCGTACCTTCTCCAGACGGAACTCAGCGATGAGCTCCTCGAGCTTATTCAACTGATAGCCACGAGGTTTGCCGGTCATCTCGAGCACGGACAGGATATTATCCTCGACACTCATCTTACGGAAGACAGAGGCCTCCTGGGCCAAATAACCAATACCTGCACGGGCACGTTTATAGACAGGATAGCCCGTCACCTCCTCGTCGCCAAGGAAGATATGGCCACCATTGGGTACTATAAGACCAGTGGTCATGTAGAAAGAGGTGGTCTTTCCGGCACCGTTAGGGCCTAACAGTCCTACTATCTCTCCCTGCTTCACATCGAAGCTGACATCGTTGACAACGGTACGTTTGCCATACCGCTTTATCAGTCCCTCAGTACGGAGCACTAATGGCTCATTATTTGTCATCTCGTCCATAATCGGGTGCAAAGATACGCAATTTTTAGGAGTTAAAGGAGTCAAAGGAGTTAAAGGGAGTTAAAGACAAATGTTTTTAAGCTAAGAATTCGTTAAAATGACTAACTTTGCAGCAGAATAGAAGAACAAAGGTATGTTAATTCACAAATGGCTGACCGTCTTCGGCAGGTATCTCATGCTCATGGGACGTACGTTCTCCCGTCCGGAGAGGATGCGTATGTTCTTCAAACAGTACGTCAAGGAGATGGCTCAGTTGGGAGTCAACTCCATAGGTATCGTACTGCTGATATCCTTCTTCATTGGTGCGGTGATATGTATCCAGATGAAGCTGAACATACAGAGTCCGTGGATGCCGAGATGGGTGTCGGGATATACGACAAGAGAGATTTTGCTGTTGGAGTTCTCAAGCAGCATCATGTGTCTTATCCTGGCAGGAAAGGTGGGGTCGAACATAGCATCGGAACTGGGAACCATGCGTGTCACCCAACAGATAGACGCCCTGGAGATCATGGGTGTCAACTCAGCCTGTTACCTCATCCTACCGAAGATCATGGGTATGCTCACCATCATGCCTATATTGGTAATCTTCTCTTCAGCAACGGGTATACTGGGGGCGTACGCCACATCGTATATCGGGCATGTGCTGCCTCCCGACGACTTAACACTGGGACTGCAACACTCGTTTAACCCCTGGTTTATGTGGATGAGTATCATCAAGAGCCAGTTCTTTGCGTTTATAATATCAAGCGTACCTGCCTTCTGCGGATATACCGTTGAAGGAGGAAGTGTTAACGTGGGAAAGTCGAGCACGGATGCTGTGGTGACGTCGAGTGTGTTGATATTGTTTAGTGATGTGTTCCTAACGCAGTTGCTGTCGTGAGGGGGAAGGAGTTGGAAGGAGTTAGAAGTCAATAGTGAGAGGATGATTGAAGTCAAGAACTTATATAAGTCGTTTGAGGACAAGGAGGTGCTGAAAGATATCAACACCACCTTCGAGGACGGAAAGACAAACCTTATCATCGGACGAAGCGGCAGTGGCAAGACAGTGCTGATGAAGAACCTCGTGGGACTGCTCGCCCCTACCAGCGGACAAGTGCTCTATGACGGACGTGACTTCGTGAAGATGTCGAAACATGAGAAGGTGATGATGCGAAGGGAGATGGGCATGATTTTCCAGAGTGCGGCACTCTTCGACTCACTGACAGTGCTGGAGAACGTGATGTTCCCTCTGGATATGTTCTCTTCGATGACACTCCGTGAGAGGCAGAGAAGGGCGCTGGAATGTCTTGACCGCGTGAACCTCAACGGGGCCGAGGAGAAGTTCCCTGGGGAGATATCAGGAGGTATGCAGAAACGTGTGGCCATAGCCAGGGCGATATCGCTAAACCCGAAGTACCTGTTCTGTGATGAACCCAACTCCGGTCTCGACCCGAAGACATCACTCGTCATCGACGAACTGCTACAGAGCATCACCAAAGAGTTTAACATCACCACGATCATCAACACCCACGACATGAACTCCGTGATGGGTATCGGGGAGAACATCCTCTTTATCTATGAGGGAGAGAAGGAATGGCAAGGGGAGAGCAGTCAGATAATGCGGTCGGACAACGAACGACTAACGGACTTCATCTTCGCCAGCGACCTGTTGAAGAACATGCGGCAGGTGGTGATAAAGAACGGACTAGAGGTGTAAAACGAAGAATTACTAGCCAAAAGAAAAATATGAGAAAGGAAATCAGCATCAAGAATCACATGGACGAACTGTTAAGGTTGAACCAGTTCGTTGAGGAGATTTGCGAAGAACTGGGGCTCGACATGGAACTCCAGATGAACCTGAACCTTGTCATTGAAGAGATGGTTGTAAACGTCATCTCATACGCCTACCCCGAAGGGAATGAGGCTAGCATCGAACTGTTGGCCGAGAGTGACGGGAAGGAACTGACACTCGTGCTCAGCGATTGTGGCAAGGAGTTTGATCCCACCCTCTCGGAAAGTGCTGACATGGACGAGAATCCGGCAGAAAGAGAACTGGGGGGCATGGGGATATATATTGTGAAGAATATTATGAACGAGGTGACATACCAGAGACTGGAAGGGAAGAACTTGTTGACAATGAAGAAAAGGATAAATGATAAAGGATAAATGTGATGAAATAAAAAAATATAAAATATAAAATAAAAATATCAGCTATGACTAAAATTATCAAGGAAGGTGGTAAGACCATTATCAAGACAGGTGCAAGAATTGACACCATGAATGCCAACCAGTTTGAAGAGGACATCAAACCTGCACTGCAGGATGGAGGTGTGGATCTCGAGATGGACTGTTCAGAACTTACCTACATGGCTTCTTCAGGACTGCGTATCATCCAGAAGACCATGCGTACCGTGATGCAGCTGAAGGGGCAGTTTAAGATGACCAACGTAAGCCCAGAGATCTACAAGGTGCTGGCAATGACCGGTTTCACTAAGTTTATGAAGGTTGAGAAAAAAGCTGAGTAAGAGCTATGACAATAGTAATCATTATCATGGTGCTGCTGTTGGCAATACTCTCTGCAGCACTGTATTTCCAGGTAAAACAGACCAACAGGCATACTGAAGAGCAACAGCAGTTGCTTAAGGATTACCAACGCCGTGTGGACGAACAAGAGAAACTGCTCTCTGACTACAGGGCACTGGAACAGAACTTCGACAACGTAGGACAGGGATACGAACAAGCCCTGTTGGCCTTCGACAAGATTGAGGAAGAGAAACAGAAGATGCAGAAGGCTATGGACACACTCCAGCAACAGAACAATGACATGCAGGAGAACTACCAGAAGCTCAGTGGGTCACTGTTGCAGAAGAAGGAGATAATAGAGAAGGCAGCCAATGAGGCCAAGAGAGTGATTGTGGCCAACCCAACGGTTGCCCTGCGACTGTTGAATAGTATCCTCAACGCCAACGATATCAACATTGAGACAGCCCTCGAGGCAGACGACAACGTCACCATCGGAGAGATCATCGACAAGGCTGTGCTGGAGTCTGGAATCAGTCAGACAAGCTGTCTCAGCTTCAGCGTAGAGGCAGACGATGACCTCAGGTCGATGATGATCCTCACCAACGAGGCCGCACTGACCCGTGCCCTCTGTGCACTGTTGGACAATGCGGGGAAATTCACTACTGATGGTGGCGTGAAACTCATCGTGAAGAATGAGGCCTCGAAGATACTGTTTATCGTTGAGGACACAGGCTCAGGCATCGCTGCAGAGGATGCAGAGAAGGTCTTCGAACCGTTTGCCAAACTCAACAGTTTCTTCGATGGTGATGGCATAGGACTGACAGCTGCACGTAGCATAGCACGCAGACTCAACGGTGACATCATCCTTGACCCGGGATATACTGACGGAGCAAGGTTCGTCCTCTCTACCCCAGATTAGAGGTTGAACTTCACTGCCAGCGTGGGGTTGATGAAGAACGACTTGTCGTTGTAGAAGTTATATATGAAGTTGCTGCTCATCTCCACCTCAGAACCGACACTGAACTTCGGTGTGATGTTATACCATATCTGTGGTTCGGTGAGGATGACGAGCATGCCATGACCTTCCTTGCCAGGACGGAAGTTCTCACCACGCCAGAAATCGATGAAGCCTGAGAAGGTACCCTTGCCACCTGCGAAGTTGATGCCCCAGACACCAGTCAACTGCACACTGTTGTATGCTCTCGTTGTCTCATAGCTCTTAAAGAACCGTTTGTAGAGCAACTGCACTGACCATGTCTTGGAGAAGTCAGCCGTGTGACCGTTGTATGCGGCACCAAGAAGTGCTGCCTGTTGGAAACTGCCACTTGCCTCACTCAGTCCACCATCGTACTCGATATGAGCTGCGAATGGTGAATTCTTGCCAAGGTTAAACTCACGTGAGATCTCGGTATAGGCACTCTTAAAGAATTTACTACTGAGGTCGAGGTCCACGAAATAGTACCATGAGCCCAGGTTGTCAGCCTTAAACTGTTCCAGGGTAACGGTAACTTTCTGTCGTTCCGCCTCCTCACCAGTATAGATGTTCCTACCAAAATCATAGTGCAACTGAATATCCTGTGCACCCGCGCCAACAGCCATCACCGCCATCACCGCCAAAATAATAATTTTTTTCATTTGTCCTTTATAATTTATTATTTATTATTTAAAATTCCCCACATCTGCCTGGCCGCCTCTTCCGGAGCCCTCTTCTCTCCCAGTCTCTTCCACACTTCCTCATATTCTTCCATCATTTTCTGGCGCTCAGGGCCCGCAAGAATCTTCGCCAGCTCATTTTTTATATTGCCTACGGTAAAGCTGTCAGCCACAAGTTCCCTAACCACCTCTCTATCAGCAATGAGGTTAACCAACGATATGTACTTCACCTTAAGCACTCTCTTCCTCAGCCACCCTATAATCTTCGGCAACGGTGTCTCATAGCACACCACCTGTGGCACCCGGAAGAGCGCTGTCTCAAGAGTTGCCGTACCACTGGTTACAAGTGCCGAATGAGCCCGTGAGAGCAAAGGGTATGTCTGGTTGTACACCACCTCAACATTCTTTCCCTCAACAAACTGTTCATAGTACTCCTTATCTACCCCCGGAGCACCGGCAAGGACTATATCATACTCCCCTTCATACGTCTTCACCGCCTCAATCATCGCAGGCAGATTATCCTTTATCTCCTGTTTCCTGCTCCCCGCCAACAGTGCTATCACGGGTTTGCCATCATTCGTCTTAACTCCTTCTCTCCTTAACTCCTTAACTCCTTTTCTCTCCTTCTCTTCCAGAAAGCCCCTCACCTCATCTGCCGTCGGGTTGCCAACATAATGTATCGGATAATGGTGCTTCTTCTCAAAAAACTCCACCTCGAAAGGCAGAATAGAGAACAGTTCGTCAACATCCCGTTTGATGTTCTTTATCCTATATTCCTTCCACGCCCAGATCTTCGGGGAGATATAGTAAAAAATAGGAATATTTGTCTTGGATTTTACATATTTCGCTATACTAAGATTGAATCCGGGATAGTCAACGAGTATCACAACGTCTGGTTGCCATTCCGTGATATCCCGCTTACACATCTTCATATTCCTGAGTATCGTTGGCAGATGCAGGAGCACAGGAACAAAACCCATATATGCCAGTTCTTTATAGTGCCTGACACGTGTTCCTCCTATTTCAGACATCAGGTCACCGCCAAAGAAACGAAACTCAGCCTCAGGGTCAATATTTTTCAGTGCCCGCATAAGATGTGATGCGTGAAGGTCACCGGATGCCTCGCCAACGAGAAGGTAGTACTTCATTGAAATAAAAAATATAAAATAAAAAATAAAAAATATTCTGGGGGTCACAAGCCCCAGGATTGGAGGAGGGGGATGGCAGAATGAGCGGTGAGATCTATCTGGGTGGGGGTGATGGATACGTAACCATGGTCGAGAGCCCAACGGTCGGTATCCTCCGCCTCAGGTTCGTCGTTGGTGTAACGGCCCACCATCCACCAGTAGTCATAGCCCCTGGGATGATGGCATCTGGTCACCTCCTGACCCCATGTGCCATAGGCCATACGACAGACACGCACACCCTGGTAGGGTGGCTCCTTGGGAAAGTTGACATTCAGACAGACACCATGCGGCAGACCCTCTGAGAGAATCTTTGAGGTTATCTCACGGATATACAGCCGTAAGGGCTCGAAGTCGGCATCAGCACGGAAGTCACAGAGGGAATAGGCCACTGAGGGGATATATTTCATACATCCCTCAAGGGTGACTCCCATAGTACCACTGTAATGGGCGTTGACAGAAGCATTGTCACCATGGTTGATACCACCAATGACAATATCCGGCCTACGGGGGCAGAGCTCCGACAGGGCCATCTTTACACAGTCGACGGGTGTGCCGTTGCATGACCATATCTCCACACCCTCCCTGTTCTCACGCAACTGGAGAGTAAGCGGAGTGGTGGCAGAGAAGGCACAAGAGAATCCGCTGCGGGCATCCTCAGGGGCACAGACGATGATGTCGCCATAGTCGGAGAGCATCTCTACAAGGCTGCAGATTCCCTTCGCATGATAGCCATCATCATTGGAAATGAGCAGTAACGGTCGTTTAATTTCCATAAAATATCAATGTTTTCGGTGCAAAGTTACAAAAATCTCTTAATTCTTAATTATTAATTCTCAATTATTTTGTAACTTTGTGCCCAAATTGTCTAAATAAGTAAGGTATAAAGAATTTGTAACATGGGTAAAATAATCGCTTTGGCAAACCAAAAGGGCGGTGTGGGTAAGACAACGACGACCATTAACCTGGCAGCGTCACTGGCCACCCTGGAGAAGACCGTCCTCGTTGTTGATGCCGACCCGCAGGCTAACGCATCCAGTGGTCTGGGCGTTAACATTCAGGAGGTAGACTGTTCACTGTACGAGTGTATCGTCAACAATGCAGACATACGGGATGCCATATACACCACAGACATCGAAGGACTGGATATCATACCGAGCCATATCGATCTCGTGGGTGCAGAGATAGAGATGCTGAACATGGAGAACAGGGAGAAGATTGTTCGCAGCCTGCTCACTCCGGTGAAGAACGAATATGACTATATCCTCATCGACTGCAGTCCGTCACTGGGACTGATAACGGTCAACGCACTCACTGCGGCCGACTCCGTCATCATACCGGTGCAGTGCGAGTACTTCGCTCTCGAGGGTATCAGCAAACTGTTGAACACCATACGTATCATCAAACATAAACTCAACCCGACACTGGAGATAGAGGGATTCCTGCTTACGATGTACGACAGTCGTCTGAGACTGGCCAACCAGATCTACGACGAGGTGAAACGACACTTCCAGGAGCTGGTGTTTAAGACTGTCATCCAACGTAACGTCAAACTGAGTGAGGCACCGAGCCACGGACTGCCCGCCATCCTCTATGATGCAGACTCTACGGGAAGCAAGAACCACCTGGCCCTTGCCAAGGAGATAATAAACCGCAAATCGTAAACACACATGGCTGTACACAAGAAATACGACCGTAACGTACTGGGCAGAGGCCTGGACAATATCGGTAATGGCAAAGGCAAAGGACTTGATGCGCTGATAGACACAGGGGATATACGGACAGAGGGCAGTTCGAACCTCAATGAGATACCGGTGAACCTGATAGAACCGAATCCCAACCAACCTCGAAGGGAGTTTGACGAGGAGGCAATGAACGAACTGGCAACGAGCATTCGTGAGGTGGGGCTAATCACGCCTATCACACTGAGACAGATGCCTGACGGGAAATATCAGATAATAGCAGGAGAGAGACGTTGGAGAGCGTCACAGATAGCAGGTCTGGTGAAAATGCCGGCATATATCCGTACCGTCGATGACGAGAACGTCATGGAGATGGCTCTCGTAGAGAATATCCAACGAGAGGACCTCAACGCCATAGAGATAGCCCTGGCCTACCAGCATATGGCCGACACCATGGGGATGACACAGGAGAGGATAGCAGAAAGGGTTGGAAAGAGTCGTACAGCGATAACCAACTACATGCGTCTGCTCAAACTGCCTGCACAGATACAGATGGCACTGAAGAATCATGAGGTGGACATGGGACATGCCCGTGCACTGCTGTCACTCGACAGTCCTTCGGCCCAGATAAAACTGTTTAAGGAGGTTCAGAAAAACGAGTATTCCGTACGTAAGGTGGAGGAACTGGTACAACAGTTGAAAAACGGCAGTGACATACAGAACATAAAGAGACCGGAAGGGATAAAGGCTAAGTTGCCTACGGAGTATATGCTGCTGCGCGACAGACTGTCACTGTTGTTCAACACAAAGGTACAGATGACCTGTTCGCCTAAGGGCAGGGGAAAGATAAGCATCCCATTCAATAATGAGGATGAGTTGGAAATGATTATAAACGCTATCGATGGCATTAAGAAATAAAAGACTGACAATACTGCTGCTGATGCTCCTGACATGCACAGGGATGCTCTCTGCACAGAACGACACAGGACTGGTGGCAGACAGCATACCGTCGGACAGTGCCTTCGCTGACAGTATCAGGAAAGAGATATCTGTTGTTATCGACACCACAAAACAGGTGAAGGCCGACGATACCAATAAGAAATGGGTGCCTGATCCGAAAAGGGCGATGTGGCTGGCAATGGTCATTCCGGGAGGAGGACAGATATATAACCGCAAATACTGGAAACTGCCGATAATATACGGTGGAATCCTTGGTTGTCTTTATGCCATGAGTTGGAACAACACGCAGTATAAGGACTACTCACAGGCGTATATCGACATCTCTGACGACGACCCGAATACAGACAGTTATAACAGGTTTCTGCACCTGGGGACACAGATAACGGATGATGCCTCGAAGACACGATACACGGAGATATTCAAGAAGAGAAAAGACAAATACCGTCGTTGGAGGGACTTGAGTTTCTTCGTGTTGGTAGGAGTATACGCCCTGTCGGTGATCGACGCGTATGTGGATGCAGAACTGTCGGTCTTTGACATCTCAAGGGACCTGAGTCTGAAGGTGGAACCTACGATTATCAATAATCACTCATCGAGAAACCCGTTTGACTCCTCATCAGTGGGACTGCAGTGCAGCCTGAACTTCTGAGCAGCGGGGAGGTTGTTTAACAGAAAATAATGAGAATAATGAATATCAAAAAGACTATTTTATTTTTTTTCTTATGTCTTCTGATGACACCACTACAGGCACAGGTGGTGCTGGAGACAGACAGTATCAAATCGAACTATTACGACGTTGAAGAAGATGAAGAGGAGGAGGATGAAGAGGGGGATGAGGTGAAGATACCCCTCGGAGAAGATGAACTGGCAGTGAAAGACAAGGATGGCAACGAGGAACTCATTGAGTTTCCTGAGGCCATGACATACGACCTCGACAGTCTGTTGAACTTGTATATGTCAAAGACATACCTCAAGGGAGACAACGACTGTAACATGAAGGACGAGAACCCAGTGTTCACGAAGGAACAGTATATCGAACGACTGAGCCGTATCCCTTCGGTGATGGAGATGGCATATAATAATGTCGTACAGAAGTTTATCGACAGATATAGCGGCAGACTGAGGTACTCGGTGAGTTATATGCTTGGTGCGGCCAATTTCTACATGCCAATCTTCGAAGAGGCACTCGAGGCGTATAAGTTGCCGCTGGAACTGAAATACCTGCCTATCATCGAGTCGGCACTCAACCCTAAGGCAGTGTCGAGAGTTGGCGCTACGGGTCTGTGGCAGTTTATGATTGGTACAGGAAAACAGTACGGACTGGAGGTGAACTCACTCGTTGACGAGCGTCGTGACCCGGTGAAGTCATCGTATGCCGCAGCAAGATACCTGAAGGCCCTGTATAAGGTGTTCGGTGACTGGAACCTGGTGATAGCTGCATATAACTGCGGACCAGAGAATATCAACAAGGCCATCCGTAGGGCAAGGGCTGCCAAAGGAGTGAACAAGGATGAGGCTATCACGGCTGCTGACAAGGACTACTGGCATATCTACCCCTACCTGCCGGCAGAGACAAGAGGATATGTGCCTGCCTTCATTGCGGCAAGTTACATCATGACCTATTACTGCGAACATAACATCTGTCCGATGACAACACGTCTGCCGGTACAGACAGATACTGTGGTAGTCGACAGAAATGTACATATCGAACAGATAGCTGCGGTGCTAGGACTGGATGCGGACATGATACGTTCGCTGAACCCAGAGTTCCGTAGGGATATCATACCGGGACAGACCAAACCATATGCCATCCGTCTGCCACTGGCTGACACTGGACGCTTCATCGACAACCAGGACTCGATATTCGCATATAAGGCCAGTGAACTGCTGACAAAACGCCTTGAGGTGACCATCAATGATGACGTGCCTACATACCGTTCCAAGAGAAGTTCGAGAGTCAGTCGTAGGAACGCACGTTATACTCGTAACCGTGGAGTGGCAAAGAGAGGAAGGGCCTCTGCCCGTAGGGGAAGAGCAGCCACAGCGAAGAGGGGAAAGGCCGCAACAGCCAAGAAGAAGAGCAGAGCAAAGAGATCACGTAGAAGGAGATAAGAAGATATAAATATGGATGAAGAGCAGACAAGACAAGAGGCCGCTGATGAGAAACTGATAAACGAGGCGTTCCAGACACTGTTAGACAGTTACCTGGCATCACGCCATCGGAAGAAGGTGGACCTCATCACAAAGGCGTTTAACTTCGCACGACAGGCACATAAGGGGGTGAGACGACTCTCAGGAGAACCATATATAATGCACCCCATTGCTGTGGCACAGATAGCATGTCAGGAGGTGGGACTGGGATCAACGAGTATCTGCTCCGCTCTGCTCCATGACGTGGTGGAGGATACTGACTATACCGTAGAGGACATAGAGAACCTCTTCGGATCGAAGATAGCACAGATTGTTGACGGGCTTACGAAGATCAGCGGAGGAATCTTCGGAGAACAGGCATCAGCACAGGCAGAGAACTTCAAGAAACTGCTGTTGACGATGAGTGATGATATCCGCGTGATACTCATAAAGATATGTGATCGTCTGCACAACATGCGTACGCTGGAGTCACAACCAGCCAACAAACAGTATAAGATAGCTGGCGAGACATTGTATATCTATGCCCCGCTGGCCAACCGTCTGGGACTGTATAAGGTAAAGTCGGAACTGGAGAACCTCAGTTTCCGTTTTGAACACCCGGATGAGTATGCGACAATCTACAAGAAACTGCAGAAGACACAACAACAGCGTGAGGAACTCTTCGAACAGTTCAAGGCACCTATCAAGGAGGCACTCGACAAGATGGGCATCGACTACGAGATAAAACAGAGGGTGAAGACCCCCTATTCTATCTGGAACAAGATGCAGAACAAACACGTATCGTTTGAGGAGATCTACGACATCCTCGCCGTACGCATTATCTTCACACCGAGAGAGAGAGAGGAGGAGGTTAATGAGTGCTTCAACATCTATGTGGCGATATCGAAGATATATAAGTCGCACCCCGACAGACTGAGAGACTGGCTCTCACAACCGAAGGCCAACGGCTATCAGGCCCTGCACGTGACACTGATGTCGAAGACGGGACAGTGGATAGAGGTGCAGATACGGTCAGACCGTATGGATGAGGTAGCAGAACAGGGATTCGCAGCCCACTGGAAATATAAGGACGGACAGGAGGATGAGGAGTATACAGAGGATGAGGCGGAACTCAACGACTGGCTGAGGACCATCAAGGAGATACTCGACGACCCTCAACCGGATGCCATGGACTTCCTCGACACCATCAAACTGAACCTCTTCGCAAGTGAGATATTCGTCTTCACACCTAAGGGAGAGATAAAGACGATGCCCGCAGGGTGTACTGCTCTCGACTTCGCGTTCTCCATACATACGTTTCTGGGAAGCCATTGCATAGGAGCGAAAGTGAACCACAAACTGGTGCCTATCAGTCACAAGTTGCAGAGTGGTGACCAGGTGGAGATAATAACATCTAAGGCGCAACATGTCAACCCGTCATGGATAAACTTCGTATCGACAGCAAAGGCGAAGGCGAAGATACAGGCTATCCTGAGACACGACAACAGAGAGGTACAGAAGACTGGTGAGGAGATCCTGCAGGAGTTCCTGAAGAAGAACAATGTAGAGATGTCGCCTGCGGTAGCTGACCAACTGGCGGAGTTCCATGACATAAAGAAACGCAATGACTTCTTCGTAGCACTGGGAGAGAATACTGTGCTGTTGGGAGAGAAGGATATAGACGAACTCAATGGTAAGAACAAGAAGGAGGACAGTTCTTCGGGATGGCGTAAGTATGTGCCGTTCGTAGGAAAGAAGAAGAAGGAGAACGTACAACAGGAACTGTTTGTCGTGCCGGAGAAGTTTAATAAGAAGAAACCGGTATATATCTCTGAGGAGAATATCAATATGTATAAGTTTCCTGGCTGTTGTCACCCTATCCCAGGAGACGATGCACTGGGATATATCAACAACAAGAACCAGATTGAGATCCACAAACGCACCTGTCCTGTGGCTGCCAAGCTTAAAACAAGCTATGGCAACAGGATTGTGGATATCAAATGGGACATGCATAAGATACTGTATTTTGATGCTACGATACGTATAGGAGGTATCGACCGTATGGGACTGCTCAACGAGATAACACAGGTGATATCATCTCAGATGAACGTGAACATACACAAACTGACAATCACTTCCGAAGAGGGTATCTTTGAGGGAAGCATCGAACTGAGGGTGCATGACCGTCAGGATGTGCAGGCTATTATCAACAACCTCAAGAACATTCCTGACCTGAAGGAGATATCGCAGATTATGTAGTTAAATGATAATGGATAAATGATAAACGTAAATGGATAATAATATGAAAAAGAGAACTAGAACAAATTTTTTACTGCGGATAAGTTTATCATTTGTAATTTGGCATTTATCATTTATGCCTCTCTCTGCGGCATCGAAGTACGACAACCCCGACACCATCATCGTGGCACGTGACGGCACAGGGGAGTTCCGCACCATCGATGAGGCGATAGAAGTGTGCCGCGCCTTTATGGATTACCATAAGGTGATATATATAAAGAAAGGTACGTATAAGGAGAAACTGACCATTCCGTCATGGTTGCAGAACATCGAACTGTGTGGTGAGGATATGAACGAGACCATCATCACCTATGATGACCACGCAAACATAAAGATCACCCTGGGTACAGCAGAACCACGTACACAGGCCATGGGCACCTTCCGTACCTTCACTCTGAAGATCGAAGGCAATGACATCACCATAAAGAACCTCACCCTGGAGAACAACGCCGCACGACTGGGACAGGCTGTGGCGCTGCATACTGAGGGCGACAGGATAAAGGTCATCAACTGCCGGTTGAAAGGTCATCAGGATACGGTGTATACAGGTGTGGAGAATACACATGTGTATTTCAAGGGCTGTTATATCTGCGGGACAACGGACTTTATCTTCGGACCGTCAGTAGCATGGTTTGAGGACTGTACCATAGAGAGTCTCGTCAACAGCTACGTCACGGCAGCCTCAACACCAAAGGGACAGGAATATGGGTATGTGTTCAACAACTGCCGACTCATTGCTAAGGAAGGTGTGGATAAGGTGTATCTGGGAAGACCATGGCGCGACTATGGGTATACGCTCTTCATGAACTGCGAACTGGGAGCTCATATCCGTCCTGAGGGATGGCACCACTGGGAGAAGAAACGTGAGGATACGGCACGCTATATGGAGTACAACAACCGGGGAGCGGGGGCTGCCACTAGTGAGAGGGTCAGCTGGAGCCGTCAACTGACAAAGAAAGAGGCCCAGAAGATTACTCCCTGGGCCGTATTAGGTGAAGATTTCTATAATCACTGCAGATAGTCAAGTTGTTTTTTCAAGGCCTGAAGCTCTGAACGGATGTTCATGAGTCTGTCAAGGACCTCAACTTTCTTGTCCACCCCCTTGGGGTTGTGGGCAAGAATCTTTTTTGCAGAGGAGATCTTAAAACCACGAACCTTGACGAGATTATGAATGAGACGGACTGTCTCAATATCCTTGTCAGCATACTGACGGATCCTCGAGTTGCCTTGCGTATGGGGTTTCAGGAAAGGAAACTCCGTCTCCCAATAGCGGAGAGTACTCTCGCTAAGACCAAACATCCGGGCTACTTCACCGATGTTGTGGTATACCTTAAGATTCTTGTCAAGATTCAGTGCCATAAACTACAAATTTGATAGTTCTACAACTTTGTCTATTGCAGCAGAGAGACCGTCGGGGTTCTTACCTCCCGCACTGGCGAAATGGGGCTGACCACCACCACCCCCCTGGATGAGTTTCGCAGCCTCACGAACGAGCTGACCAGCGTTAAGACCATGGTCTTTTACCATGTCATCACTGAGGATGACGTTAAGCAGGGGCTTACCATCGAAGACTGTTCCTACAACACAGAGGAGATTCCCGCCTGTCAACTCACGGACCTTGAAGACAAGATCCTTTGCTGCGTTAGGCATCATCTCAAAACGCCCTGTCACCACCTTAACACCGTTGACATTACGAGCCTTGGCAACAAGATCCTGAGCAAGGGCCTGGACACGCTGGGCCTGGAACTGCTCTATCTCCTTCTTCATCGTCTCATGTTCCTCAATATACTTCTTGATGACACCCTGCAGGTCCTTGGCATTATTAAAGAATGACTTCACGGCCTTCAGAGAGTCCTCCATATGATAGAGCAACTCCTCACACTCCTTACCGGTCTTGGCCTCAATACGACGGATACCGGCAGCGACACTGCTCTCAGAGATGATCTTGAAGAAGCCTATCTTTCCTGTGGCACGGGCATGGATACCACCACAGAACTCACAAGAAGGACCGAAACGAACTACGCGTACCTTGTCACCATATTTCTCTCCGAAGAGGGCGATAGCACCGAGTTTCTTGGCTTCCTCGAAAGGCACATCACGGTGCTCGTCGAGTTTGATGTCCTGACGGATCATGTCGTTGACCATCCTCTCTACCTCACGGATCTCCTCATCTGTGACCTTTTGGAAATGAGAGAAGTCAAAACGAAGGGTATCGGGTGACACGAAGGAGCCCTTCTGTTCTACATGGTCTCCGAGAACCTGTTTCAAAGCGTAGTCGAGAAGGTGGGTAGCACTATGGTTGGCAGCTGAGGCATCACGTTTATCAGTGTCGACACATGCCATAAACTGAGCTGTGGGGTCCTTGGGGAGCTGTTTGACGATATGCACGGTCTGGTTGTTCTCACGCTTGGAGTCAATGATATCGATAGTCTCAGCCTCGTTGCATATGACGCCCTGGTCACCGACCTGTCCTCCCATCTCTCCATAGAAGGGAGTGTAGTCGAGGACGAGCTCATAGAACTCGTTCTTCTTCTGAGTCACCTTACGGTAACGAAGGATATGACACTCGTATTCAGTGTAGTCGTAGCCCACAAACTGCTGTTCGCCCTGAGCGAGCTCTGTCCAGTCGGAGTTCTCTACGGCTGCGGCATTACGGGCACGTTCCTTCTGTTTCTGCATCTCGACATCAAACTGCTTTTCGTCAACAGTGAAACCGTTCTCCCTGCAGATGAGCTCTGTGAGGTCGAGAGGGAAACCGTAGGTGTCGAAGAGGCGGAAGGCCTGGACACCGTCAAGCATGGTCTTGCCATCGGCCTTCAGCCTGTCCATGGCGTCGTTGAGCATACCGATACCCTTGTCGAGGGTACGGAGGAATGACTCTTCCTCTTCCTTGATGACCTTCGTGATAAGCAGCTGCTGAGCCTTCAGCTCTGGGAAGGCGTCGCCCATCTCGGCAACGAGGGCCGGTACGAGCTTATGCATAAATCCGTCCTTCTGTCCAAGGAAGGTGTAGGCGTAACGGACAGCACGACGAAGGATACGACGGATGACATATCCTGCCTTGGCATTGGAAGGCAACTGCCCGTCGGCAATAGAGAACGATACGGCACGCAGATGGTCAGCACATACGCGCATGGCGATGTTGACATCATCCTGCTGCTTGGTGACAGGACTCTTCTCCTCTTCCTCGAAGGTGACATACTTCATACCGGTGATGGCCTCCTCTGCCTTGATGATGGGCTGGAAGATGTCTGTGTCGTAGTTGGAGTGCTTACCCTGTAACATACGTACAAGACGCTCGAACCCCATACCGGTATCGATGACGTTCATACCGAGTTTCTCAAGGGAGCCGTCGGCCTTGCGGTTGAACTGCATGAAGACAAGGTTCCATATCTCAATAACCTGAGGGTCATCCTGATTGACGAGCTCACGACCGCTCTTGCCTGAGGCCCTACGCTGCTCAGGGGTACGGGAGTCAACATGAATCTCGGAACAGGGACCACAGGGACCGGTGTCACCCATCTCCCAAAAGTTATCGTGTTTGTTACCGTTGATGATATGATCCTCCGGAACATGCTTTGACCAATATCGTGCGGCTTCGTCATCACGGGGGATATTCTCTTCAGGGGAACCTTCAAACACTGTGACATACAGGTTGGCCGGGTCGAGCTTCAGCACGTCAACGAGGTACTCCCACGCCATGTCGATGGCTCCTTCCTTGAAGTAGTCACCGAAAGACCAGTTACCGAGCATCTCGAACATAGTGTGGTGATAGGTGTCATGACCTACTTCCTCAAGGTCGTTATGCTTACCACTGACACGAAGACACTTCTGAGTGTCAGCCCTGCGACGGGGCTCGGGGTCACGGGTACCGAGGATGATATCTTTCCACTGGTTCATACCAGCGTTGGTGAACATCAGCGTGGGGTCATCCTTGATGACCATAGGGGCTGATGGAACTATCGCATGTTGTTTTGACTCAAAAAACTTCTTGAAAGAGTCACGAATCTCATTAGCTGTCATATTCTTCTTATTGTTTAAAAGCGATGCAAAGGTACATATATTTTTCGATATAACCATAGGTTATACTCTTTTTTTTTGGTAGTGTCGATTTTTTTCCGTACCTTTGCATGCAGAATTTCTAAAGACCCATCGATAATGGACGACGAAACAAGAGACGACGAGATACTTGAAGAGCAGGAACAGGGAGCTCTTCCGGGAGAAGAGAATTGCGGGGAGACAGAAGGACACTCCGACTATAAACCGGTAAACCGCTTCGATGCTGCAGCGGTGCATCACCTGTCAGGGATGTACCAGAACTGGTTTCTGGATTACGCGAGCTACGTGATACTGGAGAGGGCTGTGCCTAATATAGAAGATGGCTTCAAACCAGTACAGAGACGTATCATGCACTCCATGAAACGCATGGATGACGGACGGTATAACAAGGTAGCAAACATCGTGGGACATACCATGCAGTTCCACCCGCACGGTGATGCGTCGATAGGTGATGCACTGGTGCAACTGGGACAGAAGGACCTGCTCGTTGACACTCAGGGAAACTGGGGTAACATACTCACTGGCGACAAGGCTGCGGCACCACGATACATAGAGGCACGACTGTCGAAGTTCGCCCTCGACACAGTGTTTAACCCGAAGACAACAGAGTGGCAACTGAGCTATGACGGAAGAAACAAAGAACCAATATCCCTGCCTGTGAAATATCCGCTGTTGCTCGCTCAGGGAGCAGAGGGTATTGCCGTAGGACTGTCATCGAAGATTCTGCCACATAACTTCGTGGAGATATGTGACGCGGCAATAAGTTACCTTCACGGACAGAAGTTTCATCTGTATCCTGACTTCCAGACAGGAGGAAGCATCGACGTAGGGAAATATAATGACGGACAGAGAGGCGGTGTACTGAAGGTTCGTGCGAAGATAGAGAAACTGGACCAGAAGACACTCGTGATACGCGAACTGCCGTTTTCTAAGACAGTAGGCACTCTTATCGAGAGTATCACGAAGGCCATAGAGAAAGGAAAGATAAAGGCGAAAAGGGTCGATGACCTCACGTCTGCCCAGGTGGAGATACAGATACACTTGATGCCAGGGGTGTCGAGCGACAAGACACTGGACGCTCTGTATGCGTTTACTGACTGTGAGATAAACATTTCACCTAACTGTTGTGTCATCGCTGACCAGAAACCGCAGTTTCTCACGGTGTCGGACGTGCTCATACATAACGTGGAAAGGACGAAAGACCTTATCCGACAGGAACTGGAGATCCGTAAAAACGAACTGCTGGAACAACTGCACTTCTTCTCACTGGAGAAAATCTTCATCGAGGAGCGGATCTATAAGGATAAGAAATTCGAACAGGCTCCTACTATCGATGCGGTATGCGAACATATTGACGAACGGTTGACGCCATATTATCCCAGTCTGGTGCGTGAGGTGACAAAGGAGGATATACTGAGACTGCTGGAAATAAAGATGCAACGTATCCTGAAGTTTAATAAGGACAAGGCAGATGAACTGATGGCAAGGATAAAGGCGGAGATAGAGGATATCGACCGCGACCTGGCTAACCTGGTGGAGGTGACAGCCAACTGGTTCCAGTTTCTCAAGGATAAGTATGGCAAGGGCCACCCGCGTCTCACTGAGATACGTAACTTCGACACCATCGAGGCAACGAAGGTGGCAGAGGCCAACCAGAAACTGTATATCAACCGCAATGACGGATTCATCGGTACAGGGCTGAAGAAGGATGAGTTTGTATGTAACTGCTCGGACATCGATGATATCATTATCTTTTACAAGGATGGCAAGTATAAGGTCATTCGTGTGGCAGAGAAGGTGTTCGTGGGAAAGAACGTGATGCACCTTTCGGTATTCAAAAAGAATGACTCCCGTACGACATATAACGCTGTCTATAGGGACGGAAAGAAGGGATGGTACTTCATCAAACGATTCAACGTGACGAGCATGACACGTGACAAGGAGTATGACCTCACACAGGGTACACCGGGGTCGAAGGTGATGTACTTTACCGCTAATCCTAATGGTGAGGCTGAGATAATAAAGGTGACTCTCGACCCGAACCCGAGACTGAAGAAGATATTCGCAGACAAAGACTTCTCGGAGATAATGATCAAAGGAAGGGCGTCGAAAGGTAATCTGCTGACGAAGTTCCCGGTGCACAGGATAAGTCTGAAGAGTCACGGCCATTCTACGTTGGGAGGACGGAAGGTGTGGTATGACCCAGACGTGAACCGTCTGAACTATGATGAACATGGCAGACTGTTAGGTGAGTTCTATGACGAGGACCAGATACTGGTGGTGCTTGACAATGGTGACTTCTACCTTACCTCCTTTGACCTCAACAACCACTTCGAGGAGAATATTCTTAGGATAGAGAAATATGATGCTGACAAGGTGTGGACAGCAGTGCTGTGGGATGCTGACAATCAGGGTTATCCGTATCTCAAAAGGTTTGTCATGGATGCTACGAAGAAGAAACAGAACTGGCTCAGCGACAACCCGGCATCAAGACTGATACTGCTCACTGATGTAGCTTACCCACTCATAAAGGTGACCTACGGGGGTGCGGATGAGTTCCGGGGAAGTGAGGAGATTGATGCGGAACAGTTTATCGCTGTTAAGGGATTCAAGGCTAAGGGAAAACGACTGAGCACGTACCAGATAGAGAGCATAGAGGAACTGGAACCGGTACGATTCCCGGAACCACAGGAGACTACAGACGACACAGAGGAGAATGAGAATAAGGATGACTCTGAGGCGATAGTGAATCCTGAGGAGAATGAGGGGACAGAACATAAGGAACCGAATATCGAACTAAGCCTCTTCAATGATGAGGAATAAGGCTCTTGTCGTACTGATGATGGCAGCTGCCTCTGTCTATGCACAGACAGACTCAACAAAGATACGCACATCAGTGAACATGATTGGTGTGGGTACAACACATATCCTCGACACATATCTGTCACAGGAGAAATTCTCCGGCATAGGGGTGACGTATCTGAATATCTCTGAACGACAGGGGAAGGACTCACGATGGAGCACAGTGCTGCAACAGGAGGTGTCGCTGGCGTCGACGAAAGACAGAAGCAGGAAAAACACCGAACTGGAGGGGAGCTATAGTATATTCTGGGGGAAGTACTACGGATGGCTGTTGGCTGAGGGTCGACTGAAGCTTCAGGCAGGAGGACTGGTATCGGGCAACCTGGGGTTTATATACAATACCGCCGGGTCGAACAACCCAGCCCAGGGACGACTGGCAGCACAGATAATGCCCTCGGGAATAGCTACCTATGACTTTACACTGTGGCAGAAACGGTTCTCACTGCGCTATGAGCTGGATATACCTCTGGCAGGGGTTATGTTCAGCCCGAACTACGGACAGTCGTACTACGAGATATTCTCACAGGGAAACTATGACCATAATATCGTACCTACGACATTCGTCTCTGCACCTAACTTCAGGCAACAGGTGTCGCTCGACTGGAACGTAGGACGTACGTGGACTCTCAGGATAGGATACCTGGGCAACTACCAACAGGCACAGGTGAATAACCTCAAGTCGCATGTTTATACCCATCGGTTTATGATAGGTATGGTAAAACGGATACAGATACTAAGATACAGACCATGAACAGCATAGACATAAAAAGATATCTTGCATGGGTGATCATCACCCTACATATGCCACTCTTCGTTGCATGTGTCGATGAGACGGAATATGACAACACGCCACAAGGGAACTTCGAGGCGCTGTGGAGGATAATCGACGAGAGGTACTGTTTCTTCGACTATAAGGAGAAGGAGTACGGACTAGACTGGAATGATGTGTATAATAGATATAAGGTACGCGCGACAGAGGGGATAGGAAGAGACCAACTCTTTGAGGTACTGACAGATATGCTCGCAGAACTGCGCGACGGACATGTGAACCTGTCGACAGCATTCGACTACGGGAGATACTGGGCGTGGTATGAGGACTACCCTACTAACTTCAGTGACACACTGCAACGGATATACATGGGAACAGACTATCGTATCTCCTCAGGACTGAGATATACTATTCTCGACGATAACATAGGATATGTGTATTATGGCAGTTTTACGTCAGGCATCGGGGAAGGAAACCTCGATGAGATGATGATTCATATGGCGCTGTGCAACGGACTGATACTCGACATAAGGAATAATGGCGGGGGAAACCTCACAAACGCAGAAAAGCTGGCGGCGAGGTTCTGTAACGAGAAGACTCTGGTGGGATACGAACAACATAAGACGGGCAAAGGGCATGACAACTTCTCGGAGATGGAGGAGCAGTACCTGGAACCGTCGAGTAATATGAGATGGCAGAAAGGAGTGGTGGTGCTGACAAACAGACATGTGTTTAGTGCTGCTAACGAGTTTGTAAAATATATGAAATGTCTGCCGACAGTGAAAGTGGTAGGCGACATAACTGGTGGTGGGGCAGGACTGCCGTTCTCTAACACCCTACCCAACGGGTGGACGGTAAGGTTCTCGGCTTGTCCTATGTACGACAGAGACAGACGGAACACTGAGTTCGGCATCGATCCTGACCATCATGTCACTCTCAAAGACGAGGATTTTGCACGTGGAAGGGACACATTGATAGAATTTGCGCGTAAACTTTTGGTGGAATAAAGAAAAATTTGTAACTTTGCACCCGCGTTTACGGAAAAGTAACGAAGACAACGGAAAAAGCGCTTGTGGCGGAATTGGTAGACGCGCCAGACTTAGGATCTGGTGACTCAGGTCGTGTAGGTTCGAGTCCTATCAGGCGCACAACGGAAAAAGCCCCCGGAAAAGTCAGAATGATGACTTTTTGGGGGCTTTTCTTGTCAGAAGGACAGATTTCCTCGTTATTTTACGTCAATTCCTGAAAAAAAATCTTAAAATAGCTTGCAAATATAAAGATAATTTTATATTTTTGCCTAGATTTAGGTGGAATAACAAAGAATATGTCTAATTATAATTAAAATTTCAATGAGAAAGAAAATTTTTAATGGTATTCTCCTGGTAGCTGCACTGTTTGCTACTTCGAGCGCATTCGTTTCATGTAAAGACAACGATGCAGACGAGATCAACAACGCAAGGATCGAGATCCAGAAGAACCTGAATACTCAGATTGCAGACCTTAAAGCGCAGTTGGAAACCCTGAGCACGCGCATTGGTAATATTAAAGAGTGTGACTGTCCTGACTACACTCCGTCGATCAACGAACTGAAGACAATGATCAGCAACCTCGAGTCACTGGTAAAGGGCATGGATACCATCTCTGAGGCTGAGGCAAAGGTGTTGATAAGCACACAGGTGAACGCACTGAAAGATGAGATACTCACACGACTGTCACTGCTGACACAGGCTCTCGACAAGACAGTCTATTCAATGGTCATCGAAGGGACATACAACCCGTTCTTCGGAAATATCGCTGTTCCAGCTAATATGAAGTCACAGGTACTCGCTGCATATATCGGATCAGAGGAGATGGCGGAGTTCCATGGAGAGAAGATCAAGAACTTCTACACCGGTGACGCAGGTACTATCTACTTCACAGTCAATCCAAACAACGTGGAACTGGATGGCAAATTCTCTATGGTAAACAGCATCGGAGAGAAATACAGCAACGTGGAACTGTCTGCTGCCAAGAAGTCTGACAAGGTGCTCACATGGGGATGGAACCAGACTCGCGCCAACGAGACTGGTCTGTACGAGGTCGACGTGACAATTAAGGACACAAAAGATATCGAACTTGACTATATGACAGTGGCTAAAGATATCAAGGACATCATAACTAAGAGAGATCAGGCTTCTTTGAATTCTCTTATGAGTGACTTTTATCCTTCTCTGTTAGGTGGTAAGTATCAGCGTCTCGCACTGAAATATGACTGGGCTCTGACTGTCGGCTTGTCAAGATTCGAGGGATCTTCACGTAGTCCTTACGACCTCGCTGTGATGGCAGTCAAACCACTGTCATACGACTTCGAGGTAAACCTTGAGGACACCATCAACTTCACCGGTAACCTGGAGAAGATCGTGGATAAGGAGGTTGACAACTGGGGAGAGATATATGTTGAGGTAAAGAACAACAGCGTGGCAACAAAGGATCTTATCCATACTTATTTCAATAACTTCAATAAGAGACTCATCAAGTTCATCAACTCTGCCAACAAGGCTCTCCAGCCTACCCTCCTCGTGAAGTCTGGTAATAAGATCCAGAGGGCTACAGGTACTGTTGACGCTGGTGAGATAACACTGATTCCTACATCATACACATGTGAGATCTTTGCTCCTGCTTTCAGGAAATTCATACAGGTGAATGATGAGACTGGCAAGGTGTACGATGGAACTGTTACGGAGATACCCCTGAAAGTTGAGGCTGGTAAGACCTATAACATCACTTATGAGGCTATCGACTTCTTCGGAAAAGTCCGTAAGAACACTTATACCATCACTGCGAAGTAATAATATTAGAGATTTCAAAACTTGATAATGATTATGAAAATAAAGAAAATATTATTGTCTTGCCTGATGGCACTGGGTGTCCTGACCGTTTCTGCACAGGACCAACAGCCAACGAGGGAATATGTCTTCAATCCTTACTGGTATGTACAGATCCAACCGCTGGGTATCCAGCATACTCTCGGTGAGGTTGACTTCGGGGATCTGAACTCATATAACATACAGGCTGCGTTAGGCAGACAGTTAAGTCCTATCGTAGGTGCACGCTTGGCTATCAACGCATGGCAGAGCAAGGCGGGATCAAAGCTCGACGGACAGACATATAAGTGGAACTGGAAATATGTGGCTCCATCGGTTGACGTCACTTTCGACCTTTCTACACTCTTCTGCGGAATAAACCCAAGCAGGAAATTCAGCGTAGGACTGTTCGGAGGTCTGGGAGCAAACGTAGGTTTCAGCAACGGTTGTGCGGCTGAGGCACAGAAACAGATGAACAGTCTATATGGGGTTAACTCTCTGGAATATCTGTGGAGTGGTACGAAGGTAAAACTGTTCGGACAGGCTGGTCTCACCGGTGACCTGAAGCTCTCTGATGCCGTAAGCATTGGCATTGAACTGAGTGCAAACACCCTTACCGATAAATATAACTCAAAGAGGGCAGGCAACTGGGACTGGTACTTCAACGCTCTCGCTGGTGTGAAAATCAACCTGGGTGATGAGCCTTATTCTGTCAGAGAGATTCCTGTTCCGGAACCAGAGATCCGCTATGTGGAGAAGATCGTGGAGAAGATTGTGGAGGTGCCAGCACCTACACCTGTGGCCATCGAACCACTGCGTCGTGACATCTTCTTCCTGATCAACAAGACGGAGATTCGTCCTGAGGAGGCACAGAAGGTGAAGGATATCGCAGACTATATGAACGAGCATCCTACATCAAAGGTGATGATTACCGGTTATGCTGACGCTGGTACTGGCAACGATAAGGTCAATGACCGTCTCGCCGCTGGTCGTGCAGATGAGGTTGTGAAGGTTCTGAAAAATGAGTACGGCATCGCTGAGAGCCGTATTTCCTACGACTCCAAGGGCAGCCGCGTACAGCCATTTGCTGAGAATGACATGAACCGCGTATCAGTATGTATCGCTGAGTAATAAGGTTTTTACTGTATAACATTATCCCGACCTCACACCTTTACTGGACAGTAATGATGGGGTCGGGGTTTTCATAGACGGGAAGATAGGATAATGAAGAGAGTGGCAGTGGTTTTGTTGGCTATGGCAACAGTAATGCCGGCAGTAGCACAACTCGGGAATGACGGCTTCTACAGGGTACAGAACGCCAAGTCAAAGCAGTATGCAACGGTAGTGGACAACAAAGCGGAGAACAAGGATGTTACAAGTACAACGAATATCGACCTTTACGCAATTAACACAAGAAAGGCCGATGAGGTGATGTCTGACCCAGGATCGGTGTTCTATATAGAGAAGGAAGAGGTTGCTAACGGGTATATTTTAAGAGCCCAGGGGATGGATACATATAAATTGACAAATATGTATCTGAAAATCAGCTCTCCAGACGAGATAGCAGGGGCGTATTACCTGTATGGTACGGACAGTGGGATGTGGCGGTTCCTGAAGGAGTCTGATAGTAAGTATAATACTTTCGGATTCTATTATGTGGCAACAGAGGCTGACAGGAGAAACGAGAGCTGCAGATGGAATATCATTCCCGTGACTGACGCTGACGACCAGTACTTTGGACTGAAGACGGACATAGAGGTGGACAGGAAACATTACTCCACACTTTATACTTCATTTGCCTACCAATTGTCAACTGGTATGAAAGCGTATTATATCAGACATTGCAACGGTCAGATGGCGGAGATGATAGAGATAGCAGGAAACATCGTCCCGGAGAATACGCCTGTCATCATAGAATGCAACTCTGATAAGACTGCTGACAATAAGATTACTCCTCTGAAGAACAGTCCAACGGAAATAGGCAAGAACCAACTTAATGGCATCTTTTTCTGTAACGTAATAAAATGGACTGACGGAGAAGAGGAAAAGAACTTCTTCAACTGGAACACAACAGACTATGACGCTGCGACGATGAGAGTACTGGGAAAGGTCAACGGCAAACTGGCGTTTGTCAAGGCTGACAACATGAAGTATCTACCGGCAAACAAAGCCTATCTTATGGTAAACAGCAGTGCGGCTGCGGACATAGAGATTGTTGGCGCTGACAAATATCCCTCGGGGATAAATGATATGAAGGCAGAAAAAGACAACAGTAAGAATAGTATCTACTCACTGAATGGCAATAAAGTAAGCGATAATATTCCTACTGGTGTATATGTTATTGACGGGAAAAAGACTATCATCAGAAGATAGTCTTTATCTCATCCTCCAACAGCCGTTATGCTCTATCATAGGCACTGCCACCTGTTCGTTGGTGGAGTCACCGAAACAGAACATAAGAAAGACATTGGTGTAGTTGAGCAGGGTGTCACGCCTGGCATTGACAACACGGATATCATGGATGCCGTTGTGCTGACTGTTCTGCTGGGCAATAAACTGCTTATAACCTGCAAGGAGCTGTTCACGGTAATCTTCCGGCAGACTGTCAGAGCCAGCCTTTCCCTCTAAGAACTGTTCGTATTCGCCCTTGAGGAGATGCTCGTAATAACCCTTAGCAGCCAAAGAGGCCATCTCCTCAGGGGTGGGAGAAGAACAGGCACAGAGGGCTAAAAACACGAGTACGACAAACAGCAGCTGTTTCATCACTTCTGACGTATGAAGACGTTTATCGGTGAACCGGTAAGGGTCCAGTTCTCACGGATCTTGTTCTCAAGGAATCGCTTATAGGGATCCTTGACATACTGAGGCAGGTTGGCGTAGAAGACAAAAGTGGGTATCTGGGTGTCGGGCACCTGAGACACATACTTTATCTTGATGTACTTGCCCTTGATAGATGGGGGTGGGAAGGCTTCGATAAGGGGCAGCATCACCTCATTGAGCTTCGTGGTACCAATACGGGCCTTACGGTTAAGATAAACCTGCTTGGCAGTCTCAAGGACCTTGAATATACGTTGTTTGGTGAGGGCTGAGGCAAAAATAATTGGGAAGTCAACGAAGGGAGCCATACGTTTACGGATGGCATTCTCGAAGGTGTCGATGACAATCTGCGACTTCTCCTCTACAAGGTCCCACTTATTGACAACAACGACAAGACTCTTGTTATTCTTCTGGATAAGTTGGAATATATTCATGTCCTGAGCCTCAATGCCTCGGGTGGCGTCGATCATAAGGATACACACATCACTGTTCTCGATGGCACGGATGGAACGCATGACACTATAGAACTCAAGGTCTTCGGTGACCTTGTTCTTACGACGGATACCGGCAGTGTCGACCAAATAGAAGTCGAAACCGAACTTACCATAACGGGTATAGATGGAGTCACGGGTGGTGCCTGCAATGTCGGTGACGATATTTCGTTCCTCACCTATGAAGGCATTGATAAGACTAGACTTACCTGCATTAGGACGACCAACGACAGCAAAACGAGGGATGCCTTCCTCAAGACCGTTGCCAGACTTCTCTGGAAGGACCTCAAGGACATGGTCGAGGAGGTCACCGGTGCCACTGCCTGTGGCGGCACTGATACAGAAGGGGTCGCCAAGACCGAGCTTGTAGAACTCATACTGGTCGTAGAGGTTCTTGTTGTCATCGGCCTTGTTGGCTACGAGGACAACTGGTAACTTGGCACGACGAAGGATCTGGGCTACGTCCATGTCCCAGTCGGTGACACCACTTTTGATATCACAAAGGAACAATACAAGGTCGGCCTCCTCTGTGGCAATGATGACCTGCTTGCGGATCTCTTCCTCGAAGATATCGTCGGAATTGACAACCCATCCGCCGGTGTCAACGACAGAGAACTCCCGGCCGTTCCAGTCGCATTTCCCATACTGACGGTCACGGGTGGTACCGGCCTCGTCACTGACAATAGCATGACGGGTCTTAGTGAGCCTGTTGAACAGGGTTGACTTACCTACATTAGGACGACCTACGATCGCTACTAAATTTCCCATATATCTTTCTTCTTTTCTATTAATCGGGATTATAACCGAAATTATTCAATTCTCGCTCAGAAGAACGCCAATCTTTGTCTACCTTCACGAAGATTTCAAGGAAGATAGGCTTGTCGAAGAACTTCTCAAGAGACTTACGGGCTTCTGTGCTTACCTTCTTCAATGCTACACCCTGATGACCGATGATGATACCTTTCTGACTATCACGCTCTACATATATGATAGCATTGATATGGATATGCCTGTCGTCTTCCTTGAACCGTTCTACACTGACCTCCACACTATAGGGGATCTCCTTGTCATAATACAACAGGATCTTCTCACGTATGATTTCAGAGACAAAGAAACGAGCAGGCTTGTCGGTCAACTGGTCCTTGTCGAAATACGCGGGACTCTCGGGCAACAGCTCCTGGATACGCTTCAGCAACAAATCTACACCAAACTTGTTCTTCGCAGATATCGGCAGGATCTCGGCCTTGGGCAACAGAGCATGCCAACGCTCAACAATCGCTGAGAGAGCTTGCTGACTATCTGTCTTCAACTCGTCAATCTTGTTGATTAGAAGCAGGACGGGGATGTCCATCTTCTGTACCTTCTCAAGGAAATCCATGTTCTTCTCTGGATTCTCTACCACGTCAGTAACATAAAGGAGAACATCAGCATCCAGCAACGCTGACTCGGAAAAAGCTAACATCGACTCCTGAAGCTTATAGTTGGGTTTCAACACTCCGGGGGTGTCGGAGAAGACTATCTGCATCTCCGGGGTATTGACAATACCCATGATACGATGACGAGTGGTCTGGGCCTTGAAAGTGGCAATACTGATACGCTCACCGACGAGCTGATTCATCAGTGTTGACTTACCCACATTGGGATTTCCTACGATATTTACAAACCCTGCCTTATGCATAATCTCTTTTTAGACAAAAAAACGCATTCTATGAAAGGATGCGTCTTTTCGTGTTATAGTCATTAAATTTACTTGTCACCATCGTACGCCCATCTGTAATAGGAAGCGCCATGAACAAAACCGGCTCCGAAAGCAGTGAAGAGCATGTTGTCGCCTTTCCTGAAACGAGACTCGTTCTCCCAGAGGGCTAAAGGAATAGTGGCGGCACTAGTGTTACCGAAATGCTCTATGTTAACAACCACCTGGTCCATGGAGAGGTCAAGACGCTTTGCAACAGCCTCGATGATACGCATGTTGGCCTGATGGGGGACTACCCAACTTATATTATCCTTGTTCAAACCATTACGCTCTGCGACAAGAGCACAGTCGTCACTCATGTTCGTTACAGCATAACGGAACACAGTACGACCTTCCTGGTAAAGGTAATGCAAACGGTGATCAACGGTGAAATGTGATGGGGGACAGACAGATCCACCTGCCTTCAGGTGAAGGAAAGGAAGACCCTTGCCGTCAGCTCGGAGATAGGAGTCAATGACTCCCATATTCTCTTCCTCCGAAGCTTCCAACAGTACTGCGGCAGCTCCATCACCGAAGAGAGGACAGGTCTGACGGTCTTTGTAGTCAACAACCGACGACATCTTGTCGGCACCGATAACAATGATCTTCTTGTAACGTCCGGACTGTATCATCGACGCGGCAACGTCGAGCGAGTAGAGGAATCCACAGCAGGCACCCCAGAAATCAAATGCAAAGGCATTCTTCAATCCGAGCTTGCCAACAACTATGCTAGCTGTCGATGGGAACTTATAATCAGCGGTGGAAGTGGCAACGATAATAGCCTCTATGGTATCTGGGTCGGCACCGGTCTTCTGCATCAACTGCTTCGCAGCCTTACGCGCCATATAGGAGGTGCCGAGTCCTTCTTCTGTCAGGATACGGCGCTCCTTGATACCTACACGAGTCATTATCCACTCGTCATTGGTGTCTACCATACGCGACAACTCCTCGTTGGTGAGGATATAGTCGGGAACATAGCCACCAATACCGGTGATTACAGCACTGATTCTATTCGCCATTATTCAACTACTTCGTCCTCCTTCTTGATAGCTACCTTACCACGGTAGTAACCACATGTGGGGCATACTGTGTGATATACATAATAAGCTCCGCAGTTAGGACATACTGCCAGTGTTGGTGCTACGGCCTTGTCATGAGTACGACGCTTGGCCTGACGAGTGCTTGATTGTCTTCTTTTAGGATGTGCCATAATTCTTAATTACTATTTAATGTTTAATCTTTAATATTTAACTCTGCAAGTTTGCTCCATCGAGGGTCTATAGGCTGGGCGGACTCCTCATCACTGCTTCGGTCAGCTGAGAGTTCTTCCAGAACTTGGCTCATAGCAGGGTTGCACTTGCCGGGTGCATGCACATGCTTAATGGGTATAGCCAGCACTATAAACTCATAAATAATCCAAGACAGGTCGAGTATTCCTTCGTCCTCAGACACCGTGATGAGATCATCTTCTTCGGAGTTGACAGCACCTAACTTCACTATCAGACGATTGTCTGCCTCTATTTCCTGAGACATATCGTCAAGACAACGGTCACAGGATACCGTCACTGTGCCCTCGGTATGAAAAAGGAGTTCAAAAAAACCGGTCGCCTTGCGTATAGACACCGACACATGCAATGCTCCTTGCTTCAACTCCGAGTCGTCAAGAGATTCAAAATAACTATCTTTCAAATCATAGTCCAAGGTTGTCTCCTCGGAAGCAAGACTTTTAAAATCTATCTTAAATTGCTCTAAACTACACATTTACTCGCTATTTGGGGTGCAAAGTTACAAATATTTTCTCAGATAAAAAACAGATATTTGATTTTTTTATGTTTTTCAGTGAAAAAGAATGATTATATATGGTGTATCCCGCACACTTTCAGAAAGATTGTGCAATTTTCAGGACCTCTATTTATCTAATTCTATCCTGAAGGTGGTGCCAACACCTGGCTCGGAATATTTAACAAAAATCTTACCTTTATGATATTCTTCTACGATTCGCTTGGCAAGAGAGAGGCCTAAACCCCAACCGCGCTTCTTGGTAGTGAAACCGGGGGTAAACACGTTCTTCTGGTCTTTCTTCTTTATCCCCTTACCAGTGTCACTAACCTCAATGATGGCACGGTTGGACTCGTCCGACAGGAGGAGTCCGATCATTCCCTGACCTTCCATGGCGTCAACAGCGTTCTTACAGAGGTTCTCAACAACCCACTCCAACAGGGACTTGTTCATCTTGATAATGACTTCATCATCAGGCAGACTGATGGTAATGGATACTTTACGGGAGGTACGACGGGACATATAGTCGGTGACATGCTTGAGGACGTCATTCAAAGAACCGTCAACGAGTTCAGGAAGTGAACCAATCTTGGAGAATCGTTCTGCTACGAGTTCAAGACGCTTGACATCTTTGTCCATCTCAGGGATAAGCTCGTCGTCAGGATAGTTCTCCTTTAACAACTCTACCCAGGCCATAAGACTGGATATCGGGGTACCCAACTGATGGGCGGTCTCCTTGGATAAACCGACCCATACCTTGTTCTGCTCGGCTTTTTTAGAGGCTAAAATGGCAAAGAGGGCTACGACAACTAATATCAGGACTATACCCAACTGGACATAGGGCCAGGCTGACAGACGTCTTAACATCAGTGAGTCGTCGTAACATACTATCTGGTCGTCAACGACAATAGTGTCGCCTTTGCTCTTCATAGTCTTGACATACCGGACTACCATCGAACTATCTTCAATATTCCTATAGTCCGTTATCTCACCCTGACTATTGAGAACAATGACAGGGATAGTATTGTTGCCCTCTAAGACATACAACACTAAGGAGAGATCAGTGTTCTCATCGGCTGTGTTAAGTGAACGAAGGGCTTGGGACCATATCTCCATACGTACCCGCTCTTCTTTCTGAAGGTCTTTGACAAGGAAATGGGAGATGAGCAGCGAGGCTGCCGAGATGATGACGGCCGCAACAACAAGAGTGATCTTTATCTGTCTTATCCTGTCTGTCCACTGCATAGCGCAGGCAAAGGTAATAATAAAAAACGTAACGACAAAGGATTTGACAATAAAAAAGCCCCGGGTCATTTCTGATCCGGGGCTTTCGATTCAAAAAAGAGGGCGGCCTCCTACTCTCCCGCATTGCATTGCAGTACCATCGGCGCAGGCGGGCTTAACTTCTCTGTTCGGAATGGGAAGAGGTGGGACCCCGCTGCAATAACCACCTGATATTAGATTCGCAAATGATAATGGACAATGGATAAATGATAATCATATCCGCACCATCACCAAGCGTATGGGTGACTATCTCCACACAAGACATGCAAGAGACTATTAGTCTCAACCGAGAATCAACATCACATGAGTTACATCTGAAAGTATCGCATGAAGCGAAAGTATTCGGGCAATTAGTAGTGCT
>FLNV01000985.1_pt1 | contig 64132 bp, 44 predicted proteins | sample 1140351 | NCBI WGS metagenome assembly FLNV01 (sample SAMEA3878207, study PRJEB12797) | bioreactor metagenome | biome: Moose rumen | place: Sweden | collected 2011-10 | reverse complement strand
ACAAAGAAGAAAACAAAGAGGGGCATCTGTACTCGTTTGACCAGGATATAGAGGCATTCAACAATTCACAATTGACAATTCACAATTCACAACCGAAAGATGGTGATGAGGGATTTGTCAATAACCCGAATTGGACGTTTGTGCATAGCAATTTCCGGTATCTGAAGAACTGGATGGACTATTACGGGGTAAAAGAGATAGACGGACTGTTAGCAGATTTAGGGGTTAGTTTTCACCATTTCGACTGTCCGGAGCGAGGATTCAGTTTCCGTTTCAGCGCGCCGTTGGACATGCGGATGAACCAGACGGCGAAACGGACGGCGGCGGATATTATCAATACTTACAGCGAGGAAGATTTAGCTCGCATCTTCTGGCTTTACGGCGAGATGAAGAACGGGAGGGGCATCGCAAGGAATATATGCAAGGCCCGGCTTCAGAAGCCGATTTTACGGACGGAGGAACTGATAGAGGCGGCTTTTAAGTTGAAAGTTGAAAGTTTAAAGTTGAAAGAAGTCGAAGAGTTGAGAGTTCATCCCCGCCCCAACCCTCCCCATGAAGGGGAGGAAGGCCGGATAACATCCGGCACAACGGACAAAACTATAAACGGCGGCAAAAATGCCGCCGAACAGGACAAAGAGAGAGACTCGGCGGAATACCGCCGAGAGCAGGACAAAGAGAGAGACTCGGCGGAATACCGCCGAGAGCAGGACAAAGAGAAGGGCGCGGGGCTGAAGACCCGCGAACAGAACGAAGAGGACGGAAATCCGCCAAGCATGGCGGATACAAGGGAATTGGAGATACCGGCGCAGTACAAGAAGGACTTGGCGCGGCTGTTTCAAGCGCTGCGGATAGAGGTGAACGACGAGATGGGGGCGCTGCGGGAGATGTTAGTGGCGGCAAGAGATCTGCTGAAACCCGGCGGCCGGATTGCGATACTGACGTACCATTCGTTAGAAGACCGGCTGGTGAAGAATTTCCTCCGGAGCGGGAACTTGGAAGGCAATATAGAGAAAGACTTTTACGGAAACGCGATCACTCCGTTTGATGTTATCGAGAAAGGGCGTACCGCCAGCGACGATGAAGTAGAACGGAACCCGCGCAGCCGGAGTGCGAAATTACGAGTGGCAGAACGTAAGGCGAAGCCCTAAAGCCATTCGGATAGCGTTTATACTCTTCGGAGTAACTCGCCCCCTGCTCGACGAGTTTTGGCGTACCCCTTCGCCAAAACACGCCTCCGAGAGAATATAAACTGATCTTCCGCCAGAGGCGGAGGGCTTCGAATGAAAACAAATAGCAACTCGTAAATTGAGCAAAGAGAAAAGACAAAATGGCAGATGCACATGACATACAGAGTTGGCTGAACGGAGACAAGCTGCGCAGCGAACGGGCCAAGGAATACTATCCTTTGCTCGGGTTGATTCTCGGTCTCATCTTTCTGTACATCCTGCTGGGCTACCAAGCCGGCAAACAACAACACCGTCTGACAGACACCAAGAAAGAGATGCTGGACGCCAAGTTCCGGTACATGACCATCAGCGCAGAACTGACCAACAGCACGCGTCAGTCGCAGATCATCGAGGCTCTGCGCGAACACGGCAGCACGCTGCAAGAGAACACCAAACCACCTGTGAAAATAATTGACAATTAACAATTAACAATTCACAATTCACAAAGGGCTTACGAAGTTTAGTACAACGTTTTTAAGATCCGTACGGACTCCAATGTTTGTACAAAAGCCATTAGGACGCTTTGTACATTGTAAATTGTACATTATACATTAAATAAATGTCTGACGAACAAAGAAATACCGTTTGGCGATTTGCAATCATTTTTGCAGTGATTGCCATGGGTTTCATCGCCGTATTAGGCAAAATCGTGTATGTCCAGACAGTAGAACGCGACGAGTGGCTCAAAGTAGCCGAGAAACAAGTGCCGACGCTCAAGCCCATTACCGCTACGCGTGGAAACATTCTGGATTGCAACGGGCATCTGTTAGCCAGCAGTATGCCGCAGTATTATATGTATATGGATACACGCGTGCCCGCGCTGCACGAGAAGAACGGGCAACTGTTTCACTCCCATATCGACACGCTCGCCAAAGACCTGTCCGTCATCATCGGCGACAAGAGTCCTGAGGAATACAAATCCCGCATCACCCGCGCATACAGAAAAGGCGAGAAACGTCTCCGGGTATGCGACCACCGGATCAACTACCTGCAGCGGCGCGAACTGGAACAGAACAGTCTGATCCAAAAAGGCAAGTACCGAAGCGGTATTTTCTTTGAGGACCAGCACCGGCGTATCAAGCCTTACGGTATTCTAGCAAGCCGTACGATCGGCAGCATCTACGGCGAAGGCGGAGGCGGCAACTCGGGTCTGGAGAAACGCTTCGACAAAGAGCTGAGCGGCATAGACGGGATGAGCAGCATCCAGCGTATCGGCGGACGCAACGAGTCCGTGACGATCGAAGAGGCGAAAGACGGCATGGACGTAGTCACTACGATTGACGCGAACCTTCAGGATATAGTCGAGAACGCATTGCTGGCAAAGACGGCTGAACGAAACGCCAAATGGGGATGCTGCATTCTGATGGAGACCCAGACCGGCTACATCCGCGCCATCGCCAACCTCGACCGCGATCAGGAAGGACAGTACTACGAGGCGCAGAACCATGCCGTCCAACGCGTCGAACCGGGTTCGACATTCAAGACCATAGCCCTCACTGCCGCGCTGGACGACGGAAAGATCAAGATCGGCGACACCGTGAGCGTCAGCCGGCATCCGTGGCAGTATTTCACCGTCAAGCATACCGACGCGCACCCGATGGACACGCTGCTGACCGTCCGGTCGGCATTGGCTGTCTCCAGTAATATTGCGCTGGCGAAACTCATCACACGCAGTTATGAAGGATCAGCGAAGAAATTCGTCCGCCGGATAGAAAAAATGGGACTGACAGACAGCGTTTATTGCGAGATCCCGGGCGCAGACAAGGTGCGGATCGACGTACCGAGAGACACCGTGACCCTCAGCAAGATGAGTTACGGCTACTCGGTGGAGATGAGCCCGATGCAGATCCTGATGTTCTACAACGCCATCGCCAACGGAGGTCGCATGATGCGCCCGATGTTAGTGACTGCCATCCAGCAGAACGGCGAGGTGGAAAAGCTTTTCAAGCCGGAGGTGGTCAAATCGTCCATCTGCAGCAAGAAGACCATAGAAGATATCAAAGGCGCGCTGCATGACGTCGTCTGGGACGACCATCTGGGCACCGCGGCAGCCAAGCCATGGAGCCGCAAAGCGCAGTCGAGACTGGTGTCCATCGCCGGCAAGACAGGTACGGCGCAGCTGATCATACCCGGACACGGGTATTCAGGCAAACACCACCGAATGACGTTTGTGGGCTATTTCCCGGAAGAGAACCCGCAATACACCTGCATCTGCATGATCGAGGACCCGCAATATCCGTATGACGCAGGAATGGACTGCGGCAGCACAGTGAGGGTCATTGCCGAGAAAACGATGGCGTACACGGGATGCTACGTCTATCGGGACGGCGTGCGCCATCTCGATAAACGAAATTAAAAATTAAAAATTAAGAATTAAAAATTATATGCTTTTATCCGAGTTATTGACAGCGATCAAACCGATTGAGGTGATCGGTTCGACGGACAAGGAGATCAACGGTCTGCATTTCGACAGCCGGAAGGTGGGCGAAGGCGATATGTTTGTTGCGCAGGTGGGCACAGCAGTAGATGGACACACATTCATTGATGGTTGTGTCGCCAAAGGCGCGGCGGCGATAGTGCTTTCCGACAGAAAGTTTCTGCCGGAGGAAGTCGAAAGTCAAAAGTCGAAAGTCGAAAGCCCCTGCTTTATCCTCGTCGAGAACACGGACAAGGCGCTGGGGCTGCTGGCAAGCAAGTGGTTCGGCGAGCCGAGCAAAAAGCTGACGCTCGTAGGCGTGACCGGCACCAACGGCAAGACCACTATCGCCACCTTGTTATACAAACTCGTGCGCGCGCTGGGTCACAAGGCGGGACTGCTGTCCACCGTGGTCAATTATATCGAAGACGAAGCCGTTCCTGCGACGCACACCACGCCTGATGCAATAGAACTGAACGGTCTGCTGCGACGGATGGTGGACGCAGGGTGCGAGTACGCATTCATGGAGGTCTCGTCGCACGCCATCGCCCAGGAACGCATCGCCGGACTGGATTTCAACGGGGCGTTGTTCACCAACCTGACGAGGGATCATATCGACTACCACAAGACCTTCGACAACTACCGCGACACGAAGAAACGGCTGTTCGACGGGCTGAAGAAAAGCGCTTTCGCCGTGACCAACAAAGACGACAAGAACGGCCTCGTCATGACGCAGAACTGCAAGGCCGCCGTACATACCTACTCCACCCGCTCGCTCGCGGATTACAAGGCGCAGATTTTGGAAGAAGGGTTCGAAGGTATGATGCTGAATATCAACGGCAAAGAGGTCTTTGTTCCGCTGGTTGGACGGTTCAATGTCAGCAACCTGCTTTGTATCTACGGAGCAGCGCTGTGCCTCGGTTTCGACGAACTGGACGTACTACGGGTGCTGAGTACGTTGAAACCTGTGAACGGGCGGTTTGAGACCATCCGCAGTCCCAAAGGATGGACCGCCATCGTCGATTACGCACACACACCGGACGCGGTGGACAACGTGATAAGTACCATTCGAGAGATAATTAACAACCCCACCCCGTCCCTCCCCACAAGGGAGGGTGAAAGACATCCTAAATTGATCACTGTGGTAGGTTGCGGCGGCAACAGGGACAAGGGCAAACGCCCGATGATGGCCAAGATAGCGAAAGCCGGCAGCGAACAGCTGATCCTGACCTCCGACAACCCCCGCGATGAGGAGCCGGCGGACATACTGAACGACATGAAAGCGGGACTGACCGAAGACGAACTGCGCAGCACCTTGGTCATCGAGGACCGCGCAGCGGCGATACAGACCGCTTGCACACTGGCGCAGAGCGGAGACGTCATCCTCGTTGCCGGAAAGGGACACGAGGACTACCAGATCATCAAAGGTGTCAAGCACCATTTTGACGACCACGAGGAGGTTCGCAAGTATGCGAACCATAGTTGAAAGTTGATAGTTGAAAGTTGAAAGAAGTTGAAGAGTCTAAAGATGAAAGTTTATGTTATATTCCCTATTTGACTATTTGACAGGGGCGTACGGTCATCTCGCCGGTGCGCGGCTGTTGACCTACATCTCATTCCGAGCCATCACGGCAGGGATCTTGGGGCTGCTGATCAGTATCTGGTTCGGCAACTGGTTTATCAACTACATGAAGCGTCATAACATCTCCGAGACGCAGCGGGACGAGAAGACAGACCCCTTCAACGTGGGCAAAAAAGGTGTGCCTACGATGGGCGGACTGATTGTCATTGCTGCTATCCTCGTGCCGTGTCTGCTGCTGGGCAAACTGACGAATGTATATATGATTCTGATGCTTGTGACTACGCTGCTGATGGGTGCGCTGGGATTCGCAGACGACTATATCAAGACCTTCCGAAAGAACAAAGACGGTCTGAACGGATGGGTGAAGATCGGCGGCCAAGTGACGCTGGGTCTGATCGTCGGACTGACGCTGCGTTTCTGTCCCGCTGTGAGCATGAACGAGGTGGTCACCAGCCGGATTGAGAACAACGTAGTGGTGGTCGAGAAGACGCCGGAGATCAAGTCCACGCAGACCACAATCCCGTTTGTCAAACATCATAACTTCAACTACGCCGACCTGTTTTCATGGACCGGAGAGAACAACAAATACCGTTTCGGATGGATCTTCTTTGTGCTGCTGACGGTGTTTGTGGTGGCAGCGGTAAGTAACGGTGCAAACCTGAACGACGGAATGGACGGCATGTGTGCCGGAAACTCAGCCATCATCGGTATTGCCCTGCTGATTCTGGCTTATACATCCGGTAGTGTCGTCTGGGCGGAGTATTTCGACGTGATGTATATACCCGGCTCCGAAGAACTGGTGGTCTTCATGGCTTCGTTCGTCGGTGCGCTGGTTGGCTATCTCTGGTTTAACGGGTTCCCGGCACAGGTCTTTTTAGGCGACACCGGAAGCCTCACTGTCGGAGGTATCATCGGCGTCTGCGCCATGGTCATTCACAAGGAGTTGATGGTGCCTGTCCTGTGCGGAATCTTCCTGATGGAGAGCGTCAGCGTGATCCTCCAGACGCAGGTGTATAAATTTTATAAGAAACGCGGAAAGCATGTCCGTATCTGGAAAAGGACGCCATTCCATGACCACTTCCGCACGTCTGTAGAACAAGTCCTGAAGAACGATCCGACATGCTCCATCGTCTTCAAGGGCAGCAAGAATCTGCACCATGAGACCAAGATCGTTTTGCGGTTCTGTATCGTGACACTCATCTTGGCGGCTATCACTATATTGACGTTGAAAATAAGATAAAAGACCGCAGGCAGAGCCTGCTATAAGAATAAAGACCGTTTCACTAAAAGACAAAAGACAAAAATGAATAAGCGAATCGTATTGTTGGGGGCCGGCGAGAGCGGTAGCGGGGCTGCTATTCTTGCCAAGGAGAAAGGATTTGATGTGTTTGTGTCCGACTGCGGCACAATCAGCGAACCGTACCGCGCGCTGCTCGACCAGAACGGCGTCCAATGGGAGGACGGAGCGCACACGTTTGACAAAATCAAAGATGCCGACGAGTATATCAAATCACCCGGCATACCGCTGAATGCACCTGTTTTGGAACAGATCCGCGAATACAAGCGTTCCCTCGCCCCTGAGGGGAGAGCCGGAGAGGGGTTATCTATTATCTCCGAGATTGAGTTCGCGGCGCGCTACACCCATGCGAAGATGATATGTATCACCGGTTCCAACGGAAAAACCACCACCACTTCGTTGATTTTCTATATCTTGAAGCAGGCGGGCTTGGACGTAGGTCTGGCGGGCAACATCGGCAATTCGCTGGCGCTCCAAGTGGCGCATGAGGATCATGACTATTATGTCATTGAACTCAGCTCGTTCCAACTGGACAACATGTATGATTTCAAAGCGGATATCGCCATCCTGCTCAACATCACGCCGGACCATCTGGACCGGTACGATTATAAGTTCCAGAACTACGTCGATTCCAAGTTCCGCATCACACGCAACCAGACCAAAGAGGACAGCTTCATCTATTGGGCGGAGGATCCCGTGATAGACAGAGAGATGCAGAAACTGCAGTTAGGCGCAACCCTCTACCCTTACGGTTTCACCCAACCGAACCCGCTGCCGGTAGGCGAAGACGAACTGGCGTTGAAGGGACGGCATAATGTCCTCAACTCCATGGCTGCCACTATTGCGGCAAACGTGGTGGGTATCAAGAAAGAGGTGATTCGCGAAAGCCTGATGACTTTCCAAGGCGTGGAGCACCGCCTGCAGTATGTCGCTACCGTCCGGGGCGTAAGATATATCAATGACTCCAAGGCGACAAACGTCAACTCTTGCTGGTATGCCCTTGAGTCCATGACCACGCCTACCGTACTCATCCTCGGCGGCAAAGACAAAGGAAACGACTACTCCGAGATTGACGAACTGGTGAAGCAGAAATGCCACACCCTCATCTTCATGGGTCTGCATAATGAGAAACTGCACGAACATTTTGAAAAATTAGTCGAGAGTCAAAAGTCGAAAGTCGAAAGCCCTATTCAGATCATCGACACGAACAACTTGCACGATGCGGTACAAGCGGCGTACCATGCGGCCAGAGAGGGCGACACCGTCCTGCTGAGCCCTTGCTGCGCCTCTTTCGACCTCTTCAAATCCTATGAAGACCGCGGAGAACAATTCATGGCGGCGGTAAGAGAGTTATGAGAAAATTTGATTTAAGCACAATTGATCGCACCTTTTGGGTGATTTTCCTGCTCCTAATCGGTGTCGCTGTCATCGCCCTTTTCTCGGCGTCTTCGACACTCGTGTACATGCATCATTCCGCGCTCGGACCTATCGGGCAACAGATGCTTTTTATCGTGATGGGAGTCATTGCGGCGTTTTTTATCCAGTTTATTCCTACTTATTGGGTCCGCTTCGGCGGGTATATCCTGCTGGCGGTCAGCACCTTGCTGGTCTATTCCACGATGATTCCCGGTAACCCGCTCGTGGTCACTATCAACGGTGCCGCACGATGGGTGCGGATTGCCGGCATCACCTTCCAACCATCCGAACTGGCGAAACTGAGTCTCATCATCGTCGTCGCTGACCAGCTCGCACGCATACACACCGAGGAGGACAAACGGAAGTATTTCTATCGCACACTCGTCATCGCGGCGGTGGTGATGCTGCCCGTCATGGCGTCGAACCTCTCTACTGCGGTGCTCATCGGGCTCATCATCTTCTGCCTCTGGATTCTCGCGCGTATTCCTTGGAGATATACCATGTCGGTCGTCGGCATCGCTTTTCTGGTCCTCGCACTCGGGTACGCTGTGGTGGAGTTCGCTTTTGTCAGACCCGGCAGACAGATGCACGGCCCCTTCAAGAGAGCTACCGTTTGGGTCAGCCGTATTGACCATCATTTTGATCAGGACGACGGCTCCAAGTATGTGCTTACCGATGATAACATACAGGAGGTCTATGCCTCTGTCGCTGTCGCGCGGGGAGGCATATCGCCGCTCGGCGTGTTGCCCGGAAACAGCAAAGAGAGAGACTATCTACCGCTGGCGTTTGCGGATTATATCTTCGCAATCATTGTGGAGGAGTCAGGGTTTGTCGGAGCTTTCGCGCTGATCTTCCTGTACATGGCGATCCTCTTCCGGGCGTGTAATATATCCAGCCGCTATTCGGATATGCCGGCTATGCTGATGACCATGGGACTCGCGCTGATGATCACCTGCCAGGCGCTCATCTCCATGCTCGTCGCTGTCGGACTAGGACCCGTCACCGGACAACCGCTGCCGCTTATCTCCAGAGGAGGTACGTCCGTTCTCATCACGTCCGTCTATTTCGGCATCATGATGGGCGTCAGCCGCGAACAGGCCGAACTGCGCGAACGGGTCAACGAGACCAAGGTGGAAAGCGCCGAAGAAGCACCTATTGTAAATTTGGAATAAAGGCCCCACCCAGCCTCCCCGTGGAGGGGAAGAGAAAATAATGAACAAGTTATGTGTGATATAGAAAATACTATTTTAAGTATAAAAAATCATTTACAAAATGCAAACTAATAATACATCTTCCCCCCTCCATGGGGGGATAAGAGGGGGGCGCTACTTGATTTCCGGTGGCGGGACCGGTGGACATATCTTCCCCGCAATCAGTATTGCCAATGCCTTGAAGGAATTGGATCCTAATGCCGAGATCTTGTTTGTCGGTGCGCTCGGACGTATGGAGATGGAGAGAGTGCCGCAAGCAGGGTATCGGATTGTCGGACTACCCGTCAGGGGATTCAACCGCGCACAGCCGTGGAAGAACTTCTCGGTTCTCGTCGATCTGGCTAAATCGATTCGCCAAGTGAAGAAGATCATACGCGATTTCCGGCCCGATGTAGGCGTCGGGGTCGGAGGGTACGCTTCCGGTGCTGCCATGTGGGCGGCGGCGAACATGGGAATACCTATCCTCCTACAGGAGCAGAACGGATTCGCCGGAGTAACCAATAAGATCCTCAAAAACAAAGCCTCTAAGATCTGCGTCGCCTACGAAGGGATGGAACGCTTCTTCCCCGCCGATAAACTCATCCTTACCGGAAACCCCGTCCGCCAAAACCTTAAACCCCACCCCGGGAGAGTTCTACGACCGTCCACTGGACGCTCGATCGAGCGGAGCTCTTCACCCCACAAGGGAGGGGATAAATATCTCCTCATCATCGGCGGTTCACTCGGAGCACGGACCATCAACGAAGCCGTTGCGGCAGGGATTCCGGCTCTTCAGAAAGCGGGAGTACATGTCGTTTGGCAAACAGGCAAGACTTATTTCGAGAAATGCAAGGCGGCATGGGAGGCCGCGGGCAAACCGGCGAACATTGAGGTTCACGATTTCCTCTCCGACATGCCGGACCAATATGCGAATGCCGATCTCGTCATCTCGCGCGCAGGCGCCTCCTCTATCTCCGAACTATGTCTGCTGGGCAAACCCGCTATCCTTGTGCCGTCACCGAACGTGGCAGAGGATCACCAGACCCATAACGCCATGGCGCTGGTCAACAAAAAGGCAGCGGTCCTCGTCAAAGACTGTGAGGCGGCGGAGAAACTGATTCCTGCCGCGCTCGAACTCATACACGATGACCAGCGGCTCGAAGCCCTGCATACCAATATCCTCAGACTCGCGCAACCCGACTCCGCCAAACGGATTGCTGAGGAGGTGATAGCACTTGCTAAAACACACTTGTAAAGCACTTGTAAAGCAAAAAAATTGTGTTTTTTTTATGCTTTTTCATTAATTTTTAATTTTTAATTTTGAATTTTGAATTATTTGTTGTACCTTTGCACCCGATTTTGAAAAATAGGCCTTGGTAAAGGCAAGGGTTGAACCCGAGAATATTCCATAAGAGAAGGGTTTGACCATGACTAAAAAAATCTATATTTTAGGTTTGGCATGGATACTTCTTGCCAAGCCTTTTTCTTTTGCCTTTGCGCAAGAGACCACTGCCGCTGACAGCGTCCCGCTGACGCTTCCGGCTATTTATCAACTGGCGGACGAGAAGAGCCACGTCATCCGTATATCCGAGCAGTCACTCCGAGCGGCACAAGAGGGTGTCCGGCAAGCGAAAAACGGTCTTCTCCCCAGTGTCTCGATTGATCTGAGCGGTTCGTATATCGGCGATGCCTACCTCATGAGCCGCGGGTTCAGCACTTCCGGCACTACTGAAGTGATACTGCCGGGATTAGGGCCGCAGACCATAGAGAACGGTAGGCAACCCGCTCCTCATTGGGGTAATTCGCTCTCGGTGCAGGCGACCCAAGTGATCTATTCCGGTGGCGCATTGACTGCCGGAATAAAGATAGCGGAAGCGGGAGAACGGATTGCCGAACTGGACGTACGAAAAAGCCGACAGGAAGTGCGTTTTCTACTTACCGGTATCTATCTGGATCAGGTGCGGCTGATGAACCAACTGGAGGTGATTGATGTGCATATTGCGCTGACGGAAGAAGTGCTGGCACAGATGCGCGCGAAAGAACGTGCTGGTGTGGTTCTGCATAATGATCTCACGCGATACGAGCTGCAACTCAAGCAACTCGAACTGATGCGCATCCAGCTTCAGGACGCTCTCTCGATCATCTCGTTTCGCATGCAGACAACCCTCCGGCAACCGGAAGACCGGGTGATCATACCCGACACTGCCGCCGTCTCGCAAGAATACGCGCGGCTGGAGAATGCTCTCTCGGAAGCGGCATGGCAGGCCTCTGCGGCTGACCACAACCTCTCGCTGCAGCAAGCACAAGCCGCCACCGACGTCTCCGAGCAGAAAGTCAAACTCACACGCGCGGCATCGATTCCGACCATCGCTGCTGTTATCAAGAATGACCTGTTCGGACCGTACCTCAATGACCTGATTCCTGTAGATGCAAATGTCAATGCCTGGTTCGTAGGTATCGGCATCCATTATGACCTGGGCTCGGCGTGGAAGAACCATCGCGCTATCAAACAATCAAAAGCGGAAAACATGCGTTCCCAGGAAGAACTGGAACTGGCGCGCGGGAATGTCAAAAACCAGGTACATGCCGCCTATGTCAATTTCCTTACTTCGTTCACGGAAGTAGAAACCCAACTCAAGCAGGTCGAACTCGCAGACGAGAACTACGACACCGTCGAGAAGCGGTACAACCATGAACTGGCTTTGCTCACAGACTTGCTGGACGCTTCCTCGATGAAACTGCAGGCGAACATAGCACTCGTCAACGCCCGCGTGAACTTGCTGTATAATTATTATCAACTCAAATACACCACCCATTCTTTATAATTATGGAAAAGACTAAAATCGCAACCTACATCTACAATTCGATCATTATTCTGCTGCTTCTGGCAGGCATCACATACGTAGTGATGCAGTTCACCCATTTCGGACATATCGAATACACCGACAACGCACGTGTCTGCCAATATATTGCGCCGCAGAACACACGCGTGCAAGGATTCATCAAGGAGATCCGTTTCCAATCCTACCAGCATGTGGAGGAAGGAGACACGCTCATCGTCATCGAGGACAGCGAGTACCGCTTGCGTCTGGCGCAAGCCAAAAGCGACTTGGCACGCGCGGAACAGCAGCAGAAAGCGACGGGTTCCTCTATCTCCACTACCAAATCCAGCATGACGGTGACAGAGGCTTCTATCGAAGAAGCCAAGGTGAACATGGAGAATCTGGCACGCGAGGACAAACGATATGAGGCGCTGCTGCGCGAGAAAGCGGTTACACAGCAGCAGTACGACCAGATTCACACTTCCTATCTCTCCGCCAAAGCGCGCTATGAGCAGGTCAAGCAGACACGCGCTATGCAAAGCAATGTGGTACAGGAACAGGGGTATCACCTCTCCGCATCGGAAGCCGCATTGCAGCAAGCGCAAGCCGCTGTCGAACTGGCGGAGCTGAACCTCTCCTACTGCTATATCATCGCCTCGCGGTCCGGTATCGTAGGAAGCCGGGACATCAACCTCGGGCAACTCGTCAACCCGGGGCAGACACTGGTCTCTATTGTGGATGAAAACGACATCTGGGTGGAGGCGAACTACCGCGAGACCCAACTGCCCAATATCCACGAAGGAGCGGAAGTAGTGATCCGGGTGGATGCCGTGCCCGACCATGTCTTCAAAGGCCGGGTAGAGCGGCTGTCAGACGCTACCGGCAGTGCCTTCTCGCTCGTGCCGATTGATAACGCTACCGGCAACTTCGTCAAGGTAGAGCAACGACTCACGGTGCGTATCTCGCTCGCAGAGAACAGCCCGGAGGAACTCCGTTTGCTCAAAGCCGGCTATTCCGTCGAAACGGAAGTCAAATACTAAATGACCAAATACTAAATGACCAAATGGTAAATGACCAAATGGTAAATGACCAAATGGTAAATGACAAAATGGTAAATGACCAAATGGTAAATGACTAAATGGTAAATGACTAAATGGTAAATGCTATGCCTTTTTCAATGCCTATGTTCCGTGACTGGGTGCCTCGCCGCATCCAGCCGTGGATATATATCCTCCAGGTCTTCTGCATCCAGTTCTCCGGCGGCGTTTATCTCGGCGCGTTGGAGGCGGTGCGAGGCACAACGGCACTCATGCTGGAGGACCTCCTCATGCTCCTCTATGCCGGACTCGCAGGCATGGCGGTTTATTTCCCGTTGCTGTTCCGGATGAAGTTCCGATTCACGAACCAGCAACTCCTCTGCGGAGCCGCTGCTGTGATCGGCGTCTGCAACCTCATCACCATGTCCACTACCAACATGGCAATCCTCCTTCCGGTGTGTTTTATTGCCGGTATGGCAAAGATACAGGGTACGTTCGAGTGCATGAGTAATATCCAGTTATGGATGACACCTACCCGCGATTTCGGGATCTTCTTCCCTATCCTGCATATCGTGCTCCTCACCGCCATCACAGGCAGTGCATGGCTGGGTGCGGTCTTTGCTTTTCATTTCACATGGCAGATGATGCATGTCTTCACGATCGCTACCATGTGTCTGGTCATCCTTATCCAACTCACGCTCTGCCGGCCTTTCTGCCCTATGCCCCAACGAATGCCCTTGCGCGGAATAGACATCTGGACCGGGCTCTTGATCAGTCTGCTCATGCTCTTGGTCACGTATTTTCTGGTCTATGGCGACTATCTCATGTGGCTGCGAACCCCGCGGTTGAGATGGGTTCTGGCGATAAGTCTGATCCTGCTCGCCTTCATCATGTATCGGCTCAAAACGGTTGAACGGCCCTATATCTCGCTGGAGGTCTTCAGATACAAGAATGTCCTGCCTATCCTGCTCGTCACGGTCATTGCAGAGATCATGTTAGGCGCGGAACACACGCTGGAGGAGATCTACTGGGCGGAAGTGATCCGCCTGGAGGAGCATACCAAATGTACGCTCTGCCTCTGGGCGCTGCCGGGGGTCTATGTCGGAGTACTCATCACGCTCTTCTGGCTGGGACGTAAGAAATGGAAGGTCTGGAAACTCTTTGCCATCGGGTTCGGGTGCATCTTCGGGTATGCCGTATGGATGTATTGCAATCTGGATGTCAATGTGCCGCTTTCACAATACCGGGTGGCACTTGTCCTTCGCGGCTGCGCTTATGCCATCCTGGCTTCGTCGCTCATGTGGTCGCTCCATGAATCCGTACATGATCTGGAGCATTTCTTCATGGCGCTTTTTGTTTTCAATATCATCCACATGTACCTTGCCGGAGGAGCAGGATACGGACTCTACACCACCCTCTTCAAACATCTCCTGGCGGACAACATGTCCCGCTATGGCGCCTATATGACCCTCACTTCTTTGAGCCCGCAGGGCGGTCTTTCTACTTTGAGCGCAAGCGGTCTTTCTACTTTGAGCCTCCAATCCATCGCTATCTCGCTCAAGCAGATCTTCGGTCAACTGGTATGGGCTTCCGGTTTTATGACGCTGGCGTTCCTGCTGCTCGATATTCCGCGTGTCCGCACCGGCATAGAGAAAGTACCGTATTGGCCTGTCTATGGCATCAAGATGCTCAGCCGCTACCGTAGGCTCAATCCCGCCACCTCTCCGCAACCTCGCCGCGACCTCTCCGCAACCTCTCCGCGACCTTCGCGAAGGTTTTAGATAGGTAAAAACGTCCTCTTGGGCGTTTTTTTATGCCTGTTTTGTGCTTTTCTTGTGCTTTTTCATTAATTTTGAATTTTTAATTTTTAATTTTGAATTATTTGTTGTATCTTTGCACCGAATTTCAATTGTGCAATAATCGTGCCCCCTGGAGCTAAGAATTTTTAATTTTGAATTTTTAATTTTCAATTGTGCAATAATCGTGCCCCCTGGGGCTAAGAATTTTTAATTTTTAATTTTTAATTTTTAATTGTGCAATATGCTCAAACTCAACTACAAAGCGAAAATCACATTGCTTATTATCGCCTCCACCATGGTCTTATTGCTCCTCTGCCTCTTTGCTATCCGTCTCTTTCATCCGGGCGACGAAGCGGCAGTAGGGATCGTCTCGATTGCGGTCACATTGGTCGGTACAATCTTCATCGCGGTCGAACTCAAAAACGGCGCTGAGGTCACCTGCAGCCAGATGCTCATTGATCTCAATAATTATTTCCATGACTCCGACCGCCTCTTAAGTGTCTATCAGGCGCTTGAACTATGCGAAGCGGACAAGGATTATTCCGATCGTCATTGGCAGGGAATCTCGTCTGTTGATATTGCCCAGTTCTGCACGTTCTTTGAGAACCTCTATCTCCTCTATCGCCATCATATTGCGACCATTGAGGACCTCGATGATCTGTTCGGTTACCGTTTCTTTCTCTTCATGAATAATCCCTATATTCAGGAGAATTATATCCTACCTACGTCCTCTTCCTATGTCCAGATTTTTGAACTCTATACCGTCTGGATCCGCTATCGGAAACGCTATATTCCCGGCAGCGAGTATGCTTTCTCGACCGACTATCTGACCAATAAATGGTATCTCTGCGACGATGGTCTGGAGCGGTATAACAAAGAGATCGGGCGCTTCGACGCAAATGGTCATTCGCTCGTCCTTCGCCAACTAGGTTTTGACTCCCTGCAATCTCTGCTGGCGCTCCAGTCGCGCATCGTTTCTACCCTCAGCGATCCGGCTATCTACTGCCCTCTCACGCGCGACGAGTTCATCGAATCGCTCCAAATGGATTATGCGGCAGGAGTCTTCAATGACCAGAACCAACTCATCAGCTTTGCAGTCTTGGTCACCAATCGCGCCACTCCTCGTTCGCTGGCGAAGGATGCAGGCCTCGCGCCCGACCAATGCTTCACTTTCGATGCCGTGTGCACGGACCCCGAATGGAGGGGGCTGGAGCTCCAACAGCGTTTTATCCAATGGACGGAGACCTTGGCGAAGGAACACCATGCCGCCTATATCCTTTCTACTGTCTCCCCTGACAACAAAACCAGCCAAGACAATTTCACGCGTCAAGGCTTCTCCGCTCTCAAAACCATCACAAAATACCACGGTCTCACCCGCCTCTTGATGGCGAAACATAGTTAATGTCTTATACTGTCATTAAGCTTCCTTCGGGTTGCCACCGCGACCTTCGCGAAGGTTTTAGATAGGTAAAAAAACGTCCTCACGGGCGTTTTTTTTATGCCTGTTTTGTGCTTTTCTTATGCTTTTTCATTAATTTTGAATTTTTAATTTTTAATTTTGAATTATTTGTTGTACCTTTGCACCGAATTTCAATTGTGCAATAATCGTGCCCCTTGGAGCTATGAATTTTTAATTTTTAATTTTGAATTTTGAATTTTGAATTTTGCAATAATCGTGCCCCCTGGGGCTAAGAATTTTGAAATATGAACGAACTCAAGCAAGGTACGGAAATCGGTGACTATGTGGTTCTCTATTCGATGACCAACAAAGAATATACGCAGACCTACTGCGTCGCGGACAAGAATAACTTCCAGTTCTTTATGAAGGTCTATGACATGAGACATACGCCTGATTTCCTTTGCAACGGAAAAGACCCCCAGGAGCTCTGGGCATATAGCCGCCTCGGGCTGTGCGACTACCTGCCGCGCCTGCAGAACTACGGCAGAACGACGGTCAATAGGACGGAGATAGTTTATCTGGTCACCAAATACTTCCGGGGCAAACTGCTCTCGCAGTATATCGAGGAAAACGGACCTATGACGCAAGGCGAAGCGCAGTCCGTCGCACTCTCGCTGGTCAAAGCGGTCAAACACCTCAACCACCGAGGCGTATGCCACCTCGATATCACGCCCCAGAACATCCTTCTGGAATCAAACAGCGACGGCTCCTTCACACCCAAACTGATTGATCTGGAATATGCCTGCGAGTGGCCGCAAAACGGAGAAATGACGCACAAAATGCAGCGGTTCGAGAAAATCAATCCGTATTACTCGCATACCGAACTGCTGGCGAAGCAGAAAGTGAGCGATTCCGACGACCTCTTCTCCATAGGAGCTATTCTATATACGATGCTCACCGGCAAACGCCCTTGGGCGGACTGTCCCATCACCTCGGACATGCCCGCCGCTGCACGGCATCTCAATATGGTCAACTGGCGCAAGGAACACCCCCTGGAATCCCTTCTCGAACCGCTCGATTCCGTCCATCCGCCGCTCGCAAGGGCGATGGAACTCACCATGAACGGCTATGTCAAAGCGGAGGAACTGGAGAGCCTACTGCAAGTCACCATGGGCGAGGAAGGACAGGACTCACACGTCGGCTTGGGACAGAAGTCACTCCATCCCGCCCTTATGACCGGATTTGCCGCCATAGCCGGATTGGACGAAGTGAAACAGAGTATCGCCCAGCATATCATCTGGCCGTTGAAACACCCCGAGAAAGCACAGGAATACCGACTTACCTTGCCTAACGGCATTCTACTCTACGGACCTCCCGGATGCGGGAAATCCTTCTTCGCTTCCAAACTGGCGGAAGAACTCAGATGGAAGATGGAGTTTGTCAGCACCTCCTCCCTCGGCAGCAAGTACATACATGAGACACAAGGAAAAATAAAGGACATGTTTGACAAAGCCGCCAAATCCGGCCACTGCGTACTATGCATTGACGAGATCGACGGAATCCTCAGCGTCCGCTCTTCCGATCCGGGAGAGCAGAGCCATAACGATGAGGTGAATGAGTTCCTTGTACAACTGAACGAATGTCATAAACGCGGTATTCTGGTGGTTGGTACCACTAACCGCAAGGATATCATGGACCCTGCTGTACTGCGCGCAGGACGGTTCGATTTCCAGTTCGAGATCACGGCGCCGAACACGGAGATGCGCAAACGCTTGTTTGAGATGTACCTGAGCCATAGACCCTTGGCGGAAGACTTGGACATTGCCGAACTGGCGGATATGACGGAAGGCTATGCCTCGGTGGATGTGCCCTTCGTGGTCAACGAAGCAGCACTGGTGGCTGCCATTGCCGACCTACCCGTCTCCCAAGATCACCTGAGGAACGTCATCCGGAACCATCCCTCCTCCCTCGCCGTCACCCGCCCCAATCCTATCGGATTCAGATAAACAGATATCCCGTATGAGCAAAAACCGAAACATAGTAGTCTTTTGGATTGACGAAGCACCGCGCGAAGATTTCTTAACCCGTCTCCGGGACGCCGGGATACAGGCATTCACGGCGGATAACTACGTGGATGGAGTTCTGTGGCTTTCCAATCCCAAGAACATAGAGATATGCGATGCCGTCATCCTGGATGTGAACTGCAAGATCCGCCATTCCGACGAACATGAATCCACCGACTCCTTCCGCGATTATGCCTATCGCGTCTTGAGCCGTTGCGAAGAAGACGACAAACATATCCCTTGGTTCGTCTTCACCACCGGAAGCGGCTATGACGAGTCTCTGCTGAACGCTATCCCGCAACGCGAATGGACACGCCGCCGGTTCTACCGCAAAGACACCGACCAGCAGCAACTGATCAACGACATCCGCGAACTGACCAAGCACTCCGGCAATGTAGCCTTGCGGGACAGGTACGACGGCATCTTCGAACTCTTTGAGGACGAAGGAAACACCGCACGCCTCTATGATATCATCAAGAAGATGGAAGACCCGCAGAACACAACCGACACGACGGTCTTTAACGCCATGCGCAAACTCATGGCGTTTGCCGTTTCATACGGCCGTGAGCATGGACTTTTCTCCGAGGATGTGGATTCTATCCGTGCGGCAGAGAAACGCCTGGCGGACATCTACGAACTGGCGCCGCAGATTGTTCCTTCGTATATCCTCACCAATTTCCGCTCTTTGTCCGACACGGTCAATAATGGCAGTCATAGCCGGTTAGAGGAAGAAGAAGCCGGCTCTTTGGCGGTGGATGCGGACGTCCTCTCCGGCAGGGCGCCGTACCTGGCACGCACGGCTTTTTACCAACTGATGACTCTCTTGAACTGGTTGCGGAGACTGCCGGTTGATCCTTCTAAGATTGATACCTTGCGCGAACGGATTGATGCCATGCTTGACAATCCGGTGGAGATGTACGAAGGATGCGAGTGTTATCTGCAGTTTGATAACGGCGTCTGGCATTACGGCCGTTGCGCCGTCCGTCCACGTCCCGGTCATACCGTCACCGGACAAACCCTCATCCGCCTCAAAAACGTCCAACCCAACAAGAACTACCTCACCAAAAAACTCTACCCCTTCTTCGCCCAGTATGATGTAGTAATGACGAGGTTGTAATCCTTGCTACGGCATTGCAGAAGCAATCCCCCAAAAGCAGTACCTTTGTAGCCGAAATAACAATACTCTTATGAAATATTCTTGGTGGCAAAAAATAATCAACTACGCGGATAAGATCAGTACTCGTCCGAACGAAGTGTCTTGGCGGTGGAAAGGTCACATCTCTCCACTGACATGTGTTACGCTCTATGCCATATATATAGCACGCACGCTTTCGCTACTCCAGCATTGCAAATTCTGGTTCAGAACATGGAAATCACGGCAAAAAGAAATGGTCTCCATTGACAAACCTTCTACGCGGGTTAATGTACCGCCTATTTTCGACGAGATCTATTTTGGATGTTGGTGTGTTCTTTTATTTGTATTGCCTCAAGGATGGCTCATTACCCGGATCGCAGCCTGTTATTTCATGGCGGAGTCATTAGTCTGGCTTCTTTATTATTTCTTTTTCAGACGTTTCTACGAAGAGAAATATGCCATCATGCATGTGCTGGAATATATCATTTTGTTGCCGGTACTTATCATTACCCAAGTACAATGCGTAGCAATAGTATATGACGATATATCTTCTTTTAGCGTCGCGTTGGCTAATCTGTTCTATCCGTCCCCGGAGCATATTCATGTCTATCTCATCTTGATGAGTATCATCTATACCGCCTTGATTTTTGGTATCTTCCTTTCTAATCTACCTATCGAAAGAGTAAAAGAAAAGGGCGACTACCACTATCATATAGCCATTATTGGAAACGGGCAGATAGTGAAAGAGAAAGTGATGCCGGCAATCGCGCACACCATGGATCCTAAAAATATTGCTATTTTCGATAAAGCGCTGCCGGCTACAGATAGTTATAGCACGACAATGGGAAATGCCCATTTTCATTATTTCCCGATAGACGATTTTACCGAGAAAAAGATCCTGAGTTCCAATATCTTATGGATTGCCTCCCCTTCCTTTGCGCATTTTGAATACCTGACGCATTATATCAATCAGGTGTTTATTGTTCTTGAAAAGCCGGTCACTTCTAACAAATTCGAGTTGGAGGCAATCAAAAAACTTCGTGGCACCTCCGTTTGGAACAAGGTTTTCTGCTTGAGTTATTATTACCAGGAAAAAGCCTTACCTCTTACTTTCTTGTATAATCCGTACTCTTTTTATGAGAAATATCTTCGTTTCTTCACCTCTCGGGACGAAACAGTGAATGTTTTCGGAAGGATGGGTGATTTACGCAGTGTCTCGCTGTTTTTGCATGAAGGAGAAGATCATCGGGAATGGTTGTCGTCGGACAAGTACGGCGGGCAGTATATAGAAACATTCCTTCATCTTGTTGTGCTTGCCAGAATGGTCACCTCGACGGACAAGCAGTGGCTTACCGGTAGCTTGACAATCGAGGAGTATAATGGCCATTCGGGCTGTAGCATCTTCTATCGCGGCAAGACGGCACAAGCGGGAGCGGACATCACGCTGTCCCTGAAAAAGTTTGCACCCGTAAGCGAACAGAAACGCGGAGGAAAGATAGTGTATGAAAACGGATATATTACCATCGATTTTAATACCTACGAACTGGAGATGCATTACCTCCCGACAGACTCTTGTTATAAGATGGCGCTGAAAGAAGAATATGCTTTGCCGGACAGAAAATACACGGTTCAATTGGATATGGCGGAAAGATGTTTTAACGAGAACACTCCGCCATGCATGATTGACGGTATCGACTTGCAAATTGAGTCTCTGGAGTGGCTCTTCGCGCAAAAAAGAATCTGAAATCTAAAAACAAAAGCATACAATGGAAAATACATTTTTCTCTACAATTACGTTTATTATCTCGATCGTAACGGTCATCGGAGCCGTAATTTATGCGGTGTATAAAATTCTGTCGGATTTCTTTGATTTCAAGAATGTCAATATCCGGTGGGCGCAAGAGAAAGATTCATTGAGTACTATTATTGCCGGACTTTCTCAAGAGAATCCGTCCTCACGAATTTCTTCGGCTATCATGCTCCGGCGGTTCTTGAATACCAAGATCAGCAAACGATTTCCGAATCTGCAAAAAGAAGCACTCAACGTCATATCTGCCACATTGAAGATTTCTCCGTCAGGCGTCTTCCAGAAGACATTGGCAGACAGCCTCGCCTATGCGATCGACCTTACTCATCTGGACTTGCAAAAAACAAATCTGCAGGATGCATATATCGGACGCAAAGACGGTCAGGCGGTTGTCATGGAACATACGGATTTCTATCTCAGCGACTTATCCTACGCGCTTATTGACAATGCTGTCGGCAGTCCTATTTTCTATTACGCAATCCTCTTTGACACCCAAATCAAGAATTGCCATTTTGAGGGAGCAAACTTCTGCGGCGCGGATCTGGCATATACGTCTTTCAAAAATGTATTCCTTGACGGGGCGGATTTTACCAATGCAAAAAATATCCCGCAAGAGATTATGCAACACCTGGAGCGAAATGACAAGGGACAAATGATCCTCCATTCAGCCGAGCCCATAACTGTCCGGCCTGCAAAATCAAACAACGTGGTATTCTTCTCTATGCCGAGTGTCATGACCAAGGAAGAAGAACTGCTTACCAAAGATTATGAGACATACCTCCAGAACAAAGGCATACGCGTCTTCTATTACATCAAGGATGACTACCCGCAATTCGGGCAACTCAACCAAGTTCGGGAGAAAGTAATGGTCTCCATCGGTATGATTGCCTTCGGATTCAAGCAAACACATATTCAGAAAGCCACCTATCGGCCACAACTGACCGGAGAAGAAGTTTGGGAGAACAAATGGCTCTCAACCCCGTGGAATGAGGTCGAAGTGGGAATGGGCATGATGAAAGGGATGCCTATTCTGCTGGTTAAAAATCCGTCTATAAACGAAGGTATTTTTGACGAACACCTCAGCGAGTGCTTCGTCGCCACTATTTCTACATCCGAAGACAGCCGGCAACTGGATACCAATACGGAAATGCAAAAATGGCTCGCAAAGCTTAATGCATAATCTGTATATTTTACCATCGGATTTTGTTTGTGGCAGATAGAATTTATCATGCCATAAAAAAGTTGTATCTTTGCACTCGAAAACAAAGCTGTTTGACGAGGGTACCTGAGCCCGTTAGTACTACATACGCCCCCTATAAGGGGGGTATGTATACGTACTAAGGGCGTCAAGCGGTATCCTGTCAACCGACACACTTTTAGCGGTCTTTTGAGGGCCATTTACATTACCACTTCGTTACCACTACGGTACGTTTAAGCGGAAACATCTTTGTTTTTTTCTGTTTTTTCTTGCATAGTTCAAAAAAAAGCAGTATCTTTGCAACCGAATAAAAAGAATAGTAGCAACTTTATCGACGTAGCATATATGCGCTATAGTAAATATATGAATAATCTTAAAAAGTACCTTTCTTATGCAATGCAGGTAATTCTAATCATTGCTATTGCATTGCTCGCTTTATGGATTGCCAAAGAAGCATTTGATTTGCAATCTTATTGGACACCGATAATAGTGGCGGTTCTATCCACATTAGTGTCGCTTGTATTAAGTATCGGAATGGAAAAACGCAGAAAACATCTTAGAAAAGAACTATTGTCAAACACATTTGTGAAAACAGAAGACATCAATTTCGGAATTAATGGTTTTGCCTTTTATGACCATGAGGATTGTGGCTATTTGGATGATTTAATTACTCTGCGGTTAGTGGAAGGAACCTACATCTATGATTTCACAAAATCATTCTCGGAAAATGCGCGGACTTTCCCGAAACTACTGAAGATTAAGAAACTATTTGATGAAAAAATAAAGACATCCGGTCGTGAAAGGGAAAACTTAGATCACTTATTTGCACGTAAAATAAAGGAATTTCAATTGGACCAATTAGGGGAAGAAGACAATCAGCCCACCCTTATACTGAATTCAATTGCGAAAAACCGTGAGGATGTTGGTGAACGGTTAGAAGCTTCTAATCTTAAGATTGAAGTTATTAAATCCAATGTAAGCACAAAAAAACTCATTGATGCAGTCTATACGTATGTTAAAAACAATTACCCAGACATCATAGAGGCTTCGTACAAAACAAATTCCAAACCAGAAAACAAAGAGAATTTCATTGATGATTTCGTATGTCTTGCATCTACAATTGGACTTTATGGTTGTCTCATTAAAAATATCGGGGGTAACGATAATCAAGCAGAATACTACATGCATAAAAGCATACGCCCTTATGGGATACGTTTAAATTTAACTTTGGAAGATGTCTTCAATGATAGCACAGAAATACACTACGACACCTTATCTGATTTAATTGACAACCAACTGAACCAATCTGTTGGTATACTTCCTGAGGGGAAAAAGCATTTTACTGATGTTATATTTGAGTTTGACGACGAAATGAAATGCTATCTTTTATACTCTACACAACCGGAAGAAATCGTCAACTATCAACAAGATTTTCAAATAATTTATGCCGACAAGCAATTTACACCGAATTTTAAATCTTTAATAGACTCTTCCAGAGAAGATCCAAAACTGCAGTTTTATTTGTGTTACGCGCAATCTATAGTCCGCAAATATATTAATAAACGTTTTAAACAATAAATATCATTATGGAATATTCTAATTTCACAATATGGTTACTCATTGAGGTCTTGCTATGTGGTTTCGGAATTCCTTGGTTCATTACTGCTATTGATCAAAAAATAAGAAAGGGACGTCGAGAAAAAATCAAGGCTGCGGGGATAACTGATTTTAAAAAGAAATTTAGTGAATTTGACGAGAATAATCCTCACTATGACGTTCTTTGCAGGAATGAAGATTTACGGCAAAACTATTTTCAACACAAAGAGCAAGATGGGCAATTTGTCATTCCTTTCCCAGAGAGCCAAAAAGATGAGTTAAAAAAGTACGGCTTTCATCCTGCAAAACCTTATGGAGGGGAAATGAGATGTAAAGGCATTGGTAAAAAAATATTCGGTCAACTAAAAGAGCTATTAGTACTTAACGGCATTCCTGAAAATGAAGTTGAGGCATTTATTACCAAAATTGCAGTAGACACCTCTAAAAAATTCATTACAGACATTCAAAGTGGTAAAGTTCGCTTTAACAAATACTTGTATGGTGTATATGAGAGGCCGAAACAAACTGATAAGGGGTGCACCATCAATGTGTATGAATCTGACTATTTCACCTTTAAAACCACAACGAATATTTACAATGCATTAAAGAAACTAAATGGTCACGTAGAGTTAAACAATCACTATGCGCCATTCTTAAACTCTATAGGTGTCGGGGGATTCGTTATTGTTAATCGAGGAGAAGAAGATGAACTAATATGGGGATACCGCAGTTCTAATTGCCAAAGTGGAGGATACTGGCATTTCTCATATGATGAGACCTTTACGCATGATGATGCAGAAAATCAAGATCAAGCAGCTACGCTTTCTGCATGCATAAAGCGAGCATTGGATGAAGAGTTGGGCATAAACAGGAACGAAGATGAAAAGTGCCTTCCAGAATCTCAAATAACTATTATTGACGGCGGTGTTATTCACACAGACGGAAAGGACAATCGATATGAATTTGAGTTATGTTCTTTTGTTCGAGTATGTTTTTCTGAAAGTTATACTTTCGATGATTTCATTCAGAACTACCGCTTCGCAAAAGATGCAGAACTTGAAACCCGCTGTTTGAAACTAGTCAAAATATCTGAGGTGGATAAATTTATTGAGGAGGAGGAGAAAAAAGGAAGGATTTCTCCTGAGTCTAAAGCATTAGCTATGAAAATCAAATGTCTGGCTGACCTTACGATTCTGCCTACTGATGATGAGGGGTTCCATGAATTATTTCCCCTTGTAAAAATATAACACTTTTACGACTCATTTACGACTCGTTTAGCGGTCATCCTCGAATCATTATCGAACCATCATTATCGAACCGTTTTCGAGAGATAGTAGGGTATCTCGGAGGCAACGGAACAAAAAAATAAGAATATGAACACTGCGCGAAACATAGCCGATGAGCACTGGTGGGGCAATCCCGCCATGCCGGAGGGGATGGAATATCCTTATACCATCGGGGACAATCCCATGACCCTCATATGCCAGTTCCATCTGGGAGAAGGGATGGTCTATGTCTTTGCAGACCTCGATTATTTCTTCGGTGACTACGATGTTCATTGCGGCGGAATGGGGGAATGGCCCGACTATTTCTACAAAGTCCTCTACTCCCCTACCCGTAAGAACCTGCATGAGCACGAAGTCCTCTATGAGGACGGCACTTCCGCTGCGCCCGATCCGCAGGCCATGGACGAACCGGCCAAACGGGGAGAGGAATCGGATGTCCTTTGCCGTCCTACTAATTTCGGGTATGAGATCTCCCGTGCTTACCCCGATTATGAGGTGCTCCTTCAGTTGGACGAATGCGAACCGCTCGGTCTGCGTTTCTACGACTGCGGCACGCTCTATTTCCTTATCACACCCGAAGATTTGGAAGCACGACGGTTTGATGATATCAAGTGTGTAATGTATTCTTTTTAATAAAAAATAAACTTAAAAAAAATAAACGGCTATGGAATATAAAATCAATACTATCGGAGTGCTGACCTCGGGAGGTGACGCTCCGGGAATGAATGCTGCTGTGCGCGCTGTGACACGTGCGGCTATTGCTAATAACATCCGCGTGAAGGCGATCTTCCGCGGCTATAAAGGTCTGATGGACGGCGAAGTACAGGAGTTCACCACCCAGGACGTAAGCGGCATCATTCAACGCGGAGGTACAATCCTCAAATCCGCACGCAGCGAGGAGTTCAAGACGCCGGAGGGACGCAAACGGGCTTTTGAGACGATCCAGCGCGAGCAGATAGATGCGCTCATCGTTATCGGCGGAGACGGTACGTTCACCGGTGCGCGCGCGCTGTCGCAAGAATATAATATTCCCGTTATCGGTGTACCCGCAACGATTGATAATGACCTCTGGGGCACGGACTCTACGATCGGTTATGACACGGCGCTGAACACTATTGTCGAATGTGTGGACAAGCTGCGCGATACCGGCACGAGCCATGAGCGTCTCTTCCTCGTGGAGGTCATGGGACGCGATGCCGGTTTCCTGACCCTGAATGCCGCTATTGCCGCCGGAGCGGAAGCAGCAGTCATCCCCGAACGCGCTACGCTGGAGGAGCAGTTGGAGGCGGCTATCGGACAAGGAAGACGGAAACACAAGAACAGCGGCATCGTTCTCGTACAGGAGCATGCTATCCCGGGTGGCGCACAAGCGGTAGCCAAAGTCATTGAGCAGAGTCATCCCGAATACGGCACGCGTGTCACCATCCTCGGACACTTGCAACGGGGAGGTTCGCCTACCGCTTTTGACCGGATCCTCGCTTCACGGATGGGGTGCGCCGCAGTGCAGGCACTCATGGAAGAGCAACGCTCGATCATGGTAGGGTTGCAAAACGGCGATGTGGTCTATGTGCCTCTCTCCAAAGCCATCAAAGAGAAGAAAGACATCAAAGACGACAAATGGCAAGCTCTCCAAGTGCTCAGCCTGTAGAACAACAATAATAACTATGAAACCATCATTCAAAACTACTACTCATATTGCCGCTGTCGGCATGATCGTTTACACGCTGTACATCGCAGCACGCTTTCTTATTCATCTTATCCATCCCATGCCGTACCACTATGTGCTATGGGAGGATATATGCGAGCGTCTGATACTTGATATTCTGCCGCTCAGCCTGATTATAGCAGGCATTGGTTTGTGGAATCCCTCAACGGGGGAGGCCCCCCAGCCCCCGAAAGGGGGAGTTGAGCCCGTGGAAGCCAGCAAGCCATTCCGCATACTGACTCTCTGCTTGCTCTGCGGATTGGCAGGAACAGTCATTCTTTCTCCTCTTTATGTGTTTTCCATAGCCGGTGCGACTCCTCTATTCCCGCCATTCCTTTGGCGTTTCGTCTTAGCCGTTGCAGGAATAATCTGGCTCTTCATGCTCGGCAACCGGACACCGGGGGAAAGCGTTTCCCTTCCGTTCCGCGTGACGCTGGCTATTGCGATGGCATTACTTGCATTGCCTGTCATTTTAGAGGCAATCTCGGGAATAGCTCTGCTATGCGGAAATGAGACGGTCCTTGGTCTCCGCTCCGGTGTCCTCCAGACCTGGGTCAAATACATTGCTCCTATCCTGCCATTGGGGTATTTTTTTAGATAAAAGTGTACCCAACTCTTGCGTATCTCAAAAAATAGTAGTAATTTTGCGGCGAATATGATGTACCATTATGAAAAATAAGTTTTTTATTCTTTTATTGCTCTTATCCTTTTCCGCGTGCGATATTGATTATGGCGTAACCATCGGCTGTGATCCGCAGACAAAAGAAATGGGATTGGCCGGCGGCTCTTTCACTGTGAATTTCAAATCGTATGTCAAATGGTCCGCCACAACAAAAGCGAACTGGTTGACCATCGATCCCGAAGCTGGCATGAGCGATACCATTGTCACTGTTATCGTAGATTCTACTTCTGTAAGCCGCAAAGGAACGATAACTTTTGATAACGGATATGCAACCACAACACTTACCATTAACCAAATCTACCAAGAGCCGGAAGATAGCTTACAATTGGAATGATTATGAGAAATAAAATAGGATTTTTGCGATATGTCTTCGCGCTGCTTTTGTCCGCCGGGCTATTGCTGACCAACCATGCGGCGGCACAGACTGAGAGCACAACCTTTGTCCTCCCGCAGCCCAGTTCGTTTATTCTTTCGGACGAGGGAACAGGAACGCAACTGAATGTAAAGGTGGAAAAGCGACCGTTATTGCAGCGGTACTACGACCATTCGGGACATAGCATGATCTCTATTTTGAGTTTCGGATATTCCACCTTTTTTCTGCTTCCGGCTCCTGGAGTTAATACGACGCAGTATTTCGGTAAGCGTCATATTCTCAATTTCGAGATATTCGAATGGCGTGCAAGACTTTTTGGTATGTCCCTTTTCAGTTTTGAGATGGGTGCCAATACGCCGCATGCCTATCCCGGAGACGTCTTATCCACGCTTCTGCGAGGAGGAAAAGAAAAAACAGATGTAATCAAAGCGGAAGGAAACACAATGTGGTTTGCATATAAACCCGGCGTAAAAGTGTATATTCCGATTGCCCCATGGTGCGCCGCAGTGGTTTACGGGGGTGTTTCCGTCGATCTCACCAGATTATGGAGCAAAATAGCCACAAGCTATTACAAAGACCATCCGGAGGTTCCGGAGCAGAATTTCTTTCTGGGGGCATACGGCGGAGCTGGCTTTTCATTCACCCCCTCTGCCTCCCTGCCGATAGAGGTAAAAGCAGAGTATCGCCATCCCCTCACAGGCAATACAGCATTGGTGCCGCAAGGTATCTATTTAACCGCGCAACTTCATGTAGGAAATCCTGTTCGCAAGAATAATGATAGCCAACAAAAAAACTAATACAATGAAACGTATTCATCTCCTACTCTTTTCTCTTTTCCTGTCTCTAACAGCCATAGCGCAAGTGACTATTGTTGAAGAAGAAAGTCGCTATGGTATTTATAACTCCCACAAGAAACGTTGGGAGGTTGACCCCGCGTACTTGGAAATACGCGAGATCGGCATTTACGACGGTCGTCAATATTTTGCCGCATGCAGTGCCAAAGACCGCAAATGGGGCATTATACGAAGCGATAATTATAAACGTTGGCACCTACCCCCTAATTTTGAGGACGTGAAGTGCTCTACGAACTTCGATCTCTTCTCCGCTATACCTATCTTATGTATACGGGAGAAGTCGGGATGGGGAATCATCGAATTAGGCTCCGGCAAGTTTTGGTATATCCGAGAAAGTCTGTATAAGTCTATCCAACCGGATCCGACAGAGCGGAAAATTTATTGTCAACATTGGGACACGAACAAACAGGACGAGGTATTGACCGATCACGACTTGAAGAAATCGTATGATTATGTGCTCAGTAAAGTCAGCCAGCAACAGGGAACGCCCGCAAAAGACCCCAAATCCTCTTCCAAAACGCACTCCCGGAGAGGGGAAAATCCTATTGTTAAACCAACCTGTAAGATCCTTTCACCCACGCCCGGAAGTACCTATTCCACGAATACCATTCGCCTGCGCTACACCACCAACCTCCGTCCTAATAATTACATCGTCTCCTTCTATATAAACGGTCCCAAAGTAGAACCGATTTCCATCGGTACAGAAAAGGGTGTTAAATTAGAACAAGGCACAGAGGTGGAGTTACCAATGCCTCAGAATATAGGCGAAGAAGCGTGGATAGTTGTCCGCATTGAAGATCTCAATGGTACACATGCAGACCCGCAAACCATTAATGTGAAGTATGTAGGTGAAAAAAAGAAACCGGCCTTGCGTATCTTTGCTGTAGGAATCAGTGAATATCCTGCTGCAGATCTGCAAAATCTCAATTATGCAGCCAAAGATGCGCAAGACTTTGTACAAGCTGTATCTCAGTCTGATTTGCAAATGTATAGCAGTACGCATTCTGTTGTCATTCTCAACCATGATGCCACGACATCAAAAATTAAAGATTCGTTGACTGAATTCTGCAATGATGTCAACCAAGACGACGTAGTGATGCTCTTTTTCTCCGGACACGGGTACAATGAAAATGACGACCAGTATTTTGTAACATACGATGTATCTGCAGCAGAGAAATCCTATAACGGACTAGCATTTTCCTTCATTCGCAAGCGTATGCTGGATATGGTTAATAAACATTGCCATGTCATCGTCTTTATGGACGCATGTCATAGCGGAGCTATGGCAGGGACCAAAGACGCAGAGACAAAAGGTATCATCTGGGCTATGCCCGGAGTTATTGGCTACTATTCCAGCACTTCCGCAGAGAAATCGGCTGAATTAGAGAACCTCGAAAACGGCGTGTTTACCCATGCACTGCTGGAGGCAATCAATGGAAAGATCGCCAATGAGAATGGCGAAATAACAGCACAGACATTAGGGAATTACCTCCAAGCCTCTGTTCGCGAACAAACTAAAGGCAGACAAACTCCTATCGTAGAGAATAAACTCGGAGAGTACGTTTTGTTGCATACCAACAAGAAAAAATAATCCATGAAACGCTTCTTCTTTACCATAAGCGCTTTCTTTGTTGCCGCATCCGCTATGGCGCAGTTGTATGCTTTTTCCTTGAATGGCAAAGCACAGATACAACGAGAAGATTCTTTGCGCGATGTGTTTGCTGCCGATCTGCTATTGGAGGATGATCTGCTGACAACAGAGGAATATGGTTATATCGTCATCTTAGACCGAAAAAACAATAAGAAATATTCTTTACAGTCGCCATCCCCTCAATCCATTCACTCGCTCATCGTGTCGCAAGGGGGAAATGCGAAAACCCTTCCTAAAGAACATATCCATCGCCTGTATCTACTCCTCATGGGGAACGATTCGGAAGATACGTTTGCACTGCTGGACGCTGCAGGTGTAACCTATCGTAGCGAAAACATTGACCTCACCATAGCGCATACCATGGCGCAAAGTGCGACGACAGAGATAGTTGATTTTCAATTCCTTGACCAATTTACACTCCTACCCGTTCCACAAGTAGAAGAAGGACAAAACGTCATCATACAAATCGAAAATCATACAGACACGCCCCTCTATACGAATATCATTGATAGCGATCCTACCGGCGGAAAATTTGTCCTCCTGCCCGTGAATACCTTAGATTCGCTCTCCGATGTCTTCATTCCTCCGCATTCCCGGATACGCCTCAAATCAAACCCTATCTCTTTCGCTCCGGGTGGCACATCGGATGAATTGACCTTAATAGCACATTCCGAGCCTTTCAACATATCCAATGTGATTCGTCTTATCCATTCCGAAGCGCTGGAAGCTGCAACAAATGAGGATGCAGCCGATAACACGTCTCATCCGGGATATGTCAATACAAAAACAATGGATATTTTAGCGGTCGGACACCCCTAATACAATGCGTAGAATCGTCTCCTTTTCTTTGTTGGCTCTCTGTTTATGCCTTTGCGCGACGGCGCATGAGAATCTGCCTCTCATACGCCTAGTGCAATGTATAAACGATAGCGAATTTCTCTGTGCAGCGGAGGAGTTGAACTCAGTTGAGGACTGGACGTATCGGGTCAGTAATGGCAAATCATTTGTGAATATCAATAATGCACTCGTTTTTGCAGACTGGGCGAACGCAAGAGGGGCGGAGAGATCAAAGATTCAAAACCTGTGTCTGTACGTAGCACAACAATGCGATTGGTTTGCTCAGTATGGCAGATCTTCCCGAAAATATGACATCGCTATTTCCTATTCTATTTATAGCGCAGAGATCCGAAAATCCATTTTAGGCGAAATGCATCCGGACTATGCTTCCTCGCTGGATAATATAGGACTTCTATATAGTGAGGTCGGCGATTTTTCGAAAGCCGAGCAATACTATCTCCCTGCATCTTATATATATAAATTAGTGTTAGGAGAGACTCATCCTGAATATGCTGCATCGCTTAATAATTTAGGGAATCTGTATCGAAATATCGGTGACTATCCCAAAGCGGAGCAGTATTATCTTCAGTCTCTGGCAATCCTAAAGACCACAACAGGGGAGAATAATCCTGACTATGCGTCTGCGCTCAATAATTTAGGGAATCTGTATCGAAATACCGGCGACTATACGAAAGCGGAACAGTATTATCTCCCATCCATTGCAATCATGAAATCCGCATTTGGAGAGAGACATCCCCAATATGCTGCTTTGCTCAATAATTTAGGACTTTTATATACGGATATGGGAAATAATGCGAAGGCAGAGCAATATTATCTTCTGGCAGTAGATATTTACAAATCCGCTCCGAGAGAGAACCACCCGAAGTACGCTATTTCGCTCAAGAATTTAGGAAATCTATATCGGGACATCGGTGACTCTGCAAATGCTGAACATTGTTATTTTCAGTCCATAGCAATCCTAAAATCCGCATTCGGCGAGAACCATCCTGATTACGCAACTGCGCTCAATGATATAGGTCGCTTATACTACAAATGTAAGGACTATTCGAAGTCGGAGTTGTATTTATACAGTGCACAGGAGATCAGCAAATCCGGCTTTTTGCAATCGCTCAACTATATGTCGGAGCAACAGAGAAATTCCTATTGGTCCACAATAAAAGACCGTTTCGAATCTACATACCCTCTATTCACATACAGTTTCTCCTTTGAAAAGCCATCTATAAGTACTTTTGCTTATAATAACGAACTTTTTACAAAGGGTCTATTGTTAGCATCTTCTAATGCCATCAAGAATTCTATCTTGGCGAGCGGAGACACGACGCTGATCCGGCAATGGAATGAGTTGACGAGGAAGAAACAACAGATTATGGCGTTGGAGGAGAAAGATCCGCAAGCTGCTTATCTAACTCAAGTAAAAGAAGAAGCAGAGACATTGGAGAAAGAGATTACACGCAAGAGTGCGGCGTTCCGAGAAAATTTGCGGCAATGGGCGATCACATGGGATAGCGTACGGGCAGTGCTGAAGCCGAAACAGGTGGCAATCGAGTTTATGCGAGCACCGCTGAATGAGGATAGTACAATGTACTGCGCTTTGCTGGTGCGGGATACTTGCTCGTATCCTATTATGATTCCTCTGTTTGAGGAGAAAGAGGTGAGTTCGTTATTACATCAAACTACCGCAAACAAAAATAGTATCAATACCACTTATGCCTACGATCAAAACGGAAAGCAATTAGTGCAACTTATATGGAATAATGTGCTGCCATATATTAACGAAGGTGAGGTGGTATTCTTTGCCCCTACAGGTATCTTGCATCAGATTGCTATTGAAAATCTGCCATTTGACGAGACAAGCACTATCGGCGACAAATACAATATTGTACGTCTGTCCTCAACCAGAGAATTAGCAATCAGCGGGCCGACTATTCCACATCAGACAGCAACGCTCTATGGCGGCATTTTCTACGAGCCGATGGATAGTATTATGCTGATTGCTAATGCCAGTAAATATCGTAGCATGGAGACAGCAGAATCGAATACATATGCCAATGATACTACACGACGCTCTGTTGCCAAGTACCTGCCGGGATCTAAAGCAGAGATTGATTCGATACAACCTATTTTGAAGAAAAAACATATTGCTGTTACAGTATATTCTAAAGATACAGCCTGCGAAGAGTCGCTCAAAGCTTTGAGCGGGAAAAAGCCAAACATATTACTTCTTTCTACTCATGGTTTCTTCTGGCAGGATTCCACAGCAAAGCAAACGCGCTATTTCAGCCAACGCGGCATGCTATTAGGAGATGGAAACGACGTTAGTAAGTTCTCCGCCACTATTGATCCGTTGGAACGATGCGGCCTTCTTTTCTCGGGAGCGAATACGGCTCTATCGGGTCACAGTGAACGGCTTCCTAAAGGCGTGGACGATGGTATTCTTACAGCCAAAGAGATCTCTGCTTTAGATTTTCGAAGTACCGATATTGTGGTAATGTCTGCTTGCGAAACAGGATTAGGTGATATCTCCGGTGAGGGAGTATTTGGTCTGCAGCGTGCATTCAAGATGGCAGGAGCCAAAACGATTATGATGACTCTTTGGCAAGTGAACGACCGTGCTACGAATCTCTTTATGACTTCATTCTTCCGCCATTACAGCCAGGGGATGAGCAAGCGGCAGGCATTCCGAGCCGCGCAGCAGGAGGTAAGGAACTACACGGCGGAGGGAACATCTTCCGGAAGCAGGTCTTCCCTGCATGAGAAATATAAAAACAAAGGAAAGCAGACGGGTCAGGCCCCCCACCCCTCTAAAGGGGGAGTTGAGTCCTCGAAAGTGAGCAAGCAGGCTGCGGAAGTGAGCAAGGAGGGAGGCGAAGTAAGTCATCCGTATGCATCGCCCTATTACTGGGCAGGGTTTATATTGCTGGATTAATAAATACATCAATGCATATGAAACGGATATTATTTATTCTTGTTATGACTGTCTGCGCGAGTAGTTCATTCGGACAGACAGATGCGTATTGGACATCCTTACAGACGAGAGCGGATCAAGCCATTAAGGATAAAAATAACTCTGCGCTGATGGAGATAGAGCCGGAATACGACAACTACTTCAGCGATGCGACCCATCGGACTCCGGAGGTAAAGTTTGATTATGTGCGTTTCAAAATACATCTGGGGTATGCTTATATTCAGAAGATGGAACTGGACAAGGCGGAGGAAGCTCTGCTAACCGCCATCAGTCTCAGCGAGAATTTCCCCAAAGCCCGAGTATTGGCATATAGCGGTATTGAGCACTGCTATTCTTACAAAGCAATGGAAAAAGAGGCCCATGATAATTATAACGATGCCATCCAATACTCCCTTCTGGCTATCAGTTATGCCGAAATGGCGGTCAAAGCGAAACGCGTAGTTGAGCAATATATCATTCTTGGTCGCGAATACACCTATACTCAACAATTTGAGAAAGCCCGATCGGCTTTTGCGGATGCGGAAAGACGAATGCACGAAGTGCCGGATTCTATGGCTCTATGTGCAGGTTTGTCCAGCGAAAAAGCCCAGTTAGAGATCAAGACGGAGAACTATAGTGCCGCTATCCAACTATTGGAACAAGCTTATACTCTCTATTCCCAATCCAACGCGCTCAAAAAAGAGACTCGTTTGGCCTCCGTCGCCAGGAGTTTGAGTAACACCTACCGTTTTTACCTTCATAATGAAGAAAAAGCTTCTTATTGGGATGCAGTCATTGCCCAGAAGGACTCCGAGAAGACGGACTACCCCACTACAATCAACCAAGGATTTCTCGAATCCAAGAAAAAATACATGCGAGTTATCCAGTATTTTTCGGAAGGCAAATATAGCGAGGAGATCGCAGGTCTTCAAGAGATTCTTCAAGAGGTGGGCGATACGCACACTGCAGACAATCAAATACTGATGGCGGAATGCTATTACAATATCGCGTTATGTTATCTGATGCAGAAGCAATATACAAGAGCTATTTCTAATTTTAGTTCTGCGATACCACTCTATCAAAGTGTCGGAAACAGGCCTTCGTTGGTGGAGTGCTACACCTATGCCTCCTTTGCTTATTTTCATGCCAATAATGTAGATAGCGCACTTATTAGTTCTCAACAAGCACTATCCTATGCTGAGAGCATCTATGATGACGAGAGCGTAAAGTTAGCCGAGTGCCATAATAACATAGCCAATATCTACGCCTTTCACAAGGACACAGCGCTCGCCAAAGAGCATCTTCTAAAAGCCATAGAGACCAAGGAGAGGGATGTTAGGCGTACATTCTCTTTCCTTACCTCCCAAGAGCGAAGTAAGTATTGGGACAAAATGCAGCGGGATATTATCAATTACCAACCTTTCATGCTTCGTTTCCAAGAGACTCAATCCGAATACACGGATGCTTTATACGACATTCAACTGCTGACCAAAGGATTGCTGCTTCAATCCGATGTTGAATTGCAACTGATAGCCAATAGTTCCAGTTCATTGCAGCCGCTGTTCAAAGAAGTGATGGCTATTCGCAAGAAGCTCCAGCAGGATGATTTACCGTTAGATACTATCACTCTTTTGAAACAGAAAGCAGAGAAGATAGAACGCGAACTGACAACCCGCAGCAAAGAAGCAGGCGATTTTCTCCATTTCTTAGATATAACGCATGAAGATGTAAAGCGCCATCTCTCTTCACGTGCGATAGCAGTTGAGTTTGCTACATTCAAATATGGGAAAGACTCTATCATGACCGCAGCCTACCTTATCAAAAAAGAATGGGAACATGTATTGGTATTGCCTCTTTTTGAAGAAAGAGATATAACCTCATTGATTGATTCAGAGGGCTATACAAGATCTTCCATCAATAACTTATACGACTATCATAGACACGGTCAGAGACTGACCCAACAGATATGGGGCAAGATACAAAAACATATCCATTCCGGCGACACGGTCTATTTTGCGCCATCGGGATTGTTGCACCAGGTAAGTTTGGAGTCTCTTCCCTATGACTCATCCCGTTCGATGGCGGATGTCTATAGTATGGTCAGAGTGTCTTCTACACGTGAAATAGCAAAGAGGAAAAGTACCGTTCCTAATACCAAAGCTGTGTTGTATGGTGGTATTTACTATAGTGCCACGCCTGAGGCGATGGCGATAGAGCATGAGAAATATAGCCGTGGAAGCCGTGGAGCAAACTATCTTCCCGAGTCAAAAGTTGAAATAGACACCATCCGTCAACTCCTTGAGGACAAGAAGATAAGCGTGGAGATATACACCGCCTCAGCAGCGAGCGAAGAGTCCTTCAAAGCCCTCTCCGGCAAGAAACAAAACATCCTGCATGTTGCAACACATGGTTTCTATTGGCCGGACACGACTGCACAGCAGCAACAGTATTTCAGCCATCACACATCAGTTTCCATTGACCCTCTTAAGCGATGCGGATTGCTTTTTGCGGGTGCGAATACGGCCCTCTCGGGTCATAGTGAACGACTGCCGGAAGGAATCGAAGATGGTATCTTAACCGCTCAGGAGATCTCCACGTTAGACCTGCGCGAAGCGGATATAGTTGCTCTCTCGGCTTGCGAGACAGCGCGTGGAGATGTCAGCGGCGAAGGAGTGTTTGGTCTTCAACGGGCTTTTAAGATGGCAGGAGCACAGACCTTACTGATGGCAATCTGGCCGGTGGACGATAAGGCAACGCAGTTATTGATGACATCTTTTTATCGAAATCTCAATCAAGGCATGAGCAAGCGGCAGGCGTTCAGGATGGCACAGCAGGAAGTGAGGAGTTATACGGCAGAGGGAACATCTTCCGGAAGCAGGTCTGCGCTGCATGAGAAATATAAGAGCAAAGGGAAGATGACGGGGCAGGCCCCCCAGCCCCCTAAAGGGGGAGCTGGGTCTTCGGAAGTCAGTCATCCGTATGCATCTCCCTATTATTGGGCAGGGTTTATATTGTTGGATTGATAAAATATAACAGATATGAAAAAACTATTTACCAGAATCTTCGTTTTATGTTTTGCCGGAATTATTGCCGTATCTCCAGCAGGTGCAGCCGTCAAAGAGAAGGCGTTTAGCAATTACCAAAATCAGTTGCCGGCTGAAATACAAAAAGATATCAACAACACCAAGAAGATTGGGAAAATCGTTGATGATATTATTGATCATGGTGACTTGGATCAGTTATATTGGCTTTCCCAAGAATGGATTGGATTAGACATCAGCACTATTAATAGTTCCTCACTTTATACTTATTATAATTGGGGAAGAAGGATCATCTGCCAGATTGTTCAACAAGACTCCATTTTTGCTTCTATCCATGACGGGCGCAATGTTTTTAGCACTTTCTATTCTTCATTCTATCCCCGAAGCGACACGCGCACTCAATTGATTGAAGAGGCAGAAATGCTGAAAGTGCTTATGAATTTTCGTCAGAAAGACCAGATGTTACAACGCCTCTCAGAACCTATGCTGACTTATGCACGTTCTATATATAACGAAGAGAGACATATCCAGATTCATCTAGTGGAGCGAATGTTATTTGGTAGCGATCGCTATAGTTGTGCCCATATCAGTCCGGCTCCTAATGAACAAATCACTAAGCCTATAGCCGATTTATTGGGGGAAGAGGTTCTCACAGATCCCACTCGTTTACCAGAAAAAATATCTGCACTGCCGGAAGACAAAGATAATGCATTACTTGCGATATTGGAGAACATACTGATTTATGAATCGTATTACTTATCTTCATACGATCAAAACGCGATATTTCAGCGTATAGGCATCGCAGCCACCCGGCAAGGAGTATTAGAAAAGACTGTCAACGGCGTTTTCGGATTCATAGAACGGTTCTTTCCATCCCAATACAAAGTCCGCTCCGAACAGATGGAAGATGTTAAATCCAATATAGGAAAAGGCAATGATATGCTGAATGAGTTTATTGCCTATCAAGACAGTCTCCGCCGGAATGGGTTTATGTTTGTTGACTATCCTTTACAAACAATGCCATATGAATGGCAGGAAGGCAAGGAATGGGATAGATATTTAGAGCGTTACTTGCGATTGGGTTACGCTTTATGTAAGGAGATCATTCAAGGAAACGGCTATGACTATATTGTTGGGAAGGCTGACGATATTCGTTTTTTTCTCAAGACAATGGGGTACTATCATTTTTCCTTGTCAGATGATATAACATGGCAAGGACGCTTTGTTCTGTACATATGCGATTTGAACGGAACGACACAGAACTGGTATTACTATACACATGAATCATGGGCGATAGGCGCTGCCATGGCAGAGCATGCAGTATTGACCGAGTTATTAAAATATCATTCCGGGGACCAGATGTATGAACAACTGATACGCAATGCTTCGTTTTTCTACTCTGCACTCAATAATGAAGCGGCAACCAAGAATATTCTTGAGGGATATATTTTCCCCGTACTGCCCGAAGCGAATATCGTTAGCAGAGACAAAAAATGGAATTGCTATCACATGTGGTACTATGCATCCGTACTCCCCTACACCTACCAGTTATATAAAGAAAAAGGAGACGAAGAATATGGCAAAGAATTAGGCAAATTCTTTTCGGAACAGTTACTACATGCAGTACGATATAACAAGAAATGCGAGAACAATGCTCAGGCCTTAGGTGCGCTCGCCGAATATTACTACAATATAGACAGTATAGCATTAGGAGACCAGTTATTAGAAGAATATTTTACCTTAACCAACGATAGCAGTTCCTATTACGGCTATCGTTTTGCAACCAACAATTGGATCACTCACGACTACGTTACAGCAACCAAAGCGGCTGACATAGTTAATCAATATGATCCAACCGCAATGGGTTCCTGGTATAACGAAGGGTGCTTGTCTCCCTCGCGGGCATATGCGCTGGCAGGGAGAGAAAAAGAGGCTATTGAGCAATTAGGCTATTTCAATGATTTTATGCGTAAGGAAATCGGGAAACAACTCATGAGTGTCGGTGCGGAACAAGCCTCTCAAATGCTAAAACGCTACGATGCTATCAACAACCGGTTTGTGATGATTTGCGAGGATAGTATCTCTTCGAAAATAAAAGATCTATATATGGAGTCGTTCTATAACTGGCAGTTGCAATCCAAAGGACTTCTACTGGCACTAAACACAGAAGCCGACTCTTTAATGGCTCATCATCCGGATAGCAATATCCGGAATTTATACCAGCGGAGCAAGCAACGCGAGAAAGCCCTTGTAAACATAACGGATATGAACAGTCAGGAAGCACTTGTGTTACAATACAATCTCTTGCAAGCGAAGAACAACCTGCAAACAGCCATTCAGGAATATATTGACAAAAATGGTTTTGAAGGGGTAAATCAAACTCAATGGACGGATGTGCGAGGCGCACTAAAGGATGGACAGGTTGCAATAGAGATTGTGAACGGAAAGATAGGAGAAGATACGATACCTGTTTACTATGCTCTGCTGCTCCGCCGCGATGCAGAAGCACCAGTGGCAATTCGTCTTTTCAGCGAAGAGGAAGTAAGTTCATTAACTTCCACACGCGGAAAAGAGAATATACATAACATCTATTCATATGACGCGAAGGGTCAAAAGCTCACTCAAACAATATGGGGTGCCATCTTGCCGCATATAAAGCAAGGAGAAGTGGTCTTCTTCTCCCCGTCCGGCATCCTGCATCAGGTAGCTATGGAGAATCTGCCATATGACGAGACAAGTACGATAGGAGACAAATATAATTTGGTACGGCTGTCTTCCACTCGGGAGATTATCGGCGGAAAGAGAGCAGACTCTCATCAGAATGCGGCGTTATTCGGAGACATCCGGTACAACGCGACTCCTACTGACCTGGCCGTAGAGCACCAGAAATACGAGAGCCAACATAGTTCTACAGATCTGGCTATGGCAAACATCCAACGAATGACATTGCGAGACATGGCTTATGATCTTCCGGGCACTAAGATTGAAGTGGATTCGATTGAATTCATGCTGAAACAGAAACATGTCCGGGTTAATACCTATCGCGGCCGAAGTGCGACCGAAGAATCCTTCAAGGCATTGAGTGGTCAAGGGAAGAACATTCTCCATCTTGCCACGCACGGATTCTATTGGCCGGAGAAAGAGGCACAGCAGCAGAAATTCTTCACTCAGAACAGTACCATCGAAAGCGATGTACAGCAAGCTCTGCCTATTGATCCTTTGAACCGCTGCGGACTGCTTTTTGCAGGAGCCAATACTGCTTTAAGCGGACATAGCAACCGATTAGACAAAGGTGTACAAGACGGCATTTTGACGGCAAAGGAGATCTCGGCGTTGGACCTTCGCGGGGCAGATATTGTAGTATTATCCGCCTGTGAGACGGGTCTTGGGGATGTATCCGGAGAAGGAGTGTTCGGACTCCAGCGAGCGTTTAAGATAGCCGGTGCACAGACGATGTTAATGGCACTATGGAAGGTCGATGATGATGCTACGCGCATGCTAACGACTGCTTTTTACCGCTATTACAGCCAAGGTATGAGCAAGCGGCAGGCATTCAGGATGGCACAGCAGGAAGTGAGGAACTATACGGCGGAGGGGACGGTTTCAGAGAATAATGGCAGGTCCGTTCTCCATGAGAAATATAAAAACAAAGGGAAGATGACGGGGCAGCCCCCCCCAGCCCACTAAAGGGGGAGGATCGGTGACGGGTGACGGGTTACGGGTTACGGAGGAGGCTCCCCAGCCCCCTAAAGGGGGAGCTGAGTCCTCGGAAGTCAGTCATCCGTATGCATCGCCGTACTACTGGGCAGGGTTTATATTGTTGGATTAAGTCCTCATTTAACCTTATTATGACGCACTTATGACGCACTTATCTCCCACTTATCACGCACTTATCACGCACTAATTTTTCAAGGTTAATACGTTAGTATTATATACTATGTATATAATACCGAGAAGCGAGTGCAAAAAGTCAAAAAGAAAGGGTAACAAATAAAAAAATAATATATTCATTTTTTTGCGCAAAAAAGACAAAAAAATTCATTTATATTTGCGTATGTGCAATTTTTGTTATAAATTTGCAGCGCAAATTGAGTGCAATACAGAGACGACGCTGAGTGCGATACAAAAAACACTACTGAGTGCAATACAGAGACGACACTGAGTGCTATACAAAAAACACTACTGATTGCTCAATAAAAAATATACAAACTATGGATAATAAAGAAGGTATGAAATGGTGGCATGGCGGATTGATCATTATTCTGTCCGTTCTGATTGCCGGGTTATTTAGCGCTATGTTGAGTTCCGATTTCTCGTCGATTGATATCTTTGCTCCAATTGAGAAGAAAGTAGATTTCCTGGTGTCGGATATCTATAATATGATGGAAGAAGACCGTCAGGGCAGAGAGTTGAGCGATGAAGTGGTAGTTGTAAGCGTAGATGGTTTGGTTAGAGACTCCCTGCTACCCCTCATTGATACCATCCGCCAATATGAGCCGAAAGCTATCGGGTTGGATATCTATTTCTCTATAAAAAAGGAAAACAACGAGGTACTATACAATACAATCCGCAACACACCCAACATGGTAAGTATCCATAAAATCAAGAAAGACAGCGACAATATCCACTATGAGATAGAGAACTTGTCTTTTTATGACGATGAGATCACTCCTCCTCATCGGGGCTACGCGAATCTGGATGTCAATCATAGCTGGACGGTAGTACGCACTTTCCTTCCCTGCGTCTATAGCCGCAACGGCGACACTATTCCCAGCATGGCTCTGGAGTTAGTGCGGATAGCAGCACCTGAGCGCGCGGAAGAAGCCATCCGTAGAGGCAACACGGAAGAAATTATCGATTTTACACACCAAGAGATAGAGGTTATTTCCGCTGACCGTTTGGCAAATCCGGCAGTAGCAGGCAGGCTCAAAGGCAAAGTGGTATTGCTCGGCGTGATAGAGGACACCAAAGATATATACCGTACTCCGTTGCGGGAGCCGGTAGCCGGTGTGGTCATCCATGCCTATGCAACGCAGACGATGCTGAACGGGCAGTATATCCAAACGCGTGCGGCCTGGAAGAACTGGACTTTTGCCGTATGTATCTGCCTGATTTTAGTAAGCCTGTTGCTCATTGCCAACGAAAGCGAGCGAATGAAGTACATGCTCAATCTGGCGGTACGACTATTGACGTTCGGCTTTATGTTCGGATTTGTGTTTATCGGTTGTGCCCGATTCGCCCATTCCCATATCTACGTGGACTATACGCCAGCCATTACAATGCTTGTGTTCGGCACGCTGGCATTTGATATAGTCTATGCTATATACGGGTTGTGCAGACAACTGAAATAAAGACAAAAGACCGCAGGCAAGCCTGCTTAAAGAGAAAAGACAAAAGTAGAAAGACAAAAGACAAAAGACAAAAGACAAAAGAATATAGACAAAAATGAAACGTTTTCTATTTATTTCGCTCTGCCTGTTAGGCGGATGGTTCAGTTCGCAAGCACAGTATCGCGTTTATTCGTATGAGGGCGATGTGCAATACAAGCAATCCGGTTCATCCTCGCAATGGAAAGCCGTTGAGGTGGACCTGGTTTTGAACGCCATTGACTCATTAAGCGTTGCCAAAAACGGTTCCGTTCGCGTAGAGGACACGCGCCAGAACAAGATCTACAAGGTCAGCGGAAAAGAAAAAGATGCAGTTTACGAACTGGTACGGGATGCCAAGAACAACCTTGCCGCACGTATCTTAAGGGGACTGAATATATCTCTCCGCTCCGAGGAAAGAGACACGATGAAAAATTCAGTTCACGCAATGAAGATTTTAGGTGCAGGCTCTCGCGGAAGCGCAGGAATGAGAGAGGTCAACGAAATAGACTACGACCAGTTGGCGGAACAGTTGGCGTGGATCGGCGCGCAAGCCTGCTCCGGTAAGAAGAGCCCGAAGATAGACGGGATCACGCTCAAGCGGCACAAGCTGAGCGGAGGAGAGTTGGATTTTGAGTTCGAGAACCGCACCGATATAGACTATCATATCAACGTGCTTCATGTGAACAAACGCACCCATTCCGTCTCGCTATGCTATGTGATCACCCCGGAGATAGAAGCCAATGCCTGCCCTATCACGCCAAGCGGCTTCTGCTCCTGCGCGATGGATGTGTATTTCCCGGATGGCGCAGATGATGTGTATGTGTTAGTGGCATTGAAGGAGCCATACGACTCTTACGCGCTGGACAACGAACTGCTGTACCATCGTACCGACAAGGCACAAAAGACCCAAACTGATATTCAATACATGTGGTAGATATGAAAAAGACACTTTTATTCATTGCCTGTTTGCTTTTGTGGTCCACAGGTCTTTTTGCCAAAGGGGAAGCCCCTGCAAAACCTTCTTCGAAGCCGCTTATCACCTATAAGACGATCGTCTATACGGACAGTACGCTGACGGACGAAATTGCACCCAAACCCGATAATACGGAAGGTCCAAGCCGCAGTTTCGGAAGCGACCTTCTCAATGTGGTTGGAAATGCGGCGTTAGGTGTGGCAACAGGCTATATCTCATCGGTGGTAGATCTGGGTATTCAAGCTATCGGTCAACTCATTACCATGGACCGCCGCCACAAAGAGGAATGGATGGAAACGGCGTCCAAGGAATGCAGTTTCACCAGTTCGCTTGGCACACTCTACTCCATCAATGATTTCTATTCTCACGGCTCCGAACTGGGCGCACTGGATCCCAGCGGCATCCAGTTCAACGGTATCGGATGTCTGGCAACCATAGAAAACGACACCTCGTTCTATGTATCCTGCCATCTGAACCGGCAAAAACTGAACCGGATAAAAGACCATTCGAAGTTCGAACTGATTCTGGACACTATCGTCATCAATCCTTATCATTCCCATCTGCCCAATTCGCCGCTACCGCTTTCTTTTTCGTTCGCGGAGAGAAAGACATTCAATTTCAAAATGACGATTCAGATCAAATCCTCATGGATGGATTTCACCCCTTCGCTGCACCAGGACGAGGTGCTGGGAGAGTTTGTTCTGGACATTCCTATTGATTCAACGGACGTGGACGAGAACGGTTCATTCATCTATATCCGCAAAGCCGGACAGGAAGCCCAATATGCGTTGAGCGGCGAAAGTTTCATCGTGCCCCGATCGTATATGCAGATTCCGGACGATTCACTGGGTCTGCGTGACCATTTCGGGACGGGTCAATACAGTCTGGCAGTGACGGTAGAGGAGAGTTGCGAATTGACGCCGGAATACCAGAAGAACTGGCGTGCCGATCGTAAATACCGCAAGTCTCTGGCGCAGGACAAGGGAAAGAAGACCTCCTTTGACGAGGTATGGAAAACCATCACTCGCCAGACTTGGGACGAATCGCTTCAGTCCTGGGTAGTGACAATACTGAAAGCTCCGGCTGACTATTCTATCAAGACGATGAACGAGCAACTGAAGTTGAAATAGCATAGCTAATTGCTTTATAGCAATGGCAAAATGCACTTTTTTCTATAAAAAACGCAGAAAAATTTGGTCATATCAGAAAATTGTTGTATCTTTGCACGCTTTTTTCGCGGATTAGGCCAAATAAGTATAACCGCCGCAGCGTATGAGCCTACGGCAGCAGCGCACAGGAAGAGGGTTATCGCCGCACCGCCCTAACAGGTTTTAGTCGAAAGTCGAAAGACAAAAGACATAAGCCCCAAAAACAAGTACAGATGTACGCAATTGTAGAAATGAAAGGCCAGCAGTTCCGAGTAGAGGCTGGCAAGAAATTGTTCATCAACCGTATGAACGAGCTCGAGAAAGGCGCAACCGTTGAGTTTGAGAACGTACTGCTCCTTGACAACGAGGGTAAAGTAAAAGTAGGTGCTCCTTATGTAAAGGGCGCGAAAGTAGTTTGCGAAGTGCTCGACAACGAGTGCCGCGGCGAGAAGATCCTTGTATTCCACAAGAAACGCCGTAAAGGCTTCCGCAAACTGAACGGACATCGTCAGGACCTGACGAACGTCGTAGTTAAAGAAATTGTTATTGCTTAAAGAAAGGACAACAGAGTATGGCACACAAGAAAGGTGTCGGTAGTTCAAAGAACGGCCGTGAATCAGAAAGCAAACGTCTTGGCGTGAAGATCTTTGGTGGTCAATTCGCAAAGGCAGGTAACATTATCGTACGTCAACGTGGTACCGTTCACCACCCGGGTGAGAACATGGGTATGGGTAGCGACCACACATTGTTCGCTCTCTGCGATGGTATCGTAACCTTCCGCAAGAAACGCGACAACAAGTCGTACGTCTCCATCCAGCCGGTAGCAGAAGCTTAATCGGCGCGGAGACATTCATCCAAATCTCCTACCGAAAGCTTCGGCTTCAGGTGGGAGATTTTTATTTGGTCAAATATCCCAATGGCTAAATAAAGGACAAAATGGTAAATGACTAAATGATAAAATGATATTATGTTAACATTAAAACAAATTTACGACGATAAAGCCCGCGTGATAGCGGGACTGGAGAAAAAACACTTCGCCGGAGCCGCAGAGGCAATCGAAGAAGTGCTTCGTCTGGACGGCGAGCGCAAGTCTGCACAGCAGCAGAAAGATGCAGCCGCAGCCGAGATGAACAAGATCAGCAAGTCCATCGGCGCACTCATGGCGCAAGGCAAACGCGAAGAAGCGGAGGCTGCCAAGGCGCAGACAGGCAAACTGAAGGACGATTTAGCGATGTACGATGTACGAATGAAAGAGGCGGAAGAGGCACAGACCAAACTGCTGCTGACCATTCCGAACATACCGTACGACATCGTGCCGGAGGGTGCGTCCGCAGAGGACAACCTCGCTGTCACCATCGGCAACTGGCCCAACCAGCCGATGATGGATGCTATCGCAAAGAACGGCTCCGTAGCGCTCCGTGACTGGGACAGTACAACGGACGAGGCTATCGCCGCAGAACGTATCGCTCAGAGCGAGAAACTGCCGCACTGGGAACTCGCCAAGAAATACAACCTGATTGATTTTGACCTCGGAGTGAAGATCTCCGGTGCCGGATTCCCGGTATATATCGGTCAAGGCGCACGTCTGCAACGCGCACTCATCAATTTCTTCCTCGCGGAAGCCAACAAAGCCGGTTATACGGAAATCATGCCGCCGACGGTGGTCAACGCCGCTTCGGGTTACGGTACAGGACAGTTGCCCGACAAAGAAGGACAGATGTACCACTGCGAAGTGGACGACCTCTATCTCATCCCGACCGCTGAAGTGCCGGTGACCAACCTCTACCGCGATGTCATCATCGACGAGAAAGAACTGCCTATCAAAAACTGCGCATACACCGAGTGTTTCCGCCGCGAGGCAGGCTCGTACGGCAAGGACGTACGCGGTTTGAACCGTCTGCATGAGTTCTCCAAGATCGAGATTGTGCGTATCGACACGCCGGAGCACTCCGACGCTTCGCACAAAGAGATGCTGGCACACGTAGAGGGTCTGCTGAAAAAACTCGAACTCCCGTATCGTATTCTGCGTCTGAGCGGCGGCGACATGAGTTTCACAGCCGCTCTCTGCTATGACTTTGAGGTCTATAGCGAGGCACAGCACCGTTGGCTTGAGGTCAGCTCGACTTCCAATTTCGACACCTATCAGGCTAACCGTCTCAAATGCCGATACCGCCGCGCGGAGGACAAGAAAGTGACGCTCTGCCACACGCTCAACGGTTCCGCACTCGCTCTGCCGCGTATCGTGGCTGCGCTTCTGGAGAACAACCAGACGGCGGAGGGCATCCGTATTCCTGCGGCACTGCAGCCCTTCTTCGGCGATGATATGATCCGATAATAGTTTAACGTTTTTTCTTAGAAAAAACCATTTTAACTATTTAACGTTTTAACGAAAAAAGCACCGTTGAGTGCTTTTTTCTTGTATATGTCATTTTTTTTTTGTAATTTTGCAGGCAAAATTGGTAAAACGATTTATGACAACAACTATCCTTCTTATCATTCTGACCATTGCGGTAATGATTTTCGGATTCTGGCTGATCCAGTACTCGGGTTTTCGCAACGAAGAGAAGAAAAGACTGTTTGAGTTGAAACGCGACAGCCAAAAAGCCATATCGCCTATACGTCTGCGTGCATATGAGCGCCTCACCCTTCTGCTTGAGCGCACTAAGCCGGAAAACATGATTGTGGAACTGCAGCGGGTTCATCCGGAGGCTCTCGCCACTTGGACCATCGCACAGGTACAGCAATACCTCCTCCAAACGATCCGGGCGGAGTTTGACCACAACCAGAGCCAGCAGGTCTATGTCTCCGACGAGGTTTGGGATATGATTATTAATGCGCGTGACCAGATGGGGGCTTTTATCATCTCCATCGCGGCACAGGTTCCCGCCGAGGCAACGGCTCAGACGTATGTCACAGCGTTGCTTACCGCCTATACGTCCAATGGCACTACGCCGACGGACAAAGCACTTGAAGAACTGAAACACGAGGCGAAAGAATTGATGTAACAACCCCACCCCGAGGGAGTAAGGGAGGGATAAGGGAATAGACCTCTAATGAGGAAGTATCTTGTAATATTATTTGCATTTCTTTCTCTCTCCCTTGTAGGGAGAGCTGGAGAGGGGTTATCTGCCGACAGCATCTATATGGGCACAATGGTGAAACTCGATATCGCCTCGCCTATCGTGATTCCGGCAGCGAACAAATGGCAGATCCAGAACTATGAGGTGGCAGTTAACGTGCGGCTTGCCAAACGATGGTACCCTACTGTTGAGTTCGGCTATGCCGGAGGAACAAAGACCCAAGGAGACACGATCACATACCGCGGACAGGGAGGATTCTTCCGAGTAGGATGCGATCTTCATCCTCTCAAGAAACATCCGGAAAGCCCTCATGCACTCCTCGTCGGCGTCCGGCTCGGTGCAGCGGCACAAGAGGTGGAGCAAACGAATGAAGGAAACTTCCGCACCTGCCTTACCGGCGTCAAAGGAGACTGTTGGGGAGAGATTGTAGCGGGATGCCAGGTAGAGATAGCGAAAGTCAACAGCACGGCCTTTTACATGGGATGGATGGGGCGCTTCAAGGTGCTCTTTACCAGATCGCCGGAAGACCTGCTCAAACCGACGCCTATCTATATCCCCGGATTTGGCACACGGAATAACCTCGGATGGGGATTAAACTACTATTTAGGGTGGAGATTTTAAAACACATATAGTAAACCTTTTCCCTCTAAACTGGCTTAGAGGAGCTCTCAAACCTCGGGACGTAAAACATGTTTTGCGGACCGAAGAGCGAGGGCATCCGAGTAATTACCATTAAAACGGAGTTTTGATGCATTACGAGGATAGCCAGCGCGACATGAACAAGACACAACTTATGAACCGTGCGGCGGATAACATTCGTATCCTCGCAGCAGCAGCAGTAGAAAAAGCAAAGAGCGGTCACCCGGGCGGAGCCATGGGTGGCGCAGATTTCATCAATGTGCTCTTTAGCGAGTTCCTTGAATACGACCCGGATAACGCCGGTTGGGAAGCACGCGACCGTTTCTTCCTCGACCCCGGACACATGGCGCCGATGCTTTACGGACAGCTCTGTCTGGCAGGCAAGTTCACGCTCGAAGACCTCAAGAACCTGCGTCAATGGGGGTCGGTGACTCCCGGTCACCCCGAGCGCGAGATAGAGCGGATGATTGAGAACACCTCCGGTCCGCTCGGGCAGGGACACACCTTCGCCGTAGGTGCGGCGATTGCTGCCAAGTGGTTCAACCAGCGTTACGGCGAGATTCACAACCCGACTATCTATGCTTTTATCTCCGATGGCGGCGTGCAGGAAGAGATTTCACAGGGCGCAGGCCGTCTGGCAGGACACCTCGGGCTCGACAACCTCGTCATGTTCTACGACTCCAACGAGATCCAACTCTCCACGGGTTGCGGCGAAGTGACCTCCGAAGATGTAGCCGCCAAATACAAGGCATGGGGATGGTACGTGCAGGAGATTCCGGGCAATGACCCAGACGCCATCCGCGAAGCGATCATCAAAGCGAAAGCAGAAAAAGGCCGTCCGTCCCTCATCATCGGTCATACCACCATGGGCAAGGGCTGCGTGACAGCCGAAGGCGAGAACTGGGAAGGCAAATGCTCGACCCACGGAGCCCCGCTCTCCAAAGCCGGTGCATCTTTCGAAAAGACCATCGAGCACCTCGGTGGCAACCCCGAAGACCCGTTCCAGATATTCCCGGAAGTGAAGAAACTGTACGACGACCGCGCAGCCGAGTTGCGTGAGCTGTGCAATAAGAAATACGAGGCGTACTACGAATGGAAGCAGGCTAACCCGCTGGCAGCCAACGAATACGAGACTTTCATGTCCGGCGAAACGCCGTGCATCGACTGGAGCCTTATCCAGCAGAAAGCCGGAGCGGCTACCCGTAACGCCAGCGGCACAGTGCTCTCTTTCCTCGCGGAGAACGTAGGCAACATGATTGTATCGTCTGCCGACCTCTCCAACTCCGACAAGACCGACGGCTTCCTCAAGAAGACCCATGCCTTCAAGAAAGGCGATTTCTCCGGTCAGTTCCTGCAAGCCGGTGTGTCCGAACTCACCATGGCATGCGTCATGATCGGTATGGCGCTCCACGGCGGCATCATCCCTGCCTGCGGCACGTTCTTCGTCTTCAGCGATTACATGAAACCCGCTGTCCGCATGGCGGCGCTCATGGAACTGCCTGTGAAATTCATCTGGAGCCACGACGCGTTCCGTGTCGGCGAAGACGGTCCGACCCACGAACCCGTAGAGCAAGAGGCGCAGATCCGTCTCATGGAGAAGCTGCATAACCATTCCGGCAAACCGTCCATGCTCGTTCTCCGTCCGGCGGATGCCGAGGAGACCACTCTCGCATGGCGTCTCGCTATTGAGAACACCGCTACGCCGACAGCCCTCATCCTCAGCCGTCAGGACATAGCGCCTGTGCCTAACGTCAACCTTGAAGGCTTCCGCAAAGGTGCTTATATCGTCTCCAAGGACGAGAATCCGCAAGTAGTCCTTCTGGCTTCCGGTTCGGAGGTCTCAACCCTTCTTGCCGGCGCTGAACTGCTCCGCGCAGAGGGCATCCGTCTGCAGATTGTCAGCGTGCCGTCCGAAGGTCTCTTCCGTGAGCAACCCCAAGAGTACCAGGACGAAGTATTGCCGAAGGGTATCAAGCGTTTCGGTATGACCGCCGGTCTGCCCTGCACCCTCGAAGGTCTGGTAGGCGAGAACGGTGCTGTCTGGGGTCTCAACTCCTTCGGTTTCTCCGCCCCCTACAAAGTCCTCGACGAGAAACTCGGCTTCACCGCCCAGAACGTCTATGACCAAGTCAAGAAACTGTTGTAATAAACAATTTGTTGTTACAAACATAGACTACAATATGAGATTCATATCTTTAATCGTTTGGGCATTGCTCATAATCCTCGCAATCTACTACGCTACCGTGATTGCGCACTTGTTCACGAACATGTTCGGCAAGAATGTAGATTTCAAGAAGACACTCATCCCGTTCTACGGATGGAAGATCTGGTTTGATAATTTTTAATCATTTCAAGAATATGGCTATTAGCAATCTGCAGGGAGGCAATAAACTCCCGATGAAAAAAATCGTATTAGCTTCCGTCATCGGAATTGTAGTGATCGTCTTCCTTTGCTGCATCGGCTCTCTCGTTGAGGATGTCAAGAACGAAGACATCGTGGTTAACCAAGTGCCCATTACCGGTACTATGTATGTCTGGAGCCAGCCGGGTATGTATGCCCAGAAATTAGGACACATCACCTCATACCATAAGACCGAGCAGTTATGGTTCGGTGCGCAAAACAACGGCGAACCCATTCCGGTTATTTTCAACGACGCGTCCAATGGTGAGATCTTCGGTTCTCTCCGTGTCAAGTTACCCACCGACCGCGAGCACATGCTCCGCATCCAGACGGACTACAACGGAATGGACAGACTGATGAACGACCTTGTCCGTCCGACCGTGGTGAAAGTTGTCTATGCTTCCGGACCGCTGATGTCGGCTTACGAGAGCGTTTCGGAGAAGAAAAACAACCTGATTGAATACATCACCGACCAGCTGAACAACGGTGTTTACACGACTGCCGTGAAGATTTCCGAGGTAATCGACCCTATCACAGGCGAGAAGAAACAGCAGAAATTCGCAGTCCTGATTGCCGATTCAACAGCCGCGGGCGGGTATCGTCGGTCCGAGAAATCGCCGTTTGATTACTACGGCATCGAGATTGGTCAGGTTTCCGTCTCCAAGATCGACTACGAAGACCGCGTGAAGAAGCAGATTGAGCAACAGCAAGAAGCCAACATGTTGGTTCAGACCTCCAAAGCCAAATCGCTTGCCGCTCAACAAGAGGCGATTCGTGCAGAGGAAGAAGGTAAAGCACAGGCCGCTAAAGCCAAATGGGAGCAAGAAAAAGTGAAAGCGGTGGAGGTGACCAAAGCCGAGCAGGAATACGAGGTTGCCCGTCTGGAGGCGCTCAAAGCGAACGAGGTGAAGAAGCGTATCATTGCCGAAGGAGAAGCTGAAGCAGCCGCTAACCGTGCGAAAGTGGCAGCAGGTCTGACGCCGCAAGAACGTGCCGAGTGGGATTATAAGACCAAAGTCGGCGTGGCTGAAGCCGTGGCTAAGGTGCAATTACCGACTGTAGTCATGGGCGGTGGCGCAAATGGAGGAAACCAAACGATGGATATCATGAGCCTCAAGTTCGCCACCGATCTTGTAGAGAAACTGAGCAAATAAATAAATGAGAAAATGAATAAATAACTTTATGGAATACAACTTTTCTGACATTGAGAGCAAGTGGCAAAAGGCATGGGCGGAAGCGGGTGTTTACACCGTTTCCAATGAGAGTGACAAACCGCACTACTATGTGTTGGACATGTTCCCTTACCCTTCGGGCGCAGGCCTGCACGTAGGTCACCCGTTAGGTTATATCGCCAGTGACATCTACGCGCGGTACAAACGTCTGAAAGGCTTTAATGTGCTGCACCCGATGGGTTTTGACAGCTACGGTCTGCCGGCGGAGCAGTACGCCATCCAAACCGGTACGCACCCGCAGGAGACCACCTTCAAGAACATTGACCGCTATATCGAGCAACTCAAGAAAATCGGTTTCTGCTACGACTGGAACCGTGAGGTGCGCACCTGCGATCCGGCGTTTTACAAATGGACGCAGTGGGCGTTCGTGCAGATGTTCAATAGTTATTTCGACCCCAAGACCCAGAAAGCGCAACCGATCAGCAAACTGATTGCGGAGTTCGAAGCCAACGACCCGAAATGGGCGACGCTCTCCGATCGCGAGAAACAGGAACGGCTGATGAACTACCGTATCGCGTACCTCGCGGACACGAAAGTCAACTGGTGTCCGAAACTCGGAACGGTGCTTGCCAATGACGAGGTTTCCGAAGGTCTCTCCGTCCGTGGCGGTTATCCTGTGGAGCAGCGCGTCATGCGGCAGTGGTGTCTGCGCGTGAGTGCCTACGCAGGCCGTCTGTTGGAGGGTCTGGACCGCATCGACTGGACCGAGAGCCTCAAAGAGACCCAGCGCAACTGGATCGGACGCTCCGAAGGAGCAGAAATGAACTTTTATGTACGAAGGACAGATGTACGAGGTACGAAGGATGAATTTCCAATGACCATCTTCACCACCCGTGCGGACACAATCTATGGCGTGACCTTTATGGTACTGGCGCCGGAGAGCGAGTACGTGCAGCGCGTGGTGACCGACGAACAGCGCGAAGAAGTGGAGGCTTACCTCACCCGCTGCAAGAACCGCACGGAGCGTGAGCGCATCGCCGACCGCCGCGTGACGGGTGTGTTCACCGGCTCCTATGCCATCAATCCGCTCACGCAGGGCGAGATACCTATTTATATCTCTGATTACGTGCTCGCGGGTTACGGCACAGGCGCTATCATGGCAGTGCCGGCACACGACAGCCGCGACTACGCCTTCGCCAAACATTTCAACCTGCCGATTATTCCGCTGATTGAAGGCGCAGACGTCTCTGAAGAGTCGTTCGACGCCAAAGAGGGCAAGATGATCAACTCCGGTTTCCTCAACGGCATGGAGGTCAAAGAGGCGATCCAAGCCATGAAGGAATATATCACGAACACGGGCATCGGTCGCGTGAAAGTCAATTACCGTCTGCGCGACGCTATCTTCAGCCGCCAGCGTTACTGGGGCGAACCGTTCCCTGTCTATTACAAGGACGGCATGCCTTATACCCTGCCGGAAGAGTGTCTGCCGCTTGAACTGCCGGAAGTGTCGGACTTCAAACCCACCGAGACCGGCGAACCGCCGCTGGGCAATGCCGCTGTATGGGCATGGGATGAGAAGAACAGGAAAGTAGTCGAAAGTCAAAAGTCGAAAGTCGAAAGCGGAGTTTACCCCTTGGAACTCTGCACGATGCCGGGTTTCGCAGGCTCGTCGGCGTACTACCTGCGTTATATGGACCCGCACAATGACAAAGCGCTGGTCGATAAGGACGTGAACGCTTACTGGCGGCAGGTGGACCTCTATCTCGGCGGCTCCGAGCACGCTACGGGACACCTGATTTACAGCCGTTTCTGGAACAAGTTCCTCTATGACCTCGGCTATATATGCGAGGACGAACCGTTCAAGAAGCTCATTAACCAAGGTATGATTCAGGGCCGTTCGAACTTCGTCTATCGCTATATAGGCGAAGGCGCGACGGGCAACCTCTATATCAGTTACAACCTCATCGAGAACCCCGAATACAAGGGCAAAGTGCAGCCGATTCACGTGAATGTGAACATCGTCAACAATGACGTGCTGGACATCAACGCCTTCCGCGCATGGATGCCGGAGTTCAAGAACGCCGAGTTCGTTTTTGCCGATGGCACCTCGTCCGAGTTAACGGGCTACACCGCCGGCGCAAAGCAGTATATCTGCGGCTGGGCGGTAGAGAAGATGAGCAAGTCGATGTTCAACGTGGTCAATCCCGATGACGTGATTGCCAAGTTCGGCGCCGACACGCTGCGTCTGTATGAGATGTTCCTCGGTCCGCTGGAGATGTCCAAACCTTGGGACACCAACGGTATCGACGGCGTGCACCGTTTCCTCAAACGTCTCTGGAACATGTACGAGAACATCACGGACGAGGAACCGACGAAAGAGGAACTCCGCAGCCTGCATAAACTAATTAAGAAGATCACGTGGGATGTAGAGAACTTCTCGTTCAACACCTCTATTCCGGCGTTCATGATTGCGCAGAACGAACTGTCCGCACTCAAGTGCAGCAAACGCGCTATCCTGGAGCCGATAGCCGTTCTTCTTGCGCCGTACGCTCCGCATATCGCAGAGGAAATGTGGCATAAGGCACAAGGTGACCAAGTACCAAGTACCAAGTTTGTGGTCAATGCCGAGTGGCCGGAGTGCAACGAGGCGTACCTCGTTGAGGACACGCAGAAATACCCTGTGCAGTTCAACGGCAAGGTGCGTTTCACGCTCGAGTGCCCGAAGGACACTCCGAAAGAGGAAGTGGAGAAACTTGTCCTTGCGCATGAAGATACATCCAAATATCTCGCCGGCAACACGCCTAAAAAAGTCATCGTCGTTCCCGGCAGAATCGTAAACATTGTGATGTAATCGCAAGCCATGGCAAAGAAGAAGGACATAGAGAAAGTTGAGTCCGCTCCATTGCAACCTTTGGAGAATATCGAAAACCTCATCCAAGTCATCCGCGGCAAGCAAGTAATTCTTGACCGTGACTTGGCGAGGTTGTATAGAGTAGAGACTTTCCGTCTCAATGAGCAGGTGAAACGTAACATAGAGCGTTTCCCGGAGGACTTCATGTTCCAACTCTCTAAAGAGGAGTTTGAAAATTGGAAGTCACAATTTGCGATATCCAATGAGGATGATTTTTTGAGGTCGCAAATTGCAACCTCAAACCCGGAAGATATAAATATGTCATCGCAAATTGCGAGGACATTTGAAACAAACATGTTATCGCAAAATGCGAGGACATCCCCTAAGAAGCGTCCTCTCTCCGCATTACCTTATGCCTTCACGGAAAACGGTATAGCGATGCTCAGTAGTGTTCTCCGTTCCCCGATAGCGATTGCCACTAACATCCAGATCATGCGGGCTTTCACGGCGATGCGTCGTTTCATTGCGGCTAACGCACAAGTGTTCCAACGGCTGGAGGTCATTGAACATACGCAATTAAGTTTAGCCGCTCACCAAGAGGAGGCGGATAAGAAGTTCGAAGAAATCTTCCGCCGTCTGGATGATGGCAGTGTCACGCCGAAACAAGGGATCTTTTATGACGGTCAGATTTTCGATGCCTACGTATTTATTACGGAACGCGTGCGCGAAGCAAAGAAACGTATTGTGCTGATAGACAATTATATAGACGAAAGTGTCTTTACGATATTGGACAAGCGACCTAAAGGGGTGAAGGCAAAGGTCTATACTAAAAACCTCACGCCGCAGTTAACTCTTGATTTAGAGAAGCACAATGCCCAATATGCCCCGATAGAGGTAGAGCCGTTTGACCGCTCGCACGACCGCTTCTTGTGCATTGATGATACCGTTTATCATATCGGAGCGAGCCTCAAAGACCTCGGAAAGAAATGGTTTGCCTTCGCTAAGATGGAATTAACAACCGACGAATTATTAACTAAGATATAACCTCCGCGCGGAGACCGAACAAGTACCGAACAAGCTCCGAACAAGTACAGGACAAGTACAGGACAAGTTCGGGATAAGCACAGGATTACTAAACAACAGATAAAAACCAATATAATATCTCGTCCCTCTCCGAGACGCTAAACAGGAGAAACGCAAGCGCGGAGCGCCGCGCGATAACATATTGATTAAAAGAAGCGTAAGTAATAAAAATCTTCAATTTTCCATCAAAACAGAAGAAAAATTTGCACAAATGAAATAAATGTGCTATCTTTGCACCGTCATTTGAGAATGACCGCTAGCACCGACAGCGTAAAAAAGCGGTGACATATTGATTTTATTCGCGTTTGCGATTTATTGGAAACTCCGGAATGTGAGAAGTTTTAGAGATGTACCAATAATAAGTCAGCAGACGTCCATATTGTATATGGGCGTGACTTATCGGTATATGGGCACTTCTCACAGCCTCGGAGTTGATAAGGAAGCGCTCATATTTTTTGTTGTTTCTTTTCATAAAGCGCAAACGGAGATATATAGAGAATTTCACTCTTCAAACTGGAAATATAAATAGAAGCAACAGATAGTATTAATAATATCAAATTATACTAGTATGATGGATATGGGGCTATCAAAAAAAATACCATTTGAACTAACTTTGATTGTTACTCATGGTTGTAATCTTAATTGTGTTTATTGCTATGAACACAATAAGAGAAATGATGTTAGGATGAATCTTGAAACGGCTAAAGCAGTTATCAATAAATTTATGGAACGAGATGACTATGACGAAATACGAATTGGTTTCATAGGAGGCGAGCCTTTATTAGAGTTCAACTTAATCAAAAAAATATGCGAGTGGTTTTGGAGCAAACAATGGAATAAAAAATTTTTGTTTTTTGCAACCACAAATGGAACTGTTATGACAGACTCCATGAAAGAATGGTTTACACAAAACAGGACGAGATTTTGGTTGACATTGAGCATTGATGGGACAAAAGAAACTCATGATAGAAATAGGTGTAATTCATTTGATAAAATTGATATTAATTTCTTTCTTAAGAATTGGCCAGCTCAACCAATAAAGATGACTATTAGTGAGTACAATATTGATAGTTTAGCAAAAGATGTTAAATTTCTTCATAGTCTAGGGTTTAAATTAAATGGATGTAATTTTGCTGAAGGGGTAGAACTCAGCAATTTTATAGAAAAGTACAAATGTATAGCTTACCAATATGAAGAATTGATCAAGTATTATTTAGAACATCCAGAATATGAATCTCCATTTTTTCAGTTACCATTTAGCGAGTGTGAAACACGAAGTCGTATAAATCAAAAAAGATGTGGTACAGGAGAACATATGGCAGTTGCTGATTGTGACGGAACCATTTATCCTTGCACATATTTCTCTCCCATAACACTAGGAAAAAGTGAATTAACTCGTATAATGAAAATTGATTTTAACAATCATCAAAATTTTATCAACGAGCAATGCTTAAATGAGTGTTACATTTATCCAATATGTCATGGTTGTTATGGAGATAATTTCACATTGACAGGAAATTTATCCGATAGATCTGTTCAAAAGTGCGCTTTGAGCAAGTTACGCATAGCGGCTGCGTGTAAATATATGGTTTTAAATTTGCATAAAAAATTATCAAATTATTCTGAAATATCAGAAAAAGATGCACTTAATATAGTAGCATTAAAAAAAATATCATCTATGTTTAATTTAAATGTTTAGATTATGGAAAAGAATGTTTTTTCTTCAATCATGTCTTCATTCTCTTTCGCATCAGAGTTTTTAGACGATTTAGCAGTTAAGGCTGTATCTCCTCTCATCCCAGCATTAGCAGTTTCTCCATCTATTATGGCAGAGTGTTCAACTTGCTATGGTGGTTGTGCGGGTGATTGTGAAGGTACTTGTTTTGGTTGTAGCGGTTCATGTGACGGATTTAATAAATAAGATGTTATATATTCATATATATTCTTAATAATCGTCACTTTTTGCGCTTACCTGCCGCGTACGAGAGACATACGAGAAACATACGAGACGATACAGGGGGCTGTTTCGCCCCCTGTATCATTCTAAATATTAACTATCGGTAATTTTTACTCTGCCAGATTGACAGCGTAGTAGCGGATGCGGCCTTGCGGTGTGCAGCCGGTGATGAAGAGGACGCGGTCGCGTTCGGAGGCGGAGTTGGCACGGCGGACGATGTCGTCAAGGTCTTCTTCGGTGCGCACGGAGCGGTTATTGACCTTGAGGATGATGAAGTCCGAGGGAACACCGGCACTCTTCAGTTTGCCCGATTTGAGCGACTTGATCTGCAGGCCGTAGTTGATACCCAGGCGCTCTTTCTGTGCATCGGTCAGTTCGGAGAAGGTGGCACCCAGAACGGACGCTTTGTCTTCGGCAGAGATGACTCCTGTGCCGCCTTCGCGGTTGGTGAGCGTTGCCTGAACGGTCATGGTCTTGCCGTCGCGGAGCAGCGTCACACTCACTACATCACCCGGACGGTGACGACCTATATGTTCCTGCAGGTCGGTGCCGGTCTTGACAGCCGCATCGTCAACACGCGTAATCACATCGCCACTCTTGATTCCGGCTTTCTCTGCCGCGCCGTCCGGCACAACACGTTCCACGTACGCCCCTTGGAGAGTTGTCAGGTTTTTCTCTTTCTTCAGTTCGGACGTGATCTCACGCATCTGCACGCCGAGGATAGCGCGTTGCACGACGCCGTACTGGCGGATGTCGCTCACCACTTTCTGTACGATACTTGTCGGCACTGCAAAGCTGTAGCCCGAATACGAACCGGTCTGCGAGGCGATGGCGGTGTTGATACCCACCAGTTCGCCTCGTGTGTTAACCAGCGCACCGCCGGAGTTGCCTGGATTGACTGCCGCATCGGTCTGGATGAACGACTCAATCTTCATCTCCGCATTGAGGATATTGATGTTACGCGCCTTGGCGGACACGATACCTGCCGTGACGGTCGAAGTGAGGTTGAACGGATTGCCGACTGCGAGCACCCATTCGCCGACACGCAGGTCGTCGGAGTTGCCCATGAGAATTACCGGCAGACCTGTCTCTTCGATTTTCAGGAGCGCGATATCCGTGTTCGGGTCGGTGCCAACCAGCGTAGCCGTGTATTCGCGTTTGTCGTTGAGCACGACCTGAATCTGGTCCGCGCGGTCGATGACGTGGTTGTTGGTGACGATATAACCGTCTTCGGAGATGATGACGCCTGAACCGGACGCCTGCTGCGCCGGCATCTCGCGTTGCTGTCCCGGACGGCCGAAGAAGAACTCAAACAGGTCCATCTGCTGGGACGAAACCTGGTTGCGGTAGGTCGTCTTGACGTGGACTACGGCATTGACGGAGAGCTCCGCTGCGTTGGTAAAATCCGTCTCGCCTGCCTGCGGCAAAGATGCGAAGCGGCTGTAAGCAGCAGGGATTCCGAGGGAATCATTTGAGGATTTGAGAATTTGAAGATTTGAAGATTGCGGATTGCTGTATTTCAAGACAGCGAATGTGGTTGCGGCGCTGACGGCTGCGACGAGCAGCACGACGCCTAAAAATCTGAATATCTTTTTCATAGTTCCGAATAATTTTAGTTGTACATGGGTAGTTGCAAAATCCGTGCCAAGACCGACAGGTTTACATAAAAACAGCCGCCAGTGTCATGCGACCTGACGGCTGATTGCTGATTACTGACAGCTGAAAAACTTACTTCACTTCCTCTACATCCTCGATGTCGATGACTTGGTGGAAGCGGTCTGCCAGTTTGTTGAGTTTCTTCTCTACGCGGTTGACAGCAGCCACTTTAACCCAGTTGCCGATACCGTCTGCAATAATACCGAGACCTACCAGCCAGGCGATGGTAGTAGCCGAGATGGAGGGATCGCAGAAGAAGCAGTAGCAACCGCCGCACATAGCCAGCACGCCGAGCAGACAGAGCACCCACCAGCGGCGGAAACCGAGTTTCTTGTAGTTGAACGAGTCCAGCGTCAGGTTCAAGCCCTCATAGAACACCCAGAAAGCGAAAATGAAAGGCAGAGCCACAACCAGCGGAGCCGGCATAACGATAATTGCCACGCCGAGGAAGACCTGCAGCAAGGCAGCAAGGAAAGTCAGTCCGCTGAACGGATTGATAGCACGGAGCGTAGCCCACGCACCGAAAGTGCTGCAACCGCTGATGATAAGCATCAGACCAAACGCCCATGTCAACGAAACGAGGGTGCTACCCGGATAGATGATACAGAGCACACCCAGTACCACGAGGGCAATACCCGCGAGGCACATCAGAATTTTAGTACTTGTCTTCATAGATTTAAATAGTTAAAATGTTTGATATTCTCAATTGAGAGTGCAAAGTTACTAATTTTTCTGGAAATAAGCAAATAAAAAGTATGTTTTTCTTGCACATTCCGAAAAAATATCGTATCTTTGCAAAGAAATTGAGAAAGCGATCTAAGTTAAGTACCAAGTGACCAAGTACCAAGGGGATGGAAAAAAAAAGCAGCGAAGTTTCGCTGCTTGTGAACCAGCTGGGGCTCGAACCCAGGACCCCATCCTTAAAAGGGATGTGCTCTACCTGCTGAGCTACTGATTCAATCCATTTACGCATTTTGACATTTACCATTTATTCATCTATTTGGTCATTTTGTCAAAAGCGCTTAGGAGCGATTTTCTCGGTGCATAGACACCTTCAACTCAAAAGCGGGTGCAAAGGTACTGCTTTTTTTTGACATGACCAAATTTTTTTGAATATTTTTAGCAAAAAAGTGCTGTTTGGGGCTTTAAAGGCGAAAGAAAGTTGGTTTTTAGTCCAAAATTATCAAAATTTAAAGAAAATTATTCGGAAAACATAGATTTATCTTCTATATGGAAATAAAGTTAGCATATAAACGTAGAAAGACCAGCCAAGTGCAGGTCGGAAACATTTTTATCGGTTCGGACTACCCTATCCGTGTGCAGACGATGGCGAATACCAGCACGAATGATATTGACGGTTCGGTGGACCAGGCGCGGCGGTGTATCGAGGCAGGCGCAGAGCTGCTGCGGTTTACGACGCAGGGACTGCGCGAGGTGGAGAGTCTCAAAGAGATTCATGCACAAGTGCTGACGGCAGTGCCGCTGGTAGCGGATGTGCATTTTCAGGCGGACGTGGCAGACGCCGCGGCGCAAGTGGTGGAGGCTGTGCGTATCAATCCTGGCAATTATATCGACCCTGCGCGCAAGTTCCAGCATATTGACTACACGGACGAGGAATACCGCGTGGAGTTGGGGCGGTTAGAGGAGCGTTTTGTGCGGTTGTTAGACATCTGCAAGGCGCACGGGACGGCAATCCGTCTGGGCGTGAACCACGGTTCGCTGAGCGACCGTATCATGTCGCGTTACGGCGACACGCCGGAAGGAATGGTAGAGAGCGTAATGGAGTTTCTGCGCGTGGCGGTGCGGCATGATTTTCAGGATATCGTCATTTCCATCAAAGCGAGCAACACACGTGTGATGGTAGAGACCGTGCGGCTGTTGGTCAAGCAGATGCACCACGAGCACATGGCTTTTCCGCTGCACCTGGGCGTGACGGAAGCCGGTGAAGGCGAAGACGGGCGTATCAAATCGGCGGTCGGAATAGGTGCGCTGTTAGCAGACGGTATAGGCGACACGATCCGCGTGAGTCTGAGCGAAGCGCCGGAGAACGAGATTCCTGTTGCCCGGCAGTTAGTGGATTATTTTGCGGACGAGGAGTCGGTGCGATACGACGGCAGCGTAACCGCAGAGGTGCTGGACAACATCGGCGGTTACGCCGAGGTGCGCTATTCGAGCATGGAGGAAGACTGGGAGACGTTCTGTCTGCAAGCCGCGGCAGAGTGCGGACGGTTGCTATGGGAGTACAGAGCACAAGAGCTGACGATGGTCAATCCGCATTTCTCGGAGACGAAATTGAATTTCCTGAGCAAAGACATTCTGCAAGCCGCGCGCGTGCGTATTTATAAAACGGAGTACATCTCCTGTCCGGGTTGCGGAAGAACCCTCTTCGACCTCCAGAAGACCATCGCTGAAGTCAAAGAAGCTGTCAGCCGTCAGCCGTCAGCCATCAGCCAAGGTCTGAAGATTGCCGTAATGGGCTGTATAGTGAACGGTCCGGGCGAGATGGCGGACGCGGATTACGGTTATGTGGGAGCAGGTCGAGGCAAAGTGAGTCTGTACAGAGGCAAAGAGTGCGTGCTGAAGAACATCCCGCAGGAAGAGGCGGTAGAGCAGTTGTTGAAGTTGATTGCATCTGACCGAGGCACATCTCTCTCCACCGACCGATGACCGACCGATGACCGACTCACAACCGAGACAAGACCGAGACAAGACCGAGACAAGAAAAACACGCCCAACGCGCGTAAATATTGGAGTGTTCTTAAAACCCGGCTCAAGAAGGAAGGAAGTGAGTTGGCTACAAATTGTAGTCAACTGAAATTGCAGGCCTCCGATGGCAAACGATACCTTACCGACGTGGCTGATACTGAGCAGGTTCTGCGTCTGATACAATCAGTGCCATCCAAGAAAGCAGAGCCGTGCATTTTACGACCCCGCAAGATGAACTGCCACTCCCTAAACCCAAAGACGAATTGGATGATTTAACATCCATCGAAGAGTAAAGGAAGAGAAGAAAAATTGAAGAAAATGATATACGTTCTTGCGTATGTCATTTATTTTTTGTAATTTTGCAGCCGTAATGATTCACGCTGGGGAAATGTGGGCGGGAAAGTCCTGCTCGGAGAACCTCAAAATGGGACATTACATGACATAAAAGGCGTTTATTGACGTTGTTTGCGACTAACTGAAATCTTCGCAACATTTCATTAGAATAAAGTCCGAACAGCAACAATGAATGTCCCGTGGATATGTAATTTATGGTCCTCGCCCGTATTATGGGCGGGTGGGTTGTACATATCGGGCGTGGACTTCGGTTGTTTTTCTACTTTATTCGGGGATTGCGAAGCCCTCAGTTAGCGTGAAGAACAGACGGACTTCACGCTTTTTACATGTATATACGCGCACGGACAATATTAATTAAATTAAATAATTACAATTATGAAACACAAACTATTGACTCTTTTGCTTGCGATGATTGCAAGTACAAGTATGTTATTCGCCCAAAGCGGTACTTGTGGCAACAATCTTACATGGGATTTAACAGCTGGTGTACTCACCATTAGTGGAACTGGAGTAATGTCGGATTACACAGTTCTAACCCACTCTAGTTCTTTGGAAGGTGATGAATACTATACCACAGATGCTCCGTGGTATGGAAAAATAGAGCAAATTGTTATAAGTAATGGAGTCACAAGCATAGGAAGGGATGCTTTTGCTGGTTGTACAGGTTTGACTTCTATTACAATCCCTAATAGCGTCACAAGCATAGGAAGGGAAGCTTTTGCTGGTTGTAGTGGTTTGACATCAGTAACTATTCCCAATAGTGTCACAAGCATTGAAAGTAGTGTTTTTTGTGGTTGCAAAGGTTTGACTTCTATTACTATCCCTAATAGCGTTACAAGTATTGGAAGTAGTGCTTTCTATGGTTGCAAAGGTTTGACTTCTATTACTATCCCTAATAGTGTCACAAGTATTGGAAATAATGCTTTCTCTAATTGTACAAATCTACTGTCTGTGACTATTAATGGTAATATCTCTAATATGGGGAACAATGTTTTCTCTAATTGCAGTAAGTTAACAAGGTTAAACATTTCTGACATAGCTGCTTGGTGTGCAATTAATTTTGCATCTTCTGGTAGCAATCCCTTAAGTTATATACAAAATTTATATGTCAATGATGTATTAATTACTGATTTGATTATTCCGGATGGTGTTACTAAGATAGGGAATTATGCTTTCTATGGTTGCAAAGGTTTGACCTCAGTAACTATTCCCAGTAGTGTCACAAGCATTGGAAATAATGCTTTCTCTAATTGTACTAAGTTAACAAGGTTAAACATTTCTGACATAGCTGCTTGGTGTGCAATTAATTTTGCATCTTCTGGTAGCAATCCCTTAAGTTATATACAAAATTTATATGTCAATGATG
>FLNV01000164.1_pt1 | contig 64345 bp, 51 predicted proteins | sample 1140351 | NCBI WGS metagenome assembly FLNV01 (sample SAMEA3878207, study PRJEB12797) | bioreactor metagenome | biome: Moose rumen | place: Sweden | collected 2011-10 | reverse complement strand
TGTATAACTTGATTTTACAACTTTCTTTGTATAATACAATGTTATTACATTATTGTTGCTATCTTCTACTATTGTGATATTTTCTTTATCGCTACTATTATAGTCATAGTTTTCTATATCAATAACTTCATCTTGTGCATTTATTATTGTGTCTACTTCTACATCATTTACTGTTTTTGGATCATGTATTGGATTATTTGTATCCTTTTCTACATAATTTATTGTATAACTTGATTTTACAACTTTCTTTGTATAATACAATGTTATTACATTATTATTGCTATCTTCTACTATTGTGATATTTTCTTTATCGCTACTATTATAGTCATAGTTTTCTATATCAATAACTTCATCTTGTGCATTTATTATTGTGTCTACTTCTACATCATTTACTGTTTTTGGATTATGTATTGGATTATTTGTATCTTTTTCTACATAATTTATTGTATAACTTGATTTTACAACTTTCTTTGTGTAGTACAATGTTATTACGTTATTGTTGCTATCTTCTACTATTGTGATATTTTCTTTATCACTACTATTATAGTCATAGTTTTCTATGTCTATAATTTCATCTTGTGCATTTATTATTGTGTCTACTTCTACATCATTTACTGTTTTTGGATCATGTACAGGATTATTTGTATCCTTTTCTACATAATTTACTGTATAACTTGATTTTACAACTTTCTTTGTATAATACAATGTTATTACGTTATTATTGCTATCTTCTACTATTGTGATATTTTCTTTATCACTACTATTGTAGTCATAGTTTTCTATATCAATAACTTCATCTTGTGCATTTATTATTGTGTCTACTTCTACATCATTTACTGTTTTTGGATCATGTACAGGATTATTTGTATCCTTTTCTACATAATTTACTGTATAACTTGATTTAGCTATTTTTACGTAGTAAACTTTTATTATATTTTTAGTTGAATCTGCATCTATTGTCAATGGAGTTCCTTCTACTTTTTCAAATCTGTAGCCTTCTTTATTTTTGTCTGTATAGTTTTCTACTATTTCTCCTATTTCTGCTTCATTTGTTTCAGTTTTTGTATCATCAATTTCGCCATCATAATAATATTCTACTGTATATTCAGAAATATTGGCTCCATCCCATTTTACGCTTATTACATGATTTGCTACATTATTATTGAATGTATACACAGCTTTTGTAATATTTCCGTCTTGATCTTTTGTTGCTACAAAACTATATTCTTTTTCATTTTTGGTTATTGTAACGTTTTTGTCTTCTTCACCTGCAGATATACTTGAAAAATCACTTGGTAAAAATTCTACATTATCAATTACTATTTTTTCTAAATAATTTCCTGAATCAGCTTGCATAGTATATGGTACATTTACACCATCCATAAAATCATGTTGAAAAGTTCTTGTTGGAGAATCATTAGAATTTTTTACAACTGTTGAATTATCAACATAATTAAAATCATAGTCTACTCTTATAAATCCGCCTAAGGAACTTGATGCCTTTATATTATGATTAATTGCAGATGTAAATAAACTTGTAGATAAAGAGACTCCACCACTTGATCCATACCATCTAAATTTTGCTTTTGTTGAATCTACAACAGTAACAAATCCTGAATTTAGTGAAAAATTATCATCTCCAAAGTCTGCATAAGGAGAAAATCTTACACCATTTGAATAAGTTCCATCTTGTATTCTTCTAACCTCTAGAGTGTTTGTCTCAGGAATATATGCATCACATAATGCACCATCTAAAATAAGTAAACTTTCTCTATAATCACTTTCATATGCTTCTATTTTTCCTTCTGTAGCCGGGAATCTATTATCATCAATTTTTGGAAACTTCATATTTTCACTGCCTTGACGTGTAAGGTCAGGAACATCTAAATCTGTAGTTTCAAATAAAATACTTTCTCCTTCAAGTGGTGTTCCATCTTTATTTACTACACAAAACGAAACATCACATTTCATTCCTACACCATCTGACGAAAATTCTAAAGCATCTCCATTACTATCTAGTGGTCTAACTGCGCAGAAACTTCCGCCCCAACCAGCTAATATAGATACAACATCATTTCTTTGGTTGGTTATATATATATTTGAAATAGTAATCATTACATCTTTCTTTTCATAAGTTTGAGTTGTAATTGCATCATTAAATTTCATAGTAAATTGTGTTTTTTCTTCTTCTGATGCTGTTGTACTAAGCCCACTATTTGTAATATAGCCTTCTGTTTTTTTAGGAATTCCATTTCCATTTGGTCCTTTATATGCTACTAAATCTTGGTTCAATCCTTTATAATGATATTTATAAATATTATCATTTCCATTCGTATTTAATTCAAAACCATCTTTTCCAACCTTAACTGTACTTATTTTGGTTTTATCTAAAACAAGAGTTCCTAGTGGCATTTCGTTTGCAAAGCCATTACCTGTTCCACCTTTATGTACACCTTCGATAGTTTGTCCATAAATTTGAGCACTCGCTTTTGACTTTGTTGTTGAATTAATTCTTGAAATAAAATTAAATTTTGTTTCAGATGAATTAATTACTATTATACTTACAATTACAGAAATTATAATCATAAATAATATAATACTTTTAATAATTTTATTCTTTTTCATATTATTTCTCCTTTTCAATAATTTGTCTATTATTATTTTATACATTCTGTAAAGAATTTTCAAGATATGTTTAATTTTCAAATTGCTTAAAAGCCCTGTTTTAAGTAATTCTACGTTATATAACATTTTCTTTACGTTTTTGTTACGTTTTTGTTACAAAAAAAGAAACCTAAACTTGTAGATTTCTTTTTTGTTTTTATTTATTTAATTCCTTATACCTTTTTATCTTCATTGTAGATGTTTTTTCAAACTCACCTTGTTTTATTTCTAAATCTTTTATAGCTTTATATGATGTTAATTTTTTATTAACTTCTTTTATTTTTTGCCAAATTAAATCTTTCATTTCTTCTTCTGATATCTCTCCATGTAATTCTTTTATTTTATCGTAATCTGGTATTACCCTTGCTGTAATTATTAATTCTTTTTGATCTTTTTTACTGCCTTCTTCTGGCTTTTTTCCATATACCAAAGATTCTTTTATTTCATCTACTTTGTCTAATAGTCCCTCTATTTCTTCAGGATAAATATTTTTGCCATTTTGAGTTACAATAACATTTTTACTTCTTCCTGTTAAATAAATATATCCTTTTTCGTCCATATATCCGATATCTCCTGAATGAAAATAACCGTCTTCATCTATGGCTTTTTTAGTTTCTTCTTCATCTTCATAATATCCAATCATTAAAGTTGGGGTTTTTATTAAGACTTCTCCTTCACCATTTTCATTTGGGTCTTTTATTTTTACATCTGCTTGTATTATTGGCATTCCACAAGAACCAACATTCATTGCATAATCAGGTGTTAGTGCTGATATAGGAGCAGTTTCTGTAAGTCCATATCCTTGTAAAAATAATATTCCAATGTTTTCTAACCATTCTCCAACTGTTTTTTCTATAGGAGCAGCTGCTGATACTATAATTCTTAAATTTCCACCTAAATTTTCATATATTTCCTTAAATACTTTTCTTTTTATATCTATTCCTGTATTTTTAAGTAAATTTGTTACAGTTATCATTGCATTTACCATTCCAGCTTTTTTACTTTTTACTATCTTTTCATTTATTTTTTTGTATAAACTCTCTGCTAAAAGTGGTACAGTAAGTATTGCTGTTGGATGTGCTTCTTGTAAATTTGGAACAATATATCTTAATCCTTCACAAACTGCAACAGAAGCTCCTTGTGACATAGGATATAAAAATCCTATCGTAGATTCATAACAATGATGTAAAGGAAGAACTGAAAATAGTCTATCTGTAGGATATAATTTTACATAAGCTGTTATAGCATTAATGTTTTCTGCTAAATTTCTATTATTTAACATTACACCTTTTGAATTTGATGTTGTTCCAGACGTAAAAAATAATATTTTGAATTCTTCTGGATCTATTTCTATTTTTTCAAAAGAGTTATCACCAGAATCTATTATTTTCTTGCCTTCCTCTATTAAATATTCTAAGCCTATTTCTTTACCTTCCATTGGCTTATTTGATTTCATCTCTATAAAATATTCTACATTTGGTATTTTGTCTTTTATTTTCTTTATATCATCTGCTTTTTTAGGTGAATAAATGATTGCTGAAGCTCTTGATCTTTTAACAACATTTTCTAATTCATTTAATGGTAGTTCTCTATCTGTAGGCACTGCTATTCCTACTCCACAAAGCATTGCCATATATGAAACATACCATCCATATTGTGTTTCACCAATAATTATAACTCTTTTATTTGATAAATTTAGTAATTTTGTTAGTGCTGTTCCTAATCCAAAAACATCTTTTCCGAATTCTTTGTATGTTGTTATATTATATGATTCTTTGTGGTTAGGTTTTTCTAAAATACATGATTCGTTTGGATAATTTTCTAAAGATCTTGTAAAAAACTCCTTTACAGTTTTATAATGTGTACTATCTTCATAAGGTGTATTTCTTTTTTTGTGGTCTTTTTTTTCTAGTTTTTTGTAGTCTATATTTTCTAATTCCTCTAAGTTCATTTTCATTTTTTTAAATTTTAATTTTGGTATTTTTATATCTCTTAATGACATTTCTATTCCTCTTTTCAATATTTTTTTTACTTGTACATTATAACATATATTTTATAGAATTACAATTTTTTCTATTTTTTTAGACTATCCAGTGCAGTTTTTGTAGTTTTATCTTTATCAAATAAATTAATAATATATATTAGAATTAATACTATTAAAACTATTACAATATATATGAAAAGAGCACTTTTAAAGTTTCCTGTTACTATATGAGCACCTGCCAATGTTGAAGTAACAATAGATGGAATTCTTGCAATTGTTGAAATAATAATAAACCTCGACATTTTTATTGGACATAATCCCGCAATATATGTTAAAAAATCTTTAGGTGTACCAGGAATTAAAAATAATATAAAAAAAATAAATTCTATTTTTTGGGGATTTTGAAATAATTTGTTGCTTTCAATTTTTTTCACCTTTTCTTCATTGCAGAAATCATATATAAATTTCTTTCCGTATTTTTTTACTAGACTAAATATTAATATTGATATTATAGCACTTGAAACTATTATAAATATAGTTCCGAAAAATCCACCATAACACATTCCAGAAATTATTTCTATAGGTTCTCCAGGTAAAATAAATAAAAATATTTGTGCAACTTGTATTGAAAATAATAATATAACTCCATATATCCCTGAATCACTTATTTTTTTTCTAAATACAGCTTGTCCTTCTACTGTAGATAAATTTTTCATTACTGGAAATAAATAAATTGTAGCTGATATCATTATTAAAACAACAGCTATAAATATAATCACTTTAAAAATATTTAATTTCATTTTTTTATTCATTTTATATTCCTTTTTTTAGTTCTTTATTTTTATTCTATAAATTATATTATTGAAAAGCAGAGATTATTCACCCCTGCTTTTGAACTCTCTTATTTGTAACTATATTAAGCATTTGAAATTTTTTATGTTTGTTATTCTCTATACTATTTTCAATACATGCAAAATATTTATCAACATATGTTATTAAAAATGATTCTATATACCTAGGAGGGATTGGAGTTACTGGCCACATATGTTTAAGTATTATGTCCTTTTCTATTTTGTTAGGTGTAAAAATTTTTTTAGCATTTTCATAGGATGTTTTTGGATGTGTAAAAGCATGTAGTCCTTTTCTTCCATCTTCTCTTTTTCTCCAATCATACAAAAATAAGTCATGTACTAAACCAGCCCTAGCAGCTGACCTATAATCTAGTTTATGCTTTTTACATATTAAATATAGATTATACGAAACAAATAGACAGTGATCAAAACAAGTTGTATTAAAGTGTTGTCTGTATTGCTTCATTTCTAAAACCATTTCATTTGAAATTATATCTTTAACAATTTCCATATATTCAGTATCTTTATAAATAATATTTTTATCTTTAATCATCATTATTCTTTCCTAAGGTTTTATCCTTATAATGTTTTTCTTAAATTTTCTTTTCCCTTTTCCGACATTTCTATCAAAGGAAGTCTTGGAATACCATAATCATATCCAATCATATTAAGTGCAGCTTTTACAGGTATTGGATTAACCTCTGAAAATAAAGCTTTTATTAGCGGAATAGCGTCTATTTGCATTTTTGCTGCTCCTTTTATATCTCCACTGAAAAACTTTTCACACATTTGATGGGTATATTTTGGTTTTATATTTGATAAAACAGAAATTACTCCTTTTCCTCCTATAGAAAGAATTGGTATAATCTGATCATCATTTCCAGAATAAATAATAAGCTCATCTCTACATAAATTTGCAATTTCAGCAATTTGTGATAAGTTACCACTTGCTTCTTTTATTGCTACTATATTTTCTAATTTAGATAATTCTAAACAAGTTTGAGGGGCAATATTTACTCCTGTTCTACTTGGAACATTATATAAAATAATTGGTAAATATGTATTTTGAGCAATTGTTTTATAGTGCTCCACTAGTCCGTTTTGTGTTGTTTTGTTATAGTAAGGCGTAACAATTAATAATCCATCTACACCTAGTTTTTCTACCTTTTTATTCATTTCAATAACTGCTTTTGTATTATTAGATCCTGTTCCTGCAATTATAGGCACCCTTTTATTTGATGTTTTAACTGCACATTCTATTGTTTGTAATCTTTCTTCTTCTGTCATTGTGGCAGATTCTCCTGTTGTTCCACAAACTATTATTGCATCCACTCCTTGCGTTATTTGTTCTTCTATTAATTTAGCAAACTCTTTTAAATTTACTCCTTTTTCATCAAATGGTGTTGCAATAGCTGTACCACAGCCCTGAAATATGATTTTTTTCATAACAAAGACACTCCTTTTATATTTAGAAATATAGATTATAATTATAATCTATATTATTCTTATTCACTATATTGATACCAAAGTCCTTGTTTTTGTAATTCTTTTATAGTATTTTGATGTTCTTGATATGTTTTTGAAAAATATATTTTTCCGTTTGAATCAGCAACAAAGTATAAATAATTTGTTTGACTAGGATTTAATGCTGCTTTTATAGATTCTTCTGATGGGTTTGCAATTGGTCCTATAGGTAATTTTCCATTCATATTTGGACCTCTTGTATTATATGGATTTGATGTGTTTAACTCAGATGAATATAAATTTCTTTCTCCCATATCTACTTGCATCGCGTAGTATGTTGTTACATCACTTCCTAATGACATATTTGTGTTTAATCTATTATAAATTACACTTGATATTCCTGTTCTTGAATCATAGTCATTTCCTTCTAGTTCAACTATTGAAGCTATTGTTAATAAATTGTGAACACTAACATTTTTTGTTTCTATTTCTTGCTTGTATTTATCTAATACTTTTTCTGTTTTATTTAGTATAATATTAAAAATTGTTTTTATATTAACATCTTTGTTTTCAAATATATAAGTATCTGGATATAAATATCCTTCTATAGGATAATATATGTTTTCATCTTTTATTGTATCACTTAAAAACCAATATTTTTCTATTAATGAATTTATATATGTTTCATCTTTTAAAAGATTAAATACATCTTCTTCGGAATTGCTAGTTTTTTCAGATATAGTTTTAGCAATCCATCTCATATTTTTTCCTTCTTTAAATGTAATCTTAACTGATTCATCATATATATCTCCTGATGATATTTTTTTAAGTATTTCATCTAATGACATAGTTTGATTTAGTTGATATTTTCCGGCTTGAAGATTGTTTATTTTGTTAAGTTTTATATATATTTTTGTAGCTAAAACACTTCTGATTAATTTTTGTTCTTTAAGTATATTTATTATTTCTTCTGTTCTTGTTCCTTGTGATATCTCAATTATTTTTGTTTCGTTATTATCTTTATTTACTGGCTTTAGTCCATTATTGTACCCTAATATAGTTGCTAGTATTAAAACTGTAATTACAAATATTATTGAAATTATTATTATTAACTTTTTACTCATTTTTTCCCTTTCTATTTTTCTATTATAGTAATTCCACTTTCCTTAAGAATTGCAGTTGCTTCTAAAATAAATCTTTTATATTCGTTTGATTGTTTATCTTTATCATATTTTATCTCTATAATCCCTTTATTTTTGGTTATTGCCTCTGATAAAAGTTCTTCTATTATTATTTTTCTATTTTTATATTTTTCTATATTTTTTTTAGTAATATTTATATCAAATTTAGAAGTTTCTGTATCTGTAGTTTCAAATTTAAATTCATCTCTTTGTGTAACAAAATTTGTTAAATAGCTCTTTTTTATATATCCTAAATTTCCATTCTGCGACCTTACTTTAGCCCATCCATCTTCTTCTGAAACAAAAACAACCCAATTTCCTTTATTTATTTTTTCTATTTTGTCAGAAAATGTTTTTTTATCTTTCAGAATATACCTATTACTCTTCAAATATGCTTTTTCCAATTTTTTAGAATAATTGTCTATTACTATATTTTTAAAATCTTGAATATATGTATATTCCATTTCATAAACATTTTGTAATTCTGATATTGGAATGTAAATTATTTCATCTTTTTTAAATGGCTTAGCATTGATATTTAGAATTGAACCATTTATTTCAATTTTAGTATTTTCAAAATTTAATACTCCTATTTTTTTATCACTAGTCATAATTATATTATCGTCTTCTAAATAGATATCTTTGTCTATGCATTTTTTTATATCTTCAAAACTAAGATACTGAGCTTCATCTTTAATTATTATTTCATTTTCTATGATGTCTGTTACATCTTCATTATTAATAATTAGCGATAAATACGACTTTTCTTTTATTTTGTTGTTTTTTATAGTGAAAGCAATTATTAAAAAAATAATTATTAATAATACTATAAATAACCTTTTTGGATTTTTTATTACGATTTTTGTTTTATTCTTCTTTTTTGACATTTTATAGACCTTTCAATTGTTACATCTTTCTAAATACACCAATTACTTTTCCTAATATTTCGCAATTTGGTACAATTATTGGATCCATAGTCGAGTTTTCTGGTTGTAAACGAATATGGTCTTTTTCTTTGTAGAATGTTTTTACTGTTGCTTCATCTTCTATTAATGCAACCACAATTTCTCCATTAATTGCATTGTTTTGTTTTCTTACAAGGATATAGTCTCCATCTAAAATTCCAGCTTCTATCATGCTTTCTCCTCTAACTGTAAGCATAAAACTATCTGAATTTCCAACAAAATCTATTGGAATAGGGAACGTATCTGTTACATTTTCTACTGCTAAAATTGGAGCTCCAGCTGTAATTTTTCCAACTAAAGGTACATCTACTAATTCTTTTTCTAAGTAAAAATCTTTTTTAGGACTTTCTATTGGTTGTCCCGAACTTCCTTTTAATAGTTTTAAAGTTCTTCCTTTATTGTCTTCTTTTTTTATATATCCTGTATCTTGTAATCTTGACAAATACCCATGTACTGTAGCTGTTGATCTTAATCCTACCTCTTTTCCTATTTCTCTAACAGAAGGTGCATAACCTTTTTCTTGTACAGATTTTTCTATTGCTTTAAGTATAGCCTTTTCTCTTTTATTTAATTCTCCGTCTTTTCTTCTTCTAACTCTAACTGTTTTATCCATATTATCTCATTCCTTCCTTTAACTTTTCTAAAGTTACATATAATTTTATATAATAATATCATATAGCAAACAAAAAGTCAAACAAAATTTTGTATTTTTTATATTTTTTTTATTTTTCTCTTGTATTTTTTTTTATTATATGTTATTATATTTATTGTAATTGATTTAGGGGTATAGTGTTAATGGTAGCACATCGGTCTCCAAAACCGCCTGTGAGGGTTCGAGTCCTTCTACCCCTGCCATAAAAAAATGCTATTGTTTTTCAATAGCATTTTTTAATTTAACAGAGCTTTTATGTCTTCATCATTTTTTAATCTTTGGCTCAAAAAATGGTATGCTTCCTTATTTTGTTTTACAGCTAATTCTCCTATTTCTTTGTTATCTCTTAATCTATAACTTGCATATTTAACTATTAGTCCTTTATTTGAAACAGCAAGTTTTACGATTTCTTCATCATCTCTTAAATCTTCACTTGCGTAATATAGAGTCTGACCATATTCTGTTACACTACTTTTTATTACATCTCTATCTGCTTTTAACTCTTCTGACGCATAACACGCTGTCCATGGAGCTTTTTCTATTCCAAGTAAAACAACCTCTTTATTGTTTTTTAAGTTATCACTTACAAATTCTAGCGCTTCTCCATCTTGATTTAGTGCTGTTTTAACTACATCTATGTCATTTTTTAATTCGTCACTTGCATATTCTAATAATTTTCCTTGTTTACCTACTGCATTTATCATAAATTCTTTATTGTTCGAATTTATTTTTATTTCTTCAATATCCATTTTTACTATCATTCCTTTATTTAGGCACAAATTTATTTTTCGACCTTCTAACCTTCTTGTTCATATATTTGTTTATATATTCTGTAATCTTTTAATATTTTTCTTACATAGTAATTTGTTTCTTTAAATGGTATATTTTCCACATCAGATCCATCTTCTTTTACTACGTTTTGTTTTATCCAATTATCTACATTTCCACTTCCTGCATTATACGCAGCTAATGCAAGTTCTATATTATTATATTTTTGTATTAATTTAGAAAGATATTTTGTTCCTAGCATAATATTTATATTAGCATCAAATAAATCATTATTGCTAAATGTTATATTCAATCCATCTGCTATTTCTTGTCCTGTAGAATCTAATAATTGCATTAATCCTTTTGCGCCTTTTTTGGATTGTGCATTTTTATTAAAATTGCTTTCTGCTTTTATTGTAGCATAAATTAGGTATTTATCCACATTATATTCATAGCTATATTTTTCTACATATTCACTATATTTAATTATATAAAATCTTTTCATAATTGTATTTTTGTTTTTTAGCATTATAAACAATATTGCTGTAATCAAAATTAATACAATAATTATTTTCAATAATTTTCTCAAATTGATTCCTCTCTTTTTTATCGCAAAAATAATATATTTATTATATTAATATTTTCTATTGCACATTCAAAACCAAACAAATCGTAAGAACTATATAAAAATATAATCCTTATCTTTTTCGAGAATTAATAATAAGTCATTTTAATAAAAAAATAACAATTTTGGAATAAAAAATTCATCAAAATAAAACATACTTAATCCTCGTTCATTAGTTAAAAATAAGGTACGATAGAAATTTATTTTGGATTAAATATATCAATTTAAATAAAGAGTGTTTCATTTTCCATAAATTCCTGGAAAAGAGAACCGTCCCAATTTCCAACCAATTTCCAACAGCTGTTTTTGGAAAAGAGAACCGTCCCAATTTCCACCAATTTCCATTTGGAAAAGAGAACCGTCCCAATTTCCACTATTTGCAATCATACCAATTATCTGCTTCTGAAATTTCTGCAATTAGTGGAACTTTAAGTTTAGCTGCACTTTCCATACATTCTTTTAATAATTTTTTTACTTCTTCTTTTTCTTCAATTGGAGTTTCTAACATCATTTCATCATGTACTTGTAAAACTATTTTTGTTTTTAAATTTCTATTTTTAAGCTCGTTATAAACTTTTATCATTGCTATTTTCATTATATCTGCTGCTGTTCCTTGTACTGGTGTGTTCATTGCTGCTCTTTCTCCAAATTGTCTTACCATATAATTGTTTGATTTTAATTCTTTTATTTTTCTTCTTCTACCAAACATTGTAACAGAATATCCTGTTTCTTTTGCTTTTTGTATAGAATCTTGCATAAACTTTCTAACGCCTGCATATTCTGTTAAGTATTGTTCAATGTATTCTTTGGCTTTTTTTCTACTTATTCCAAGTTGCTCGCCTAGTCCAAATTCACTTATTCCATATACTATTCCGAAGTTAACTGCTTTTGCATTACTTCTTTGTTCTTTAGTTACTTCTTCTTGAGAGATACCGAATACCTTAGATGCTGCTTGTCTGTGTATATCTTCTCCATTTTTAAAAGCTTCAATCATGTGTTCATCTTCTGATAAATGAGCTAAAACTCTAAGCTCTATTTGCGAATAATCTGCATCTATATATACCTTTCCATCTGCTGGTTTAAAAACTTTTCTTAATTGTTTTCCAAATTCAATTCTTGTTGGTATATTTTGAAGATTTGGTTCTGTTGAACTTATTCTTCCTGTTGCAGTTATTGTTTGATGAAAAAATGAATGTATTCTTTTTGTTTTCGGATTTATATATGGCTTTAGTCCTTCAACATATGTTGAATTTAATTTTGTTAATTGTCTATATTCAAGTATCTTTTCTATAATTGGATGTTCTGTACGTAATTTTTCTAATACATCTACATCTGTCGAATAACCTGATTTTGTCTTTTTTATAACAGGTAATTTTAATTTTTCAAATAGTAGCTCTCCTAATTGTTTTGGAGACTTTATATTAAACTCTTCTCCTGCTAAATTGTATATTTCTTGTGTTAAGAATGTTATTCCATCTTGAAGTTTTATTCCAAAAGCCTCAAGCTCTGGCTCTTCTACATACATTCCATTTGCTTGCATATCTCCTAAAACTTCAATTGTAGGCATATCAATTTTTTCAAATAAATCTAATTGTTCTGTTTCTTTTAATTTTTGTTTTAATATTTTAGATATTTCGAAAATCACTTTAGCATAAAAAGTATATTTATACATATTTACATCTTTTTCTTCTTGCATATCAAACAATGTCATTTGATTTGATTGTTCTTCTACTCCAATTGATTTTAAATAACTTTCCGGATTCACATCTAAATAGAACTCAATAATTTTTTCTATTGGATATTTTCCCTCAGTTGGATCTAAAATATATGCTGCAACTGATATATCAAATTTTATATTTTTCATAGTTATACCTAATTGTTTTAATAAAATATAGGTATAATTCATTTCAAATCCTATTTTTTCAATTTCTTCATTTTCAAAAATATTTTTTAAAAATTCAGTTTTAGGCTTTTTTATATAATATGTTTCATCTTTGTCTGTATCATATATACTTATTGAATCTATATCAAGTTTTAAGATTTTTTCATTATCTTGAGATTGCTTTGTTCCTATATAGTAAATGCATAATTTATTTTCATTTATTCTTTTTAAAGCTTCTTCTTCAGAAATATCGCTATTTATTTTTACTTGAATTTGTTCTTTTTTATTTATCACGGTTTCTTCTGCACTTTCCAAATTAAATCTCTCTATATATCTTTTAAAATTTAAACTTTGGAAAATTTCTAATACTCTTTTTTTGTCCCATTCTTCAACTTTTAAAGTTTCTAAATCATCCTCCAATGGCACATTTACATCAATTTCTCCTAATTTTTTTGATAAAAATGCCATTTCTTTATTTGATACAATATTTTCTTTTTGTTTTCCTTTTAAGTCATCTTCTCCTTTTTCTATTTTATCATATAAATTTTCAACTGTTCCGTATTTTTGAATAAGAGAAATAGCTGTTTTAGGTCCAATTCCTGGAACTCCTGGAATATTGTCAGATGTGTCACCTTGCAATCCTTTTACATCTATTAAAGCTTTTGGCTCTAAGCCATATTCTTCTATAACTTTTTTTCTGTCATAATCTTCTGTTTCTGTTTTTCCAGCTTTAGTTCTAGGAATTCTTATTGTAACTTTATTTGTTGCAAGTTGAAATGTATCTCTATCTCCAGAAAGAATAACAACATCTAGTCCTTGATTTTCTCCATATTTCGCTAAAGTTCCTAAAATGTCATCACCTTCATATCCTTCTTTTTCTACAATGTCTATATTCATCGCTTTTAATACTTCTTTTATCATTGGCATTTGTTCCTTTAGCTCATCTGGCATTCCATGTCTATTAGCTTTATATTCTGAAAACATCTTATGTCTTGCTGTAGGAGCTTTTAAATCAAAAGATACAGCCATATAGTCAGGATTCAAGTCATCCATTATCTTAAACATTATAGCTAAAAAGCCATATACTGCATTTGTATATTTTCCGTCTTTTGTTGTTAACATTTTACTTCCCATTATTCCGTAAAATGCTCTATTCATTATACTATTTCCATCTATTAACAATAGCTTTTTCAAATTTATTCCTCCATTTCAATTTTTTGTTCGTGCAAACCATCCATATTAAAAATGTTAAGACAATAATTTTTATAAAATCTGCATCCCATAAAAAGCTTTCTTTATTAAACATATATATACTATTTGCAATTTGTGTAGCTGCTGAAATTCCAATTATATTTCTGATTGTATTCGGCTTTTGCCAAGGCATTGTTGCAAAAATCCACAACAGATACCATTGTTGAAAATTTGATAATGATAATATAAATAACAATAATGCACAATTATATTTTCGCAAGATTTTGCTTATTTTTATCTCTTTTGTTGTAATTAAATCGATACAAAATTTAATATAGAATAACGCAAAAATAGCAAAAATCAATCTTCTTAAATTTTTTACATAATAGTATATTAAGTAGACTTTTCCAAACATTTTTATAGTTGGCTTATTTATTTTTACAGAAAAAGCCACTATTCCGGAATAAATTGATTTACAGTATCTTTCTGTTTGAACCATCATAGCGGTAAAAATAGTTACATCTCTAAAATATAACATATATTCTAAAAGTATGATGAATACAAAAAGTATTCCATTTAAAACGCACATACCAAATCTTTTTATTAAATTCTTTTCATTTTTATAATAGTACAAAATGACTACAGGTAATAATACAACTGTGAAATACTTAATACCAGTTGCAATAGCTAAAAACGTTACACTTGGTAATAACATTTTTTTCTTTAATAAAAAGTATAAAGAAAGTAGTACAAAAAATACAACTATTATATCATTATGAACCATTCCCATAAATTCCAACATAATATATGGATTCAAACCATATATTATTGAAAATTTTAATTTTTTTGTTATTTTGTAAATGATATAACAATTTAAAATATGTATTATAAGGTTAAGCATTTTGAATAATAATATGCATATATCAACATTTTTAAAAGATATTTTTGTTAAACCGCTAAAAATCATTTGTGCTATTGGTCCATAAACTACTGTTGTATTAGCCCAAAAGTTTATATTTCCCTGTTTCATAATACTATCTTGATTTGTTACTTCAGGATTATTTTGACAATAATCTTTTATTGTTACATAGTACGGATTTTGTCCATATACAGAATTTAATTCACCAACTCCCATATAATAGAAAATATCAGATGAATTCCAAGGTAACATAAAGATAAAAATTATTGATATTCCCCCTGCATATAATAATACATGTTTTATATTTTTAAAACTATCTTTACTGTTTATAAAATATAAGTATATAGCCATTAATGCTATAAAAAAGCTTAAATATATAATGCTTGAAAATGTTTTATTATGTCCATCATTTATAAAAAAGTTATAATAATTTTCAAATCCTAATATTGTTCCATTTCTTAATAAATATATTATAGATGGAGCAATAAAGAAAATTGATAGTATAATAAATAATGTTTTTAAAATAATGTTTTTTCGTTCTCTAAAAAATGCTAAACTCATGGTTATTTCTCCTGTAGGTTAATTTTATATATAGTGAAATTTTCATCTCTTAAAATTGTATTATCAGAATCTTTATATATATTTTTTGATAATAAGTTTTCTTTCTGTAATTTAGTTATATTATTTTCTTGAATTCCTATATGTTTATTACTTATAATGAAATAAATGTTATCTTTTGCATTAAAATATTTTTGTGTTTTTTCAATAATTTCATCTGCATTTAAATATGTAATTGAAGCCTGATTCCATGTTATATATGTAAAGAATTCTTCTGAAGTAGGATTCCAAAACTTTTTATTCTGTGTATATGGAATTATTGCAGACATTGTTGATGGATTTGCACATACAAATATAGAATCTTTCTCTGTATTTGCATTTATGAAATCTGCTGTATATTTTGCATTACTATAAATCTTTTCAACTTCAAGGCTAATCTCATTAATTCCAACCATTGAATTTAAGATTAAAAGAACCATAATACCCTTTTTTATTATATTATTCCATATTTCTGTATTTTTAGAATTTATTTTTTCATTTTCTTTATAATGGTTGATCCATGCAATAAAAATAAATATTAAAATTAAAATGCAAGTTTTTTGACCATCTGCATCATTTATAAATAAATATATATATATTTGCCAAAATATAGAAAAAACAGTGATAATAAAGTTTTCAATGTTTTTTCTTGCTTGCCATATTATTAATAAAATAATAAATGCATAAAAATACACCTTAAATCCTATATAATTTACAATTATTCCAAATAGTTTGCCTTGCATTGCTGTAATTAATAGTTTAACTCTATTAATATTAACCGTATTATGTTCACTATTTAGCGGTATTTGAGTATTTTTGCTTGTACTTCCAACAAGTATTAAAAATAAGCAAATTAATCCAATTACAGATATTGCTAATACCTTTATAAGTTTTTTCTTTTCTTCTTTTGTCTTTTTTATATAAAATACTTCATCTACAAAGTAAAACAAAAATAATAATCCTGCCATTGCAAGCATTAAAACGTGAGTATATGCTAAAAATAAAACCGATAAACAATATCCCAGCATTTTTTCTTTTCTTTTAGGATAATACATTGCAATTAAAGCCAAAGCTAAAGGTATTAAGCAATAATTTCTAGATATAGAAGGATAGAGATATATAAATGGAGATGTTAGTATAATTAAAATCTTTGTTTCTTTATTAAAAGGTGATTTATTTACTAAAATCCATACTGCAATCACCATTATAACCCAGCTTATAATACTTTCTGTAATGTATGGAAATCCTAATTTTGCAAATGGCATAAGTATCAAATGCCATAATGGTGGATGTCCTTCATAAGACATTTGTTTTATTATTCCAAATATATCTAAATCTCTTGCAATAAGCCAAGCTTGTGCTTCGTCTCTCCATTTTTCATGAAAAAAAATTGTTATTATAAATGTGACTATTGCATATATTAATGTAATTATTATGTTCCATTTGTTTTGTTTTATTTTCTCTTTAAAGTTCAATTTTTATTCTCCTTTGTCTCATGATATTCTTTTTCAGTATTTACATTCCATATATTATCTTTATTTGTTATATTATTTTCTATATTTTTAACTGTTTCCATTGCTGTAAGCATTGAATGATCCATATTATTATATCTATGTTGTCCATTTCTACCAATACAATATAAGTTTTCGTACTTGTTCAAATATGTTGTTAATTTATCTATTTCTGAATATGTATCAAAATATGCTGGATATGCTTTTTTTACTCTTTCCACATGAGTATCTAACACATCTTTCTTATCTATTATTTGCATTTTTTCAAGTTCTGTAGTTGCCATTTCAGAAAAATCTTTATCACTCATTTTCCAATATTTATCATTTTCTGTAACAAAGTATTCCAATCCCATCCATACTGTATTTTCAGGTTTGGCTACTAAATATGGTGACCAATTGTTAAATATTTGAATTCTTCCCATTTTCACATCAGGTTCTTGAACATATATCCAGCAATCTGGAACCATAGTTTCATCTTTAATTTTTAGTCTATTAACCAAAACTCCTACAGTCATAAAGTCTCTGTAAGGTAGTCCTTTAGCTATATTTCTAATTTTGTTTGGAATTTTATCTCCTTTAAATCCTAAAACTAAATCTTTTAATGGCATTGATGAAATAAATATATCTCCCTCTATTATCTTTTTTCCATTATTTGTATTGCATTCTACAGAAATAATTCTCTGTTTTTTTATATTTATTCCTTCTACTTTGTGTTCTTTTAAAATTGTTCCACCAAGTTCTTCTATTTTTTTTGCCATAAGTTCCCAAAGTTGACCTGGACCATATTTTGGATACCAAAATTCTTCAATTAACGATGTTTCTACTTCAGCTTTTTTATTAAACTTTTTGTTAAATATATCTTTAATTACTGCTTTTATAGATAACCCTTTAACTCTTTGTGCGCCCCAATCAGCAGAAATCTTGCTAGGTTTTCTTCCCCATAACTTTTCTGTATATTTTTCAAAAAACATACTATATAATTTTTTTCCAAATCTATTTATATAAAAATCTTCAAGTGATTTTTCTTTTCTTTTTATAAATATAGATTTTAAATAACTAAAACCAACCTTTACAGTCCTGGAGAATCCCATATTTTTAAATGTATCTTTTTTTAAACTGATAGGATAATCAAAAAATTTTCTTAAATAATAAATTCTAGATACCCTATTTCTAATAAGCATAACTTCTTCATTTTCTTCTGGATTATTTTCTTCACTTTGTAAAGGCATTAATTCTTTCCATAATTTTAAAACATCATCATTTTTCGAAAAAAATCTATGTCCTCCTATGTCCATTCTGTTGCCATTGTATTTGACTGTTCTTGAAATTCCACCAATTTGGTTACTTTCTTCTATTACAATAACTTCATATTTTTCTTTACTTTTTAATAAATTATATGCTGCTGTTAATCCTGCTGGTCCAGCTCCTATTATTACTATTTTTTTCACTTTTTGCTCCTTTATTTACTATGAATTGTAAGTTGTGGATATGGAATTGAAATACCATGTTTATCTAATTCTGCTTTTATAATTCTATTTGCTTTTCTTTTTATTGGTAATTTTTCATCTGGTTTACAAAGAATTTTCATTTTATAAATTATTGCAGAATTTGCAAATTCGTTTATTCCAATATATTTTGCATCTTTAACATCTTCTATTTTTGCAATTGTTTCTGCAGCTCTTCTTAGAATTTCTTCTAACTTTGATGTATCATCTTCATAAGAAAGTGGAACATCTATATACAACTCATTTGAAATCTTTATTGCTTTACTTATATTTCTATTTGCAATTACATAAACATTTCCATTTAAAACATCTTGTACTTTTGTTGTTCTCATACCCAAATGTATTACTTTACCCTCAATATCATCTATTCTTATAACATCCCCAAGCACAAAATATTCATCTGATACAATATTCATTCCTGTTATTATATCTTTTATAGGGTCTTGAATTGCAAGACCTACAATTACAGAAACAATTCCAAGTCCAGCAACTAGAGAGTTTACATTTACTCCATATACTTGTAATATTAAAACTATAGTTATAAGAAAAATAACATATTTAGCAATATTACTTGTTAACTTAAATATTGTTTTTCCTTTTTTGTCTATTCTATGATTCTTTTTATCTCTTTCTAATAATCTATTTATTGTTTTTTCTATAATTTGGTATACAATCACTCCAATAATTATTATTACTATTGATGAATATAATCTATTTTCTACTATTACTGATAATATTTTATCCATAGTTCCTCCTTTGTTTATAATTTTCTTTATTTTATCATATAGAAAAAAAAATTACCATACATTTTTAAGAATTTTAACAAAATAAAAAAACTCAGATTATTTAAAACCTAAGTTTTTTTATTCATAAATTATTTATTTTCTATTTGCTATTCCTTTAAGTGCTTCAAGTCCTTCTATTGGTACAGCAAAAATTACAGTATTTGATTGATCACTACTTAAGTCATTTAATGTTGAAAGTGTTCTTAAATGTAATGCTCCTGGGGCTTGATTCATAATAGCAGCCGCTTGTGCTAAATTGTTTGCAGCTTCTACTTCACCATTTGCTTTTGTAATTACTGCTTGTTTTTCTCTTTCAGCTTCTGCAACTTTAGCAATTACTCTTTTCATTTCTTCTGGTAATGATATATCTTTAAGTTCTACATTTTCAACTTTTATTCCCCATGGATCTGTTTCTTTATCTACTATGTTACATATTTCACTACTTAATTTTTCTCTTTCTGTTAATAGTTCGTCTAAAGAAACTGAACCTACAATATTTCTCATTGTAGTTTGTGCTAACTGACTTACAGCATAGTTAAAGTTTTGAACTGCAAGTATAGACTTTGAAGCATCAAAAATATTATAATATAATACCGCATTAATTCTTATTGAAACGTTATCTCTAGTAATGGCTTCTTGTTCTGGAACATCTACAGCTTTTGTTCTTATATCTACTTTTCTATATGAATGTATTATAGGTAAAATTATATGCCATCCTGGTTTTAATATTTTTGCAAATTTACCAAATCTGAATAATATTCCTCTTTCGTATTGATTTATCTGTCTAATAGATATAAATATGATTATTAAAATAATCCCTAATAGTGATAATAACATATCAATTCCTCCTTTTATTATATTTATGTTAACATTTTATCATTTTAATAAATTGATGTCAAGGACTTTTTCTTTTCCACTCAAACCCTTCTGGCAAACTTAATGCATCTTTTTTCTTTTTTACATATCTATCTTCTTCTGAAAATACACATCCACAATATTTTTGCATATAAAGTCCCTCTTCTTTTGCTTTTTCATGACCTATCCAAAATCCATATCTGAAATCTCTATATAAAAAATCTATTCCAAATTCTTTGCTTAAATCTTCACATAGCTTTTTAATGAATTCATGTTTTTGATAAATACTATAAAGTAAAGTGGTTGTAACTGCATCATATCCATGTTCTTTTGCATATTCAAATGTTTTACGCAAACGAACTGGATAACAATAATCCACACATCTTGAGTTTAGATTGTTTGAAACATTTTTACAAAATTCATCTAATCCATATTCATCCTCTACTATACATTCAACATTTATAGATTTTGTATATTCTATTAAACAATCACGTCTTGCTTCATATTCTTTGTATGGGTGAATATTTGGATTATACCAATAAATTGTTGGTTCTATTTTTTCTTTTCTAAGTTCATCTATGCAATATACACTACAAGGTGCACAGCATGCATGCATTAATAATTTCATTTTTTTCACCTACTTTTTCATAAAATATTTTTATATTATCCTCTGTAAATTACGTATCCATAATAAACAACAAACATAATCAAAAATATACTTCCTTCAAATTTGCTAATTTTTCTGTCGTTGTATGAAAAAGCAAATAAAAGAAAAGCACTTGCTATCATTGTTATTAAATCAATATAATTAATACTAAATTGTTGAATTCCTCCAAATATAGCTATTGGAGCTCCAATAACCATACCTATATTAAAAATGTTACTTCCAACTACATTTCCTATTGCGATGTCATATTCTCCTTTTCTAGTTGCTGTTATAGAAGTTACAAGTTCTGGAAGTGAAGTTCCCAATGCCACAATTGTTAATGCTACCATGCTTTCACTTATACCAATAGCTCTAGCCATAGCTGATGCATTTTCAACTACTAAATTACTTCCAATTATTATTCCAGCTATTCCTAATATAGTAAATAAAATAGCTTTTTTCATTGACATATATTTTTCATCTTGAGATTTATCTATTTTATTTCTTGCCATTTTTATTAAATAATAAACAAATACTAAGAAGAAAAGTATAATAACTATTCCATCACTTCTTGTAAATGTATTATTAAATCCTTTATCAAATAATTTATCTGATAATAAAACAATAAAAATTGCTGTCATTAATAGTGTTATAGGTAATTCTTTTTTTACTGTGTTATCCTTTACTTTAAGTGAATGAAACATTGAAGATACTCCAAGAATTAGTAATATGTTTAAAATATTACTTCCTATAACATTTCCAAGTACTATGTCTCCACTACCACTTAATAGCGATTTAACACTAACCGCAAATTCTGGAGCACTTGTCCCAAATGCTACAATGGTTAATCCTATTAACATTTTTGATACTTTGAAATTTCCTGCTACACTTGAAGCTCCATCTACAAATATGTCTGCTCCTTTTATTAAAATTATAAATCCTATTATTAATAATGCTATATATACTATCATTTTCGTCTCCTATTTATTGTTATCCTTTTTATATTTATATACTTTTTAGTATTGTTTTTGAATTCATAACTATCCATTATTTTTTATCTTTCAGCTTTTTCAATCTCATCTTTTGCTATTTTTATAAATTTCTCAACATCTTTATTTCTCTTATCTAGTTCTTCATAATCTTTTAATAATTCTTTTTCTTTTTTAAATATTTCATTATCTTTCATTTATACTTTACTCCCTTTCTACATTTTTTTCTTGGTTAATAAAAATTTCATATTCTTTTTTTATTCTTTTTACTGCTTCTTGTATATCCTCACTTTCTATTTTTTCTTCGTCATATTGCTGTCTCAAGAATTGAATACTTCTTTCTTCTTTTAAATCTATTCCTAATTCTGAAATTGCATCATAAATTTCTTCTCTGGTTAATTTTTGATTTTCGTTTTCTAAAGTTTCTGCTCTTTTTTGTTTTAATCTTTCAACAGCTACGATTGATGTTTGATTCTCATCATAATATTTTTGAAGTAGTAAATTTGCTGTTTTATTATTTAGTCTATCGGCAAATGCAAGCATTCTTATATCTTTTGCTGATTCAGTATGTAAATATTTAATATTAGTTGAAGAATTTATATCTGCAAATCTTTCTCTATCTAATGCATCTGCATCTTTTAATATTGCACATAATCTTTTAGCACCTTCTAAATATTCTGAGGTAAGTTCATACTTTGCCATCAAATCTAACAAACATTTTTTCTCACCATAATAGCCAAATTTTTTCAACTCTTCAATTTGTAATTTCCCAGGATTCTCTTCATATACCTCGTGATATTCAATTACAAGTTGTATTAGTTTTATTTCATCTTCTTTCAAATTACATTCTTTAAATGTTGAATTTTCATCATATAATAATCTTCCTGCTTTTTCTGCACTAAGTACTGCATGTGGTTTATCTCCATCTTCGCCTTCTCTTCCACTATCATGCATTGATGCCGCTATTAATAATAATGTTTTTTCTCTATCACTTATTCCTTCCCTTTGAGCTAATATATCTGCAAATAAAGTTGTTTTAGCAATATGGTCAGTTGAGTGCATTTTATTATCATCATAAATTTGAGAATCATATATAAATTCTATCACTTTATCTAATTCATGTTTGTTATTAATTTTAGTAAATGATTCTCTTTTTTTATCATTTACTAAAATTTGATCTATCTTATGTTCTAATTCCATATAAGGTTTCGAAATCTGATACACTTTAGATCCAGTACTAGTCACCTCTTTCGACTTTTCTTCTATAATAATTTTTTCTATAGTTTCTAAGTCTTTATAATACAGAATTGGATTAGTTTCTTTTTCATTTTCTATTATCTTCATAAGAGTATCTATAACTTCTTCTCTCTTTTCATCAGTAAAATATCTATCTTTTATATCTGCATATTTCATACCTATAGCGTTATTTTCAAATCTCACTATTATTTCTCTAATAAGTTCTTCACGTGTTAACTCAGGCTTTTTACTCCAATCAATTTTCTCACATTTCTTACCTGTTAGTATTTCTATATCTTCAATTCCAGCAAGATTTTTTGCTTTTATTCCACCTAATAATTCTAAATCACGTTGTATTACCATTTCTTCTTGAATAGCAAATCCCTCTCTATCAATAATTGTAATTGGAATATTCATTTCTTTTGCCATTCTTTGTATTTCATGCCATTCACTTTGTTGTTGGTCGTCTAATTCATCAACTTTTTCATTATGTCTCTCTTTTACAAATATTGTCTGATTAGGTAGTTTTTTTGTCATTTCATTTTTGCTTACAACTTCAATTCTTTCTGAAACTATTTCCCCATGACCATGTCTAGTATAATTCACCAATTCCTTTGGTACTCTATACTCAATTCCTCTTCCTATATTCCATTTTGCATTTATAGGTGATACTCGCATATTTTCAAACGAAGATACTATATCCCACGGAGCCATCATCAACAAATTTGAAGCCTTTTCATATCCACTTTTAGGTCCTCCTTTACTTCTAGCAGTAGCTATTTGACTTTGGTTAATAAAACTCTCGCAATTTCCATGTGATGTAGCTGATTGAAAATTAAAATATTTCATATAACTTTCTGGGTTTTCCCATTTAGTATATGCTCCTTCTTGTCTTACAAAAACAGAAAATTCAGTATATTCAAAATTGCCATTCTCATCTATCGGTGTATATGTATAAGTTGGAATATTTTCCCCTTCAAATGCAATACTACCACTTTTTGGTTTGGAAGAATGAGCTATTTCTTGATTAAACATCCTTTCAAACATTGTTACAATATCCTTCTCTGGTATAAAACTCGATGCAATTTTAGGTGGTTTTGCTTCTTGTAAAAGTTGAATAAATTCTTTATTTTGCATCATTTGTTGAATAGTTGAATCATCAAGTTGCATTATATTTATTAAAGATTTTATATAATCTTTCAAAATTTGCTCTTCTGACGTTTTGACTTCTAATTCCTCTATATTTTTCCCATACTTATTTATCAAATTTTCAGATTGTTCATAGTCTATTCCATATAAAAGTTCAAATAAAGCAAATTTTTTTCTTTCAATGTTAGACATTGCATTTATCTTTTCACTAAAACTTCCTTCTTCTCCTTTTAAAATCTTCAAACATATCTCTTTTTGATTTTTTTCGTAATTTTCTACTCCTTCTCTATCTTTTATTCCAAAAATATTATTTGGATCTTTCAAAATAATCTCAATTATTTTATCTCTAATACTAGAATCTATTTTCAAAGTCTTATTAGATTGTGCTAAGCTATAGTTTTCAAAAATATCTTTACAACTTTCCAGACTTTGGTAATTCATACGTGCACTAGATATCGTAGCAATCTTTTCAAAGAAATCTTCATCATCTTTAATAAAGTTTATTATTTCTCCCCAAAAATTATTTCCAATGTTACTTCGTATAAAAAATCTTTCACCACCATTTTCATGACTACCAGAGATTCTTATAATTTGTTCTAGACTTAATTTATCAAATTTCTCATCTAAGAAATCCATATCGATTGTAGAATAAAAATCCTTATTTATTTTGTTTAACTCGTAGAAGCGTTTTATTTTTTTATCAAGCAAATCACTAGATTCATTAAAATACTTTGAAAATAACATTCTTATACATTCTATATTCTCTGGATTAGTTTTTCTTATCATGTCTTGGTATAGTTCTTTATCTATATCTTCATTGGCATCTTTACAATATTCTAAGATATGCTCAAGTATATTTATATCTTTTTCATCTATACTAGTCCAAATTTTAGAAACTGCCTCTATTGGTTTTATATAAAATTCTTCATCATCAAACTCTCTTTCTTTATTTTTTAAAAGTCCATTATTATCTAATTTTCTCATAATAATATCAATCTTTTCAGTAGATGGTTTTATATGACTACAAATATCTCTTATCCTAGAATAAAAACCGCTCATTTTTCCAGACTCATATTCAATTCCTTGATAGTCATTTAAAAAATGATCCATATATTTTTCAAATAACTCATTAGTTTGAGATTCTTTTGTTAAATGTTCAAATATATATACTAATTTATCCTCTCCAACAAGTCTTATAAATTCATCTTCTAACTCTTTATCAAATAAACTATTAGTCTTTGTCAAAATATTATCAATTATATTTATTAAAGTATCAAAACTTATTTTATTTTCATTATACAGTTGCATATATATTGGAATAAACTCTTTAGATTGTAATCTATCATCAAGTGCAATAATGAATATTAACTCATCTTCCTTCAAATCTCTTATTTTAATATATTCTATAATTTCTTCTGTTGAATACTTTCCTATTGTTTGCTTTACGACTTCCAAATAATCATTAACTGATGCATTATCTAAATTTTCTATTTTTTTTAATTTTTCTAGTAATTCATCTAATTCATTAGTACTCATAAAATCCCCTCTTAATCTAATTTTTCATTCATAATTAATTACTTTTTTTAAAAAAGCTTAATATTATATTTATTATTTTCTTGAAAAATCCATTCTTTTCAATAACTATTATTTTATTTTTTTCTTCTTTATTACTTTCATTCTCTGTATTTTTTTTAATTTTATTTTTAAAAATATCATTGTATAATTCTTCATTCTTCTTATTCCTAATTGATTGATTTTGTCTTAATTTTTCTGTAATCAAATTTTTTTCTTCTTCATTACACCAATATTTTAAATCAATCATACAAATAATAGACAATGCTCTTCTATTCACATTTTGCTCTATAAAGTTAATCTCTAGATTATATTTTGGATTGTAGTCTTTATCTCTTTGACTATCTATTAATTGAAGTAATTTTTTTGGTATTTTTTTTATATAACTATTTCCCATTAAAAGCAATATACTGTATACCTGAGAATAAACTTTCTTTGATTCAATTATATTTTCATAATTCTCCATTTTTTCTCCTTTTCTTTTGGTAATTTTTTTTCTAATCTTTAAAACCCAAACTCATACCCTAAATGGTCATAAGCTGGTTTTAAAGGAATTCTTCCTCTAGGTGTTCTAGATAAGAATCCAATTTGTATAAGATATGGTTCATATAAATCTTCTATTGTGTCTATTTCCTCTCCAAGTGATGTTGCAAGAGTCTCTATTCCAACAGGTCTTCCGTTGTATCTTGTGATCATCATATCTAGCATTTTTCTATCTGTTTCATCTAAACCTAATTCATCTATTTCAAGTTTATTTAAAGCATGTTTTGTTATTTTTAAATTAATATTCCCATCACCCAAAACTGCTGCATAATCTCTTACTCTTTTTAAAAGTCTATTTGCAATTCTTGGGGTTCCTCTTGAACGTCTTGCTATTTCCAATGCTGATTCATCATCTATTTCAACTTCTAAAATTCCAGCTGATCTTTTTACTATTTTCTTTAAATCTTCTGGTTTATATAATTCTAGCTTGTGAACAATTCCAAATCTGTCTCTAAGTGGAGTTGTAAGTGCTCCTGCTTTTGTTGTTGCACCAATTAAAGTAAATTTAGGTAGTTCTAATCTTATAGACCTTGCACTTGGTCCTTTTCCAATTATTATATCTAATGCAAAATCTTCTAATGCAGGATATAGTATTTCTTCTACTTGTTTGCTAAGTCTATGAATTTCATCTATAAATAAGACATCAAATTCTGATAAGTTTGTAAGTAAAGCTGCTAAATCCCCTGTTTTGCTAATTGCAGGTCCTGATGTTATTTTAATATTTGAATTCATTTCATTTGATATAATAGTTGAAAGTGTAGTCTTTCCAAGTCCTGGAGGTCCATAAAACAAACAATGGTCCAGTGGTTCTCCTCTCTTCTTTGCCGCTTCTATATATATTTTCATGTTTTCTTTTACTTTGTCTTGACCTATATATTCATCTAATACTTTTGGTCTTAAAGAATTTTCTAATCTTTCTTCTTGCCCATCAAATTTAAGTAATTCAGGGCTTATTAATTTTTCATCTTCCATACTGCTCATTCCTTTACAATTTCTCACCTGTATTCTATCATTAAAGCAAAAAAATAGCAACCTAAAATTGCTATTTTTTCATTTGATATATATAATAAATTAATTAATCAATCAATAATTAAGGCAACCCTAAATCCAAACTGTCTGTCTAAAAAATCCGTACTCTTTACAACTCGAAGACTTGCAGCATGTTTATTTGCATATCCTCTATACGCTCCTCCTCTTGATACTCTACTGTTTAATCCATCTACGAACACTCCAGTTTCCATTGTCATTTCATATACATTTCCTGCTAAGTCAAAAATATTTTTTTCAGCATAGTACCCAGTTAAAGATGGAACAGATTTCCTATAATAACCTTTACCTGTTGCATTTTTTATTATAGAATTATTATCTGGTTCACCGCTTAAATAATTTGAATCTAAAAAATTTAATGTAGCATCCCATTGTACACCATAACACAATGTACTTTTTGCTCCATAGTCTGAAGAATTATACATAGATCTAGCTACTTTTACAACTCCATCTGCCGAATCGTCTCCCACTAAACCATCTGATGCCGTTTTTTCATTATTACCACCCCATGGTATACTATTCCATACTCCACATCCTGGTTTTGATAACGGTTTTATTTCTCCATTAGATTTAGTTGCTTCAGACAAACCTCCATTATCTACTGTTCCTGATATTCCAGCTTCATATCTAGCTATATAAAATCCTTGAAACCTTTTCACACTATTATACATTGCAATGCTTTCGTTTGTCCCCTTAACATTTTGTGCTGTTGGCTTACCTGCTTCTTTACTATCCCCAGCCTCCAATATTGTAGTTAAATAACTATCTCTGTTTCCACCATAAAATCCCTCTATTGCATGAAAGTCATTATAGTTTTCTACAGGTATCCAAACAAATTGGCTTCCTCTTGTATTTTCATCTTTTCCAACATCTTCTATTACTAATCCTTTTTTATATCCATCACCAGTTCCCCATATTGCTTCACCTACATTTATTGCTTTAAATCCTTTAGGTATTACAGGATTAGAATAACTAACATCCCTTTTCTTCGTAACACTATTTCTTGTAGCTTCTGTATCTACCGGTATTACTGGATATGGTAACTCATCACTAAGTTCTTTAAGTGATTGTAATTCTTTATCTTTAGTTTCATCATACAATTCTTTGGTTTCTATAGTTCTTTTTAATACACTATTATTGCTATTTATTAAATTAATACTTACTCCTGCAAGAATAAATATGACTATAATTGTAACAATTAAAGCTATTAAAGTAATGCCTAAATTATTATTATACTTTTTCATTTTTTCCTCCCCAACTCTTCTAACTTTTGTTTTTTTTCATATTTTATAAATTCATAAGTGCTTTGTTTACTTCTTTCTACCATTTTGTTATATACTTTATCTCTTAAATCTTGTTTTTTTTCCTGAATATTATCTATATGTTGATTTTGAAAAAAAGGTCCATCTATATATGTTGTAATTTTAACCTTGTCTTTTCCCCTTTTTTGATATGTATTTGTAATACAAAATACTGGTGTATTATATTCTATTGGATATTTAAAAGATACATTCCTAAACGGTCGGATTTTTGTATAGTATGGCCATATATGAGCTTCTGGAAATATTGTAATGCTATATCCTTTTTGTATTTTGTTTTTTATTGTTGCTAAAAAATTTCTCATTCCACTTCTTTCGTTTGGAATTGGTATTGCGCCAAATTTTTGTACAAAATTACCTAAATATTTCATAGATACATTTTCTGGATTTACAATTATATAATTTCTTTTTGGAAAAATTGCATTTGAAATTATAAATGTGTCGGCAAAAGCCTGTGTGTGATTTCCATATACAAAATAGCCTTGTTTTTTATATGGTTTTAATTTTTCTCTTCCAACATATTTAATCCTAAATTTTAATTTTGCATAAATGAATTTAATTGGAACACTTAAAACATTTTGCACTAAATATGCTGTAAAATTCCACCAAAAACTTTTATGTTCATATTTGTAACTTCCATCAATTTTTCGTGGTTCTATTTTTGCTTCAGAAAATTCATCATTTAACTCGTCTTGATAATAAACAATCTTCAATTACTACTCCATCCTCTTTTTATAATATTTTATTATTTATTTTCTTTAATTTGTTGGATTGTTCCACATATATGTGTCGTTACCTTATTAAAATTATTATTTATTTCAACCTACAATAAAATTTGGCATATTTTTTAAAAAATATTATTTTTTTGCTTTCAACACATTTTGAAAATGTCTTATTTTTTCTAAAAACATCGTTCGGAAGTTTCCAATAAATTATAAATTAAATTAACCAAAATATATATTTATTATTTGAATAATTTCCTTATGAATCTTTCTTAATTTCTGTTGTATATTCTAAAGGAACTTTATAGAAATCCTCATAAATGCTCTTCCATACTTCTGCATTTTTTTCTTTCATAATATTTGCATTTTCTTTTTCTGATAAATTTCTATCAGGATAAATAGGTTCTCCAATATTAATAATATACTCTTGTACAAAAAATCCATCTTCTCCAATTATATTGCTATCTTCCATTGTTATAAATATTGGTATAACTGGTACATTATTTCTTGCAGCAAATCTAAATGCCCCATTTTTTAGTGGCTTTGGTTTTTTATAGTTCCACCACATACTTTGTTCTGGATAGATTAATACAAAATCTTTTCTTTGTAAAATTGTATCTACAGCTTTCAAAAATTCTATCATTGTTTGAGTATTTGAGCTTAATGGAAGTGTGTCACAATTTCTAAAGAAAAATCCATATAGCCCTGGAAAATTTGTATAATTTCCTTCTCTTATTACTTTAAATAGTTTCCTATTTTTGTTTTCTCCTGACTCAATAAATGCCTTTTCTATTGCAAATGAATCAAATGGATTAAAGTGATTACATGTTAAAATAGCTCCTGTACCCACATTTTGCAAATTTTCTAATCCCTTTATTTCTTTTATAATAAGCTTGTTATCTTTTAATAAGTCATCTAAAAATCTTTTACCCATGTGATTTGCAATTTTGCTTTTAATCTTGCTTGTACTTTTCTTTCTAAGATAATCAACATCTTCAGGTGCAAGAGGTATTGTAGGTGGGTCTTCTTCCACATCTATATCGAAATCTCCGTTTTTTTCGAATTCTTCTATTTTCTTTAAAATCTTTTTTCTGTCTTCTGATTGCTCTATCATATTAACCTCTGTTAAAAATCTTCTATCATCTCCTACACATGCTGTCTCCTTTTTGGCTAATTTTTGAAGGTTTTTATATTGCTCCATATCTCTAAATTTCTGTTCTTCTGTATAATTTTGTTTTATTGTTTGTATAGCATTATAGTATTCTGTTTTTTTAGCATAATCCCAAAAGTGTTTACTATATAAAACATCATCAAAATGCCATGGCTTATATATTAAATTGTAATGTATTATTTTTAAATCTTCGTCATTCACACTTGCATCTGGTATTGGCATCCTATCCCAAGCTGTACTTATTATCTTTACTCTTCCTTTGCAAAGTCTATTTAAATAATCTTGATCTTGTGCTACAGTAAATTTTATTTGCTCTAATAAATATAGAAATTTTTCTTGGAATTCAAATTTTCTCATTTCATCTAAATTCATAAGTAAAATTCCCGCATTGAAATAATTTTGATATTTAGCAACACCTACAACTCTTTCTGCATATTCTTGAAATATTTTTGAACTTTGTATAACATCATCAGGTGCAGCTGCAACAAGATTATCTCCTATTTCAACATTGTATAAATCTGCAATATCACCTAAAACAACTATATCACTATCTAAGTATAATACTTTATCATATTGTGGATATAAGTTGGGTATAAATAACCTAAAATATGTAGTATTTGTGTAATAATCTCTTGTATAAAGTTTGTCTTTTACCTCTTCTATATAATAATTTAAATCTACAAATTCTATTTTTACATTATCTCTTTCATATTTCGCTATTTTCTTTTTATTTCTTTCTTCGATGTTTGTGTATAAAACTTTTATTGCATAATAATAGTTTTTAGACGAATTTCTTATAAGAGATTCTAATGCTACAGCTAAAAATGGTACATAGCCATCATCTACAGCAAAAAATATAGGTATCACTTTTAAATTGTTTTCCATTTTACTTCTCCTTTTTCTCCAAAAAAACATTTTCTTTTTCAGCATCTTTTTTCCACTCCAAATATTCATTTAAATCATCGTCAAAAGCATGACATTTTAAAATATTGTGAACTTCTTCTACATTCCATTGTTTATAATTTTCTGTTCTTGGATATGGAAACCACAACATTCTTTTGCAAAAATGGCATATAACTGTTTTTTTTCTGTTAAACCAAGCTTGTTCATTATATATTCTTGGTAGTAATAGTTTTTTTGTAGTTGATTTATATACCGCATCTTGATCTGCAAATAGCATTTTTTTAGTTCTTATTAATTCTCTTGCTTTCTCTAAAAGTTTTGTTTCTCTTATTTTTTTCATATTTAATAATAACATTCCAGCATTTATATAGTCTGTTGCTATTAATTTAGAGCCATATTTTTCCCTTACTGCTGCATATTCATATTCTGAAATATCTATATTATATAATTTAGAAATATCATCATTTGCCATCATATCTATATCTAAATATAAAAGTTTATCAGGCATATTTGGTATTAAATCTGCTAATAATCTAAGCAAAGTGTAAGGCGTGCAATATGCATTTTCGTTTTTACAATTCATAAATTCTTGCTCATAAAAGTTTGTAACATCCACTTTTTGTACACAATTATTAATATTTTTCGATTTAACCACTTTATTTAAAAACTCTACTTGATTATCTTTTATAGCTGTGTATTCAGGTTTTACTCTTGTTAAATCCATAGTATATATATAGCAGTTTATATCTTCTTTTGTTTTATTGGTTATTGATATTAATTCTGTTAATGCTCCATCAAAGACTTTTTCATTTCCACATAATAATATATTAATCATATTAAATACCTTTCTTTTATTTTTGATTTTCAAAAACTCTTCTTGATCTAATATCGTTAACAATAACTACAATTCCACTAATTAATACAAATAAATAAAAATTAATTCCTCTATGTAGTAATGTTACACTTTTTATCATATTAGTAGGATATATATTTCTAAATATTTCTATAAATGCTCCTTCGCTAACTCCAACAGCACCAGGTGAAGGTATCCCAGAAACTGTTGCAAATAAAACCGCTTGCATAGTTGTTAATTCAAATATATTGTTTGAATTAAATCCAAATGCTCTATAAGTCCAATAGGCAATGCAATAATAAAAACTAAATTGTATTATTGTTGTTATAAATATTTTTATCATTAATCTTCTGTTATTTTTAACATATTTTGCACTTGCTTGATATTTTTTTAATTCTTTTAAAATTTTCCTTTCTTTTGTTATTCTATTTTTTACTTTTAAAAATTTCATAATTCCAATAGCTATTTTAATTAGCTTCCTCGCAATTCTTTTTGATAATATTCCTATTAGTAATAAAAGCAATGCACTTGCATTTAATAATATTCCAACTGTAAATAGAATTATAAGAACTCTATTCATAAATTTATAATTTACAATCAAACTAAAAATAGATAAGCTTATAGTTGTTATTTGCATACTTGTTAAATTAATTAAAAGCGCAAGTGTAGAGTTAGCTACAGAAATATTGTCTTTATGCATATAATAAATCTGCATTGGTTGACCACCACTTGCAGCTGGTGTAATTGAGCTAAAGAAAAAACCTATTAAAGAATACTTAAATGATTGAGGTATTGATATTTTCTCTCCCAATGCATTAAGTGTCCTTCTCATATTTATTCCTTCAAGCAACAAATACATTATCATACATATTATTCCAACAAATACGTATTTAATTTTTACATTATTTAATACTTCAAATATTTCTGTTATGCTTTGATCTTTTAATATTACCCATAATGTTAAGAATATTAATAATATAAATACTATGAAATTTCTTATCATTTTTTTTATGTTGTCGTTTTTCATTTTTCTCCCCTTAATTAATGGCCATCTTAATATGTGTTATTATATCACATTATTATATTATTTTGCAACTTCTTTTTTATATTGAACAAATCCATATTTTATGCTATAATTATTAAAGTTTTAAATAAAAGGATTGAGAGAAAATGAATAAAAAATATTTATATAAACTTGAATTTGACCAAGTATTACAAAAATTATCTGGATATTGCCATACATATATTGGAAAAGAAAAGGTTTTAAGTCTTGAACCTTCTTCTGATAAAAATGTTGTTAAAAAAACTTTATTAGAAACATCTGAAGCTGTGAGCTTAATGGATAGAAATTCTACTCCTCCTATCTCAGAAATTGAAGATATACGAGTATATATAAAAATGATTGAAAGTTCAAATACATTAACCGCAAAAGCTTTACTTGATATATGTAATATTTTAAATATGTCAAATGAATTAAAAAGCTATTTTTCAAATTTCTTAAATGATGAAACTTATGAAAATTTAAGAATATATTTTGATGAGTTATACACTAATACTTCTATAGTTGATAAAATAAAAAATTCTATTGTAGATAGTGAAACAATTGCAGATAGTGCATCTTCTAATTTATCTGCAATTAGAAGACATATTAGACAAGCTGAGCAAGAGATTAAAAACAAACTAAATTCTATCTTACATTCTTCATATTCTAAATATATGCAAGAAAATGTTGTAACAATTAGAAATGATAGATTTGTTATACCTGTAAAGCAAGAATATAGAAGCCAAATAAAAGGATTTGTTCATGATATTTCAAGTAGTGGATCAACTGTATTTATAGAGCCAATGTCCGTATTTGAAGCAAACAATGAAATAAATAATTTAAAAGTAGATGAAGCAGCAGAAATTGAAAGGATTTTGCAATCTTTAAGTTCGCTTCTTTTCCCTTATACTAATGAATTGTTTTCAGATATTGAATCAATCGGAATGCTTGACTTTATTTTTGCAAAAGCAAAATATTCAAACTCAATTAAAGGTATTACACCTATTATTAATGACGTAAAATATGTTAATTTAATAAAAGCAAGACATCCTCTAATTGATAGTTATACAGTAGTTCCAATTACTATTAACATCGGAAAAGATTACTCTTTACTTATAATTACAGGTCCAAATACTGGTGGTAAAACTGTAAGTTTAAAAACTGTTGGTTTATTGGAAGCTATGGCATGCAGTGGATTAAATATACCCGCTGAAGAAAAATCAAGCATCTATGTATTTGATGAAATTTTTGCAGATATTGGAGATGACCAAAGTATTGCAGATTCTTTAAGTACATTTTCTAGCCACATGAAAAACATTTCAAATATTGTAAACAATGCAACTTCTGAAAGTTTAATTTTAGTAGATGAATTAGGTTCAGGTACAGACCCTTTAGAAGGTGCAAATCTTGCAATGAGTATATTAGAATATTTTAAAAACAAAAACATTTTAACACTAGCTACTACTCACTATCAAGAACTCAAAAAATATGCTTTAGCTACAGATGGAGTTCAAAATGCAAGTGTTGAATTTGACATAGAAAAATTAAAACCAACATATAAGCTTCTAATCGGAATACCTGGAAAAAGTAATGCTTTTGCAATTAGTGAAAAACTTGGACTAAAAAAAGAAATAATAGATTATGCTACTTCACTTCTTGAAAAAAATGATATAGACTTCGAGTCTCTTTTAAAAAGCATTTATGATGATAAATTAAAAATCGAAAAAGAAAAAGAACAAATAGAAAAAAATCTTCATCAAGTTGAGCTTTTAAAAAATAACCTTCAACGAGATGACTCAAAAATTCGTGAGCAAGAAAAAGAAATACTAAATAAAGCTAAACTTGAAGCAAGACAAATTCTTTTAGATGCAAAAGATGATGCGACTTCTATGATTAGTAAAATGAAAGAGATATCTGAATCTTCATCTGAACTTAAAGAATTAAATAATATGAGAAATAGTTTAAATAACTCAATTAAAAACATTTCTCTTTCTGGAAATGATGAATTAAATGTTACTCCTTTAGATGAAAGCGAAATTGTTGTGGGTGCAAAAGTTTTTGTTTCTACTTTAGGACAAAATGGAATTGTGCTTTCTAAAATAAGCAAATCTAAAGAAGTTCAAGTTCAAATTGGTTTAATAAAAACTAATGTCTCGATAAAATTTTTAGAAAAGCCAAAGAAATTAAAAGACGATTTAACAGCCAAACCTACCTCTTCTTATTCTACTCGTAATGCTTCAAAAACAAAAACTGCAAATTCCGAAATAAATGTAATTGGCTTAACTGTTGATGAGGCAATTCCATTAGTAGATAAATTTTTAGATGATTGCTTCTTAGCTAAACTTCAAACAGCAAGAATCGTTCACGGAAAAGGAACTGGAAAACTACGCCAAGGAATTCATTCTTTTTTAAAGAAAAACAAAAGAGTAAAATCTTATAGAATTGGAACTTATGGTGAAGGTGAAATGGGAGTAACTATTGTAGAAATTAAATAAGGTTACTTTTGGGGACGGGGTAAAAATGCACTTTGTAGTAAAGTGCATTTTTACCCCGTCCCCAAAAGTAACCTTAAATATTAAAGAAATATGTTGATTCTAAATCTGCTTCATGCATAAGTAATGCAATTGGGTATCTTTTATATGCCTCTCCAATTGTTCCATATAATTCTTTTGGTTCAGTATAGCCCATATGCCAACGTATTGCATATTTTTCTTCTGGAGTAAGCTTTATATATTCTGTAATCATCATTACAGATTTTTCTCCATGTCCATATGGTATTGTATCTTCTACTGCATAATATGGTACTTTTTCCCAAACACCTAAGGCATTTTTTGCATTTCTATAATCTACTTTGTAAAAATTAGTTTTACATATATCATGTAATAATGCAATTATTATTAATGACTCTTGTGGTATATTTATTGGAACAAATGATGTTTCTACTTTATGTTTTAATATTTCATATACTTTCATACTGTGCTCCATTAGTCCCTTTTCATAGCTTCCATGAAATCTTGTACTTGCAGGTGCTTTAAAAAAATCTGATTTTTTTAAAAAATCTATTAGATTTTCTATTCCTTCTCTTTTTGTACTTCTTAATAGTTCAATAAATTGTTCTTCCATTTCTTACCTCTTCCCTTCTTATAATTCATTGTATTAGTGAATTCCACTTACAGATAATTGTAAGGGTTCTCTATTAAATTCAGGACAGTTTATTTAATAAACCGTCCCTTAATTTGCTTCTAATTGCTGTTTTATTTTTGCAGCTTTCTTTTTTATTCTTTGAATTGCTGTATCTACTGATTTTACCTTTGTTTTAAGTTTATTTGCAATTGTTACATATGAATAGCCATTTTTATATAACTTTAAAACATCTTTTTCAAAATTACTTAAATTATTATCTATATTTTTTTCTACAGCATCTATATATTCTCTTCTTGTGATTATTTCTAGAGGATCTTCAGCTCCTTTTTTTGTGTCTAGAACTTCCATTACAGTTGTTTCGCAATCTTCATCTTCATCAAAGGCTGCTGCATTTAAAGATACCGAAGAATTTAAAGGTATATGTTTTTGTCTATTTGAATTTTTTACAGCAGTAATTAATTGCCTTTCGATACAAATAGATGCAAATGTTTTAAATGAATTTTGTTTTTCAGTGTTATATGACTTTACGGCCTTATATAGTCCAATATATCCTTCTTGTAAGATGTCTTCCTTTTCAGAACCTATCATAAAGAATTTGCTTGCCTTCATACTAACTACATCTTTATATCTACTCATTAGACATTCTAATGCAGTATTGTTTTGATTATTTAATGCTTCATTTATTAAATTCTCGTCTGTCATATTTTTATATTTTTCATCAAGCCCAAAAATATCTGTTTCAGCCATATTTTTTATGCTCCTTCATTTCTAAGTATAAAATAATTATATTAATAAAAAATAGCTATGTCAAGTGTTTTAGAAAATTTTTGTCAAAAAAACTACCCGTTTAAATGGGTAGTCTCAAATAAAAATATATTAATTTCGTTTTTCCTTCTTAACTATATATTTATACCAACTATATACATAAATTATAGTAGTTAGTGGGAAAACAATAATCACTTTATTATTGTACTTAAATGCTTCATCAAAATTAAGATGCATTATTGATAAAAACGCTCTTGTCATTCCACAATTCCAACATTCTTTCCCAGTAACAGCTTTAAACAAACATATATTATTCAATATTCCTGAATTAACTGGAATACTGAATAGTATAAAAAATAAAATTATGTTAAAAATTATACAAATACATATTCTTTTATGTTTTAATTGGATTTCCATCTTTATCTGTGAAATTTCCTGTTATTATCATTATTAAGTCTATTAAAGCCCAAATTCCACATCCTCCTAATGTTATTAATTGCAAAATTCCTGTACCTATTTTACCATTATAAAATCTATGTACTCCAAATTCTCCTAAGAATATGCATAATAATAGTGTTGCTAACCATTTATTGTTATCCATAATACATCCCTCCTTAATTTAAGGATATAATTTTTGTCGAAATTTGTCAATATATTTTATTCTATTTATTATATTTAAATATGTATAATCTAATACTTAAATATTATTGACATTTTTTTTTAGTTTTCATATAATAAAGGATGTAAAGATATTTTCAAATTAACTAATTTGAATTTTTGAAATTAATAGAAGGTGATAATATGCCTAAAACATATAAACTAGCAATAGTAGGAGCCACAGGGTTGGTTGGAAGAACAGCCCTAAAAGTTCTAGAAGAAAAAAATCTTCCAAATTTTGAATATAAACTATTTTGTTCAAAAAAATCTGCAGGAACAAAACTTCAATTTTTAGGAAAAGAGTATATTGCACAAGAATTAACAGACTCATCTTTTGATGAAGGATTTGATTTTGCAATATTTTCTGCAGGTGGAGAAACGTCAAAACATTTTGCACCAATTGCAGCATCTAAAGGATGTATTGTAATTGATAATAGCAGTGCATTTAGAATGGACAAAAATGTTCCATTAGTTGTTCCAGAAGTAAACCCTGAAGATATTTCTTGGAATAAAGGAATTATAGCTAATCCAAATTGTTCTACAATTCAAGCCGTTGTTCCTTTAAAGCCTTTAGATGATAAATACAAAATAAAAAGAATTGTTTATTCAACATATCAAGCTTGTTCTGGTGCAGGTAGAAAAGGAATTGAAGATTTAAAAAATCAAGCAACTGAAGGTAATTTACAAAAATTTGCACATCCAATCTATAACAATTGTCTACCACATATTGATGTATTTGAAGATGATGGTTATACAAAAGAAGAACACAAGATGATAAACGAAACTCGTAAAATACTTGGCAGAGATAATATTGCAATTACAGCAACAACAGTTAGAGTACCTGTTGAAAATTGTCATAGTGAATCAATAAATATAGAATTAGAAAATGAATTTAAATTAGAAGATATTATAAATTTATTAAAAAATTCACCAGGAATAATTGTTCAAGATGATGTTTCAAATAATATTTACCCACTTGCAACAAATGCAAATGGACATGATGAAGTATTTGTTGGAAGAATTAGAAGAGATTTTAGCAATCCAAATTCTTTGAATTTATGGGTTGTTGCAGATAATATTAGAAAAGGCGCAGCAAGTAATGCAGTTCAAATTTTAGAAAAATTAATCTAGAAATATACTTAAAAATCCACTAATGTAAAAGAAGGAGTAACATATGAGCATTCAAAAGGAATTAGAAAAGGAAGGAATTGAAGTAATTGGTAAGTTAGATTCTCTAATTACAAACGATATTATAAAAGATATTTCTCGTAGAATAATTGAAACATTTCCAGATTTTGAATTCACAAGTAAAGAGCTTTGTGAAAAACTTTCTAAACTTACAATGTACAGAGCCAAAATGCAAGAAGGAATGGCAGAAGCAAACTATTTTTATAAAAATACTTCTATATATTTTAATGAACATATAGAATACGAAGATTTATCAGAATTTGCTATTCATGAATGTATTCATTATTTGCAGGAAATCAAAGATGATAACAATAAATTATTAAAAATGGGCCTTTGTAATTATATAAATAACAAACCTCTTGGCCTAGGTTTAAATGAAGCTGCAGTTCAGTATACATCTTCTTTTATAATTGGAATTGAACCAGATTACGAAAAGTATTATAATATTACACTTTATACTCCTAGCCCTTCATACTACCCTATTGAATGCTCTTTACTTAATGAAATAACTTTTTTTACTGGAAATGATATTTTGTTTAAAAATACATTATTTTCAACTGATGATTTTAAAAATTTAATAATAGAAAAAACTTCTGAAAAAGTTTACAAAAAAATAGAAACAAATTTTGATAAAATATTATCTTCAGAAGAAAAAATTATAAAGTTAAATAATAAAATAGCTTTATTGAATGATGGTAATGAAAAAATTTACAAATTACAAGATAAAATAGAAAAAATAAAAAATAAAATTGCAAATACATATATTAATACTCAAAATACAATTATTAAAGAATTCTTTGACAATGAATTTTCTAACATTACTAATTTAGAACAACTTGAAAGTTTTAGACATAAGCTATATAAATTTAAAGATATAATTGGTACTGTAGAAAACTATAACTTTTATGATAATTATTTAAAGATAATGATGAACAAATTAGAACATAAATGCAATATTTTAGAAAATGGTGGAACAGAAACAGCTTTAAATATCAAACATAAAAATATCTTTAGAAAATTGATTGAAAAAATCTTTAAAATTAATACTACAAAAAGTGAAGAGGATTTCCTTAAATAGAAATCCTCTTTTTTACTCAATTTTAACCTTTGCACTCTTTGGACAAATATTAATCCATGTATTTCCGTCATTTACCTCAATTTCTTTTCCCGTTGAAGCATCTTTATATATTGTTTTACTTCTTCTATTGCTTTTTGTACATTTAATTTCTATAGCTTTTCCATTTGTAATATAGTATCCATCAAATGTTCCAATATTACTTAAATCTTGTCTGTCTTTTGTCGTTCCATCATTTAGTTGTGAATTATTTGCAAACATTATAATTATATTTTTAGTAGTTATAGCCTCTTTTGTTGTATAATCCTTCTGTAATGTTCCTCTTGCATATCTTGTATATCTTTTGGTATCTTCATCATATTTATATGTTACACTATGTAAATATGAATGAGGTATTTTTATTTCTGTTGCATCTTCTCCATCTTTTAAATTAACTTCTCCTTGTGAATATGTTAAAACACTAGATTGATCTGATGTTGTTCTATAACCACTCTTTTTTGCTGCTGCTAATAATGTACTTGTAGATGTCATTGCATTATGTGGTGCTTTTTTTGTAGAAACTCTCCAAAATGTTGGCTTGCTGTAATAAAGACCATTAATATTGTTTATATTCAAACTTGAAATATCACTTTTAGCTTTTGGACTCCAACCATAGTGGGCATATATAGCATCATTTTCCATAGCATAATCTAGAAAATAATGTCTAGAGCTACGAACAGGTCCTACTACATCAACATCTTGTCCTTTAAACAATGCCATTAATCTAGTTTCTCCACCTTCTACAATAATTTCATAAACTAAATATGTTTTATTAAGTCCTGCTTGTGGCCATGCACCTTTATGATTGTCTATCATAACTGCAATAGGTCTATCATTCCCATTAAATATTTTAGGTTCTTTTTTTTCTTCTTTCGGTTTCACTATTTCATTTTGAGTAATAGTATTTTCTTCAGCTGTGGTATTTATTTCAGAATTTATATTTTGAAAATTCTTTTGGTCTTTGTATATTTTTATTCCTAATATAGATCCTAAAATTAATATAATTACTGTAATTGTAATAGCTATTATTATTTTTATTTTTTTAGATTTAGATTTTCCTTCAATTTGATCCATCTGTTTCTCCTCTTTTTATATCTAAATTGTTTAATACAAATTCTTCTTTAGGTCTCATAACAAGCTTGTCTTCCTCTTTTATATGGTCATATCCCATTAAATGATAAAAACTGTGAACAACCATATATGCAAGCTCTCTTTCAAAACTATGTCCATATTCTTTTGCTTGTTCTTCAACTTTTGGAATCGAAATCACCATATCTCCTAATATATCTATATTTTCAAAATCATTATTTTTTATTTTTTTTTCGATTTCATCTTTTTCGAACATTGGAAAAGATAAAACATCTGTTGCCTTGTCCAAATTTCTGTATTGTTTATTGTATTTTTGAATGTTTTCAGAATTAGTTAAAGTTATGCTTATATAAAGTTTTGAATTCAATAAATTTTCAACTTTAAAGCATTCTTTTACTACTTTACTAATAATTTCATCATATTTTTTGTCTGGTTTTATATCTAAATATTGTATTTCATATAAATCATTCATTAAATATCTCCCTTATGCTGTTATATTTCTTTTTTCTAATATATCTTTAACTTTTGTTTTTGAATTATAATGGCCTATAGATTTGAATCCAGCTATTTCTTTCATTACTTCATAATCTACTAATTTTCTTTTATAATACTTTATTATTTTTGAATAATCATATGTATCATTTTTTATTTTTTGCATATCATCTTTAATAAATAATACTTCTTTTTGTTTTATGTATTCAATATAATCTTTTTCTTTAAGTCTTTCTATGATTTTATATTCATGCCAGAAATTTTTAAATTTTTCTCTATCTTTCATATTATCCCAATATACTTTGGTTGATAATAGTTTTATACTGTAATCTTCTATTAAATTAATTAAAGTGTTATATGCTTTTTCTCTTTTAGCTGCAATTTTTGTATCTTGAACTAAAGCTCTAGCATCTTTTATTAATTTCATATAACATTGTTCTGCAACAGCTAGAGGCAAGCTATGTGTAAATAGTTTTCTACTTATTCCAAGCAATAATACATTTTTTTCTATCTGATCTCTTTGATCAAGTTTACCAACAGTAAATGCCTCATATCTATCAAAATCAGATTTTATTTCTGCATATTGTTCTTCTTCTGTTTTAATTTTTATAGTTAAAATTTCTTTTATGTATTCTTCTAATGTATTGAAAATTTTAATATATATCCAATCTTTGCTTGAATCATATATATTCATAGTATCTGCAAGCTTTATAGAGTAATTTTTTAGAATTCCTTTATATAACCAATCCATTTTTGAAACATAAAACTTATTATATTTTTCTATAGTTTTATCTTTCTTAGACATATTAACAGACTCTTTATCTAATTCTATTAAATATTTTTGTTTTCTAAATTTATATTCTACATATTCATTTTCTTTTAAAGAAATAACTCCATAATACCTAGATAATGCATCTTTTTCAAAGTCTGTAGCAGTATTATTTTTAACTTTTTTGTAAATTGAATCCATAACATATTTATCTAGTGATTCTAAATACGCAGTATATGCTTCTTCATATTTTTTTTCATACACATCTTTTTCATCTGGTTCATACTTTTCTTCAACAAAACGATCATAGGCTTTAATTAAATTATTTCTTTTAGAAGAAATAAGTAATCCGTTTAATCCCACTCTTGTTGGTATTAAAAATTTATTTAAGGTTGTAGTTAATTTATTGAAAAATGTTTTATTTGCTCCTGTAATTTTTAAACTTTTCTCTTCCACCATGATTTTATCATCCTTTCAAATTTGTAACTTTTCGTAATGTTCTATATTTTCTAACACCTCATAGGTAACACAAACTTCAACATAATCTACATGTTCATCAGTGTCAACTGTAATTCCTAATATGTTTTGTTTATCTATTATTTTTTCTTCTATTTCATTGCTAAGTTTTGTTTTTCCTAGTTCTATAGCTTCTTCTAAACTATAACTTTTATTTTCTTTAATTTGTTTTTTATTTGTAATTTTCACTAAAGAAATAGGCAAATAAAAATTAGAAAATATTTTAATATTGTTTTCTTTATATATTGTATCATAAATTTTAAAATTTGAAAGGGTTTTATAAAAATTTATTTGAAAATTATTAAATTTTATTTGAAATTTGTTTTCTTCTTCTCCTGTTTCTTTTAATATTTCTTGATTTAAATATACTTTTTCACTTTGCTTATATAAGATTTTAGCTTTTACTTCTCCCAAACTATGGACATACCTTTTATCTGTATATTTTCCTTCCATATATCCAGCAATTAAAACATCTCCTTTATGAACCTCATCTCCTGCCTTTACAAGAGCTGTTCCATTTTGTGCCACAATTTCAGTTATAATTCCATCTTTAGCAGCTACAATATTGCAATAATCCGAATTATCTATTATCTCGGGTTTCTCATTAAATTTCACGATTTTTACAATAGCATTTGTTCCTTTTAAATCTATTCCTATCCATGAAATATCGTTTCTTTTAAGTCTTATCTCGTTAATTAATTTGTCTGTATCTATCTTTGATTTTAATACCCCTCTTTTCAAACCTAAACTTTCTATATCTTCCTTAATATTTTCTATTTTTAAATTTTCTTCTACTTTTATATCAATATTCCATACATATTTAGAACTTGTATAAACCAAAAAAGCAATTATAATTAAAAAAATCACAAAAATTTTTCTTCTTTTGTATCTATGTATAATAAATGGAATTCCTTTTTTCTTTTTTATCTTTATTTTACAATTTGTTTTTCTTGAAATTTCTTTTAATTTTTTAAAATCACTTATTCCAATATTTAAATATAACTTTACTCCATTTTCTCTTTTTAAATTCCATATAAGTATTTTTTTATTTTGACAAATATTTATAAATCTCTCAATATAGTATCCTTCTATCTCTACTCTTACATATCCAAGTATTAGTCTTAATAAAACTGCTATATACATGTATACTCCTTTCGAGGTTACATTTGGGGACGGGGCAAAAATTAGCTCTCATTTTGGGACGGAGGAAAAAAGTAACCTAGCATTTAATGTCAGTTATTTTAAACTACAATTGGTTTAATTATCAATTTGCCTCTCAATATCTAAAGACTCAATTTTTCCTGTTATTTTCAAACTATCTTCTGTCATTTTATCAAGTTTTAAATTAAACCCATTAATATTTATGCTTCCAATAAAAGTGCTTAGTTTTATATAATATTCTTCATACTCTAAAATACCTTTGTAGTTTTCAATTACAAGCTCATTAAATCCTGTTATTATTATTTTTGGTTCATTCGTATAAGTTTCTTTTGGCATTTCTAGCATTCTGTTAATTCTATTAATTCCTCTCATTAAAGTAAAATCCTCCTGTTAAATTAATATTTAAAGCTTATTATTTAACTCACAAACTCCTCTAAACTTCTAAATTCATAGCCTTCTTCTTGCACTCTTTTTATCATTTTATCCATAATATCTGCATTTGTTTTTGATGTTGCATGTAAAAGCATAATTTCTCCATTATGTAGATTTGGTATAATTTTTTGCATTGCTTCTTCTTCACTTGGTTGTTTATTTTCTTCCCAATCTACATAGGCAAATGACCACATTACAGTTTTGTATCCTAACTTTTCACATAAACTTAATGTTCTTTCACTAAATTCTCCTTTTGGTGGCCTCATATATCTCATTTCATAATTGTATTTTTCATATACTACTTGATGTAATTTCATTACTTCTTTTGTTAATTCATCATCAGACAAACTTGGCATACTTTTATGATTAACTGTATGATTTCCTACTATATGACCCTCATCTATCATTCTTTTAACTATATCAGATGCAGTATTAACATAGTGTGCTGTTATAAAGAAAGCTCCTTTTACATTGTTTTCTTTTAGAGAATCTAATATTTTCTCCGTATAACCTGCTTCATAACCTAAGTCAAATGTTAAATAAATATACTTTTTCTCTATGTTTCCAAGTGCCATTCCATTATATTTTGATATAAGTTCTTTATTTTTTGTTCCTAAATCTGGCTGTTCATGATTATTTTTCCTTTGAATTCCCCATCCTATCTTTTTATTGCTTAATTCTATTTCTGAATTTGTCATTATATCATTTGACGTTTTGTTTCCTGCAAACATACTTAATGCTATTATTAAAGTTAATAAACTTCCTAAAATAATAGTTTTTACCTCTTTTTTCATATTTTCTTTCCTTTCATTTTTCTTTTGTTTCATTTTATGTTTTATGCATAAAAAAAATAACTAAAGATTTATCTCCTTAGTTATTTTCTACTTATTTTTTTTATAGAACAATTATTTTTTCTTCTTTTTATAAAAAAGTACTAATGCAAAAGATATTATTGCCATAATTATTATAATTGTAAATGTTCTAGATTTTTTTGTTGCAACCAAATTTCCTAATGTATTTGTTACTCTTGATGGTATACTTAACTTGTTTGATTGTGTATTGTTTTGACTTAAAGTTCCATTTTGTCCCACATTTGATGTTGTTGAAGAACTTGAACTCAAATACAATGTTTTATAAGTTTTCGAGTCAATTACTTCTGTACCATTTACTTCTTGAGTGCCAACCTCTTTATCTGTTATATTTCCTTCTACTGCACCCTTTATACCTTTTATAGTTCCATCATAAAAATTAAGTATTCCTACATTTTTTACACCATAACTTTCTCCTTTTATTATCGGAGAATTTATATCTACAGAACCATCTTTTTCTCCTATTGTAACTGTAGAGTTAGAACTATTTACTATAGCATATGTTTCTGTTGCAATTATTGTACCTGATTTTATTATCGTAGTTCCTTTTCTAAAGTTTTGAATAGTACCTCTAGGAAGACCCCCAGTATCATTTGTTGAATTTCCATTAGTATTTGACTTTATTGTTGAATTACCTTGTATTATTACAGTTCCACCATCATTATATATAGCTTGTCTTTCTCCTGTTGCTACAATATCAACCCCATCAACAATTACTGTTCCTGTTGAATAATTATTGATTGTAGAAGCTTTAGCATCTATTGAATCAATTGAACCACTTCTAAATGTAATAGTTCCTCTATTTTCTATAACATTATTATTACCATTATTACTTATCATATAATTTTGTAAATTAAATACTATATTTTGTCCTTCTTTTATTTCAACTTTTTCTGTAGTATCTTGTATTATATTAATTGTAGTTTCTGTACCATCTGTTGGTGCCTGATTAACAGCTTCTTGCAAGGTATTATACTGTGTTTCACCTATTGATGCACTGTAAATGTTCTTCCAATGTACATAGTATGTAATATCTTTATTTCCTACTTTAGTTTCTGCTGTTATTTGTTCTCCTCCATCTTTCGAGGTAAACCATCCTACACTTTTGAATCCTGCTTTTGTTGCAATTGGAAGTTTTCCTATAGCTGTTCCTTCTTCTACAATTTTTGTTCCATTAATTATATTTCCTCCATTCGGATCGAATGTTATTTTAACAGCTTTTGCCCAATGTGCATAAAATGTTATGTCTTCTGTTATTATTGTATTTTCTGTTACTTCATCTCCTCCATCTGCTAAAGTATACCATCCTTTAAATAGATATCCATTTCTTGTTGGTTCAGGCAATTTTTCTACTACTTTTCCTTCTTCAATTCCTCGTATGCTCTCAGCTACTTGTCCTCCAGTTGGATTAAAAGTAACTATTTTTCCTCTTTCTAAATATGCAGTTTTATAGTTTGTTTCACTTTCTTCTCCATATTTTACAAAATATCCAGGCTCTCTTTCAGTTACTTTTGAGCTATCCGTAATTGCTTCTTTTCCTCCTTTAATAATACCATCAAAAAAACTTATATTTACATTGGTACAAACTCCGTATACTGTTCCTTGTATTACAGGACTAGTTGTATCTGGAGTTCCACCTTTTGTACCTATTGTACATACACCTTTTTCTATATATACTGCATATCCTCCAGCATCACTAGTTGATCCGTTTGGATTTGAAATAATTGTACCACCTGTTATTTCTACTATTCCATTATCACTAACATTATTTACAGGTGCTCTTATTCTTGATTCTGAATATATATTTCCTCCTGATATATATATTTTTCCTCCATTATTCTTTATTCCATGTCTTGTACCATTTACAGTTATGTTTCCTCCGCTCATTGTGACTGTTCCACTTGAAGCGTTATCTATTGCTTGTTCAGATGTTGATATAGTTTTTATAGTACCTCCATTAATTGTGAGAGTACCTTTATTATCTACTACTCTTCCTCCAGAGGTTGAGTTTTGAAATAATATACCTCCTTCACCAATTGTAATATTTCCAGTTGAATTATTTCGAACAACATTTACTTTGGATTTACCTGTATATGTTATAGTTCCGTTTAAAATAGTTATTGTTCCATCATTTGTTAAAACTCCACTATTGCTTAATGTATTTCCTTTTAAGTCTAAGATTATTTTTTTGTTTTTAGATATAGTAATTGTTTCACTTGTATCTTTTAATAATCTAACAGTTGTTTCCACATTAGTTTCTGGTACTGTGGATATCGCACCTTGTAGTGAAGTATAATATGTACCATTTACTTCTGCTGTAGCTTCTGTCCAGTGAGCATAATATGTTATATCACTTGTTACTTTTGTATTTTCTGTTATTGATGTACCACCTGATGCCTCTGTAAACCATCCATCAAAAATATAGTTTTCTCTTGTTGCTGTTGGCAATGTTCCAATTTCTGAATTTTCTTCCACAAGAATAGATTCTTTTGATGGTGTTCCTCCATTTCCATTAAATGTAACTGTAAATGCTGTTTGTGTCCATTCTGCTACAAATGTAGTATCTACTGATGTTGTAATTTGATTTCCTGGTTGATATATTTGATTATCTGTTGATGATTTCCATCCTGCAAATTCATATCCTAGTTTGGTTAATTCTGTTCCGCTTGGAAGTGTAACTTGCATTGTTGTACTGTTATTTAAGTTATAACTATTTACTGCAATAGTTCCTTTTTCTGTTTGTGGTGCATTTCCTTTTGCACCATTTACATCAAATGTTACTTCTATATCTTTTTGATATATTGCATAATATGTTGCATTTTCTGAAACATTTGATATAGTTCCATTACTGTCTACTGCCTTTTCTCCTGTAGGTTCTTTACTTAATGTCCAATATTTATTTTTATTCCATCCACTATATTCCGCAATTTCAGGTGCAGTTACTGTTCCTGTTTCATTATCATATAGCTCTAGTGTTTTTGGTGTTCCATATTTTTCACCAACCGCATCTTTAAAAGCTAATTCTACTGTTTTATGTTGTTTTTCTATCCAATTTGCTTTTAATTTTACAGTTCCTATCGGTGTATAGTTTTGAGGATTTTCTACTTTAATGTTTTTTTCATCGTACCATCCTTTAAAAGTATATCCTGTTTTTGTAATGTTTGGTATTGTAATTGATGATTTCGTATATCTTGCTGTTAGTGTTCCATTACCATCACCAAATGTATATGTATTTTCATTAAAAGTTCCACTTCCGTTTAATTGCCAATTTACAAATGAAATAGTATCTACTTCATTTTCTAAAATTCCTCCATCTAAATCCAATATTACTGTTGGAGGAGTTGGAGCATCTATTACTACATTTTCTCCTTCTTTTTTATTAATTATTGTTTTAGATGTTAATCTTTCTCCCCATGTTCCACCATTTGGATCAACTACTAATTCTTTATATAAATCTTTTTCTAGCTCTTTAATTTTTTTTGCATAAACCTGCTCTTCATTGCCTAAGTCTCTTTCATAACTAGATTTTACTTTTGCAATTTGTGAATTAATTGTTGTTTCTTTGTTTTTTGAACTAGTAGCAATTCCTGTAACTAATACAAGGAAAAACAGTATTGATAACAATACAAATAACGATATTGAGCCTCTTTTGTTTCTAGCATTTATTTTCTTTTTCATCTTTTTCATTCGCCTCTTATTTAAATATTTAATGATAAATCTTTCTTATAAAAATCGACATTTTTTTACTATCTTAAATATATCATTTTTAATATTTTTTGTAAATACATTTTTAATTAATAATTCTATTATTTATGTTTTTTAATTACAACTAAACACTTTTTTAATTTGTTCTATAGTAATAGGTCCTTCACGTAAAATCTTAATTTTGTTATGTGTACAATCTACTATTGTACTACCTTTCCCATATTTGACTTTTCCTTCCATCATTCCATCCAGCATTGGACATGCTATTTCTATTTCATCTAAACTATCACATGTTGGTTCTCCACTTTTATTTGCACTACTCATAAAAATTGGATTTCCTGTTTTTGTAATTAACTCTTCAATTGCTTTTGAGGTAGCCATTCTGATTGCAATAGTTTCATTTCCATTGTTTATATAATCAGGTATGCCAGGCTTTTTCTTTAAAATTAAAGTTATTGGACCAGGCATAAAAACACGAATTATTTTTTCTGCTTTTTCATCTACTATAGCTATATTTTTTATTTGTTCTTCGTCTGCACACATAATTGGAAATAGTTTTTCAGCAGGACGCTCTTTTACTTGCATGAGCTTATTGTATGCTTTTTTTGAGCTTATGCTTGCACATACTCCATAAACTGTATCTGTTGGTACACTTATTACTCCATCATTTTTTAAAATATTTGCTAATTCATCAATTTCATTTTGCTTATATCTTTTTATCATATCTACTCCATCATTATAAATAATTTTCTATACATAATATAGCATAATTATGCTTTTTTTTCAATTTTTTTTATTTTTTTTTACAAAAATTTCAAGATTTAATAAATATATACTATTTTTTCTTTATTTTTCAGTATTTTCCATTTTTTTACATTTTTATCTTTTATTTTTCGAATTGTATTTAATATATTTAAACAAATTCAAAATATTAATTTTTATGTAAAAATCTCGGAAAGTCCCACCATTGCAAGGATTGACAAATTTCGACTTTTATTATAATATAGTTATTGTGTCTAAAACAGATGTTTTTTAGTTATACTTAAAAACATAGAAAGGAGAGTTGTAATGTTAAATTTTGCTATAATTGAAGATGATGAAAAAATTCTAAAGAATTTATATCGTTATTTAGAATCAATTTTTATGCAACACGATTTCGATGCTGAAATTGGAATACATACTACCAATGTTGATGAACTTTTATCTTATATAAATAAAAACAAAGTTGATGTACTTATATTAGATATTGATTTGAGCTCAACACTATCTGGCTTAGAAATAGCAAAAAAAGTTAGGGATGTAAATAAAGATTGTTATATAATTTTTGAAACTGCTCATCTTGAATTTGGATTAATGGCATATAGATTTAAAACTTTCGACTATATTTCAAAACCAATTACTCGTCAAAGATTAGAAGATTGTATAATTCGTTTATTTGAAGATATTTCTGGAGTTAGCAAGCGTTTTATACGTATTGATAATAAAAACACCATTATTGCAGAAAAAGAAATTAAATATATTCAAAGAGATGGAATGAAACTTGTTTTTCATACTAATTCTCGCGATTATGAAATTTATAGCTCTTTTTCAAAAATTCAAGATAAATTACCAGAAAACTTCGTAAGATGCCATAAGTCTTTTATTGCAAATATTGATAACATTACAAAAGTTGAATCTACAAACAATATGGTCTATTTTAGCAATTCTTCTTGTGATATTGGACCTAAATATAAAAATAGTTTTTTGGAGGTGATTAATAAACGTGGAAATTTTAAATAGTGTTTGGAATGCACTTTGTACAGAAAATGAAACTATGATAAAAATAATTAGTATTCCAGCTATCATAATTGAAATATATTTGTCTTTTTGTATTTTTACATTAATATTAAAAACAAACTGTACCAAAACTCAAAAAAAATCATATATACTATTCATTTCTATAGCATCTATCGTAAGTAATTTATTAATACCTACACCATTTAATGTTATTATTAACTATCTTTTTATATTTATTATTTTAAAATTATATTTTAAATTTACTTTTATACAAACTGTTATAGCAATAATTATACCATTTGCAGTTTTTGGTCTTTCAAATAGTTTGATAATGAATCCATTTTTAAAAATATTTAAAATATCGTTTGAAACAGCTTCTGATGTTCCTATATATAGAATATTATATACATCTTGCACTTATATTGTAATCTTTTTTGTTTTACAAATATTTAACTACAAAAAATGGAAAATACCATTTAGTAATAACATAGATAAAAAAACTAGAAATATTATATTAATAAATTTAATACTTGGTATATTAACTTTAATAATTCAAGCAACTTTAACAGTTTATTATGTAAGTACTGTACCTATTATTTTTACATTGTTCAATTTTGCTTTATTATTCGCATATATTTTTACAAGTTTTTATAGCTTAACTAAAGCCATGAAATTAGATATAGCTACAAGAGATTTGGAAAATGCAGAAAGTTACAATAATTCCTTAACAGTTCTTTATGATAATGTAAAAGGATTTAAACATGACTTTGATAATATGGTAAATATAATAGGTGGATATATACAAGTAAATGATATTGAAGGATTAAAAAAATACTATGATTCACTTGAAAAAGATTGTGCTAGAGTAAATAATATTAGAATGCTTAACCCTAATATTATTAATAATCCTGGTATATATAACTTAATTGTTTCGAAATACAAAAAAGCTACAGATTTAGATATTAATATTAACTTTGAATTTTTCTTTGATTTTGAAAATTTACATATGCCAATTTACGAATTTAGTAGAATATTGGGAATACTGTTAGATAATGCAATAGAAGCTGCTAAAGAATGTGAAGAAAAGCAAATTAATTTAATTTTTAGAGAATCAAGAAAACAACATGTTCAATTAGTAATAATAGAAAATACTTATATGAATAAAGATATAGACACAAAGCAAATATTCGAAAAAGGTATAAGTGGAAAAGAAAATCATTCTGGTATAGGCTTATGGGAAGTAAATAATATTGTAAAGAAAAATAACAATATAGTTTTAAATACAACAAAAGATGAAAATTATTTTAAACAAGAACTTCAAATATATTTTTAAAAGACTATCTATCAAGATAGCCTTTTTTATAAGGATTGTTTTTTCATATTTATAGATTAATCTTTTTTTATTAAAGATGCTGGCATTTTTGGTTGATGTAATACCCATAACGCAAAGCAAGCTGTATTTGTGCTTTTTGCAGCTTTTTCAGCTATTTTCGATAATAACTTTAACATATTCTATTCCTCCCTTATAGGTTATAATTAAGCGAGTGTTGTAGAAGTTTTCTTATACCCGTAACTATTTTTGGTTATTTTATATGCAATGGGGGTAATCATTAAAGTTTGTATTAAATATCCAAAAATAATTATATTGCAAACGGCATTATTATTAATAACTAAAGCTAGTATTAATCCTAATGTAAAAGTAATATAAGACAAGATTTTTTTCTGCTTTCTTTCTTTTTTGCGCAATATTGGAACATTCTCTGTATCTGCTGGAGCATAAAGACTTATTATTATGATGCCAAATATCCAGACACATAATACGAAAATTACTTTCTCTAGACTGTGTAAATAGATGTAATTTGATATTTTTGCTATGCCACAATAGAACAAAGTTGTTGACAAAATGCAACCGATATGAGTATGTAAATGAAATCCTCCTGAAAAAGCTCTAAATGGCAGTATTAGTATGACCATAATTATTGTTAATTTTAAAATTCCTAGCAAATATGCTATACCAATAGTAATAAGCATTTTTGGGATTTCTCCAACAAGTAATTGTAGCCCATAGTTTATTATTTCAGCTCTTTCATCATCAATTTCTGAATTTTCTTTTCTCATTCTGTTTGTAAGGAATAAACAGAATTTTTCTACCACTTCTTATCACCTCACTTATATTTAGTCGAATTTTATCATATTTTTAGGTTTTGTTTTAAAAAACTACATCAAATCAAAAAAATCATTTACGAAATTTTGAATTACAAATTTCATAAATGATTTTTTAGTTTTTATAAATTATTCTATTACTTCCTCTTTGCTTTTTATTCTAAATAATTTTTTTATTAGTCTTATAACTTGATTTTTAAGTCTTTGATACCATTTAATATCAAGTAACATAGGTAAATTGCTTGCTTCTAAACATTCTGGTTCAATATCATTATATACAGATACTTCTTCATCTTCTTTTGTTTGTGATTTTTCTATATTCTCGATTTGCTCTGTATCATTTTGTATAGTTTCTTGAACATGTTCTATATTTTCTGCTTGTGCCTTTTCTTCAGCTTTTGGTGTTTCTTCTACATTTTCATTGCCAATTTCTTGACCCCAATACTTATTTGCAATCCATCCCATTATACTATATGTTTCATTTCTTAAATTTTGTTCTTCTATTGGTATTTCTTTGCTTATATTTGGTTTGTATGTTGGATCAGCATTTTTCTTAATTAACTCAATCACCTCAAAAGGAATCGCTTCTAATGCTTTTTCATCCTCTATTAACTTTAATATTCCTACTACTTCTGAATATGCTTTTCTTTTCTCTTCTTCCATTGTTTTTCTCCATTTCTTTTTTCGACACATTTATTTTACTATACTTCGTAAAAAAATTCAATACAAAAACATAATGTTTAGCATTCAGACCTACTTGATATAAAGTGTGGACCTAGAGCCATCACGATACGGGTAGGTATCGACTGGATTGTCGCCCCAACGGAAGCTCGGAGAATAGTAAGAGTCGCAAGTTCCTCCCCTCAAAATTCGATTGTACGTGTTGTAGGCCTCCATTGTCCATTCAAATCTTAGTCCAAATATATCATATATATTATTTATTTTATCATTAGCAACTACTCCTGTTCTTCTATTAGTATCACTATTTCTTGCTGTATTGTTACTTGAACTAGCTTCTGCTCTAGCATCTATCCCTGTACTTTGCATCCAATTTAACATAGCGTCATACTGACTTCCCCATACCATACTGCTTTCTACTGATGTTAATCCATTATCATCTGCAAAATTTCTTTGTCTTGCATATGATCCATGCCAGTTATTTGCTGAATCATTTGTTGCACTCATTGATGTAGCTCCTGCTACTACTCTTGTTTCATTATTTATTAAACTTGCTTCATATCTTCCGATATAAAACCCTCCATTTGATATTACACTTGCTATCATCTTATCAAAATCGTTTTGCATTGTGTTTTCAAAATTTGTTATATTGTCATATTCATGATTACTTTTATACTTTGTTTTTATTACATCTGTTATAATACTTAAATATTTTCCATCAGATAATGTTGCTGGTTCTCTATAACTTGATGAATCTATTGACATTACTCCATTTGTTTCTGACCAGTTGTTGTTACTTTTTGTCCCTTCACTTCCTGTTCCAGACCAATCAGTATATAGCTTTCCAGCTTTTTTACCATTACTTAGTGTTCCATACATACTATTTGGGTTACTTACAGGCACCCATACAAACTGGTTTCCTTTTTCATCCATTATGACTAAGCCTTTATCTACATCTGTTACTTTATTGTTTGTACTATCAAATGTCCATTTTGCCTTTTCTGTATTTATCGGATAAAAACCTTTTGGTATTATTGGGTTATTTGCTGTTCCTGTTGATTGTCCATTTATTGTTTTGTTTGAATCCATTTTAGTTTGTGTAGCTAATGTTGCAGTTGAATTAATCTTAAAATATCTTGTTGTTCCTCCTTGTTTAGCAGATATAATTGCAGTTTTTCCTGCTACTTTATTACATTTTACTATTCCCTCTGTTGTTACTGTTGCTACATCTGGATTACTTGTTGTCATTTCTATATTTTGTAATGTTACATTTTCTCCGTTCTGGTTTGAATTATCTGTTGCAGCTAATAATTCCACTGCTCCGTCTAAATTAGCTGGTGCTTGTTCAAATGAACCTACAACTGTTAAATTTGCAGTATATGTTATCCCGTTTGCAGTTATTGTTATTGTAGAACTTCCTTCGTTTGAAGCAGTTAATTGTATATTTTTTCCTTCTGTAACTTGAAACGTAGCTATATTTGCATTTGCTAATGTTACATCACTGTTTGTTATATTTATTGTGTCTCCTGAAGTTCCACTACTTGGATTTACATTTGATGACTCTTTAGCTATTTTTATGTCTCTACCATCTTCTTCTATTTTAAAATACTTTCCATTTATTAGTGCATACCATGTTCCACCAGAACTTGCACTTGTATCTTTTTCTATGGTTATTGTATCAGTATTATCTTCTCCTGTTTTTGAAAGCATTATATTTTTTTTACTTAATTTATATCCTCCACCAGATACTCCTACTATTCTATCATTATATCCTTGATTTTTAACTGCTTCTACTGCATCATCTAAATTTGCTACACTATTATATTTTGACTTTGTTTCTAGTTTTACATATTCCTTATTTAAAACCTCTTCTAATTCTGCCCTTTCTATATCCTCCTTAGCCTTTCCGGTTTTATTTATCACGCTATTATTTCCTGAAATCATAGAAATTGATATACTTGCTAGTAATATTAAAACAATTATTGTGACAATTAATGCTATAAGCGTAATTCCGGCTATTCCTTTTTTTCATTTTTGTGTTTTCGTTTATCTTCAATTTATGTTCCCCCTTTTTAATTTTTCATAAGTTTTAATTTCGCATTTATTTTTTAATTATATTTTGCGAATTTACTGCTTTTATTTTATATTTTTAAGAATTTTTTGTCAACAATTTTATCTAATTTTGTTTCACATTAATTGTAACATTACAAAAACACAAAAATTAACTATAGAAATCCTAAATTATTACTCTTATTAAGCAAAAAATTAGTATTATACTAACAAAAATACTGTATATCTTAATTTTTTTATATTTTGTCTCAATATTATTATCTGTTTTTTTTCTATTATTTTTTTCTAGTTTTGAAATATAATTTGATATTACACTTTCCGCTTCTCTTATCACATAATCTTTATTTTCTTTTGTTCTATTATATGTTATATTTGATTTTTTCTCAATAAATTCAAGTCTTTTTGCTGTTTTCTTTGACTTTAAAATAACTATCGCTTCATCAACCAAATTTGAAGGTAAATTTTTCAAAACAACTATATTTTTCAAATTACTATCTTGCATAATTTTCTCCTTTTTATGTACTTATTAGTAGTATTATTTCCAAGTTTTAAAAAAATATACAAAAAGCAATGATTATATAATCACTGCTTTAAATCTAAATCAAAATAAAACTCAACTCCATCTTCTACGTTTTTTGCTCCATACTCATTTCCATAGTTATTCATAATTGCTTTTACTATTGATAAACCTATACCAGTTCCACCATCAGCACGATTTCTTGATTCATCAATTTTATAAAATCTATTCCATATATGTAATAATTCTTCTTCTGATAACCCTTCTAAAGTATTAAAAATACTGATTCTTACTTTATTATTTTTGATTTCATTTTTTATTTTAATTTTTTTTACATTTTTTACTTCAGTAGAGTATTTTATTGCATTTGTTATATAATTTGTAAGTACTTGGTCAATATAAAAATCATCTGCATACACTATAATTTCTTCATAATCATCCATTTCAACTTGAATATTTTCTTTTTGAATCATAACTTCTGATTTTCTTAAAATTTCTTTTTCCAATTCAATTATATTAAAATTCTCATTATTAAAATTCATTTTCCCATATTCTAGTTTCATAAGTTCAAGTAATTGTTTTACAAGTTTATCCATTTTTGTTGCTTCATCTAAAATAACTTCTGCATAATATTTTCTACTGTCTTCATCTGTATTTACATTTTCAATTAGTCCTTCACTATAGCCTTGTATTAATGCAATAGGTGTTTTAAGTTCATGTGATACATCTGATATAAAACTTTTTCTCATCTCATCTATATGAGATTTTTCTTCAACATCTTTTTCTAGCTCTAGATTAGTAGATTTAAGTTGTTTTATTGTTGTTTCTAGCTTATCAGATAGTTTATTTATACTCATTCCTAGATTATCTATTTCATCTTTATTTTCAGATATTATATATTTTTGGCTAAAATCTAAATTTGACATTTTTTCTGCTATATCATTAAGTTGTTCAATTGGTTTACTAAATCTTCTAGATACAATAGAAACTGTTATACCACCTAATATAATTACAAATATGGCTATTATGTATAAAAATTTATTAGATATTTTAACACTTTCTTCGATTGATGCTACAGGCATTCTTACATACATCATATAATTATTATCTAACTTTGCAATTAAAACTATATATTTTATATTTGTACCTTCATCTTTTATTTCGCTAATTATATAATTATCTGTTTGTTCAATTATGTCTTTTTTATTTATATTCTTCTTAGATGCAATCATTGAAATCTGTAATATTCCTGTATAAAAATCTTTACTAGAAATGTATATATTACTATCGTTATTATTTTTTATCAAAATATCAAAGTCGTTTTTTATAGATATTTTTTCTAATTCTTTATCAATATCTTCTTGACTATATTCATTATTATAATAATAGTTTATTAGTGTGTATAAATCATTCAACTTTTCTTTTTTATTAAATAAATAAAATTTTCCTAAAACAAAATTATTTAACAAAATTAAAGAAAAGATAATTAGCAATACTATTACACATAATGATATAAACAGTTTTGTTCTAATTGATGTAAAAACTTTTAAATTTTTCATTTTTTCCATTTTCTATTTTACCTCAAATTTATATCCTATACCTCTTATTGTTTCTATATATTTTCCTTTTTTACCTAGTTTATGTCTTATTTTTTTTATATGACTATCTATTGTTCTCGAGTCTCCATAATAATCATAATTCCATACATTATTTAAAATTTTATCTCTAGACAATGCAACTTTTTCGTTATCAAGTAGGTATTTTAATAATTCATACTCTCTAAGGCTTAATTCTATTGGCTTTTTGTCTACTGTAACAGTTCTACCAACTTCATCTATTTCGATGCCTCCCAGATTTTTAACTTGCTTTTTTTCTCCATATATTCTTTTTAGAATTGCTTCTATTCTTGCAACCAAGATTTTTGGACTAAATGGTTTCGAAATGTATTCATCAACTCCTAATTCAAATCCAAAAAGTTCATCTTGTTCTTCACCTCTTGCTGTTAGCATTATTACCGGAACTTTTGAGTCTTGTCTTATTTTTCTAAGTACAGTCCACCCATCTATTTTAGGCATCATTACATCTAATAATACCATTTTTATTTTATCTTTATTTTCTTCATATACTTCTAATGCTTTTTCTCCATCTTCTGCTTCTATAATTTTATAATTTTTTGCTATTAAAAAATCTTTTATAAGTTTTCTCATTCTTGCTTCATCATCAACTACTAATATTAATATGTCATCCATGAAAAATCCTCCTTTTAGTAAATTATTGTTTATAATTTATTTTACAATAGCTTTATGATTATTTTGTGAATTTTTTATGTATTTTTGTAATAATAAATCGGAACGCAGGAATTTTCTGCACATCGGCTTTTATATAACAGAAAAGTCAATATATAAATCAAAAATTGATTTTCGACCATAAAAATTTACTTTAGTCAAAAACCAATTTTATTTTTATCCCATATAATCTTTTAATTTTTTACTTCTACTAGGATGTCTTAATTTCCTTAGTGCCTTTGCTTCTATCTGACGAATACGTTCACGAGTTACATCAAACTCTCTTCCTACTTCTTCTAATGTTCTTGCTTTTCCATCATCTAGGCCAAATCTAAGTCTTAAGACTTTTGCTTCTCTAGGTGTAAGCGTATTCATTACTTCTTCTAATTGTTCTCTTAGTAATGTATATGCTGCTACATCTTGAGGTGCTGGTGAATCATCATCTTGAATAAAATCTCCTAAATGGCTGTCATCTTCTTCACCAATTGGTGTTTCTAAAGATACTGGGTCTTGGGCTATTTTTTGAATTTCTGTAACTTTTTCCACAGTCATATCAAGTTCTTTTGCAAGTTCTTCAGGCGTAGGTTCTCTACCTATTTGTTGTAAAAGATGTCTTGATGTTCTAATTAATTTATTGATTGTTTCTACCATGTGTACAGGGATTCTTATAGTTCTAGCTTGATCTGCTATAGCTCTTGTTATTGACTGTCTAATCCACCATGTTGCATAAGTGCTAAATTTAAATCCTTTCGTATAGTCAAATTTTTCTACAGCTTTAATTAGCCCCATATTTCCTTCTTGAATTAAGTCTAAAAATAACATTCCTCTACCAACATATTTTTTTGCAATACTAACTACTAATCTTAAATTTGCCTCTGCTAGCTCTTTTTTTGCATCTTCGTCTCCTTCTAGTACTTTTTGAGCTAATTCTGTTTCTTTATCATAAGAAAGCAATGGAATTCTTCCTATCTCTCTTAAATACATTCTAACAGGATCATCTAAACTAATTCCTTCAAAATTGGTATCATCAAAAGCTTCTTCGATATTTAGGTTTTCTACTTCTGCTAAATCTTCTTCACTTGGTTCATCCTCAAAATCATCATTTAGCAAATCAACCCCTATTTTTTCCATTGCATCAAAAACTTTTTCCATTTGTGATGGATTTGCATCATCTAATTCAGTAGCTAATTCACCATAAGTTATTTTTCCTTTTTCTTTAGCTTTTTTTATAATTTTATCTAATTTTTCACGAGTTTTATCATCAATATCTTCTTTTTTTTCGTTTTCTTCTGATTCTTTTATGTTGTTTTCTTCTATTTTGTTTTCTATATCTTCATTATTCTTATTTAATGTTGAATTTATTGTTTCTTCTTCTAGTTCTTGATTTTCTGTTATTTCTTTTTGGTTTTCTTTTTTAGTTTCTTTTTTTACTTCTTTTTTAGCTTCATTTTTTGCTTGTTTTTTAGTTTCATTTTTTACTTCTTTTTTAGCTTCATTTTTTGTTTCTTTTTTTACTTCTTTTTTGGCTTCATTTTTTGTTTCTTTTTTAGCTTCTTTTTTTACTTCTTTTTTGGCTTCATTTTTAGTTTCTTTTTTGGGCGATTTTTTTTCTGATTCTTTTTTTATTTTTTTCTCTTCTTTAACTTCTTCTTTTTTCTTTTTTACTCCCATTTTTTCAACATTCCTTTCTTTAGGGTTGTACTATTTTTTTATACTCACCTTGATTTATTCTACTTAATACTAAAACAATATCATTTAATTCTTTTCCTATATTTCTCTTTTTTTCTAAGTCTGTTTCTTGATTTAGCTCTAATAATAAACTATTTCTTTTATTTTCGAGTTTTTCTAATTCATATTTTTTTAGTAAATCTTCAATAGCCTTTTTATTGTCTGTAATTCCATAATCTGTAGCCATTATTTCTGTTAAGTGATTTTGTATTTTTTCATTTTCTGCATGATCTAACACTGATATAATATTAGTATTTCCTTTTTCTAATTCTTCATAAATCTTTTTTAGAATTTCCTTATTAGTTTCATCTTTAAAATCCTCTATATTAATGTTATTTTTAATAACTTTATATGTTTCTATACTATTTATCAATATCCAAATAATTGTATTTTCTCTTTTTTTAATTTCTTCTGAAATTTGATTAGAAATTTGTAATTTATTTCTTTTTATAATAGTTTTTTCTTTTTCCAATATTTTAGTTGTTTGTCTATTTGAATACTGAAGTTTATTTACTTCTGCATAAATTGCTTCTTTAGATATACTATACCCTTTTGCAATCTTTTCTATGTATATTTCTCTTTCCATTGTATTATCTATTTTTGAAATTAATTTTGCTATTTCATTTAAAAATTTGATTTTATCACTTGCATTTTCTAAATTTAAATCTTTTTGTAGAACTTTTATCTTAAACTCTATTAATGATATTGCTTCATCTAGCAACTTTTGGAATCTTGCAGAGCCATATTTTATAACATATTCATCTGGGTCTTTAGCTCCACTCATTTGTAGTACTCGCATATCACATCCCATATTCTGCATAACTTCCATTGCACGCATTATAGCTGTTTGTCCAGCGCCATCTGAGTCAAACCCCAAAATTACCTGTTCAGCATTTTTTCTAAGAAGCCATCCTTGTTGCGTAGTTAATGCTGTTCCTAAAGAAGCTACTACATTTGTTATACCTCTTTGATGTAATGATATTGCATCCATATATCCTTCTACAATAAGAAGTCTTTTTGTTTCACCTTTTTTAGCAACATTAAGTCCAAATAAATGTCTACCCTTGCTGTAAACTATATTTTCAGGTGAATTTATATATTTAGGTTTTGAATCATCCAACACTCTTCCACCAAATGCTATAACTCTATTTCTTTCGTCAAAAATTGGTATCATTAATCTATTTCTATATCTGTCTATATATTTTCCATTATCGTTTTTATTAACTAAACCAGATTCTAATATTTCTTCATCTTTAAATCCTTCATTGCGAAGGGCTTGATATAATTCATCAAATTTGCCAGAAAAGCCAATTTTGAAACTTTTTAAAGTTTCATTATTTAATTGTCTTTTTTTGACATATTCTTGAGCAATTTTAGAACTAGGTTCATAAAGTCTTTTGTGATAAAACTCTGCAGTAAAGCTATTTACTTTATATACTTTTGACTTCAATTCTTCTTTTTTACTATCTAAGTTATTGTCTATTGTTGGTAATTTTATATTTGCTTTTTCTGCTAATACTTCAATTGCTTCTTTAAATCCAATTCCTTCTATTTTACTTATAAAGCTGATGACATTTCCACCAACTCCACATCCAAAGCAATGAAATATTTGCTTATCTGGAGACACTGAAAATGATGGCGATTTTTCATTATGAAATGGACATAATCCAAAATAATTTCTTCCACTTCTCTTTAAACTTATATATTGTGAAATAACATCTACTATATCGTTTGAATTTCTTACTTCGTCAAGTATTTCATCACTATATCGCACACCATTTACCTCCTTTTTTCATAAAAATAGGAATGGTTCTTTTTTAATGGAACCCTTCCATTTTAAAAAATCCCTATAATATATTATTCGACGAATTTTACATAAATCCACCTTTAATTGTCAAATTTTATCTTTATTGAATTTTATTTCTTTAAGTATTTTACTCTGCTTTTAATTTGATATTTTTTTTACTATTTTAAAAAACTTTTTATATTATACTATTATTTTTGTATTATGTCAATTAATGCAAAATAAATTTGTTTTTCTTATGCAAGAACAATAGTGGTAGGAAAGTTCCGAACTTTCCTATTATGTTAAAAAGAAGGAGCAAATGAGCCCCTTCTTTGTAACTTTTTAAATTAAAAACACATTAGATATCTTTTCTAACAATAAGATCTTCATTGTCAGGTCCGACACCGATGAATTTCACAGGAATACCTGTCTCTTCCTCAATTTTTCGGATGAAAGTTTTGGCTTTTTCCGGTAACTGATTATAGTCTCTAATTGAGCTATCAATATTCCAGCCACCTTTCAAAGTCCAGTAAATCGGTTTGGGTTCTTCTCCTGTAATTTCCATATCATCAGGGTAATAATCAATTACTTTTCCCTGATAATTATACAGAATACACATCTTAACACAACCTGCTGTTTCACCAACTTTGCCTAAAGTGTCAAGGTGATTTATACACAGATAATCCGGTCCAAGTGCTCTTTTTGAAGAACGAACAAGAACTGCATCAAACGGACCTACTCTACGAGGTCTTCCGGTTGTTGTACCGTATTCATGTCCATATTCTCTTATAAGATCACCTACAAAAGCATCTTCACCTTCATATGCAGTCATATTTCCTTTTTCATCTACTTTTGATTTCAATTCTGTAGGAAAAGGTCCGTTGCCTACTCTAGAGCAATATGCTTTAAGAACAACAATAGTTTCCTTCAGATCATTATGATTAAGATGACCTCCAATAAGAGCTCCATCTGTTACACAGTTGCTTGAAGTAACATCAGGATAATCTCCCCAGTCTTTATCAAGTCTGTATGCCTGAGCTCCTTCAATTACAATCTTTTCTCCTGCTTTTACAAACTCATCTACAAGATGATCACCATTTACAATCATAGACTCAATAACTTTTCCATAATTATACATCTTTTCTGCTAACTTGTTGGATTTCTCATTCACTACGAAAAAACCAAAACTGCGGAAAAGTGCATTATGAAGTTTTATTGCCTGGTTTATCTTGCCTTCCAAGTGTTCAAACTTAAGAAGATCATATACTCTGATTCCAATTCTGTTATCTTTATCAGAGTAAGCAGGTCCAATACCTCTTTTGGTAGTTCCAATCGGATTTTCCTTAACCATCTCATGAAGTTCATCAAGTTCCTTGTGATAAGGAAGTACTATATGAGCTCTGCCACTGATTTTAAGTCTTTCCCTTACATTAGGAATTCCAATTTTCTCAAGCTGTTCAATTTCTGCGGTAAGGACTTCTAAGTCAATTACAACTCCCTGTCCAATTAAACAAATTGTATGAGGATAAACAATACCTCCAGGTACAAGATGCAAAGCAACTTTTTTTCCTTCAAACACTACAGTATGTCCTGCATTAGAACCTCCTGTAGCCCTGATTACAAGTGACGCATCTTTTGCTTCTCTTGAAGCAATTTTTCCTTTACCTTCATCGCCCCATGCTCCTCCAATAACTGCTGTTACTGTAGGTTTAGGCTTAAATTCAACTTTATCTACTATGTTTTCCAATTTTAACTCCTTTCTATAATTGAAAACAAAGCCAAAAGTTACCATAAAAAATTTACATGATAAGTATAACACGTTTTTTTCGTAATTTCAATACTAATATTTA
>FLNV01002065.1_pt1 | contig 64400 bp, 63 predicted proteins | sample 1140351 | NCBI WGS metagenome assembly FLNV01 (sample SAMEA3878207, study PRJEB12797) | bioreactor metagenome | biome: Moose rumen | place: Sweden | collected 2011-10 | reverse complement strand
TTCTATTATCACTCCCACTCGATCGTTGCGGGCGGCTTAGAAGAAATATCATAACATACACGATTCACTCCACGAACCTTATTTATAATCTCATTAGAAACCTTTGCCATAAAGTCATAAGGCAGATGAGCCCAGTCGGCTGTCATTGCATCAGTGCTTGTAACAGCACGCAATGCTACTGGATGCTCATAAGTACGCTCATCACCCATGACACCTACACTACGAACAGTTGAGAGCAAAATGGCTCCAGCCTGCCATATCTGGTCGTAAAGCGAAACCTCAATAGCGCCATCCTTCATATCTGCAGGAACACCCGCAGCAAGCACCTTACGTGCCTCCTCACCAGAGAGCTGCACCTTGTAATCACGCAAACCGCGGATATATATATCATCTGCATCCTGGAGGATACGTACCTTATCTGGAGTTATATCGCCAAGAATACGAACAGCAAGACCAGGACCAGGGAATGGATGACGGGTGATGAGATGCTCGGGCATTCCAAGTTGACGGCCTACACGACGAACCTCATCCTTGAAAAGCCACTTAAGAGGTTCACAAAGCTGAAGATGCATCTCTTTTGGCAGACCTCCTACATTATGGTGACTCTTTATCACTTTTCCTGTAATATTAAGACTCTCGATACGGTCCGGATAAATCGTTCCCTGCGCAAGCCACTTTGCATCAGTAATCTTCTTCGCCTCAGCATTGAACACCTCAACAAAGTCACGTCCGATAATCTTACGCTTCTGTTCCGGATCAGTAACACCTGCAAGATCAGAGAAGAATTTCTCACTGGCATCGACACCTATCACGTTAAGTCCCAATACCTTGTAATCCTCCATAACCTGAGTAAACTCATTCTTACGGAGCATACCGTGATCAACGAATATACATGTAAGATTATCACCTATAGCCTTGTTTAGCAAGACAGCAGCCACCGAAGAATCAACACCGCCACTCAGACCAAGTATTACTCTATCAGAGCCCAGCTGCTCCTTCAGTTCTGCAACAGTAGAGTCAACAAATGATGCTGCACTCCATTCTTGCTTAGAGCCACAGATATCAACCACGAAGTTCTTCAGGAGCTGTGTTCCCTGCAAAGTATGGAACACTTCTGGGTGGAACTGTACAGCCCATACTGGCTGATTAGTAGAAGCAAAAGCAGCATTTGTTACGTCAGCAGTAGAGCCGATAACCTTAAATTCATCAGGAATGGCAGTGATAGTGTCTCCATGACTCATCCACACCTGCGAATGTTGTTCAAAGCCCTTAAACAGTGGATTTGTTGTGTCTACCGTCTGAAGATTGGCACGCCCATACTCACGAGAGTTTGCCTTCTCAACCTTACCTCCGAGGGTATGACTGATAAACTGAGCACCATAGCAGATACCAAGAACAGGTATCTTTCCCACGAACTGACTCAGATCCACCTTGAAAGCTTCAGGATCATGGACAGAGTAAGGCGAGCCACTCAGAATCACACCAATCACTGATGGGTCATCCTTCGGAAACTTGTTGTATGGCATAATCTCGCAGAAGGTGTCCAGCTCACGCACACGACGACCAATAAGCTGTGTGGTCTGCGAACCAAAGTCTAAAATTATAATCTTCTGTGTCATATATATATTATTAATAATGTGCTAATCAGAAATTATAATCAACGACAAACGACTCTGCAGTTGCGAGGGAGTCCAGTTTGCCAACATCAATCATCTCAAGATCATTCTTCACAAGTCCTACAACCTTTGCACGATGACAAACAGAAAGGTAGAAATCGATGATTCCAAACCTATCCGGGAATCTGTCCATCAGCAGAAACAATCTTGGAGAAAAAGAGTGAATACCACTAAAGGCAAACATATTCAATTCCTCACCATGCTGCGAAAGACCTGTACGACGTACATACTCATAAGGGCTCTTCACTTCACCCGTCTCGATATTCTTCCATCCCATAAGTCTCATGGCATTGTCGAAGAGCAGATAGCGTTTTGTCTTACGTTTACTGACGAGGAGTACAGCATCCTCCTGTTCCAGATGTTGGCGGGAGAACCAGTCATAGTCAACATTGTCGAGGATATCAACATTATGAATCAATATCGGTTGCTCGTTAGGGAACAGATGAGCTGCTTTCTTCAGTCCCCCACCCGTCTCAAGCAACATACCAGACTCGTCGCTGAACTTTACAAGCCTGCCATAATCCTGCATCGCTACATGGCGTCGGATATCTTCAGCAAAATGATGGATATTAACTACAAAATGGTCATAGCCGAAAGTTTGTAGTCTTTTAATCGTACGGTCTATAAGAGGCACACCACCTATGGGAACCAGCGCCTTGGGCATAGTATCCGTCAGGGGTTTCAGGCGGGTTCCGAGACCCGCAGCTAAAATCATAGCCTGCTTCATATCTTGTCTCTATTAAAAGAAAACCCGGCTGCTAAGAAGCAAGACCGGGCTAATGAAAGGAGGAGTGGTACCTCCAGGAATCGAACCGGGGACACACGGATTTTCAGTCCGATGCTCTACCAACTGAGCTAAGGCACCATGTCTTTGGTTGCAATCCTTTCGTTTGCGGGTGCAAAGGTACTACATTTTTTCGAACCCACCAAATATTTTCCCGATTATTTTTTATTTTTTTATTTATTATTTTTTATTTCCCAGCGGATTCCATCCCTGCGCTTTCAACTCAAACTCCTGATTATCACGGGTTACCAGCACTTTTCCGAACTTTTCGTCAGTGATATGGCCGATAAGCTTAATTCCATCGATTTTCTCTATTTTCTCATGATCACCGATAGGAACAGTGAAAAGCAGCTCATAGTCTTCTCCACCATTGAGGGCACAAGTTGTGACATTCATATTCATCTCTTCTGCCATCACGGCTGTCTGATAGTCGATAGGGATATTCTTCTCGTAAACCCTACAACCCACACCTGACTGTTTACATATATGCATGAGTTCAGAACTCAAGCCGTCACTGATATCCATCATCGCAGTAGGTTTAACACCTGCCTCACGCAGTTTCTTTATGATATCTCCACGTGCCTCTGTCTGCAACTGACGCTGAAGAAGATATTCCTTGCCACTGAAATCCGGTTGGAAATCCTTTAGCTTTGAACCCAGATCTTTGAACTTTGAACTTTTTAATTCGTATGTGCCATCGCGTTTTGACTCTTCTATTTCCTTATTAAGATCGTCCAACTGTCCATAATATACGGCCTTCTCACGCTCTAGCAGCTGGAGTCCCATATAAGCAGCTCCAAGATCTCCGCTGACACAGATGAGATCAGTATCCTTGGCACCATTGCGATATACGATATCCTCCTTCTTCGCCTCACCTATACATGTTATGCTGATAGCAAGACCTGTATAGCTGGATGTCGTGTCTCCACCAACGATATCAACATCCCACTTCTCGCACGCAAGCTTTATTCCCTCATAGAGTTCCTCAACGTCTTCCACCGTAAAACGCTTACTCAAGGCGAGAGATACTGTTATTTGTCTAGGAGTGCCATTCATGGCAAACACGTCACTGATATTCACCATAGCAGACTTGTATCCCAGATGTCTGAGGTCGATGTAAGTAAGATCAAAGTGTACCCCCTCCATCAACAGGTCTGTCGTCACCAGAACTTCCTTATCAGGGTAACTAAGTACGGCGCAGTCATCCCCCACGCCGTACTTCGTTGATTCGTTTTTTTTCTCAATATCTTTTGTCAGCCTGTCTATCAGACCAAATTCACCAATATTAGATATTTCCATTCAATCGTCGTTAATTACTTCTCTTTATCATTTCACGCATGAGTTCTGTCATAACAGGCTGCGCCTTATTGGCAGCTTCCTGAACTTCCTCATGGCTCACTTCTACAGGTATATCAAAGCCCCCCAGGTCGGTAACTATGCTCACACCAAAGCAACGGATGCCACAGTGGTTGGCGACAATAACTTCCGGAACAGTACTCATACCCACTGTATCACCGCCCAAAGTTCGGTACATACGATATTCGGCAGGAGTCTCGAAGGTTGGTCCCTGCGTGCCAAGATATACGCCATATACAAGACGGATATTCTTCTCCTTAGCAATCTGGCTTGCGAGATTTACCAACTCATGATCATAAGCCTCATGCATGTCTGGGAATCGCGGACCTGTCGGGAAGTTCTTACCACGCAGGGGATGCTCTGGGAAGAAGTTGATGTGGTCTGTGATAACCATGATATCTCCTATCTTAAATGCCGGATTCATACCGCCTGCAGCATTCGACACAAAGAGAGTCTTGATACCCAACTCGTACATCACTCTTACGGGGAATGTTACATCTTTCATCGAGTAGCCCTCGTAGTAATGGAATCGTCCCTGCATTGCAAGAATATCCACACCTCCGAGTTTTCCGAAGATCAGCTTTCCGCTGTGACCTTCAACTGTTGACACTGGGAAATTCGGAATTCCCTCATATGGGAACTCAGTCTTGTCCGTTATTTCTGAAGCTAATTGTCCGAGGCCTGTCCCCAGCACAATCGCAGTCTTTGGACTTGTAGTCATCCTTTCCTTTAACCAGGATGCTGTTTCTTGAATTTTTGTGTACATAACCTATGATTTTTTCGTTAAACGGTTTTTCTCCTTCTAACATAAAACTTACCTTTACAGGCAAGACATATAAACTCTTCCTTACCTCATCGCTCAAGCCTTCAATATTCTGAAGTCTTGCAGCATCTTTCTCTGTAGTGATAATCACCTTAGGCGACTGCATTGCGGCAAACTCCTCATTGACAAGCCTGACATCTTTCTTTTTGAAGTTATGATGATCGCTAAAACTGAGCGGACGGATACTCTTTGCATAGGGTTCTATATCTACAATCATCTGTGAAGGCGATGCTATGCCCGTAAGCAGAAGCACATTCATCCCCTTAAGACTATAAAGTGAAGAAACCGAATTATCCGCTTCTTTCTTATAGAGAGGTGTGAGGTTATCGTATTCCAGAGTAGTGAAATACAACTCCTGATACGGATAGAGGTTCATCTGCTTTGTCAGCACACGGAACTCCATTGGTGTAAGAGTCTTCGGACATTTTGTAACTATGACGATATCTGCCCTGTCCTTTCCGCTTACCGGTTCACGAAGTCTTCCTGCAGGAAGCAACTTATCATATATTACCAGTAGGTGATAATCAACAAGAAGGATGTTCAACCCAGGCTTTACATATCGGTGCTGGAAGGCATCATCAAGCAAGATGACATCAACGGGCTTTTCCGTATATTCGCCACTTATAAGATTCTGAATACCCCTGACACGTTTCTTGTCTACCGCCACATCAATATCCTTGAACTTTTGTTTTATCTGATACGGCTCGTCGCCAATATCAGACATCTGAGTATTATTGGCAGCCAACAAGAACCCCTTACTTTTTCTCTTATATCCTCTGCTCAACACGGCCACATGTTGCTGATTCTTTAGCAGCCTGACAAGATACTCCACATGAGGTGTCTTTCCTGTTCCTCCAACGGTAATGTTGCCTACAGATATCACGGGGGTATCAAAAGACTGGCTTTTCAAGACTTTCATCTCAAAGAGAAGATTCCTGAATCCCACCCCTAAGCCGTAAAGCCAGCTCAAGGGAAGCAGTTTTTTGTCAATCTTTATAAAGTCACCCTCCACAGTTCTGTTTTATTTCACTCTGATATCATCAAGCATACGGGCCTGGATGCGACTGCCGTCTTTCACTGTCTGACGGAGTTCCATCATAGGCTCATACATCTCACCCAATAAAGTCTTCAACTCTTCCTGAATCTTGCCGTCAAGATATGAACCTTTCTTCTCATTGGGGAACAGCTGATCCATCCAACCACCCTTTCCCGGATATGTCTCTGTGTGATATTCACTGAGTTTAGCCAGTTCTGCAGCCTTCTTTACAGCATCGTCCAGACTACCGAGTTTATCCACGAGCTTTATCTTCACAGCATCAGTAGCAAGCCAAACACGTCCCTGGCCAATAGAGTCTACCTGAGCAGGCTTAATGCCACGCCCCTCTGACACAATACTAAGGAAGTTCTGATAACCGCGGTTTATTGACGTCTGCAGGAAGTTCATCTCTGCGGTATTATCCTTGCCAACCACCAGGTTAGTCTCGTAGTCTGAATACTTATTCGTTGTCACACCGTCGAAGGTTATGCCAAGCTTATCCTGAACCAGTCCGCTGAAATTGGGCACGAGTCCGAATATTCCGATACTACCGGTTATTGTTGTCGGTTCTGCAAAGATATAGTTTGCCGGAGAACTGATCCAGTACCCGCCCGATGCAGCTGCGCCACCCATAGATACCACTACAGGTTTCTTTGCCTTCACCAGTTTTATGGCATGACGGATCTGCTCGGATGCATAGGCACTGCCACCACCTGAGTTAACGCGGAATACGACAGCTTTGACATCCTCATCGTCTGCCAACTTACGCAAGTCTTCTGCCGTAGTCTTACCCACAATATTATGGCCACCGCCAGAGAGAAGGTCAAGTGTGTTATTGTCTACTATACTTCCGTAAGCATAGTAAACGGCAATATTCTCACCCTCATCATTTTTCTTCGACTTCACGTTGAGCATGTCTGAAAGAGTCAGCTGATTGATATCGTCATCCTTTTCTATCTTCAGGCGCTTCTGTATCTCTGCCTTTATCTCCTCTGGGAACATTAGTTTATCAACCAGCTTTGCCTTCACATAGTCCTTGGCATCAGCAAAGGCAATGATGCTGTCGTTTACCAACTGGTTAAGGGCCTCAGGACTTACCTTTCGTCCTTCACCAATCTCCTTCAGCCAGTATTTCCAAATACCATCATACATCACCTGACGCTGCTCACGATCGTACTCACTCATGTCAGTACGGGTATTGCTCTCAACATAACTCTTATATTTTCCCACCTTTGCAGCCTGGTACTTGATGCCGAGCTTATCATAAAGGCCTTTGTAATACTCACTCTTACCTCCAAGGCCCTTGAGGTCGATAGAGCCTCCATCATTCAGATAGATCTTATCCGCCACAGATGCGACATAGTATGTGGCCTGCATATACTGATCAGCATATGCCACAATCCATTTACCACTTTTCTTGAAGTCCTTCAGAGCATCACGCAGCTGCTGGGCTGTGGCCGGAGAGTCAAATGATGCCACACCACCCTCAAGATATATTCCTTTCACTTTCTCTTCGTCCTTTGCCTTACGGATACCAGAGATAAGATCATCAAGCCCAATCGCACCCATATCACCTAAACCAAGCACTGCATCGACAGGAGAGCCCTCCTCTGCGCGCTCATTCACAGAACCGTTGAGTTTGAGAACAAACACGGAGTTTTCCTTTACTTTCGTTGATGCCGAATCACTGGCAATCATACCTAATAAAGAAATAACGAAAAAGAATCCCATCGCTGTGATGAAGATGGCAATACCACAGATAGTGGCAAGAGTCATTTTAAAGAACTGCTTCATAAAGTTTCTTAATTGGTTACGTAACTGATTGCAAAATTAATAACTTTTTCTGATATAAGCAAATTTTTGCACATTATTTAACTTACTGACAATTTGTCACAACTGCCCATACTGGCACGCTTTTGGCTGAGGAACTTGCGGAGATGGTCGTTTCCGGCTCTCCTTTATATATAATATAAGGTATAAACATTAAAATAAAAACAGTAATTATGAACATCAAACCATTAGCAGACCGTGTGTTGGTATTGCCAGCACCTGCAGAAGAGAAGATCGGTGGCATTATTATTCCTGACACCGCAAAAGAGAAGCCCCTCCACGGAACAATCAAGGCCGTAGGCCAGGGAACAAAAGATGAAGCTATGATCCTGAAAGAGGGTGATGAAGTGCTCTATGGTAAGTACTCCGGCACAGAGCTCGAGTTCGAGGGCACTAAATATCTCATGATGCGCCAGAGCGACGTACTTGCGGTAATTGAGAAATAAAAAATATAAAATAAAAAAAATAAAAAAATATGGCAAAGGATATTAAATTCAATATTGAGGCTCGCGACCTGCTGAAGCAGGGCGTAGACCAGTTGGCTAACGCAGTCAAGGTAACACTCGGTCCTAAGGGCCGTAACGTAGTTATAGAGAAGAAGTTCGGCGCTCCCCAGATCACCAAGGACGGTGTAACCGTTGCAAAGGAGATCGAGCTCGAGGATAAGTTTGAGAACACAGGTGCTCAGCTCGTTAAGAGCGTTGCATCAAAGACTGGCGACGATGCCGGTGACGGTACAACAACTGCCACCATCCTCGCACAGGCTATCGTAGCCGAGGGTCTTAAGAACGTTACCGCCGGTGCAAACCCAATGGATCTGAAGCGTGGTATCGACAAGGCTGTCAAGGCTGTTACAGAGCATATCGCCAAGAGCGCCGAGCAGGTGGGTGACAACTACGACAAGATTGAGCAGGTAGCTACTGTATCTGCCAACAACGACAAGGAGATTGGTGAGCTGCTGGCTGAGGCTATGCGCAAGGTTTCCAAGGATGGCGTTATCACTATCGAGGAGAGCAAGAGCCGCGATACTCACATAGGTGTTGTTGAGGGTATGCAGTTTGACCGTGGTTATCTGTCAGCTTACTTCATCACCGACAGTGAGAAGATGGAGTGCGTAATGGAGAACCCATACATTCTTATCTACGACAAGAAGATCTCCAACATCAAGGACTTCCTGCCTATCCTGCAGCCTGCTGCTGAGAGCGGACGCCCATTGCTGGTTATCGCAGAGGATGTCGACTCAGAGGCTCTGACAACACTCGTCGTAAACCGTCTGCGTGGCGGTCTGAAGATTTGTGCTGTGAAGGCTCCTGGCTTCGGTGATCGCCGTAAGGCTATGCTTGAGGACATCGCTACTCTTACTGGTGGCGTTGTTATCAGCGAGGAGAAGGGTCTGAAGCTTGAGCAGGCTACACTCGAGATGCTGGGTACCTGCGATAAGGTAACTGTTTCCAAGGACAATACCACCATCGTTAACGGTGCTGGTGAGAAGCAGGCCATCCAGGATCGTATCGCCCAGATCAAGAAGGAGATCGAGAACACCACAAGCTCATACGACAAGGAGAAACTGCAGGAGCGTCTGGCAAAGTTGGCTGGTGGCGTAGCAGTGCTCTACGTAGGTGCAAACTCTGAGGTTGAGATGAAGGAGAAGAAGGATCGTGTTGACGATGCTCTCTGCGCTACCCGTGCTGCCATCGAGGAAGGTGTTGTAGCAGGTGGTGGTACAACCTACATCCGCGCTCAGGAGGATCTTGCCAAACTGAAGGGCGACAATGCTGACGAGCAGACAGGTATCAACATCATCTGCCGTGCCATCGAAGAGCCTCTGCGCCAGATTGCCATCAATGGTGGTGAGGAAGGTGCAGTTGTCGTCCAGAAGGTTCGTGAGGGCAAGGGTGACTTCGGCTTCAATGCCCGTAAGGACGTTTACGAAGATCTTCGTGAGGCAGGTGTCATCGACCCGGCAAAGGTGGCTCGCGTAGCTCTTGAGAACGCTGCTTCTATCGCAGGTATGTTCCTTACGACAGAGTGTTTGATTGTCGACAAGCCTGAGAAAGAGCCTGCAATGCCTATGGGTGGTGCCCCAGGCATGGGTGGTATGATGTAATCATCTGAGTACATAGCAATTTAATCGGAATGATATAATTTTGCTAAGCAAACATAACAAATTGAGGGATGGACATCACAATCCATCCCTCTTTTTTGTTATTTTTGCCCGCACACAGTCTCTTTTTATCAATATTTCTTGGATAATCATAAGAAACACAGTACCTTTGCACCGTGGAAAGGATATAATATCCATTTTCGCAAGAAGATATTGATTTTTAGGAAATACAGATATTTTTTTGATTTGTTTTAGTAGATTAGTTTTTAAGTAGTTTGTTTTTTGAAGAACTGGTTGTCGGGAGACAATCAGTTTTTTTATCTCCCTACCGTCCTGCGGCAGGCAGGACTCTCGCAAGCGGGCTCCACATTCTTCATTCAGACGCTGCTGCAGGCTGTTGACAAACAGCATGACATACATAGGAGTAGAGAGCGACAGATAGAAACCTCTCACCGCCTCCGCTAACCATGTAGTACTCCTGGTTGCCAGGCGGTTGAGTATTTCTATTTCTGTCACTGTCGGCCTATGTTTTTTCACTATTTATTTCTTAATTCGCTTCTTACCATGAGGCGGGAATAACGGTCGCTTTTCAGACGACCGTCTTGATTACTCATTCCACGCCTGCCGCTGCTTCGCAGGCGGCCATAAAGAGGCCAAAGAGGTAAAGAGGTCAGAAAGCGAGGACCGAACGCACATAGCCTTCGTCCGCCACCTTGGTGTTGTTCCAAGAATCACTGCTGAAGTTAAAGAACCAAGCGCTTTCTTCACTTTCCGCCGTACTCGACCAATAGTTGTCGGACTGCATGTTTGTTCCACCAACTACACTGAAACAGTCACGAAGGTCTGCGAGGGATGACATACCGTTTGTACCCTTCATCAGATTCCACTGATAGGCTGATGGCAGGAACCAGTCGCTGGTCGATGACGGTCTGGCTATCTGCACAGGACTATCCCCAGCTGTTTTCTTTACGCTGTTCTGACGCGCATAATAGAATGCCGGGAAGTTCGTATCGCTATAGTGCGCAGCAAGCAAGGCGTCAGACTCACCAAGTCCTGACTCGCTGGGGAAACTACTACTGCTTGTATACAGATTAGTATTGCTAACTCCAGAGCCAGAACTCCAAGTCATTTTGGCAGTACCACTACCATACACTGCATCCCACAGGCATAATGCAAGACCATGATTATACGCTGACTCGCCTATTTCGCCTAAATACACAACTACAGCTACATCAGTAACACCCGTCGGTGTAGAGCCGTAAGGATAGATACTACCGTCACTGCCAATCATAATATTGCCACAAGCTAGGGTTTTGCGTGTAATCACCAAATTTGTCTTGCTTGTACCTATCTTATTCTTAACGTGAGTTCGATGTAAGAAAAGTGCCCCAAAAGTTGTAGGAGTGAAATATTTTTTGTACCTTTATAGGTGAAAATCAAGTTGATACAAATAATACTCACTCCTATGACGACTGCAAATTTAATAGAAATTTTCTGTATTCTCGACGAATTCTGCAAATATTTTACTCCAGAGTTGAAAAAAACATCTGGTTGACACCTCCGGCAAGCGTCGTCGCAACCGCCCTTGTCGTCTTTCCGACAGCGAGGTGATGACGATACTTGTTCTGTTCCACACCAGACATTTCCGCGACCTGAAGTCCTTCTACCTCGGCTATCTCTGCCAGCACATGAAGAAGGAATTTCCCCACACGGTCTCCTACAACCGTTTCGTGGAGCGGCAGGCACAGGTGGCTCTTCACCTGCTGCTGTTCCTTCAGACCTGCGCTCTGGGAAAGTGCAAAGGCATTTCCATCATAGACTCCACGCCGCTGGTGTCGTGCCACATCAAGCGGATGCACATGCACAAGACGATGAAGGGCTGGGCTGCTAAGGGCAAGTGTACCATGGGGGGGGGCTATGGTTTCAAGCTGCATCTGGTCATCAATGACAAGGGAGAAATCATACAATGGCAACTCACGCCGGGCAATGTCGATGACAGGGCACCGCTGAAGGACTGCCGTTTTACGGAGAGACTCTTCGGCAAACTCTTTGCCGACAGGGGATACATCAGTCAGGATCTCTTTGACATGCTATTTGTTGACGACATTCATCTGGTCACGAAGATCAAGAGGAACATGAAGAACTCCCTGATGAACCTCTATGACAAACTCATGCTCAGGAAGCGTTCTGTTATTGAGACCGTGAATGACGAGTTGAAGAATGTATGCCAGATTGAGCATACCAGACACCGCTCCATCGAGAACTTTGCAACCAACCTGTTCGCTGGACTTATTGCCTACAACCTCCTGCCAAAGAAACCATCAATGAACATTGAAATCATTGACAATAGCAGACTTATTGACTAAGGCTTACGTCGAACTCACGTTAAAATCGGACGGTTATGAGGTTTTCCAAAAAAAATGTTGTATCTTTGCACACGTTATGCAGAAACTATTAGAGCTATATAAGCAATGGCGTGGCCAAGAGCCAGCTAATGTCCAGCAACTTGCAGGTTCTGGCAGTAATCGTATATATATCCGTCTTACTGATACCGACGGAAAGTCTGTGATAGGCGTCATCGGCACAAGCCGTGACGAAGATCATGCGTTTATCTATCTCACCGAGCACTTTACGCGCAGGAAACTGCCTGTGCCCAGGATTCTGGCCCAGAGCGATGATCAGCTGCGATACATACAGACAGACCTTGGCTCCACATCACTTTTCGATGCCATCCGAGGTGGTCGTGAGGCAGGAGGCAGATATACCCTGAAAGAACAGGAGCTGCTGAAACGTACTATACGTGAACTGCCTAACATCCAAATAAGAGGAGCCCGTGAACTGGACTTCTCAAATTGCTATCCTCAGGCAGAGTTTGATGGCGACTCAGTACTTTTCGACCTCAACTACTTCAAGTACTGCTTCCTCAAGGCTACCGAGATCGACTTCCATGAACTGAAGCTCGAAGCCGATTTCCGACTCTTTGCCAAAGACCTGACAACCGACCCAGACCCCTCGGTACAAAATGTAGATAGTTTCCTTTATCGCGACTTCCAGGCCCGTAATGTGATGCTCGACCACTATGGCAATCCTTTCTTCATCGACTATCAGGGCGGTCGTAAGGGACCGTATTACTATGACCTGGCCTCATTCCTCTGGCAGGCATCAGCGAAATACCCATATAAACTCCGCCGTGAACTGGTATATGAATACTACAATTCATTGAAGAACTACACCGAGGTGCCACCGGTGCGACATTTTGTCAACCGCCTGTCGCTATTCGTGCTTTTCCGCACCCTCCAGGTACTCGGTGCATACGGATTCCGCGGATACTTCGAACAGAAGAAACACTTCCTCGAAAGTATTCCACCTGCAATCCAGAACCTTCGTGAGTTGCTCGCTTCCTCATCCACATTCCACTATCCGTATCTTATGGAAGTGCTGAAACTCATTACGGAACTACCACAGTATCAGCAGATAAGGACTGTTGCCAGTCGTGCCGACGGTTATAAGATTACCGACAAGAATCCTTACAACCCACATCCTCAGGATGGTCCTGCCACATTCTCCAAATACGACGCTCAGGGACCGTTAGTAGTCAAGGTATTCAGTTTCTCATATACCAAGGGGATTCCAGAAGATGAGTCAGGCAATGGCGGAGGATATGTATTCGACTGCCGTAGTACCCATAACCCAGGCCGTTATGAGCCGTATAAGAAACTCACAGGTCTTGATGATCCGGTAATCCGTTTCCTTGAGGACGACGGTGAGATCCTAACCTTCCTCGACAGTGTCTACAAACTTGCCGACAATCACGTACGCCGATATATCCAGCGGGGATTCACATCACTTATGTTCTGTTTCGGATGTACCGGTGGTCAGCATCGCAGCGTATATTCTGCCCAGCATCTGGCAGAACACATCCACGACAAGTTCGGTGTAGAGGTACGCATCTGTCATCGTGAACAGAAAATCAATCAAATACTAAAAGCAAACAATCAATGAATATGAAAAAAGTAGTTATCCTTTGTTTATCCGCTGTCTTCACACTCGGACTATATGCCCAGACAGCACGTGATGAAATAGAAGCCAACAAGTATCTGTCTGGCAGTCAGTATCTTGATTACGACCGCCGTATTTTGCCAGACAAAGCCCTCACCCCCGCTCCAAAGGGGTATGAGCCTTATTACATGAGCCACTACGGACGCCATGGTTCCCGCTGGCTCATCAGCGAAAACAGCTATACCGGTCCGCGCGACATCCTTCGCGAGGCAAAAGACCAAGGTAAGCTGACACCCCTGGGTGAAGAGACACTCCGCAAGATCGAGGCCTTCGAGCCTACGTCAGTGAAGCGTCTCGGCGATCTCTCTACCGTTGGAGAACGTCAGCATCACGGCATCGGAAAACGTATGACCGAGAATTTCCCAGAGATTTTCAAGGCAAAGAATGTGGCTATCGATGCCCGTTCTACCGTTGTCAACCGCTGTATCCTCTCAATGATAGCAGAGTGCGAGGAGCTTGCTGCTGCCAATCCCACGGCCCGTTTCCATAATGACGTAAGTGAGTCGCTGCAGTATTACCTCAATCAGCCATGGGACGGACTGGTAAAGAAGACCGGTACTGACGGAAAGCTCATGCGTGGCGCCTGGCGTGACAAATATACCCATCCAGAACGACTTATGAAGACCCTCTTCAGTGACCAGCAATGGGTATTCAACAACCTGCGGGCCAGTTCGTTCATGCGCAGCCTCTTTGAGATTGCCACAAACATGCAGAGCCATGATACCGATATCGAACTCTTCTCACTCTTTACAGAAGAGGAGATCTACAACCTCTGGAAACAGAGCAATATCGGTTGGTATATCGCCTACGGTCCTGCACCTCTTACAAAGGGTGTCATGCCATTCAGTCAGCGTAATCTGCTGAAGAACATCATCGAGACAGCAGATACCGTTTCCCAGACACAGGCCACACTGCGATTCGGTCATGAGGTATGCGTGATGCCACTTGCCTGTCTGCTGGAACTCGACAACTGCGCAGTCCAGGTAGAAGACCTCGACAACCTCGACCAGTACTGGCAGAACTACAAGATATTCCCTATGGCATGCAACATACAGCTCATCTTCTACCGTCCGAAGAAAGGTAAGAGTGGCGACATCCTTGTAAAGGCTCTTCTTAATGAGCGTGAGGTGAAGATGCCAGTAGCTACCGACCAGTACCCATATTACAAATGGAGCGATCTGCGTCAATATTACCTCGACAAACTCGCAAAGTTCGATGAAATGAATAGGGAGTTAGGGCAATAGAAATGAAATTATGGGAATAGTAATAGGTATAGATGTGGGCATCAGCACCACAAAAATCGTAGGTATCAAGAACAACAAGGTCTCAGCACCTATCCGTATCACAGCAGCCGACCCTATCACATCGCTCTACGGAGCCTTTGGTAAGTATCTTCACGACAACGATATTGAGCTGAAGGATGTGGAACACGTGATGCTCACCGGTGTAGGGGCAGCATATATCGACCAGCCTATCTATGGTCTGCCTACAAGCAAGTCGCAGGAGTTTATCGCCGATGGTCTTGGAGCACGTTTCGAGTCGAAGATAGAACATGCTATTGTAGTGTCGATGGGTACAGGTACCACGTTCATCCTCTGCAATGGCGACGACATGAGGCATATCGGAGGTATCGGCGTAGGAGGAGGCACGTTGGCAGGTCTGTCACGTATCATGTTAAATACCAATGATATACGTCAAGTTGCTGAGATGGCCAAGAAAGGAAACATCCGCAATATTGACCTTGCCATCGGAGACATCAGTGCCCATCCGCTACCCGGACTCCCTATGGACACTACAGCATCCAACTTCGCACGAGCCCAGAGCGACGCATCGAAGGAGGACATCGCTGCGGGACTTATCAAGATGGTGCTTCAGTCTATCGGTTCTGCCGCCTGGCTCGCATCGTTAGGCAGCGACATCCGCGACTTCGTACTCATTGGCAACCTTTCGCTGCTGCCGCAGTGCAAGGAAGTATTCCCCGGACTTGAGAAACTCTACGATATCCGTTTCCACGTGCCCAAGTACTCTCAGTACTGCACAGCCATCGGAGCAGCCCTCGACTACAGGTTCAGCGGACCGAAGGGTTCAGGTTCCGTTTAAGAAAGAATGATTTTGTCTGCAGGAAGAAGAGTGCCACTCCCACGGCATTGACGCCTGCAACCGTCCAGAAGGCGGCATGATAGCCCAGATGTTCGGCTATGATGCCGCCTGATAATATACCTAATCCCATACCTATATCCCATGAGATAAGTATGGTGGAGTTAGCCGTTCCCCGCTGGTTATTACGTGCCACATTGATAGTCATATTCTGAAAGGCAGGCCACATATGACCATTTCCGAGACCAACGAGTATTGCGCAACCGTAATATCCTATGGGAGTGAGAGCCGGAGAGATTGTTGGCAGGGCGATGAATATCGTATATCCCACGAGCGATATCAACATTCCTGAACCGGCATTGAATGTCAGGCGCCCCTCGCGCAAGGCCTTGCCTCCCTGCAGACGACTGACTATCAGGCCTATCGAACAAAACATAAAGAATGTACCCGTGCCACCGGTGATACCAAGCACCTCCTTACCATAAATAGCCAGATAATTGCTCAGCACACCGAAACAGAATCCGAAAGCCACCATATTAATCCCTATCAGCCAGCCCTTCAACAGGAAGAATCTGTCCCATGACAGGGCAAACCCCACTGTTGGAACCTTCTCCCTCTTCTTAAGATCCAGAGAATAATCCACGAGCCATCCCACACAGGCCACCACCAGCGCTATCCAGAACAACAACTCGAAACTCTCCGTAAGTTTATATATGAAAATACCCACCGTAGGCGCTATCGCCATCGCGAGGTTATTGCTCATTCCGTAATACCCGATACCCTCTGTACGACGAGAAGAGGGCAACACGTCTATTGCCACAGTGGAATTTGATACCGTCAGAGCCCCGAATGGTCCGCCATGCAGTGTCCTCACAATGGTGAACATCAGTAGTGTCCCAGCAGCCAGATATCCTGCGAAGAATATCGAGAAAGCTCCGAAGCACACCATCAGCACCGTCTTTCTCGGAAACGAGTCGACCATATATCCGCTGAACGGCCGGAAAAGCAGTGCTGTGATGGTATATCCCGACAGCACCAGTCCTATGATATCCTTCGTGGCTCCAAAATGCTCACTGAGATACAGAGGCAGCAATGGAGTAAGAACATAGAAGGCGAAGAATAACGAGAAGTTCGCCACCATCACCTTACAATAGTTCTTATTCCATAACCTCTCCATAACAAATTATTTAGAATCCGCCCCCTCCGAAGCCACCGTTACCGGCTCCGAAACTTCCGAAGTCAGGCATCTCTGGATCGGGCTGTTTGCCAAGTTCAATGAGTAGTTTCACAAGTGCCCTGCGACGCATACTCCATGTAGGATAGTCATCGGCACGGAGAGTGTTCATCTTAAAGCCGGGCATCCTCGGCATCCCACCACCCTGCTGTGCAAAATCCATAGTGCTGGTGGTTATCATACATGGCTTTGTCTTACCGTCGGCCAACAATCTGTCGACAATAGCATCAGCACCGCCAATCTTAAACCAGCTCTCGGCAGTGTCGCCCTCAGCAGGCACTAGCTGAATCATCACCGGCATACGGGGTTTGCCTCCCATTGGTGACATATAGAATGCCTCACCTCGGGTAACATCATAGCTCACGCTGCCGTGAGCTATATCTCCCATCGACGCGAAGTTAAAAGGTGAGGCAGGATTATCTGCGATGCTGTATTTAAACTCTCTGTCGGGCAAGATATACATATTATTAGGATCTGTAACCTGCATCCCGTCCACCACGAAACAGTACTTAAACGGCTCAAACAGATAGTCGGTCATCTTCACGCTCCACACACCGTCAGAGTCGCGCTCCATAGCTATCGGCTCGGGTAACATCTCACACTCCAACTTCACACTGTCAGCCTCAGGAGCCTTGAAACGGAATGTCACACCGTCCTCGGCATACTCCGGAGAGATTATGGGCTTGAGAAACATGCGGTTCATCACACCCATGGTAAACTGCGGTTCCTTACCAGTAGCAGCAGGGGCTGGCAGACCTTGGCTCATAGCTGCCTCAGAGGCTTTCTTATTAAACAGCAGGCGCAGGGTCTTGTCGAGGAAATACTTGGCATTCATCCATGTATGTCCGAACTTATCGTTAGTAAACTCCTTCACGCTGCGGATACCCTTCTTATCCAAGAATTCCATATAATCGCGGGCATTGCCATAGAGGAAATCGTCCGTTCCCACACCAAGCCAGAACAGACGTATCTTCTTGTTTGTCTCCTCTGCATTATCATATACTCGAGGGATTTCCGTCGATGTGAATGAGCTATAAGAGCATAGATACGCAAACTTATCCAGATTACTCAGTCCATTGAACAGCGCCTGGTTACCACCTCGCGAAAAACCTCCAATGGCGCGATGGTCGGCATTGTTGATGGTGCGATAATTTTTCTCAATATACGGCATCAGGTCGTTGATGAGGTCTCTGCTGAACACATCGCCACCGTTACGCATCTGACGGACCATTTCCTCCGAGCGCTCCTTTGTCGAGGCACCAGGAACTGTTGTCGGCGCTCCCTGGAACTTCAGCTTCGCAGGATTGCCGTATGGCAGCACCACTATCATCTCCTTGGCGGCCTTCTCTGCCAAGAGGTTGTCAAGGATATAGTTCACACGCCCAACCTTATAATATACCTCCTCGGTATCCGTCGTCCCGCTGATAAGATAGAATACGGGATATTTCTTCTGGTAGTTCATCATATAGTTTGGCGGCAGATAGACTATCGCATGATTCGTTGCCCCAAGGCTCTTAGAGTAATAGCTGATGTAGGTCACCGTGCCGTGGGGCACATCCTTGATGTCGTGGGCCAGCGAGCCGTTCTTGCTCTTTATCTCCAGCAGACTGTTCTTAAAGCCCTCGTTGGGGAAATACTGCGGATTGAGCGGATCCATGATGCTCACCCCGTCGACGATAAAACAGTAGGGATACATGTCGGGCGCAGCTGGTCCGAGTGTCGCTGTCCATACTCCGTTGGCATCGCGTGTCATTGGATTACGGCCAGCAAACTGCACGTCCACCTGTACATTCCTTGCCTTGTCATTCCAATAGCGGAATGTCACTGTGCCATCATCATTGGTGATGGTCGACTGCCTTTCTTCTTGCTGTGCAAAAGCCAATGTCGCAAAACATGCTGCAACAGCAAAAGCGATAGTTCTTAATCTTTCCATAAATTGAATAATAAGTTAGGTTTATTGCTGTCTCTTATAAGAGATCGAGTTCCACAGGACAATGGTCTGAGCCCAGGATGTCGGTATGAATCCTGGCATCGTCGAGGCGAGCTCGCAAACGGTCTGAGATCACGAAATAGTCTATGCGCCAGCCGGCATTCTTCTGTCGGGCCTGGAAACGGTATGACCACCACGAATACTTCACCTCATCGGGATATTTGTATCTGAATGAGTCGGTGAAACCGGATGCCAACAGAGTAGAGAACTTCTCGCGCTCCTCGTCGGTGAATCCGGCATTATGGCGGTTGGTCTTGGGGTTCTTGATATCGATCTCCTCGTGTGCCACATTAAGGTCGCCACAGAGGATGACGGGCTTCTTGTCATCGAGCTGCTTCAGATAGTCACGGAAATCATTCTCCCAGGTCATACGATAGTTCAGGCGCTTCAGACCATCCTGAGAGTTGGGAGTGTAACAGCAAACGAGATAGAAATCGCCCATCTCGAGTGTTATCACTCGCCCTTCATGGTCGTGCTCATCTATGCCGATGCCGTTGCTTACGCTCAGGGGCTTATGCTTAGTGAAGATTGCCGTGCCGCTATAGCCTTTCTTGTCGGCATAGTTCCAATAACTGTCATAGCCTTCAAATGCAAGATCGAGCTGTCCCTCCTGCATTTTTGTCTCCTGCAGACAGAAGAAGTCGGCATCCAACTGCTTGAAGATATCACTGAAGCCCTTACCCTCGCATGCGCGCAAACCGTTTACATTCCAACTGACAAATTTCATATCTTTCCTGAAGTTCAGATTTATATTTTGATTTCCGCTGCAAAGATAACAATTATTTCCGAATAATCGCTGATATTGCGAATCTTTTTTATCCATGGCTTATGCCAGCCCCTTAGTAAGGGGGACAAGGCGGCTCCGCAAGACTCGTAGCGATTTAATTCTCCATTTTCGACTTTTTGTAGATACTTACTGCCCTTGGAGTAACATCATGTATGGAACCTGGCTATCTATAAATCAATCGGCTGCCAGAGATTAATTTCTCTGGCAGCCGTATTTATCATACACGGCACAGCGTGCCTCTGTCACTGCGTGACAAAATTAGAATTTCGCCATCTTGATGGCAACGACAGCGCATTCATCGCCCTTGTTGCCGTGCTTGCCTCCGGCACGGTCCTTGGCCTGCTGGAGATCATTGGTGGTAAGGAGCCCGTATACAACGGGGATGTTGTTTGTGGCATTAAGACGGGCGATGCCTTCTGTGACACCCTGACAGATATAGTCGAAATGCGGTGTCTCGCCACGTATCACGCTACCAAGCACGATTACTGCATCGTAACCATCGTTGAGAGTCATCTGGTGAGCACCGTAGATAAGCTCGAAAGAGCCCGGGACGGTCTTCACGTGGATATTCTCAGGCAGGGCACCATGCTTCTCGAGAGTTGACACACAACCTTCGAGGAGTGCTCCAGTAATCTCTGGGTTCCACTCAGCCACCACGATGCCGAAAATCATGTTCGACGCATCGGGAACAGCATCGAAATCGTAGTCGCTAAGATTATGTAAAGCGGTAGCCATTACTCCTTACAACGCTCAATATACTCGTCGATGGTCTGATAAGCCATTGAGTTGAAGTACTTCTCCTTCACCTGCTCATAGAGCTTCAGTGCCTCAGCCTTCTTGTTCTGGCTCTCAAGAATCTCACCTGCCTGAATAAGGAATGTTGGAGAGAGAGCGTTGTTGTCAGCCATCTCAGCAGCCTTCTTAAGGTTGCTTACAGCCTTGTCGAGCTGGTTGAGGTGAGCATATGCATTACCCAGGGCGCCTACTGCTGCCGGAGAAATCATTGCATCGTCGCTACCATCGAACTTCTCGAGATAGTCGGCAGCCTCCTGCCACTTGTCGAGCTTTGCATAGCAGAGTCCGGCATAGAGGTTTGCCAGGTTACCTGCCTTTGTGCTGCTGTACTCCTTAGCAAGAGCTACGAAGCCCTTGAAAGAGGCGCTGTCGCCATTGAGAGCCTTCTGATAGTCGCTTGCTGCGAAATAGTCCTGACCCTTGGCGATGGCTGTGCTTGCCTTCTGCTCTGCCGGACCAGAAACATAAGTTGTGTAAAGAACGATACCTGCTATGATAACCACGAGGGCAATCACAGCAGCGATAATTGCCTTCTTATACTTCAGGAAGAAGGCCTCACTCTGACTGACGGTCTGCTCTGCTACTGGAGCAGCCTGCTGATTAATGTTGTTTGCCATTTTTATACTATTTTTTATTATTCTACAAGGCATAATCCACCCTTTTGGGCAAATTCGGGTGCAAAGGTACTAAAAAACCAACACATTACACACATTTTAACTAAAAATAATTATTAATCTGTGTTAATCTGTGTAATCTGTGGCCAAAAAGCACTACCTTTGCACAATGATTCTCGAAAAACTGTCGCTGATAAACTACAAAAACATCACGGAGGCAACACTGAAACTGTCACCGAAGATCAATTGTCTCATAGGCCAGAACGGTGTGGGCAAGACGAATGTGCTCGATGCGATATATTACCTGTCGTTCTGTCATTCGGCTAACAATCCCATTGACTCACAGGTGATAAGGCATGGAGAGGAGTTTTTCGTGCTCGAAGGCTATTATTCTGATGATCTGCAGATATACTGCGGCATGAAGCGGGGACAGAAGAAACATTTCAAACGTAACAAGAAGGAATACAAACGACTTTCAGAACATATCGGTCTGATACCTATAGTCGTGGTATCTCCCTCAGACACGCTGCTGATAGAAGGCGGCAGCGAAGAGAGACGCAGGCTGATGGACATGGTGATATCGCAATACGACTCTACATATATCGAGGCGCTAAACCGATATAACAAAGCCCTACAGCAACGAAACACGATGCTCAAGGCCGAGGAAGAGCCCGACATAGACGTGATTAGCATCTGGGAAGAGCAGATGGCTTCGGAAGGAGAGCATATATACAAGTGCCGCGATGCCTTTGTAAGAGAGATGGTGCCTATATTCCAGAGATACTACGAGACGATATCGGGTAACCAGGAGAAGGTGGCACTGAACTATATCTCTCACTGTCAGAGAGGGCCGCTGCTGGAGGTGATACAGCGTAACAGATTCAAGGACCGTGCAGTAGGATATTCGCTCCATGGAGTGCATCGCGACGACCTGGAGTTCATGCTGGGCGACCATCTGATGAAACGTGAGGGCAGTCAGGGACAGAACAAGACATTCGTGATATCACTGAAACTGGCACAGTTTGACTTCCTGAAGCGCACCAACAGCAAGACCACTCCCCTACTCCTACTCGACGATATCTTCGACAAGCTCGATGCCAGAAGAGTTGAGCAGATAGTGAATCTGGTGGCAGGCGATGAGTTCGGACAGATCTTTATCACTGACACCAATCGCGACCATCTTGACCAGATACTGTCGGCATCAAGCCATGACTACAAGATTTTCTATGTAGAAAACGGGGAGATTGAAGGGAGGTCAAAAGGAAGTTAAAGGGACAAATGTTTAAGAGGGATGTTGTACAGATAAAGAGTCTGATTCTGAAGAATCTGCGTGCACAGGGGTTGGAGACACCCCTGCTGCAGAAGCGTCTCTGCGATGCATGGCCCATAGTGGCGGGAGAGCTTATCAGCAGATATACCGACGGAGTGGTGATACGCAATCAGACGCTTTACGTGCATCTTACCAATCCTGCCTTGAGAGCTGACCTCTCAATGCAGCGCTCGGAATATGTAAGAAGACTGAATGAGTATGTAGGCAGTCAGGTGATTGCCGATATAAGATTCAATTAGATCACCTCATCCACAGGAATGTCGTATTCATCGACAGGCACCTCATCAACCTTCTGAAAATCAAAGCAAACACCTACACAAAAGGGACGGCTTTTTCTGTGTAAGAACCGGTCGTAATAGCCACGGCCGCGACCTAAGCGGTGACCTGCAGCATCGAAGGCGAGGCCTGGAACCACAACGATATCGATATCTTCATAGGCCATAAACGGTTCACCTATAGGCTCCATCAGGTGGAGAATGCCCTCCTGCAAATCCTGACGGCCTGTATATCGACGGATCTCCATATTCTCATCATCAATGACCTTTGGGAGAAGAACCCTCTTCCCCTCTGCCACAAGATCGTCGAGCAACTGACGGGTATCAACCTCATCTGACAGTGAATAATAAGCAAGGATGGTCTTTGCGTCAGTCAGACGAGACTTAAGACGGGTAATAATCGGAAGCGACAGTTCTTCCAATTGCCGCTGAGAGAACTGCCGCTTTATTTCACGGATATGCTGTCGAAGCTCTTTTTTAAGCATGCGCTGTCAGAGTATGCTTGATGTGAGTGCTGCGATAGTCGAAAGCCATCGCAACTTTCTGCGCTTCGTCATTAGCTTCTGGCTTTGGGAAGGCCTTGCCATCACGGAAGAGTTCCAATGTCTTTATCACTGCAGGGTCATCCTGATTCAGGTATTCCGTCCATTCCTGCTCATTGAACATATTATATATAATACGGCTGACGAGGAATCGCTCAAGTAGCTTATGTGACTTCTGGATCATCAGGTTACGGCGCTTGAGACCGTTCTTGTCTGCAAAGGAGGCAAACTTATCCACGATATTCTGTTTCTTAAGATATGCTTCCAGGGCCTTGCCTGTCTTGTACTCTCCCATCTTCTTACGGTTCTCGTCGGTATAGTTGAAGGCATACTGGATAATAAGACCGCTCATCGATGCCTCCTTATAATAAGATGTCAGGCCGAGGGTATCCTCGGGAACGAAGATGTCAGGAGTGATGCCGCCGCCACCATAGACCACACGTCCGTTGCCAGTGTGATACTCAGGACCAGTATGCTTGATGCTATCCTGTGAAAAGAACTCTCCATGCTGATAACGGGAGAGAAGATCCTCCTCATAGTTCCTGTCGGCACCAGAAGTATATGGTTTCTGGATACAACGTCCAGAAGGACTGTAATAACGGGCGATTGTAAGACGCATCATCGAATGGTCGGAAAACTCTATCGGCTGCTGCACAAGGCCTTTTCCAAACGAGCGGCGTCCGATGATTGTGCCCCTGTCATTATCCTGGATTGCACCAGCGAGGATCTCTGATGCAGAAGCTGAGCCCTCGTCGATAAGCACTACTAACGGCACACGCTGATAAGAGCCGCGCCCATCACTGCGATACTCTTGACGAGGCGACTTACGCCCCTGAGTATAAACAATCAGCTGTCCCCTTGACAGAAACTCATTAGCTATCTGCACAGCCGAAGCAAGATAACCTCCCGTATTGCCACGAAGATCGATGACAAGATTAGAGAATCCCTCCTGCGAGAGTTTGGCGAGGGCAATAAGAAGTTCTGGATATGTATTCTCACCAAAGTTCTTAATACGTATATAACCTGCCGCAGGGTCAAGCATATAACATGCGGTGACGCTCTTGGTAGGTATCTCGCCACGGGTAATGGTGACATGCTGTATTTCTTTCTCGCCCCAACGCAGGATTCCCAACTTTACCTTAGTATCCTTTGGACCCTTCAGGCGATGCATCGCCTCCTCGTTGGTAACCTTCTTACCCACAAACACGGAGTCGTCGACCTCAACGATCTTATCTCCCGCAATCAGTCCGGCACGCTCTGCAGGCCCGTTGCTGATAACATTCTGCACACGGATGGTGTCCTGACGGATGGTAAATTCAATACCAATGCCTGAGAAAGACCCTTTCAGGTCGTCAGTGGCTATCTGTACATCCTTGGCAGCGATGTATGTGGAATGAGGATCCAACTCAGAAAGGATCTGTGGCATTGCCTTCTCAACAAGATCGTTCATATCAACTGTATCAACATACATATCGTTGACGTAATGAAGCAGATTGTTGAGTTTGCTGCCATTAGAATTGATGATGCTCAGTCTGTTGCCTGAGAAATGATTGGCATAGAACGTGCCTACTAATATGCCGACAACGACACACAAGGCCATCCATAACGGAGCAAAACGGTTTGATCTATTATTCATATTTATTCTTCACTCTTCACTTCCATATAAACCACTTCGATGCCAGCGCGCTCAAGGAGGTCGACACCATCGGTAAGACGATATTTCTCACCATACACAACTCTCTTGATGCCAGCCTGGATTATAAGCTTGGCACACTCTATACAGGGCGAGGCCGTGATGTATATCGTTGCACCATCGCTGTTGTTATTGCTGCATGCCAGTTTTGTGATGGCATTGGCCTCTGCATGAAGCACATAGGGTTTCGTAACATTGTTGTCATCTTCGCAGACATTCTCAAAACCACTGGGCGTGCCGTTATAGCCGTCACTGATGATCATCTTGTCCTTCACGACGAGAGCTCCCACCTGACGACGGTTACAGTATGAGTTCTCTGCCCAGATACGGGCCATCCTCAGATAACGCTCATCTAACTTTTGCTGTTTTGATTCCATTTCGTTTTAGCAATGCGTCAATGGTGGGTTCACCACCCTTGAACCGTTTATATAAAACCATCGGATTCTCTGTTCCTCCTTTAGAGAGGATGTTATCACGGAAACTCTGGGCTGTAGCCTGATCAAAGATACCGTGTTTCTTAAACACGGCGAAGGCATCGGCATCGAGCACCTCTGCCCACTTATAACTATAATATCCCGCAGCATAGCCACCCGCCATGATATGCGAGAACTGTACTGTCATACATGTATCAGGCAACTGCTGGGTTACCATCGCCTTTGCCCAGGCCTTCTTTTCGAATGGGATGATGTCCTCATTGAACTCTTCCTTCTTGGTGTAATATGCCATATCAAGAAGACCGAAGCTAACCTGTCGCAGACAAGCGTAAGCCGCATTATAGTTACGGCTCTTTATGATTCGAGCAATAAGTTCATCGGGGATGGGCTCACCCGTCTCATAATGGAATGCGAAGGTACGTAAGAATTCTTTTTCTGTTGCGAAGTTCTCCATAAACTGCGAGGGGAGTTCTACGAAGTCCCACCATACGCTCGTCCCACTAAGACTCTCGAAACGGGTGTTTGCAAACATTCCGTGCAAAGAGTGTCCAAACTCGTGGAGGAATGTCTCTACCTCACCGAGAGTGAGCAGTGCAGGACGCTCCTCAGTAGGCTTGGAGAGATTCATCACCACACTGACGTGAGGACGTATATTCTTCATATTGTCTGGACCAAATGGCTTCTTCGTGTCGATACGTTCCTTCCACTGGCCCTGATACTCTGTCATCCAGGCACCTCCCTGCTTTCCCTTACGGGGATGGAAGTCAGCATAGAAGACAGCAAGATAAGAGCCATCCTTGTCGAACACCTCATAGGCTTTCACATCAGGGTGATAAACCGGTATGTCCTTATTCTCCTTGAAGGTGATGCCGTATAGACGGTTGGCCAGTCCGAACACCCCGTCGATAACCTTTGAGAGTTCGAAATATGGTCTGAGCATTTCTGCATCAAGATTATATTTCTGGAGCTGCAGCTTATGAGAATAGAATCCGAAGTCCCAAGGCTGCATCTTAAAATCCTTGCCCTCCATCTTCTTGGCAAGTTTTTCTATGGCAGCCACCTCCTTGAGAGCTGTTGGCTTATATGCTGCGATGAGATTATTGAGAAGCTTATACACGTTTCTCACGTTACCAGCCATACGATGCTTCAGGACATAGTCAGCGTATGTCTTATGTCCGAGCAGCTGTGCAAGTTCGCGACGCAGGTTGATAAGGCGTTTGCATATCTCAAGGTTATTCTCCGAATTATCGTGGATACACTCAGTATTCTTCGCCATATACATCTGCTGACGCAGGTCTCTTTGTGTAGAATAGGTCATGAATGGCGAGAACGACGGGAAATCGAGAGTGAACACCCATCCTTCAACGCCCTGTTCCCTGGCCGCGAGAGCAGCTGCCTCACGGGCGGTATCTGGCAGCCCGTCGAGCTGCGCCTCATCTGTGACATGGAGTGTAAAGGCCTTGTTCTCCTTCAATAGATTCTGCGAGAACTGAATACCTAACATCGAAATCTCCTCAGTGAGTTGGCGTAGGCGCTCCTTACCCTCTGCATCCAGCAAGGCTCCGCTACGTACGAATCCATCGTAGCAATTGTCAAGCAGCATCTTCTCCTCAGGCGTAAGTTTGCGATGATGACTATGTACATATCTGATACGCTCGAAGAGTTTCTCGTTGAGGCGGATATCATTGGCATGCTTTGTAAGGATAGGACTCATCTTCTGAGCCAGAGCATCCATATCGTCGTTAGTCTCTGCCGAGAGAAGATTAAAGAACACTGTGCTGACACGACTCAACAGATCGTAGTAATTCTCCCCGTCCTTCCCGTCATCAACTATGATAATGGTATTGTCGAAGGTTGGCTTGGCACGGGTGTTTACTATCTTATCTATCTGTTCGTTATCACGGCGGATGCCCTCCATGAAGGCCTCTTCGAAGTCTTCAAGACGGATACGGTCGAATGGCACCGTATCGTGCGGAGTATTATATTTCTCAAAAAATGGGTTCTGCCTTTTCTCTTCACTCATAACATACTGCTTTTTCGGCCTGCAAAATTACAGAAAAAAATCGGATAATTGCAAGTATTATACATTAAAAAAGCTAAATAGCCTTTATTTATGCCATCAACAGACGCTCTAAAGAGGGAATCTCTATACGTCCGCGATGGAGAATAAGAAGTTTGTCGTATTGCATGGAGTTAAGTTCCCGGCTGATGTTAAGACGACTTTCATTGAGCTCCTCTGCCAACTGATTCATAAGAATATAGAATTTCTTTGGACCTGCAGGGTATGAGCAGTGAAGAACCAGGAAACGGATTATACGTTCACGCAGTGTCTTGGGACATTGTCTCCAAGGCTGACGCTGCATCTTTTGAGCCTGGGTAGCATAAATATTAAGCAGATTAAGACGAAATACGAGGAAGTCTTCTGACAAACGGCCAACTTCGTCTTTGTCAATGGTGATAAAACTGGCATCTGTCTGTGCCACAAAGGTCTGGGTATAGCGTTGGCTATATCCGTATATCGCCTCTGGCTGGAGTACGAAAGGTGCTTGCATCTCCTCCTCTACGGTAATGGAATGGTCATCGGAACTGCTGATAGTACGAATGTTTCCATTAATAAGAAGATACAAATGAGAACAAACCGTGCCCTCCTTGACGACAGTCTTTCCCTGTGCAATCTTAGTGAATCCGAATCTGGTATGACCAGCCACCAGTTCCAGATCATCACGGCTCATTCCCTGAAAGAGGGAGAACTGGAGAAGTTTCTCGTATATCTGAAGACCACCCATCATGATTGCAGGGATGATTGATTACTCAACGATTTTGTCTTTCAACGATGGTGAGAACCACACTGCATTATTGCCATTTTCATCACTATAGATGAAATATACCATCAGCTCGGGATGTTTCTCAAGGAACTTCCGGGCCTTTTCAAGACCCATGACCATAAACGATGTGGCATAGGCATCGGCAGTAGCACAGTCATCGGCAATTACCGTAGCCGACAACAGGCTGTGCTGTACAGGATATCCTGTCTTAGGGTCAATGGTGTGAGCAAACTTCTTGCCGCCTTTATAATAGAAATTACGATAGTTACCACTGGTTGCCATCGCCTTGTCGGTAACATTGAGGATTGTCATCAGTTCACCGCCCTTATCGCCAAAGGGATCGTCGCTGGGTTTCGTAACACCTATCTTCCATGGAAGACGTTCCTCGTTAATACCACTCGTAACTATCTCGCCTCCTATCTCTACCATAAAATTCTTCACGCCACGACTCCTCAGGTAGTTTGCTATCACGTCTGTACCAAAGCCCTTTGCGATGGCAGAGCAATCAAGCATGATACGCGGGTCCTGCTTTACCACCTTACCTGCTTCGAGAGTCACTTTCTTATAACCTACGATATTCAAAAGACTGTCTATTTGTGTCTTTTCCGGATCAGTGCCGTTCTTGAATCCAAAACCCCAGGCATTGACGAGAGGAGCCACAGTGATATCAAAGGCTCCACCCGTATTCTCTGATACCTGCATCGCCTTCTTAAAAACGCTAAGGAACATTTCATTCAACTCTACATCCTCGTTGTTATTAACAGCCGTAATGATACTTTTTTCATTAAATGGCGACAAGGAGTTGTCAACTTTTTTCAGTTCCGCCTCTATACCTTTAACGAGATCTGAATCACACTGATATTTCAGGCTGTAGCTTGTTCCGAAAACCAGTCCGGTGATATGCTGGTAAGGCACAGATTGTTGTTGACGGATAATAAATATGGTGCCTATGATGAGAAGCACCAAGAATGGTAACTGCCATATCAGTTTCTTATTCTTCATATATCGATAATCACATTAAACGTTCCTCCTATAGGTGAGCCTCCATTGGTTCCAAAACCAGGGATATACCATGTTCTTCCAATTCTACCGTCATCATGTTTGATGCTGTTCTTGTATCTCATGCTCCACCCCAGGTGGAAAGGCCCGTAAATCTTTGCATCCACCCCCAAGACAACCTCAAACCAGTGATATTTGCATTGTTCCCCCTCTACTCCGAATCCCGTATCCCACTGCCATACGGGGTCTTCGAAATTCTCACGTTCGAGATCAACCTTATATGAAGTGAAAGCATATCTAAGGCCTGCATAAAGACGATATGGGCCATGTTTATCCCTAAGCAGGTTTTTGTCAATACCAACACGAAAATAGGGGGCCTTGGTTCTGTATGTGATTCCCGTCACCTCGTCACGCTCGTGAACAGCCTTGCCATAACCCAATTCAAAGACAGGAAACCACTCATCGTGGATGTTTACCCGGAGCGCCCCCTCAATATGTCCGTAGTCAGTAAATTGCATCATAGCCGCTCCTACCAGATCGAATGATAAAGCAAAGCCACGGAAAACGGGGATGGAGTCTTTCTGTAAAGAGAAGATCTTCATCTGTGCCGAAGAGTTGGTTGCCGACATCAGTAACAACAGACTAATCGTCGATATTCGGATATAAGATGAAATGTATTTTAGTCCTATCATAAGTCACTGATCGTTCTTTTATCACAAGTGAGTCAATAAAATTAGTTGTATATCTGACATCCGTCAGACGATGAAAGAAAGACACATTACAGTCAACCGACTCAAAATGAGGAATATCTTCTTTCTTTATCCATACTGTATCTGTGGCATAAATCGCATCTCCAGTCAGGTCTGTATACACGAATATAAGGATGTCTTCAGGATGCGAATAGCTAATGGGCAACGAGAAACTCTTTATTTTTGTACCACGGTTTAACAAAAGAGTATCAGGGCCGTCATAGAGTATTGTGTCGGTACCGTCACGGCGTTTTGAGTATACTGACAGGGCTTCTTCTAATTGCAGCTCCGAACCATCACTGTTACATATCTTGTAATATGTCCTTACCGTATTCTCAACAGGACAGTCGATGGATGAGCAAGACAAGGTGAATAGCGTACAGTTAACAGTGAACAAGACCACTATCACATACACTAATCCTCTCATCGATACTTTTCGTTTGTCTCTTTCCACTTTCCTCTGATTTTAAATCTTTTCCTCTATCTGATAGTCATTGCGTCCTGATGACGAACGGCTCACAAGGTCTGCCACGAAACCTGTCAGGAACAACTGGGTTCCGATGATCATCATCGTTAGAGCTATATAGAAATAAGGAGAGTCAGTAACCAGTCGCTGAGGGACATTGTTATACAAGCACCACAGCTTATCTGCTCCGATGCATACAGCTGCTACGAAACCGATGAAGAACATCAGGGTTCCAAGGAAACCGAATACGTGCATTGGCTTTTTGCCAAAGGTACTGAGGAACCAGAGAGTCAACAGGTCGAGGTAACCATTGACAAAACGGTTTAGACCCATGAACTTCGACGAGCCATATTTACGTGCCTGATGCTGTACCACCTTCTCGCCTATCTTATCAAAGCCGGCATTCTTTGCCAGATATGGAATATAACGGTGCATCTCACCATAAACCTCGATATTCTTAATGACAGCCTTGCGATATGCCTTCAGGCCACAGTTGAAATCATGCAGATTCTTGATGCCACTGACCTTACGGGCTGTAGCATTAAAGAGTTTTGTCGGTATGGTCTTCGATATCGGGTCATAACGTTTCTGCTTGTATCCGCTCACCAGATCATAGCCCTCTTTAGTAATCATACGATAGAGTTCAGGAATCTCGTCGGGCGAATCCTGGAGATCAGCATCCATAGTGATGACAACATCACCTTGAGCCTGCGCAAAACCACAATAAAGAGCCGGACTCTTACCATAGTTACGGCGGAACTTGATACCTTTCACCACGTCGGGCTGTTTCTTGTTCAGCTCGGAGATAATTTCCCAGGAGCGGTCAGTAGAACCGTCATTTATGAATATCACCTCATAGGAGAAATTATTCTCTTTCATCACCCGCTCTATCCACGCATAGAGTTCCGGAATCGATTCATCCTCGTTATAGAGAGGTATTACAACTGATATGTCCATTGTTTCAATTTTCTGTTCTGACTTTTGTTCTATGCATAACAAGGCTGATGGGCAGTCCCAGTATGAAACCGAGTGAGATATTTATCGTCAGCATGTTTAGTGCATAGTCAATCGGACGGGTTTGAGCCATCTCCTCCAGGCTCTGATCTACCATCTGAGTCATGCCATACTGCTTGAGTATCTGCTGTGCCTCTTCCGACGTTACCATCTTCGAGAACTGGCTCAACAGGAATCCGTTGTCCATAAACGCGAAATAAAGGTATTGCGCTATGGCAAAGAGTACTCCACCATAGAAGAATACGAATATCGTATATGCGTAGCCTCTACGGAAGGATATCAGTCCGTTCAGTCCGTAATCACGGAACTTAGCCAGGCGTTCTCCCACGAAGAACGGGGTATATATCATCAGCATGAGTGCAGCCATTCCCAGCCAGGAGTTAGACACCCCCAAGATATATAATAGGAATGTCACCACCCAGAGGAGTGCAAGTAGTGCACCATCCTGACGGGCAAAAGCCTTAAGTTGTACATATTCTGCCGGAGTCATCATTATTTTCGCTATTCGGGTGCAAAATTAATTATTTTATTCCACTTATCGGGTGCTTTCGCTCAAAAAATAGTTAAAATCATCAAAAATCTTAATTCTTGATATTATTTTCTCGATAAAAAGTATTACCTTTGCACCCGCTTTTGAGCAAATCGTTCTTTTTTTAACATGGACAAGTCCTGTACGGCCAGCTCCCTTTGAATCCCCCAGGGTGGGAACGCAGCAAGGGTATTAGGTCGTAGCGGCGCGATACAGACCGCTTGTCCACCCGCCTCTTTAGCTCAGTTGGCCAGAGCACGTGATTTGTAATCTCGGGGTCGTTGGTTCGAATCCGACAAGAGGCTCGGATAGGCGAAAGCCAATTGAGCCGTAAGGCTCCAAAGAGGGGTATCAACCCCTCTTTTTTTATCCATTCTTCTTATTAATATAGATAACCACACCGATTACTACCAGCGCCACAACAGCTATAATATGTAACCAATCCATAATAAAAATATTTGATTTATGGCACAAAAGTAGCAAAAATTCTCCAAACAAAGAACTCAAACATGCATTTTTATTCCAAAGACAACCAAATTTACTCAAAAGGTAGCCGAAATCACACTTTTTTTGAAAAAATGTTTGGTGTTTACAAGATAATATTGTAATTTTGCACAGAACAAATTATAAACTACCCAAAATTCAAATAGAACTATGGATATAAAAACTATTGCCAACTCTTTTGCAGAAGAATACTGTAGTGATGCAATCTATCCTGCACATCTCTTCAAGGCTGTATTACACAAAGAGATTGGACTTGTACATTTCATTGAGTCTGAGCTCGACAAGGACTATTATTATCTTCAGGACTGGGCTGACGTACAGATGCAGCTTGCTCCTCGCAGTGCTAAGCCCATGCGCGACCTAGATTATTCTGACGAGTCGCTTGCAGTAATGGATGAAGCAGATAATTATAGGCTAAAATTCGGTCTCGATGAGACAACAGCCGTTTGCATCCTCGCCTCATTGGTTACTCCTGGTGTAGGATTCTCGTTCGACCAATTGAAGACCCTTCCCCTCACTCCATCTGACATTAGTGCCAAGATGGCAGGAGGTGCGAATGTAGAGGCTCCATTTATGGAAGGCAACGAACTCACAAAGAAGACCCCTTCTGCAAAAGGCAGTCTTGGCAAGTACTGTGTTGACAAGACCGCTGAGGCACGTGCCGGAAAACTTGGCACTGTCATAGGATTTGAGAACGAGCTTGACGTAATATTCGAGATACTTGGACGTAAGACGAAGTCGAACCTGCTTATTACAGGTGAAGCCGGTGTCGGTAAGACATCACTTATCAATGGATTCCTGAACCTGTTGGCAGAAGACAAGGTGCCAAGTTTCTTGAGCGGTGCTATCGCTTACGAGTTGGATACCGCTGCCTTAGGCAGTGACGCGCAATACAAAGGAGAGGTTGAAGACCGCTTCAAGAGTGTAATAAACGAGGTCGAGGCTCTGCCAAATGCAGTACTTATTATTGAGAAGATCGACAAACTCTTCGATAAGCAGGGAGCACTGTTCGGCACATCGACACTACTCAAGAACGAGCTGAACAAAGGCCGTCTGCAGCTGTTGTGCACATCCAGCATCGATGGTTTTACTAAGAATATCGAAACCGACAAGGAGATGACATCTGTGCTTGAAAAGATCAGCATTGATGAACCATCTGCAGATGATGCTTTAGCAATACTAAAAGGTGTGATTCCATCGTTTGAAGAGTATCATGGACTGACCACTGACGAAGATGTGCTCACAGAGTCCATCCGTCTTGCAAAGCGATATCTCACAGAAAAGTCACTGCCAGCATCAGCAATAGATCTGCTAGACCGCACGATGTCGCATGTCAAGATTGCGAACGACATGACAGAAGATAAGCACACAGAACTGACCTGTGATGATATGAGTGCCGTTGTTGCAAAACTGACAGGCATACCTCTTGGCAAGGTTCAGACCTCAGAACGCGATCGTCTGTTGGGTGCAGAAGACACTTTGAAGAAACGCGTCGTAGGACAGGATCATGCAGTTAAGAAAGTGCTCGATGCCGTTTACGAGTCACGTTCTGGCCTCAACAAGAAGGGACAGCCTATGGGATCATTCTTCTTCCTTGGCCCTACAGGTACAGGTAAGACTGAGCTCTCCAAGGCTCTGGCAGAATTCCTGTTTGGCGACGAGAGCTCATTGCTGCGATTCGACATGTCAGAATTCAAGGAGGAGCATTCTGTTGCCCTACTCTATGGAGCACCTCCGGGATACGTTGGTTATGAGGAAGGTGGTCTGCTGGTAAATAAGATCAGACAGAATCCATATTCTGTGGTGCTGTTCGATGAGATTGAGAAGGCTCATAAGTCTGTATTCGACCTCTTCCTGCAAATCCTAGATGAAGGTAAGCTCCACGACCGTTTGGGACGTGTAGGCGACTTCTCTAACGCACTCATATTGTTTACCTCAAATATCGGTGCGCAGACAATTGTCGAGAAATTCAATAGCGGTGTCATTCCTGAGAACAATGAACTTATGGATATCATGCAGGGATATTTCAGACCAGAGTTCCTTGCACGTCTAACAGAGATTGTTCCATTCTCGCCAATCACCGACAAGACCGTTACAAAGATATTCGATATCCACATGAAGGGTCTACTCAAGCTACTGGCAGAGCAGAACATCACACTGACACTTACACCAGAGGCTCGTCAGGCTATAGCCCTTAGAGGATACAACCAGCAGTATGGTGCACGTCCCGTTATTGGTATTATCCGTAAAGAACTGCGCCATCCTATATCAAAGATGATGATTGCAGGCAAGATCAAACCTGGCGACAATATCGAAGTTGGGCTGGATAAGGACGGAAATCCGGATATTAAAGTAAAAAATTAACATAATAATATAGTATTAATCTTTTAAAACATTACAACTATGGCAATGAAAGAGAATTTCATTTCGATGGCTCCAGATGAGGAGAGCAGTGCGAAAGTCAGTTTGATCGACCAGAACAAGACTCTGATGATCGACCAGTACACAGCAGACGTAGAGGCTGGTGCCCCTGAGTTTGTTGAGAATATCCAAAACATCAACGATGCTTTTGAGCACTTTAAGCCAAAAGTAGGTGTAACATTCACCGATGAAGAAGGCGGTGCTGTAGAAGAGACTCTTAAGTTTGGTGAGCTCCGCGACTTCGAGGCTAATGGTGGCAAGGGCCGTCTCGTTGAGAACAGTCCGTTCCTCTCTGGGGTAAAGATGAAGATTGAAACCAATCAGAAGATCCGTAAGAGCATTGAACAGAACCGTAAGCTCCGCGACATCCTGAAAGAGGCAGGCAGCCGTGAGGAACTGAAGGAAGTGCTGCAGTCTATGCTCAGCGAACTGGAGGAGGCTAAATAATAAAAACTGGTATGAAAGCGGAAGAACAAATCAGGAATCTGCAAGAGACCATTGAACAGCTGAAGACTGAGAATGATCAGCTTTTAAGCCGTAACATGCAACTCAGTGAGCAGCTCTGTATGTGGTATGAGATGCGACAGCGCGTAAATTGGCTCAAAGCAGAGATGGAACTTGATCGCAGGAACTTGCTTGCTGCTGATTTGACAGATGATGCCGAACTGTTTGCCTCTATCGAGACCCGTCTGGAACAGAACAAGTCAATACTGACGAGTGATTTCACAAGCGTTCAGCTCGCTGAGCTCCTGGGAATATCGCAAGTCCGACTTTCCAAACTCTTCCGCAACACTACCTATAAGTCGGCCGACGACTACCTTGACTTCGTAAGACTGGTAAGAGCTATGCAACTGCTACGCGAGCACCCTGAATACGGAATTGTTGCCGTCAGTGAGGATGCAGGCTTTAAGTCCGTAAGAACATTCCAGCGACACATGCAGGAAGCTGTTGGCATGACTCCAGTGGAGTTCAGAATGATGGTAGAAAAGAACCAATAAAAAAATCAAAATTTGTATCAGAAAACAAAAAGACAAATATAATCATGGCAGATACAGAGTTAAAGAAAGCTCAGGCAACCCAAGAAGCTGGTGCCGAGTTACAGGAAAAAGGTAAAGATGTCAGCAAGCTGCTGTCACAGTTTGGTGGTTTTAATGCTATCCGTGGCTTTATGCCCGATGCAGACAACATGAATCCTGCACGCAAGGCCGCAAAGGATGTGTTCCTCAAGGACAAGCGTTTCAAGGAGAAGAGAGAGAATCTGGCACGCGAGATTTCACGTTGGTTGGAACTGCTCAATCAGGAAGGTGTTGAGGGTGCTACAGGCTATGTAGAAGAGTGTAAGAAAGAAGAGGAGAAATTTACCGGTGTTCTTAAGCAGGGTATCACAGACGCTCTCTATGCAACACAGAACCTGGAGCGCTCATATCGTGAGCTCGACTCATTCTTCAAGACTTGTGGTACAGACAAGGTTAAGAACCTCCGTATCATCAATGTGCTTAAGGAAGATATCGCTGATGCAGACTCTGGTTTCGCTCAGGAAGTAGAGAACATCCTCCGTAACGGTTTCGACCGCCTCAGCCTGAAGGATGCATATAGTCTCGTTTGCGTACCTGGCGGTGTATTCAATGATAAGGTTGACCTCCTGCAGTGGGCTAAGATGGCGTTCAAATATAAGGTAATGCTGTTGACAGACCACGCTGACGAGTATTCATTCGATGACCTGCAGGCCAACACCGAGGGTTACCGTGACAGCGATCAGGAACTGATGAACGTAGTAATGTGTGCTAACTGGCTGGTAGGTCGTGAGGCTGAGAAGATGTCATCTGACGAGGAAGACGCAAAGGCATTCTATATAGCTCCTTCAGCAGCTCTCTGCGGTAAGCTCTATAATGAGACAGCCAACATGGCCCAGGGTGCAGGCGGTAAGAAGTATGGTACACTCGACGGAGTGAAGGGCGTTAAGAGCGACCTGCTGAAGTCTGAGATCGCAGCACTGATGGATAATCAGGTGGTTCCTATGGTTTACAGCGAGGGACGCGTAATGGCATTCAACAACACCACACTTTACAACGGTGACCTCGATGCAATGAAGGAATATCCTATCGTTCGCGTATTCGACTGGGTTAAGAAAGTACTTATGAACTTTGTTCATGAGGTAGCACTTGAGAACTGGGATCCATACAACAGCCCAAAGAACCTGAAGGCAAAGATCCAGGAGTTCCTCAACCAGTATAAGGGTTATGGCAACCTCTTCCAGAACTATGAGATTGGCGAGCCACGTCAGGATCCTGTTACAAAGCAGATCACATGTGATATCACCCTTACTCCATTCTATGCAGCTAAGAACTTCGTGATTAAGGTAGCTGCCGACAAGAAGGATAAGGAAGCAGCTCTTGCTGGCGCATAAGAAAGAAACTATAAAGTAAGCACTTAATAGTATTATCAACAATTAAAAACAAACGATTATGGCAAAGACTCCTGTGTCGATGACAATCGACGGTTACAAAGAGCGTGAAGTACTGATGGTAACTTACGAGTTCGATCAGGCAACAGATGTAGAAGGCCAGATGGCCGGTATCCCACGTGGTGGTAAGATCACCGTACGTGTTAAAGCCCTTAATGACGGTACACCCGACCTCCTGGCTTGGATGATAGAGCGTAGCCTTCCAAAGAACGGTGAGATCAAGTTCCTTGAAACAAAGACAAACAAGGAGATGAAGTCAATCAAGTTCACCAACGGCTACTGCGTAGATTTCGAGGAGAAGTGGGAGGACAAGATGGGACACTTTGAGGAGATTACTATCACCTGTAAGCAGATTGAGTTCGGTAACGTTAAATACGAAAACGACTGGGCATAAGGTAATCATAAAGTTTAAAGTTCAAAGTTTAAAGATAATATATTATGGCAGAGAATGTAACACCAGTAGTACTCGCGGTAGACGGATTTGCAGAGCGTGAGGTAATGTTGGTAGACTATAAGTTCGACCAGGCAACAGATAAAGAGGGTCAGATCTCAGGTATCCCCCGTGGTGGTAAGGTAACAATCCGCGTTAAGGCCATGAACGATGGCAACAACGAGCTTATCGCTTGGATGCTCGATCCTACAAGTCCTAAGAACGTATCAGTTAAGTTCGTGAACACTGTTGATGGCGCAGCCATGAAGGAGCTCAAGGGCACTAACTGCTACTGTATCCACTACGTAGAGAAGTGGGAGGATGGCCAGCAGCACTTCGAGGAGATCGAGATTGTATGCCAGAAACTCGAGAATGGTCCTGTTGCTTACGACAATCCTTGGAAATAATATTCCAATTGCTTCAAAATCAATTAATTCGGTCTGGAAAGGCCGGGTTAATTGATTTGCCGTGTAAAAAACATTGTATGAGAAGATTCATTAATATATGTCTGGCACTTGGCTTTGCCCTGACGGTTAACGCCCAGTATATTCCAGCTTTTCCAAAAGCAGAGAAGAAAGACCCCGGTACAAAATACTGGAGTAAAGGAAACCTGTTCCGTCACCTGGAAGTCTCACTGACTGTCGGCACATCTGGTGTAGGTATAGACTTGGCCGCACCCTTGTGTGAATTCATGCAAATAAGAATGGGGTATGACTACCTGCCTCAGTTCACTAAGTCGTACAATATGAATCTTGCAGGCGGTGGTCAGGCTGCAAGGCAATATGACGATCTAGGCAACCGCATCAGGACTCCCTTCGACAAGATACAAGAGTATATGTACCAACAGACGGGGACTGATCTGGAAGACCATATCGTAATGAATAGTAAGCTGAATGTCCACAACATGAAATTCCTGATAGACATCTATCCCTTCAAATACAATAAACACTGGCATTTTACCACTGGCATATATTGGGGGCCAGAAGAATTTGCCAAAGCAGAGAACGATCCACAGTCGGACAAGACTATCTCATTAATGAAAGAATATAACCAGAGATACGAAGCCGCCAAGTCTGATGATGCCATCAAGGGCTACGGAAAGCTTAATCTCTATCCAGGCGACTATGCAGAAGATCGCACCATAGGACTTACTCAGCATAAGAAAGGCGATCCTTACCTTACCGATCCAACAGAAGGTGGCAAGGTAAGCATTAGCACAACGACAAATACTATCAAACCATATATTGGTGCAGGATACACAGGTCGTTTAGTGAAGTCACGTGATGATTGGAAGATATCTGCAGAACTTGGGGTAATGATATGGGGAGGTACTCCCGTTCAGAGACTGCATGACGGTACAGACATGTCCAAGGATCTGACTAACATCCCAGGAGCAATGGGTAATGTGATCAGCTTTACAAAGGCTCTTAAGGTCTACCCTGTGTTAAGTGTAAGATTTGCAAAAACTATTTTTTAATATAATCTATAATAAGGTATATGGGTAATTTCGTATGTCAGGGAGCAATGCTCCAATGCAGTTTTGGTATGGCACCGTCGTCGCTTATGGTCATCATACCGCTCAGACCGAAATGTGGTAATATGCTTATGGCCACAATTATGGATATGGTCCCCATGGCAAATATTATGCCGTTTGGAATGTGCCAGTCAATGGCAAACCCAACAGTGGCATCAGCCACTGCAGCTGCCATGGGTGTGTTAACACCAATGCCGTGTGTTCCTGTTATTACAGCTCCTTGGGCACCTCCAGGGCAAGTAAAGGTTATGGGGCAGCCTGCACTGATCAACAACGCCAAGTGCATGTGCACATGGGGTGGACAGATCTCCGTTGTCAATCCCAGCGGAAGTATGATGACTCAAGGAAAGTAATTAGAAGTGAGAGGTTTTCTTATTTTACTATTCACCATTCACTATTCACTATCTCCTGTGCCAGCTCAGGAGATGCATATTCTTCAATATGCAAAAGTCAAGAAAGGTATTTTCAACAAGAACCACATTGTGACAGACAAACAGCAAGCTATACTTGACCTCAAGACCAGCGAAAACGGTTTTACATTCCTTGCCAACGGTAAGGCAGAGATAGCTGCAGAGGAAGGTGAAGGTGTGCTTACACTGAAAACCCCTGACAAGACTTCATTTATTGTAGTAAAGCACCCTGACTATGGGCAGCTGACATGGAAAGTACCGGCAAAGAAAGGGCTACGTAAGAAGAAACGTTATACAGCCACTCTTGCCTCAGTCTCCCCTGATAAAGAATTTAAGTTGCAGAAGCAGTGGGTAATCTTTGAGATACAGCCTAAGGATGCTATCTTGACTGTTGATAGCACAATGACACTTATCCATGATGGCAAGAAACAGTTTTATTTACCTATAGGGAAACATACTTTTCTCGCAGAGTCACCATTCCACCAGCAGGAAGAAGGAGACTTTGAGTTGACTGATGAAGAGCATCAGACCATATCCTTGTCTTTGCAACCGATATATTCGTACATCAATGTGAAGACGCCTTTGGAAGGTTGCGACATCCTTATTGACGGTCAGTTCATCGGTAAGACCCAAGGCACCAGCGGTCATCTCAGAGAGGGTGATCATAATCTTATAGTATTAAAAGACAGTCTGAAGTATTATGATGCGACGGTAAATATTGGTTGGCGGGAAAAGAAAACAATAGAACTGAAATCGGAAGAGCTACACCCTATCATATCGTCTAAGTCAAAAAACAAATCAAAAACGGTCAAGAAGTCCGAAATATTTATAGCCCAGAGCACTACCGCCAATAAAACCAAGGCGCCTGTTGTTGCTCCGATAATCTTTGAGACTGCAGATGACTCTTTAGCTATTATGCCAGGAAAGGAGTCGGATTTCTACGGGATGGTAAATGTCCATTCCAACGAGATTGGGGCAGATGTATATATTGACGGCAAACTGCAAGGAACCACGCCCTGCATAGTAAAACAGCTCACTGCTGGCAGGAAATGCAGAATCAGACTAAGCAAAAAGGGGTTCTATGATACAGAAAAGGTTATCATGGTAGAAGGGAATGACCTTACATTTGTAAAATTGGATTTAAAGAAGAGAAAGAAATGAGTGGTTTCAGACAAGATCAGGTTAATGCCGCCCATGTTATGGTCGTTGGCTGCGGTGCCTTGGGAAACGAGGTACTGAAGAATCTGGTGCTTATGGGAGTCACTCATATCGTAGCCGTTGATTTCGATGTCGTAGAGACAGGAAATCTTACACGTAATATCCTTTTCACTAAGGAAGATGCAGAGAGACACCGACGGAAGGTGGACGTAGTAGAAGAACGATTGAAGCAGATAAATCCTGCCATAGAGATAAAAACGATCTTCGGTGACATTTCATTCGATGTCGGACTCGGACTAATCAGGAAGATGGATGTGATAATCGGTTGTGTAGACAGCCGTTGGGCACGGTACTGCATCAACCGACTTGCAATGAGGGCAGGTGTTCCATGGGTTGACGGAGGAATAGACAACCTTGAGGGAACCGCCCGCGTATTTGCCCCCGGAAAGAATTGCTATGCATGTAACCTCGGGCCAGAAGGATTAAAAGAACTGTCTCAGCGCATGCCTTGCTCTGGTATAATACGCAGACAAGAGCAGGCCGGTTCTGCTCCTACCACTTCCATCATAGCCTCTGTCATAGGGGCAATACAAGTACAGGAAGCTCTGAAGCTTATACAAAAAGACTTCGGTACATCATTGTGTGGAAGGATGCTATATTATGAAGGAGAACATATGACTGTACACACAGCCGATTACCGGGCATATGACGACGACTGTCCTGAGCATGACCTTTGGACTCCTGTAAAGGCGACTAACGTAGATGCTACCATGTCGGTAAAGGAAGCATTATCCCATTGGTATGAGGAATTAGAGACTGAAGATGTGACACTATGCCTTACAAACGACTGCTTTGTTGATTATGTGTCAAGACGCGACAACGATGTTCGTACATATGTCATGCAACCAGGACGACTGGTAGAAGACTATATTGAACAGGATGGTTCACTTAAGGGTCTCCAGTCTAACGCCCTTTATCAACATGAATATCATCATATCAATATTGATTTTCCCTACCCGGAACTGACTCTGACACAGCTCGGCATTCCCAAAGACGACATATTGCATGCAGTAGCTGACGGGCAGGACTTTTTCTTAGAATTAAATAACAGATGAGACGAGCAAATGACATACCTGAAATCAGGGCAGAAGTTCTGCTTAACTACCTCTATCCTGAGGCAGGAAACAAGTGGACTGTCCAAAATGAGGGCACTTTCTATCGGAACTATAACAGTGACTTGCTGACGATCGACGCTGAAGAGATGAAGGCAGAGACTGCACGGGACAGCTTCATTAAACTTCTGCCGCAAGGACTCATCACTTTAGATACAGACCTGAAGGGCGAAGATTCAGCAGAGAAGTTTAAGCAGTTACAAATCAAACTCAGACTCCTTAGAGAGACTTTCAAGCCAATAGACACCTTCCAGTTCCGCGATAGTGTCTTCATTGAAAAACAGGTTGACAACCTGCTTCAGAACAAGATCTCATATGTCTTAAATACGTATTTCGGAATCGACCTCGATAAGATTGAGAATCGTTATGTTCGCGAGGCTGCCATTCTTCTGCCCTATGTAAGCAAACGACGTGGCGACTTCGGTTTTGTCGCAGATCTTCTTAAGGTGTTGTTCAAATGTGAGGTAAACATGACCACAGGTCGATACAGCCACACCGACTCTACTCGTCAATGGCTTCCGATGGTTAGATATGAAATGCTTATTCCAGGCCTGTCACAAGACGAATACCTGGAGAAGAATGCAGAATTAAAACCTTTAAAGGATTTCATCCAAGAGTGGTTTATCCCTGTTGAGGTGTGGTGCCAGATAGACGTCAAGGAACATAATGTCCAGCAACAGACAAACACCCGTATCATACTGGGTTACAATACAGAATTATAATAGTAAAAGAATACGATATGGATATCAATTCAAGAATCAACTGGATGCCAGGTATCGAACTGACGGCGGAAACGTTCTCTGGGATAGCAGATCATTGGGACTTCCGTCATCGCATTGCCATACGCACTGCTTTGGGAGGTAACCACATGGGGCTGGTTCCCGGTGCACCGTTCAGTTGTAACGGTACATTCGTAAAAAACCGTTTCGAGGTGTCTGGTTTACAATGTATGGCCTTGCTGCCGTCGGGAAAGATCGTCAATGCCGATGAGGACATCCAAGTATCCATCCCGATGCTCTTCGGTGACAAGTACTATCTCACCATAGGTATCAGTAAGGATCAGACGGAATTCGAAAAGAAAGGTGTTCCATTCGTAAGACCACGCTATTCTTACGGCATTAGCACTATTGAAGAAATCGAGACGGGCGACCTGTTCCCCCTGGTACGTTTCAAGGCAGCAGATGGAGTCTTTTCCGTAGACACGGATTTCATACCTCCGTGCCTCTTGTTGGAAGACAATCCGCGATTCAAGGAGTATATAGACAGGTATACCTTCCTTATGAATATAGTGGCAACACATCCGAACCTTGCTGAGGGTGAAGGGAAAAGGGCCATGCTGCGTTATGTCTTCATGCTTAAGAGCTATCGCCTGCAAAACACGATGCAAGACTTCATCCTCCTAACCCAGGAGATAGCACAGGCGATCGACTACTATATCGTAGCACCCAACAAGCAGCCTCTGGATATTCCTGTACCACAGCATGCCGACATTCAGGCATGGCTCGGATGGCTCGAAGATTCCATGTCTGGTGCTGCTGTGATACTGGATGGTGTAGTCCTCGAAGATAACACTATCGATTATGAAGCACTTCTCGCCCAAGCTAAGGCAGAGCTTTACGAGCGACTTCATCCCGAACTCATTGAGAAAGTCCTTGCAGACATGAAGGCAGAGTTACAGGAAGAGATGAGACAACAGACGGAGCAACTGACAACATATATCAACGAAAACCTGAAGACAGCTATTATAGAGCAGCTGACAACAGAGTTCAACGACCGTGCAGACAAGCTTACGGAGATGCTTACAGATAAGTTTGACGAGATGGGCAGACAACTCAATGAGTCGCTCTACGAGAAATTGTACTTCAATCTGTTTGAGAACCTGTTTAATGCCCTTTACGTACCAGAGCCGGAAGAGCTTAAATTCGTACCACAAATATAAATAGTCGATGACAAGCATCAGAATACCACTACAACTGACCAGAAAAGGGCTCGGGGTCAATGACAAGCAGAAAGAGGCTATCGATGCAGTCATTTACCTTATTATTACCACTGAGCGTTTCAGTACGCCGGCTGACCCGGGGTTCGGATTTGTGTTCAACAACCTGCGCTTTGAGATGTTCAATGAGAACGAAGGTGTTGTTTATGATTCTGGAGATACTGACTATATGAGTAATATCCAAAATATCTATGACAAGAAGATTTCCGGTTCATCCAAGAGTATCAACACCTTTGCGGCAGAGTTGAAATCAGCTATCGAGAAATATGAGACCCGTCTTGAGAATATTGCAGTATCAATGACCTATATCCGCGAAGAAAGACAGATATATATCACCGTTAAGGGAATTATTGCCGACACTAAGGATGACTATATCTATAACCAGACAATACGAGTGTGGAACTGATAAAAGTAAGAACTGAATGAAACAGACCATATTTGAAACAAGACAAAGGGCGGAAGAGCTGTTGCATGAGGCTATAAACATATGGCAGCACAGTGATGACAACGACAAACTTGAGGGATTGGAGAATGACCCTATCCTGAAGCTCATGATAACCGCTCTTGCATATCAGGTCAATGAGAGTATCAGTGACCTTGAGACCATGAAAGATGAGGTTTTGGAAGAATTTGCGCAATTTCTCACTCCTTATGAGATCGGACATGCTGTGCCGGCTACGGCTGTAATAACGACAGCACTTCAGGATCCAATCCTGGAACTTGAGATCGACAGCTCGAGCAGCTTCACACTTACCGGCACTGAGCACAGGTTCATTCCTCTGTTGAAGACCCGTCTTCTTAATGTAAAAGATATAGCCATTGTCAGGATTGACGGTCGCCGTTGGAAAGTAACACTGAATTTCATTTCACCTATAAGAGACCTGTCTGGTTTCGCCTTCGCCATCAAGAACCAGAATTTTCAGGATGTGAACATCACCATGAACAGGCAACAGATGCCTATAGCCAAGCCATGGGACTATTCGGAACTGCCGCTGTCGGACTGTTTTGGCATTGACACAATACTGTACAACAGGTCACAGACATACGAGGCATCTGCCACCTGCCTGGACTTGTTTGCAAGACAGAATGTACGGATATTTGTTGTACGTCCTTACAATGTATCACAATTCACTAATGTAGAAACTGATTCGTTTGACTTGATCTTCGAGTTCTCCGGCATCAATGATAATTTCACATTTGACAAAAGCAAACTGATCCTCAACCCAGTGATTCTGGTTAATGCCGAGCAGCACACCATTACACTGTCAGGGCATACACCAATAGCAAGGGTAGGAGGCTATGACAAGGACGTGGATCGCCCGGATATCCAATTCCTGCACGCTGTACGGCCTTCGGAAGAACAGCTCTACGGCAACAGTCTGATAGAGATACGTCGGGTGGCTGCCGACAGATTCAATCAGGGAAGACTGGTTAAGTTGTTGAATGCCGTCATAGCCAGGTATCACTCTGACTATTATGCCTATCAGGATCTGAAAGGTATTTCTGGAGACAAGACCATGCAGGCTTTACAGGAGATCCTGCTTCGATTGGCCGATAGTGCCAGAAAAGACCAGTTACGTCAGGTTCCTGGTGTATATATCCTTCTGCGCGACACAAAACTGCTACAGACTAAAGACGGTAGCTTGGATGTAAGTTATCTGACCACGTCAGGAGCAGCGGTCAATACGTCTCTTAATGCTGACAGCACGTTTGTCGTCCCTACCGGACTGAATTCTGCACAAACCCAGCAGATTGCCAATCCTGTCATGGGAAGTGACGAGATAACTGATGAGAGTGCAAAAGCAAGTATGTCACGTTATTACATTGCCACCTGTGACCGCATAGTGACACCTGCAGATATCAAGCTCTTCTGTTATAATGAACTGCTTACCCGTTATGGTATCATCCGCGACATGATCAGATCTATCTCGGTTAACCGCCGTCAACAGATTGAGAAAAACGGTCCTGGATATGAGATAGTCGTTGATATCTTATTGGCAGACAACACTTTCGTAAAACGCAGCTTTGAAGAAAAGGTATCCTTGGTTGAGATGCTTCTGCAGAAGATGATAGAAGTAAGGAATACCAACATATACCCGATAGTAGTAACAATCCAAATAGAAAAATAAATAATATTATGGACGATTTCCTATTAGACATTGTATATAAGAACAAGACGGTTCGTTTCAAGGTTGTCAATCCTGAAGCACCGCTTAGCACGCTCATGACGAATTTGCGCCATGCCATCGGTGAGGACGGAAAACTTATCTTTGACTTCCCCTCGATAGATGACACAGGTGCCCCACTCGACTATTTCTTTGGAAAGGAAGATCCTAATGTGCATGAGATACGCGTGCTCAGACCGAGAATAGGACGAAATGACCAGACACTGATGGACTACAACGTCCAGAATGGTGACAAGGTGTTCCTGATTCCTGACCCATTCCCAGGATGAGAGAGAGTAGCAGATACGTAACAAGTCAGTTCAGCGGGCGCAATCGACGTCTGCTCTATGAGTGGCAGCAGCTGGATGAGCTGCTGGAGGGCAGGCTTGACATCTCATGTAATGTCATACGCAGGAATACCGCCGGTCTGCCTACAGCCTACCTTATCTGCTACCAGCTAAAGAGTATTTGCGGTGTAACCGACATGGAGCATTTAGGTGAGCCTGGGGTAAAGAACATGCCTGTCTACGCCACTGGATATAAGATGCGGATTGATCTCCCAGACTGCTATCCTTCTGTGGATGCGCCACCATCGTTCCGTTTCCTTCTCCACGATGAACAGGGACAGTCCATACCACACCCATGGCATCCCAACATCCGCTATTTCGGAGACTTCGCAGGTCGCGTGTGCATCAATATGGCCGATTCGTACACCGACCTGGCATGGGGAGTGGAACGTGTGGCACAGTACTTGAGATACGATCTCTATCACGCCGTCTCAGAACCTCCATATCCGGAAGACCTGAAGGTGGCTTCATGGGTCATCAGACAGGGAGAGCCTAATGAATGGATTTATTTTGATCAAACAAAAGAAGACATAGAATCATGAGTAACCGATATAGCAGTTTAGTAAGTCGAAATATAGTCTGCGGGATATATATCCTGTTTCTCTTTTGCTTTGCAACGCAGGGCACCAGCGGACAAGGCGTACAATCATCTGGTCAGGGCCTTGGAATGAATGTCAGGGATATCACTGTCAGTCAGGACCAGCCTTACACAGACCATGTCAGTATGGAAGGCGATGCCACCGACAAGGATATCATGGTGAAGTTTGTCTTTGATGAAGCCGCAAACCAGTTGACTGTCAGTCTTATATCATATCGTATGATTTTCGTGTTCAGGGAAGATGTACGATACAAGCCACTGATAAAGGGACGTACTATACGCCCCGACCAGCTTCCATACGTAGTCGCATTTGACCCGTCGGACAAATTCAGGATCTCGAAACTCTTCAAGAGCACTGTACCTAAGCCGAGAAAACAATATGTCTTCCATCGTTGGATTGACTACGAACGATTACAGCCTGCGCCACAAGAATACTCAATGGTCAACGATTATATCAGCCAGACCTTTGACATTCAGAACAAATCCAATTCTGTAGTTGTAAAGCTGCGTGACGTGATGCTTATGAACGATATCAGCAAGCATCTTAACAAACGTCAGTATGAGATCGGTTTCGGACGTGATCTCTACACTGAATACCGTGTCAATATACAGCGTAACCCCTGCTTCGGAATGGAAGAAAACATCGCCTCGGCAAAGGCTGCACTTGAGGGTATCAGCAAAAGCTTCCATAGTATGAAGGAGAAATATGGCAGTGGAACTGTAACCAGCGAGGATCTGATGACAGTATTTAAGGAGTTACAGAATACCCTAAAGAAACAATATCCACGTAAGGACACCCTTACCTCATGTCCTGATTTGCAACAGATATTTGAAAAATATAATATGTATGCCGATTCCATTGCGAGAATGAAATGCAAGCTGGTTGATACAAGTGCTGAAAAAGGGATGTTGAGCAATGGTGTCAGTGAAAGAATGCTGTTGTCCAAGGCTCGCGTCATCGACAGCAGTGTTGCCAGATGGCTATTATCGGCCGATCCCTTAGAGCGCCGGGACATCATAAAGAATATAGACAATATCATCAAGACAATGAATGAGGATATAAAATCTCAAGGAGTGTACACCAAGGAACAACGTGAAGCCCTTTCGGTATTCCGTGAGGCAGAACGATATTACAGGAACAATTGTCATCTGCAATGAAGATTATAGGGAAACTGCTCATAACGATTCTTCTTTTGTCTGTCCTGCCTTCGGCAGTATGGGCACAGGAGGAGATGTCCGTGAGTGAAGAGCTCGACTCTACATACACAGACATCCATGAGCGTATGGTGTTGTTTAAGGAAGATATTATCCAACTGGGCACTCTGAGCAGATTCCGTATGGACATAGATAATGACATGCCGTTGACAGATCCTCTACTTGAAGCGATATCCAACAGGTTGAAGTCGCTGTCATTGGCAGTCAACTCATTCTCTTCGCGCTGGGAAGCCTACTCTCAGGCTCAGCAAGTGTATATTGCCGACAATGACAGTCTTCTCAACGAACTGGCCCAGATTCAGCAGATGCAACAGATGGTGACCGACACTTTGGCATCAAGACAACAGCTATATGATCAGCTCTGCGCCTTCGCCAAGGCAGAGACGCTCATCTGGGGACAAGACAAGATCTATCGTAAGCTGTACAATCAGGCCATGCAATACTCGATATCCCCGAAACTGGCTAACAAACTTGAAAAAGTCAAGGCCGAGGATCAGGCAATATCAGCCGACATCGAGGCAAGCTATGGTCAGGCAAAGGCTGCCGCAGAGAGTTTCCCCGGGCTTAAGCTGAGGATGGAGGCCATCGAGAACAAATACTTCCAGCTGCAGAGTGTATCTGCAAAGATCCAGGCAATGGAATATAAGCCTTTCATCCAACGTATCAAGGACTATCTGATAGGCCTGGCTGCCGTGGCCATTCTGCTTATGTTCTTCAATCTCCTGAATGCAAAGATAAAGACCCTCAAGGCTGCCAGGGAACAAGCAAAGAAAATGAAAGATATGATGAGCGGCCAGCATAATTATCCGACAATATAATATATATAAGAATATGAGAAGACTGATTATTTTACTCCTTTCCGCTATCCTCTTTACTGCATGTGACGATGTGCAGAACGCAGACATCGACGACATGCTGTCGACCGAGGAACAAAAGGAAACAACAGGAGACGCACTGCATATATCAGACATGAAGTTCTCCAATGACAACAAAGAGATGGTGTTGTCTGTGAATCTGCTGCATGACATCGGAGACTACGACCTGATGGATTCCTCGAAAGTGGTAATAAGATCGCTTCAGGAGGTACAGTTCCTGCCAGACAAGTATAGCAAAGAAAGTCAGCCTGTGATAACAAAAGTATCAAATCCCAGCAGAGAGGTTCTCAGGGAGCTCAATCTTAAATTGCTGTTTCTTGTTGACCTCAGTCTTCCTGAGCAGCAGATTGACGAAGAGCTAAGCGCCATAAAAGAAATCAGAGCTCACTTCGGGCATAACCAAAAAGGGTTTTATATTGCCTTTATGCAAGGTGAAAATGTATCCGAGTCATATGAGCTTACAGACTATATCCTCAACAACTATTTCGTACATCGCGACCCGTCACACATTTATCTCTATCGATCTATTCTCACTAAACTGGAGGAGCTCTCCAATGACAGTACAGCCATAGGCAATGCTAATAAAAAGGTAATGATTGTCATGTCCGGAGGAAAGACATATGAAAATGACATGCCTGTCGACCCCCAGCATTTCGCACTCCAGGAAGTATTGGCCGACAAGGCGACAGCGCTGAAGGGCATGATATGGATGTATTATGCGAACTTCTCCCCCGGGGAGGGCGGTAATGACGGAATCATGGACTTGTCGGATAGCGGCCACGATGCAAATATTCTTCAGTATCTATGCAAGGATATGAATGGAATCTACCAGTCTTCTTTCAACTGGCATGAAATGGAGACAGACATGCTAAAAGACTTCAACATCGACCTGTCGTGTTTTTATGTCACAATGGAGAATCCAGACGGTAAGATCTACCGAGGCAGCCTCCACAAACTTCAGATTGCTTTCTACGACAAGGCTACAGGAGATCTTGTAGCCAAGGGATCTACCAGTTTCTCGCTCGGGTCAGCCTATAGCCCGGTTATCATCAACGATATCTCCCCGAGCCAAGTAATAATCAGCGGAATCATCACCACGCTACTCATCTTATTCTTTGTATGGATCGTTTTCCAGTTTATTGAACCATATATACGTTACAGGTTCTTTAAGCATAAATATGTTATTACATACAGCGGCAACAACATGAGCGTTGACGGCATGGCTATATCCGAGTCGTGCTATCTCTGTAAGGGAGAATTTGAGAAAGGCGACGAGATTGTCATCAAATGTAAGCATACCATGCATAAAGAGTGCTGGGACGAGAATGAATACCACTGTCCCGAACACGGCCGGCATTGTAAGGAGGGTTCACATTATTACAATCAGAAAAACTTGTTTGATGTCAGAAATTCATTGTTCTACCTCAAGTGGATTGTATTTGGTGTTATTGCCGGATTCTCTGCATGGTGCCTGTTTGTCAACCAGGCCCACTCCAACTCACAGGCCATTATCCAGTATATGCACACCATGTACCACGAGATAACATCTACAATGGATGAGCAGGAGAGTATTCCATTTATGTACGGCTCTTATCTCAGCGACCTCCCCGGCTTCGGCCAGACAGTAGGATTCATGCTTACATTATTCCTGTCGTACCTAACCGTCAATCATCGCAGGTGGATACGTAGAATTGCAGAGATTCTTATACGCACGTTCTTGGCAGGATTTGTATGCTTTCTGTGCTGCCTGCTTGGCTGTGCCATATCCATTACACTCCACCTCACCAGCAACACCTTCCTTATAGACTGGATTCCCTGGGTTCTTCTGAGCTATGTTATCATTCTGGCTGTTACTGTCAAGACACGTATCCCTATGCGCAAATCAATCATACTAGCATCCTGCGGAATAGCTCTTCTGACGGTAGCAATGTGGGGATTTGTCTACTTCACCTCATTTGTAAACTACCGGCAGTCTCTTCTTATAGGCTTTATCGTCTACACAGTTGCCATTGCAATATGCATCGCGAAAGCGACACCACGCTCAGAACGTTACTTCCTGCATGTGGAGGGTGCGTTCAAGGAGATGGACATAGCACTTTATAAATGGTTGCGCACAGCTCCCGACCGCCCTGTGACCATTGGAAAATCCGTAGATTGCAGTATTCAGTTGTCATGGGATGTCAATGGTCAGGTATCACCCGTACAGGCAGAGATACATAAGCATATTGACAGTATCGTCCTGACAGCCCTTGAGGAAGGGATATTTGTAAACGACAAGCCATTAGCACCAGGCAGTGAAGTCTGGCTCTATCACGGACGGAAATTTACTATTGGCAACACCACCTTTACTTATATAGAAAAAGACTTATGAAGAAACTGATAGTATATCTGCTGCTTGGAATTGTAGCGACAAGCTTTACTGCCTGCTCAGACAACAACTATACCAGCAGGCTCAAGGAACTGATTATCGAGGATATGACGTTCGACCATGGTCTGTCCACAAAGACTTTGTCATTCAGACATGAAGACTTGTCGAATTACGAGTGTAAGAGCAGCGAGGAATGGTGTGTCGCTGCATTAGACGTGGCCACTGTCAACAATACAGGCAATGTCACAGCAGGCAAAGCCGGTACAGCAGAGATAACCGTGACATCTGCCGACAAGAAATATTCGGATAAGGTAAAAGTTACGGTGAACGTAAAAGCAGCCGAGAAATAATTTTGCGACAGATTCCAGCGCCAAGGCCCTGTTTTGTCGCAAAAAGGCAAACCTGTCGCAACAAGAAGAAACAAATTTGCGAGGATAGTGTTGGACAGACCACTTAGAATTAGTATCTTTGCATCAGAATTTAAAAAAAAAGTTATGGCATTAACAGCAGTATTAGAATTCGGTGATAACACCATCAAACGCTATTCAAAGCGTTATCTGGTTGCCGACTGCCGGATGGTATTCAATCGTCCCTACAACGCTTTCTGTCCGCAGGGCGTGGCACGTTGCGACAGGATTGAGTTGAATATCGTAGCTCCCGGCAAGGAAGACCTCGGCATGTTCGAGTGGTTTACGAAACAGAGTCTGCAAGACGGCAGGCTGATGATAACCATGTCTGGCGGAAACCAGGACATCCCTGACACGCAAACTCTTTATTTCTACGATGCGAAGTGTTTTTCTCTCTCCGAGTATTACGATATCAACTCTTCAACCCGCAGACTTGTAAAACTGGCTGTCGGAGCAGAGAAAATAGAAATTGAAGATGTAACTATAGAAAGGATTTAGGATATATGGCTATACTCTATTCAAACGAACTCAAAGCTGTTGTGGTTGCAGATGGACTACAGGGCAACATGCAGAATGTATTAAAAGAGAAATGCATGACAGTACAGCATTTCGACTATCATTGCGAATACAACAGAAACCAGAATGGTGAGCATTTCGGTTCCCAACAGCCTGCCCTTCTGAACTTCAGCATTCGTGTAAACTCTATGTCGCAGGCAAGTGTATTCTATAAGAATCTGGTAGGCACCGGCAACTTCGAGTACACATTTCTCTTTAATCCCCATTTCGGCCCTAACATGCGTCTGTCGACTTTTGAGGACGGCATGATTATCGACGGATATGTGGTCAGCGTGGAAGAGAATTACAACTCTGCCAAGAACAATGAGAACAGAGACGAGCAGGTTGTGCTCGACATAAAGATACTTATCCGCAATGTGCTTTATCTTGGACGCGATGAGTACAGCAATCTCAGAAATGTATTTATCCAGTAACACAAAAACATAACGACAATGGCAATAATAGAATTAAATATACATAACACAGCCGCTACCACATCCATTCTGACAAATAAGAAGTATGATGCCGGAATTGATGCAGACAATGTGCCAAGTAGCATAAATTTAAAGGGAGATAGCGGAAAAGTAAATAAATACGCTTTGTACATCACTGATTTCAACTTTAAGAAGATGATGTATGAACCTACTGCAATCAACGTCAGAATTGATGTCTATCCTACAGCCAAGGGCAGAAACGAGGCGAAATGGGATCCAATACTTAAGAGTGACCTGGACGATGCTTTTTATCACAAACGCGTATCACTTAAGTCACTGAAGGATGAGAACACAAAAGATGCCGACAAGAAGGTTATCGGCAGCGATTACTATATAGCAGAGGTACAGCCTCACTATAAGCCCGACTCTATGTATCTCATCCTGAAGATCTTCAGCCTCGACAACATGCTGACTGTCAAGCAGAATAGCAAGACGTTTGTGGCAAAGAAATTCTGTGCTGAAATTCTCTCAAATGAACTTAAGAATTATCCGCTCCCTTGGGACTCTACTAAGAGCATTTCATGCAATAATAAAATGAAGGTCCTGGCCTATCAGAAAGATAATAATAAAAAGACAGAGCACATCTTCCCATACCTGGTGCAGTATAACGAGAGTTTCCAAGATATGATTATCCGTACCGCTAACCGATGGGGAGAGTTTCTCTTCTACGAAGACGGCACTATCAATATAGGATATGATGACACGGGCGAAGCCATTAAGAAGGACGACTGGAAGGAATTGATATATTGCGAAATTGACGATGGACTCGAGGTTGAGATTGCCGACAAGTTTGCTGCCGAAGCTGCCTACGACGACAACGTTATCGACTGCCATGTGGATAAAAGTCCAAATAAAGTTAAGAATGAGATGGGTTGCGGTACGGATGCAGGATTCGACAAATGGTTAATGAAACAGTTCCCCAAGTTCTTCAGCAACACTAAGAATATACCTACTTGGATAGGTAACACGCTCTTCGACAACACCTACGACCTGCTTGTGGCAAAGCGCAATCAAGGAGTACTGAATGACAATTCCGACGAAAAGTACTTCAGCAAGACAACACCTGCCGAACAGTATGGCTATTCAAGTGATCCTAATAAATTCAACCTGTTCAGCGAACTCGACTCTACTTTCAACGAAAAGAAATACCGCAATATCCTGCTCAAGGAACTGTATGCAAGTAAAAATGCCATCATATTAAATTACGACACCACCTATCCAGACGTAAAGCTTGGTCAGAGGATAAAAGTGAAGGAAAAGGAGTACCTGGTTGTCAATGTGGAGTGCACAACCAAGAATAAAAAACTCGTTATCGATGTGAATCAGGAGGTTGTGGAAGAGAGCATCACTCCTATACTCCTCTTTAAGGTCAGGGCTATAAGCAAGATTACCAACTGGGTAAACCAAGATGGAAAGAAAGACACCGACATGTTCTACCCAACCATCATACCTGTCGGGCATATCAGGACTTCAGGTCCTCAACTGGCAGTAGTTACCGATGCCGAAGACCCTTTGAACCAGAACCGCGTGCGTATCATGTTCCCAGCGTGGCAAAATGTCCCCGATAAAATAGATGATAAGACGAAAGAGGCTTCTTCGCCTTGGATAGTGTATGCTACGAGCTCTGCCAGTCAGGGTAACGGCATCTTCGGACGTCACTATGAAGGCGACAAGGTGATTGTCAACTTCGCCCATGGTAATGTGGAGCGCCCATATATCGTAGGAGGACTGTCGATGCAGGGAAACAAAGTGCCCGGAGGACTGTCTGAGCGCGACATCGTGCTGACATCTCCCGGCGGTCATGCCCTTAGAATCGAGGACGGCAGCGGAGCCGGACTGACAGCATTCCTCGCAGGCACCATTGCACCAGGCTATCAACTGCTGACCACATGGGCTCCGTCATTGTCGGGACAGGATGTCTTCAAACTGTTTGGCAATGACACCCTGACAATGAACTCAAAGGCCTTCGAAGGCGGATTCCAACTTACCGACAAGTATGGCATATACACCATCTCCGGCTCTACCGACGGACGTAACGTCTCGGTGAAGTCGCCCTGGGGTGATGTAAAAATAAGTGCTTTCACCGGCATCAGTATTGAGGCGCCTAATGGCGACATTTCCATAAAGGGAAAGAATGTCAGAATTGAGGCCGGTAACAACCTCGAACTGATATCAGGTACCAATGTAAGCTACAGTAAGTTCAAGCACGGAGATACAGGATGGGGGTCTGTCGGTCTTTCTCTGGCAGAAATAGCTCTTGCCGTTGCAAAGAAACTCGCATCTAAGATTCAGCTCATCGATTTCTCTTATCTCCGCAGCATTACCGAGGTTGTGTTCCGTCCTGTAGAAGGAGCCTTGACAGTCAAGTCCAACCGCTTCCTTAAGCTTGAGGCAGGAAAGGGAGAATGTGATTATCCAGTTACAGCATATAAAGAAAAGGCATTACTTGAAAAAGAGGCCAAGGACACTAAAGCCATACGCAAGGGTCTTAAGACGAAAGCCAGTATCGTAGAACTGGTATCCAAGGTGGGTGTACTCGCAGCAGAGGTCGACCGTCGCTACATAGAGAACTATAACGCCTGCGTCAACCTCTACAAACAAAACGACAACGGACTTCGCAAACTGATACGCAAGTACTCTTATCTTGCAGAAGGCTATACCACCAACCACGACGTCAAGATCTGCAAGACCCTCAAAGAGCTGGATGAGGCATTATGGGCCAAGCCTCCTTATAAAAAGAAACAGATCACCGAGGATACTCTTGGTTTTGAAAGCTGTTTCCAGGTTAACGACCCTCAGAGCGTAAAACCCGAAACCGTCAGCGAGTTTCTCATGAAGCATGCGGCATTTACCAACCATTCTGACGCCTCTAAAAAGGCTGCCGTTATCGCAGAACGCAAAAAAGCCCGTAAGAAGATTCTCGAAGCCGCCTGCCAACTGCGTGAAGCCATCTGTAAGTTCCTCAACGACAAAGAACTCTCAAAAGCAGACATCGGCAGCGAGATAGGATGGTTCCTGACCTCCTCCGTGCCAAGCAATTATAAGTCGGCCATGGAGAAAGCCTTCGCTAAGAGTTCACTTGGCGACTCGTTCTATTACCAGGATATAACCACCGGTCAGAAAGAGCTTAATGTTCGATATGCGGAAGATGAACTGGCAGTCCACAGAAAGGCCCTCAAGCGCAAGGCAGCCATAATTCTTCTAGAGGAGTTGGGATTCAAGGATGAATGGAGAAAGCCCCTGAAGTCAGCAATAAATGTGGTAGTACCTCCAGGTTCAGGGGCACCCCAGGCGCCATTGAATCCACCACAAGTACCAGAGAAGGCTGCCCGTCCGTTCGATGAGGAAGAAGTAAATAATGAAAATATGTGGAACAGATATGTGAACACCATCAGCTCTGTGCCAAAGCTCGATAAAGCACAGTACGCATTGGCAAAGACACTTTTAGACGGACTGAAGGGTATAGCCGACGTGGACACGTTATTAGACTGGCATAAGACAAGAAAGGAAAACAGTTCATGGAGCAATGCTAAGAATGGAGGTATCCTGTTTACAAGCGACGGCAACACCTATGCCCTGAATCAGCAAATATCAGAGATAGAAACACCAGGAAAGGAGAACCTGTGCTCTACCGATGATCCTAATGACGAGGTGAATAATTTCCTCAAAGCTTTGAAGAAGGGTTTGAAACAGTTAAATTAAAGATTATACCACTATGGGATATATATATGACGACTGGAAAAAACTGCTAGATACATTCCAGCAGTGCGTAGAAAAGGATCTCGAGGAGATTCACAAGCAGAAAGCCGAAGTACAAGAGATAAAGTCGGATATCCTGAGCCGGCTCGACAACGGCATCTACTACCGTAACAACAACCGCATTTTATTGTCTGCACCGGAGATAATAATAGGCAACGTTGACAGGAGCGGTGACCTACAAGGCAACATTGGCCACGTGATTATCAAGGGCAGCGATGTTCAGTTCGAGGGTGTAGGCGATACCGGAACCATCATAAGCCGCGCACCCAGCATCCGGCAGATAGCCGTCAATCCTGGCATCGACGGACTTGAGAATGTGGTATGCGAGACGTCTGAGATTGTTTCTCAAGCCGGCAGCATAGCCATTCACAGCAGTAATGCCACTGATGCTTTCTCACAGGATGGCATTACCACTGGCAGGGGTGGAGTGTGGATACATGCCGACCAAGATCTTACCATGGAGGCAGCCGTAACCAACGATCTCCGGAAGAAGGACATTGAAAATCAGATTAAGTCTCTTACCCAAGAGGCAACAAATCTGAATAAACAATTGGAAAAGCAGAAGAAGGATATCGACAAATTCTTCAGCGAGATGAACAAACTGCATGAGGCAGAGGAAAAGATCAACATACCCGACTTTTATGCCGTACGTGTCAATGCAGGCACCATCGATGAGATACATGACCGTATGGACGAGATCATGCCGTCACTCTATCAGTCTACGATATCCTTTATCCGTTCAGTGTCAAAACTGGCAGAGGTAAATCGAAGAAAGAAGGCTTTGGAGGCTGAAAAGAATGCTCTTAAGACTACTGATGATTTCAAGAAGAAAACTACCGGTGCTTCCATGACCATCACTGCAGAAAACATATCCATAGCCACAGCAGACGGCGACGGCAACCTTCATACCAACGACGAGGCTGGCATAAGCATCCGTACTCCGAGATATGGTATGAGCATGACCGATGACCAAGGCAAGCTGGTTGAGAAAGGCAGTTATAATGTCAATTCCGAGAACATCTCCCTCACCTCATTTGAGGCGAAAGATAAGGGCAAGGAGCATCCTGTCATCGGTAATGTCAAGATCCAGGCCAAGGACATCACTCTCGAGGCTGTAGACTATCAGGTCGACGACAAGGGTCGTAAGGAGAAGGAACTCACCAAGGACGGTAAGCTTACTATGAATTTCAAGACAGTAGAACTCTCTACCGCTAATCCTCAGAACATCGAGCGCGATAAGGACGGAAAGCTCACCAAGGGAGAGTTCAAGGGCGAAGGCGATGTCATCATACGTTCTAAGACCGTTACCATGGAGAGCCTTGACTATGAGGTTGCCGACGGTAAGCTCAAGACAAAAGCCCTCACCAAGGACAGCAAGCTCTCAATACGTACAGAGAAGACAAGCATATTCGCAGCCGATGCCGAAGGCAAGGCTACCGGCAGCGTAAATATCAACGCCAAGGCTGTCAGCGTCAAGTCGATGGATGTCGATAAGGAGAAGTTCACCGACTCCAAGCTTGCAGCAGGCAGTACGATGACCCTCGTTTCTGAAAAAATGTACGTTGGCTCTAAGTCCAAGGATATCAAGAGTAAGAAGGTGCAGACCGTCAGTGAGGAAGTAGGACTCTTTGCCGACAAGACCCTCGAGATACAGCAGGGCGACGGCAAGGCTCTCGTACAGCTCAGCGGCGGCAATGCATCCATGGGGGGCAGCAAGAGCCAGATCTACGGCGACACTACCATCAATGGCAAGGCCGACATCAAGGGTGATGTCAAGGCTCCGAAGGCCACCATCGACAATCTCGAAGCCAAGTCATCCTTCAAGTCAACGAACATCAGCGACGGTATTGCCATACCAGGAGCTCCAGCAGGCGGTAGCCTGAGTGCAAAACTCAAATCCGAAGACGCCCCCAAAGAATAGCTCCCCAATATTTTTTATTATTTATTTTTTTTATTTGTTATTTATCTATGAGAAGAGCAACAATAAGAGAATTTGACTCACTTGGTGAGAAATATACTAACTATATAGCAGTCATGGATTTCCGTTTCAGGAACCTCTGCATAAAATCCGACCCAGTCGCACTGCTTTCCGTAAAGATTCTTATTGAGGGTGAACTGCAGAATATTGAAAAGTGTGCAGATGTAGGCAAGGACAATGACTATCAGTTTATGGTCTTCCCAAAATACGAAGAGGATCTTGGGCAGATTGCCAAGGGTATACTCGAGACTCATCCGGAGTTTAAGATCGAGGGTAAAATCATGCCTATCGAAAGTATCGATGAGAATGGAAATGATCAGTCGGTGGATGTTAAATACCTTCTGTTGACAATGCCGGAAGTCAACGATGACCGCTATAAGCTACTGAACGATGCCGTAGACGCCATCCATCAGGACTGCAAGATTCAGATGGAAAGTGCTCACACTCTTTCTAAAGCCAAGTTTGCCGAACTGGCACCCGGTGAGACTAAGGAAGACCTTGACCGTCTCGACAAAGAGCTTAAGAAACTCAATAAGCAGTGGAACGAGCAGCGCGACAATATCTATCAGGCAAAGCTCGATGAGATAGAGGACGCCCACAACAAATGGCTTGCAGAGCAGGCAGAGCAGCTCCATCAGCGCACCGAACAAGAGAATGCTCGCGGTGAAGAGGCTGCACACTCTATGAAAATGAATCCTGAATTTGACGAATAAAACAATAACGGATATGAATAAGATTTTCAAGTCTGCCTTACTGGTGGTGACTATTGTCACCACCTTTGGCAGTTGTGTAAAGAATGATCTCGAACCTTATGACCCTGTGGACATCTACAAGAGAAACTTCAAGGCATATATCGGTGGAGAGGTCAACAGCAACCAGACATGGGGTTTCAGCAGCACTTCTGCTGCCAGAACCGCATCGACAAGCTCTGCAACCAGAGCAACAGGGGCTACGGTGGATATAAATACCAGAAACTATACCAATCGGTTCACAAAGGATTATTTCAAGACCGTCATGGAGTATTTCCCTGAGGGAGCAGAGTGTAAGTCAAAGGATTATCTCAGCTATGAGTTCCGTGAGAACGCCACCTATTGCAACGTCCAGCTGATTTATACCAATACCACTGCACAAGATGAGATAGGATTTTACTATTATGACCCCAGGACTGAGACATTTGAGAACAAGACCGAGGTCAAGATGATTGATAATATCCAGGGAGACATAAGCTACTGGTTCAAGTACAGCCAGTATGAAGAGGGCGACAACTGGAGGACCGACGGCCAACCAGATGACGGTTACAAGCTTTGGACAGAATATGGTACAAAACGTATCATCTGCCGTACATTCACCATCAGGATGAACGCGGAATACTATTTCGGATTCTATGTAAAGAACAACACCTCTGGCAAGACCTACTACTCTAATAATTTCCTTAATGAGAATGAGGAGATTGCAGGTGGATTATATGAGATTCCTTATCCTGAGAATCAGGATCGTAAGAGCTATGTCTTCGGACTCTGCGACGATGGCAAGCCCGGATCAGAGATTCTTCTCGCAATGATCCAGGCAGGTGAAGGAGGCCTCTACCCCACTCCTGTTAAGCCGGTAAAGCCTGAGCCTAAACCGGAGCCGTTGAAGTGGACACGCATTATTTGCGAGGATCTGAATGTACACGATCTTCAGGATGGCGGCAGCACCAACGACACCGACTTCGACTTCAACGATATCGTGCTCGACGTGGCTCTCACCAAGACAGGAGCATCGTGCATACTTCAGGCAGCCGGAGCAACATTGCAGATACGTGTCAACGGTGATGATAATATCGAGGTTCACAAGCTCTTCGGTGTGGCACAGAACGTGATGGTGAATACCGATGCAGAGAAGCATGGTATGACCGGAGCAAAAAAGGATCCTGTAAAGTTTGATCTCACAGGCTCATTCGCTTCTATCAACGATATAAAGATAGAGGTATTCAAGGACAACAGGTGGATTGAGCTTACTGCTCCTAAGGGCGATGCGGCCAGCAAGATTGCCGTAGATACAGACTTCGAATGGCCCTACGAACGACAGAGTCTTAAAGTGAAATTCCCCGACTTCCCAAGGTATGCCAAAGATAATGACATAGAGAAATGGTGGAAGGGATTCTAATACAGAGACATTGGCAATATGAAGAAATATATCCTTATGCTGGCTGCTGCCGTCATCATCATGTTCTGCATGATGACGGCAGCTCAGTATATTCTGATCAAACACGGTAGCCAGGCAGAACAGTTGGCAGAGGTAAGCCGCCAACTTGTATGTGGTGAACAGATATCACAAATAAGGACCCAGGTAGAGAGATCCGTGTGGACCATGCAGCAGAAGGCGGAGAAGAACCTGTCGAACCCCGACGGATATTATGCCATCGCCAACCAGCTTGTCCGCACAAATCCGTATATCGTACAGGCAGGCATCGCTTTCTGGCCGGGACATTTCTCCAGGAAAGGAAAGCCGAGACTCTTTGCTCCCTATGCCTTCGACGATGAGCCCTTGATAAAACTCAAGAAGCAAAAGTCCTCAACTCCCAATATCCGCACCAGTCTGCTGGTATTCGACTACACGGAGCGCGAATGGTTTAAAGGTCCCATAACCGATGGAAAGAGCTTCTGGTCGGAGCCATATATGGATGGAGCAGGCAGGGAAATCATCATGTGTACATTTTCCAATCCTATCCATGACGAAAGTGGCAAGATCGTAGCCGTTATCTTTGCCGACGTGCCGATGGAAACCGTCACGATGATGTCAGATGACAATGTTTCAGATTTCACTGATGACATCTGGCTCCTGTTAGGAATGATGCTCGTTTGTCTGATAGTGTTCTGTCTCATCATCTGGAGAGCAGTTCTTGCATCAGTGAAATACAAGGCTGACAAGATCGACGTTGACAAGAGAAACCTTATTGAAGAGATCGAAAAACTGAAGGATATAAACCACCGTCTCACAGAGCGTAACGTCGATCTCACCAGGAAAGTCAGGGATCTTATGCAAAAAACTGACAGTCATTACTTCGGGTAAGTATCTTGAGAAATAATCCCCGCCAGCCAGCGGGGATTATTCATTATTATTACTTCGGCTGCAGGTCGGCATACTCATGGACCACATCCTTGATGCAAGGGCAATCCTTCAGCGGATTGAGGTCGTGGTGACCTATTATTATCGCGCGCGGATAGCGCCGGTGCAGGTTCTCAAGCAGCTGTCGCATGGATGCCTTCTGAGCCTCGGTGCGGGTGTCGGCGGGTTGACCGCGGATATTGAGCCCACCCTCGTAGCAGATGCCTATCGAGTGGGCATTGTGGTTCTTGCAGTGGGCACCGACCATCCACTCGGGCCTTCCAGGCTCAATCTCTCCGTCACGACGGACGACGTAGTGGTAGCCGATACCGAGCTTCCAGCCCTGGCGGCGATGCCATGTATCGATCTGAGCTGCCGAGCTCTCCTGGTCGGGCCTTACTGCAGAACAGTGGATTATCAACATCGTTATGCTGCGCATAATTCTTCACTCTTTACTTCCATTAAATGCAGCTTACTGCTCCCAGTGCTGTCAGTATCGCTGTTGCGATGCTCGCAACAATCTGCGCAATCCACTTCAAAGTCTCCTTAGTCTTCATAATCTACCTTCTTCTTTACGTTTATTTATTGCGTTTATCATTTATCATTTATCATTTATCCTATCAATTGCCCGTCTCGAAGCCACCGCTACCTACGTCGCTTCCGCCTTCGCCGTTATCACCGCTGCCTGAGCCACTACCCTCGGTTCCTGAACCCGACGAAGAGCCGCCCGCGCTCTCCTCTGCTTCCACATTCATCGAGTTGTCATGCGTCTCCTCGAAGGTCACGTCCTTCAGCAGTGTGATAGCATTGACATACTTCAGCTTGATGCTGCCGTCACTCTTCTTCTCCTGACCAACCACCACTCGCTCTGTCTCCGGCTGGAACAGCACTCGTCGTGTAGAGATTGTGGATGCCGTACAGTCCTCCTTCTTGTCCACGCCGATGCTGCTGAAGCCCACCTTCATGATACCGATGCCATCGAGCTTGATCTTCTGGCCCAGTTCGAAGAAGTGCTTCATCGCCTCGCCGAGCTCCTGGAGCACGGCCTTGATGTCGCTCTTCTTCACCGACGCCTGACGCTGGATGAAGTCTGCCAGTTCCTCAGTGCCGATGAAATGGTTGTCATACACGGCCGTGGCGTAGTATTTTCCGTAGCTCTTCGGATTGTACTCGTTCTTGTTCTGTGTCTTAATAAACTTCTGACTCATGTTGAAAAAATGAAAAAATTAAAAAATGAAATTCTGGGCAGCCGAGATTTATGCCGAACTCCGGGGGTGGGGTAATCTTTCGGTCGTTCAGATAGTCTCTTCGTGCTATCCGGATAGTCTCTGTGACGTGTTCAGATAGTCCCTATAGGGGGTAAGGAATAGTCTGAATGAGTCGTCCAAGACGTCTGAACAAACCGTGGAAGCCACACCAACGGTTCATCTTGCTTACCAGGAGCAAAGTTACAACATTTCAAGGATCGCATACGGCATTATGCCGGTTTCAGCGGGTTAACCGCCATTAAACGTCTATACAGAACGTTTCCACGATATAGTTCACCACTTTTGGCGGCAGCACACGCATACCAGGACGCATGCCCAGTGCCTCCAGTTGCTGACAATGAGGACTTAGCCATCTCATCAGCGTATCCACGCTCACACCGGCCGCCTGGGCCAGTTCGGATTTCGACATTGCTTTCATAATCTTCTGTTCTTATGTAATTCTGTCTAAATTAATTTTATTCTGTCTATAAATGTCACATTGACGAATTAATATGGAAAAATCTCACGCGTACCGCATAGGCAGGTATACGCGCAGTACGCGTTAGAAATCCTCAGAATATTGTGTCACTTGTGTCACTCATCTGTTCTTCCGGCTCAGACTCCGGTCTTGCATCGTAGGCCAGTACAGACTTGTTCGACTTGATATCATCCGGGCTGAAAGCCACAACGGTATAGCCGCGCTGTCCGTGCGACCGCATGCGCCTGAAACCCAGTGCCGTCATGGCACGTCCGAGGTTGTTTGACGTAAGCCTTGGCATCAGGTTGCCGCCTATGGCCTGCATTATCTCGGTATTGCTTACAAACTCCCCACGCTCATCCTCCCTGGGCACACGGAAGTACTTGCTGATAAGCTCAAGTTCCGGCTTGGCCACCTCGAAGCGCTCGTTATGGCGCTGCAGCACCTGCATCTCCTCGTCATCAAACCAGTACTGGAATCCATTACGGTACATCTCGTATGCCTCGGCAAAGACCGCATCATGGTCTATGGGATGCTCACGCGGGTTCTTGATGCTCTCCACCTCGAACGGCAGCCATCGGCGGGTACCGGTGGAGTCGTCGATGAACTGCACGTTGTTACCCGTGCCGCAGTATGAGGCGATATGCTTGCGACGTTCGCTATAGTGGGCGTATGGCTTACGCTCATCGGTCAC
>FLNV01002064.1_pt1 | contig 65171 bp, 77 predicted proteins | sample 1140351 | NCBI WGS metagenome assembly FLNV01 (sample SAMEA3878207, study PRJEB12797) | bioreactor metagenome | biome: Moose rumen | place: Sweden | collected 2011-10 | reverse complement strand
TCAGGCACTTGTAACCCAGAATGCTCTTGTGCTCAAGGTGAGAGAAGATCTTGCCAATGAGTTCACTCTTGCGACCGCTCTTCGGAGCGTCCGTGTCATCGATAATCAGGCAGACAGGCTTGTCATGCGGGGCCTCTGTTCTACGGCTGATTTTTCGGAGCAGCTGGAGATTCATCGCATAGAGCAGCTTACGCCATTTGATATTACCATCATTCATAAAACGATAGAACATGTCTTTCTCACAATTGAACAGGCGGCTTAAGGAAGAGCCTGAGTACCGGTATGCATTCCTGACAACGAAGAACGGGAACAGCATCAGAAGATTCAGTACCTGCACGTTCGTGAACTTGCAGTTCTCCTTCTTCTCTGTTCCGATTTGGCTCGGACGTATGTTTATGCACTCCATGACTCTTATAATGGCGTTAATCGCACGATTTTTATCATTTTCTGAGAAAAAGCTTCTCAGATCTGAAATTATTGTTGTACCTTTGCTCACGGCTTCTAAGTTCGAACTTTATTCTTTGGCGATTATAAAGTTACTCATTTTCAGTGAGTTGACCAAACTTCGAAGCCTTTTTATTCCTATTTTATGTTAAATTATGCAGGTGCGCCATCACTTGCGAAACTTTAGTAAAATTATAATTTGCAAATCTACATAATCTTCACATCTTTTACGCTATTTGTCGTGTCTCAGTGTACAAACATATATTTTCAGTGTATGAAACTTCAACTTGTCTGAATAATATCCATCTTTTCGGCCAATTCGGCAAGTGCTTTTGCTGTAGCCTTGATACTTACTTTCTTTGTTGTGCCGAACCTGTTAACACAGAATGTCAGTAGCTGCTTACTTGGCTGAATACGTAGCACATAGCCTGTATTCACCATATATGATTTTCCGAGCATAACGAATTGTTTACACAAGTCTGGCAACTGTTCCTCCATCATTCTTGCAATTTCTGCCCGCTGATAGGTAAGCGTGTTTATCTCGCCACCATCAGCAAGGATAATGTTACTGTAGTTTCCGTCTGCTTGGATATACAAGATATCATCTAATTGGAGATAGAGAACCTCACTCTTGTTCTTTATGACTAGAACTTCATGATTCTTCATAATTACCATAAGCTTTGTTTTGGAACGTAGGTCTTGTGTCCATTGCTGTTGTAGTAATACTGTCCTCCACGGGAACCAGTATGGATGGTGTGGCCAGTGCCATAGTTGTATGCACTGCTCGAATAATCTCTGGCACGATAGCCAGTCGATCCAGTAAATGGATTGCTGTTGCCCTTGGTGGAGAAGTTATCCCAGTTTGTGCTGTTGGGCATTGTGCGAACATGAGACTGAACGTATGTGCCATTGCTGCGGGTGTAACCACTGACAGATGTCGTGTTGTAGTTTGCCGTGCTGGGAACGCTGTAAGTAACACTAGGTACACTATAGCTCACTGAAGGAACACTGTACGATACGCTTGGCACACTGTTGGATGAATAGTAATCATTGACAACATTCTCTATCATCTGCAATTGTGAAGCAGAGAACTGTGCAAAACTTGTTGTTGCCATTGCCACGAGGGCGACCATTGTAAGAACTAACTTTTTCATTTTACTTTGAATTTAATTTGTTACTAATTTGTTGTTGTTTACATCCATTTATACCCCAAATGAGCAAAAGGTAAACAGAAAAATGCATTTTTTTTAGAAGAATGACAAAAAGTGCCACAAATCTACTGCTAATTACAAAAAAAGCAGTATATTTGCAGCGTCAAAAAGAAAAAAAGCATGATAACAGATTTAGTATTATCGTCTTTAGGACCTATTGAGAAACTTGAGGCAAAAGGATTGCAAAATATCAATTTGCTGATAGGCAAGAATGGCATGGGTAAAACATTCTTGTTAAAAGCATTGTATGCATCAGTCAAAACAATTGAACTATATAAAAGAGGTCAGAACATTAGAAGCGATAAAGATATTCTTTCTGATAAACTATATTGGACTTTCCAACCATCTGCATTGGGTGATATTGTCAAGAAAGGGAATTCGTCTTTCTCTTTCCAATTGGTGTCAGATCAAGATGAACGGTTTGAATATGCTTTCGGTATTTCAACTACCAAGCAGATTCAGAATCTAACCAATACATTTGCTCCACGTACCACAGATAATTCTATCTTTATTCCTGCTAAAGAACTTTTGTCATTGCGAGAGATAATCATGGAATCACGTGACAGGTATGCCGAGTTCGGTTTTGACGATACCTACGTTGATTTGTCGAAGGCTCTTGCTCCGACAACCAAAGGACGCAACTATGCTGCATTTGCAGAAGCCCGCCAGTCGTTAGAGGATATTATTGGCGGCAGACTGGAATATGATGTAGAGCGTAGTGAATGGAAATTTAAGAATGGCAAATATAAGTATGACCTGTCATTGACTTCTGAAGGAATCAAGAAACTTTCCATATTGGATTTACTTTTAGGCAATCACTATCTGACTAACAGATCTGTCATCATTATCGATGAGGTTGAAGCCAATCTGCATCCTGAAATGATTCGCCGATTCTTGGAAATTATTGTTATGTTAGCTCAGGCAGGTATTCAGTTCTTCCTGTCCACTCATTCTTATTTCGTCATTAAGAATCTCTACATCATGGCCCATCAGAAGAAGATGCATGTTCCAACATTCTCATTTGAAAAGGATTGTGTCGTACAAAGCGACCTTCTTAATGGAATGCCAGAGAATCCAATCATACAGGAATCCATAAATATCTACAAACGCGAAATAGACTTGGATTGATATGGAATTTGTTGAATCCAATATGATGTTCTCTTGCTCTGACAAGGATACTTTTCCGATAGAGAAGTCAGACATCGTGAACGATTATGATAGTCTCAAGGCGTGTGAGTTCTTTGCTATGATAAATGGCAAACTTACTATGATGAGGCCAAAAGTTCTTCACCGCAACCACGAAACAAGGAGAAGTTTGATGAATTTATAGCAGAAATTGGACAAAAATTCATAGATACCTTGCTCATGTTTAATGCTATCATGCTGGAACGTCATGAAAAGAATTACAAATACGAATTTCCCGATAGCATCAAAATGCAAGACATAGGGAAACTACGATATGCGTTATACTTGGTTGTACATGGCAACGAAACGGAATGGATGATACCTATACAAGACGCTTTAAAGAATTATCTTCGCCATGTATTGAATGCCTGGAACATACCTGATGTAAATGTCTATGCATTAAACCATGAGGCAGCTCAAGCAAAAGGTCTGATAAAACAATATCTCCCTGTTGATGTATTAGAGCAGTTTAAAAGGGATGGTCTAAAAGACAAATTACTTTTGGACCGAGTAGAACAATGGCTTAAGGATAATCCCTAATAGTATGAATCCCTTGCAAGATGTTTTTTGCAAGGGATTCAACCTTTCATGTTTGATTACCAAAGATTACGTTTAGGTACGTATGTCTTATGTCCATTGCTGTTGTAGTAATACTGTCCTCCGCGCGAACCTGTATGGATTGTGTGGCCTGCTCCATAATTGTATGCGCCGCTTGAATAATCTCTGGCTCGATAGCCAGTTGAACCTGTGAAGGAATTGCTATTGCCTTTGGTGGAGAAGTTATCCCAGTTCGTGCTGTTGGGCATAGTGCGGACGTGAGGCTGAACGTATGTGCCATTGCTACGGCTATAGCCACTGACTGATGTCGTGTTGTAGTTTACCGTGCTGGGAACGTTGTAAGTAACACTATGTACACTATAGCTCACTGAAGGAACACTGTATGATACGCTTGGCACACTGTTGGAAGAATAGTAATCATTGACAACATTCTCTATCATCTGCAATTGTGAAGCAGAGAACTGTGCGAAACTTGTTGTTGCCATTGCCATCAGGGCGACCACTGTAAGAACTAACTTTTTCATTTTACTTTGAGTTTAAATTGTTACTAATTTGTTGTTGTTTACGTCTTATAATACCCAAAAATGTGAAAAGGTAAACAGAAATAATGATTTTTTTAAAATAAAATTGCAATTATATATAATTATGGTTATCTTTGTAACCAAAATATCGTTGATTATGAGTAGTATTTATAGAATCCGTCCAGTCAATGATTACACCATTGATGAATTGAATAATCACTATTTGTGGTTCTCACGTCGAAGTGGCTTCAAAGACCATAACGATGCAAATATTGGTGCTTTCCTTGATAATAACGAATTAATTCAAAGAGCATTCGAACGGATATTCAGCCCCGAAGAAATACAAGAACTACGTACAAAGATGGATTGTACGGGTATATGTTGCTTTACAGGGGAAAAGCCTTCATATAAGAATAAAAGCCATTACCCAGGCGGGGATGATTGCATTTGCGTTGAATATAATCTTGAAAGAATAGAATTTTATTTCTTAGAAAAGTATTATTTGCCCAATTGTATCAGTAAAGTATACTATTTTGATTCGCCTGTTATTTTTGAGCAAGATGGAAATTATCACATTCTTACCCAAAAAGATAAAAACGGGTGTTTATATGAATCTATGCGTGAAATTGTTAGAACTGAAAAAAATCTAGATAAATTCATAAAACTATTATTAACTCGCATAGATAGTAGATTTCATTATCAAAATGAGATGCGTATAATATTAGGAGGACCTCGCATTCCTTCATTTGACCCAAATTTACTCGGATATAAAATATAAATCCCAGAAAATGCAATAACTAAAATACATTTATATAAAGACACAAGCAGGCATTTCTACGATAAATTATTCCCAAATGTTGCCTCTTTAGTAATTCTAAAGTAATTAGTATGCAGGGGCGAGTTTACCAGTTGTTTATTTTGCTACTATTTCCTCTGTTTATATCAGCGCAAATAACAAAAAAGATAAATGCTGTAATAGAGGATAATAAATTCTTGTGCATATTAGAAACAATTGACTTTTATCCTGATAGTACCATTGCAACTTGGAAACTTAAGTCAAAAACTCGAAATTCAAAATTCAAATTGTCAAAACATGTTTCAATAAAAGAAATTGAGACTGGTATTTCGCATAAACAGATAACTGATTCCAAAGACCTACAGGAAACTATCCGCTTCAAGAAAATATATGATATTAAAGAGTTTAAGACCTGTTTCCCTGCTATTAATGATTCTGCCCTAATTTCCATATACTTATCTTCAACAATATACGTTGACTCTTTAAAATTGAAACCTGAATCCTTTCTTAATGAACTATATAGATATCGTGTGCCTATTTTTAATCATCCGCTGCTGTTCAGTAAAACAGATTCCATCGAATTTATTAATGAGATGTACGATGAAGGCGTTAACTGGTTCAAGAATGGTAACTATCAATTAGCCATTATTTCATTCGAGAAATCATTGGCGGTAGAAAGACAATTGGATTGGTGGACTATTTGGGAGAATTTTAATGGACAGATGTGGATAGCAAATGCCTATTTTAAACTGGGAAACCTAAAAGAAGCCGAGAAATATAGCAGGACATATTATGTTGAACCTTACCACAAAAAACTAAGGGAAAGAGCGGATTCTTTAGAAATAGTATCAAGCGGTCTTCATGGTAAGCAAGAGTTGGAAACACTAATAGAAATATGCAAACTAGATTCAATAAACATAGGAGAAAACAGTTTCCGATTTGCAGAATCTTTGTACAACCTTGCTGTCAAATATACAAGAATTCGAGAATATAAACGTAGTAAGGCAACTCTAGAACAGGCAAAAAAGGTTATTATCGATAACTATAATGATAAGAATTGGTTAATATCTTCCATTTACAAAGAATTTGCTAATCTTTCTTCTATTGAGAATGATTATATTTCTGCTATAAGATATATGAAAAAAGGATTGGAAATAGATAGCGATATTATTAAAATAGAAGAAGAGAATGCCATGTTATCTGATTACGAGAAATTGGCGTATTACTATAAAGCTGCAGGGAATTGGGACAAAGGATTAGAGATTATGGAACTAAGAGAAAAATATTGGCATGACAAATATAATAAATCCCCCCATAAAAGTATAGCTCCATTGGGACCTTGGTCTAGCTGGTATGATAACCAATATGCATATCATGAAGTACTCTCGGATTATGCTTCTTTCCTTTCTGCTGCAAGACTTGATAAACAAGCTTTGAGAAAATACAAAGAATCATTAAACGTTAAAGGATGGCATACGGGATGGTTTGATAATAGTTGGCCAGAACGCAGAAATTTAGGAGATTATTATTTGGGGCTTAAGGATTATAATGAAGCACTAATTAATTATGAAAAGGCGGCAAAAGATTATTTATCTTCTGAAGGAAACGGACAGAATGATATGGCATATTTGAATATTCTTAATTCCATAGCTATAGCACATGCAAATAATGGTGACATAAAGAAAGCTATCACTATACAGAAAGATGTTATTAATAAAGCTATGGCCGCAGCAAATAAAAGACATAGCATGTACGGGAAATGGGAAGCTGGATACGATGACTGTATAGATTACATATCTAATCTTGCACGTTACTTTAACTTAGATCAGCAATATGATAGTGCTATCATTTATGAAGAAAAAAGCCTAAAAGTAAATAGGATTTATTGTCCGACGAACTATGACTTAGCCTATTCATACATGAATTTAGGATACTCTTATGCAGGAAAGAAGATGTGGAATGAAGCATTAAAGTATTCTTTGCAGGCCAATAATTTATATGACCGCAAAGAAGATAGAAAGTTCTATCTTCGTTCATTGACCGATTTGTCTAACTGCTATTTCCATTTGTATAGATATACAGACCTTGAAAAAAGTATCCATGAAATGATGGAAGTTGCAGGTCATGCATTGTATTCGACCATTCAAGAACTTACCTATGATGAGCGTTCCAGATTTATCGACGAGTATTCTGATTTAATGAATCAGAAAATACCCATGTATGCTTATTATACATATTCGGACTCTATCATTGAGGAATCATACAACGCATCTCTGATAATGAAAGGTGCATTGTTAAATTCAGAGAACAGTGTAAAACGATTCATAGATCGTCCAGCCATGCTGTTCAATCAGTCGGTAAAATTCTGAATACTTCATAGAACGCTTGTTTAAATGAACGCTGCAAAGCGTAACAATTTTGTTCCATGTACGCAATTTTTTGGGAAGAAAAATGCTATCTTTATGGAATTTTTAACTATTCAGTCGAAATAGTGTTTAAGCGTGTCTCCTTTTGCCATCGTTCCATTTTCTTTGGCTTCACAGCAGGGATTCTACTCACTCATTCTGGTGCTTACGTAGTACCTATACCTACTTATAAAATATTGAATCGGGATGGGCCGATAACTAACGGCCATACACATGACTATCTTCTGAAAGGACTAATCTTTCGAAGAATCTATGCATCAGTCAAACCATTCCCCCTTGGATAGAACGTATTAGCGAGTGCATCGAAGATATCAGGCGACCGCTTCAGGCGCTTCTTGATATCATCCTTCGATTCCATTATTATTCGTCCGTCACTCTGGAACTTCCAATGAATCTCTGTTGCTTCCTCAGCAAACAATATGTTTGGTGGCAAAGCAGGACAATACCCGTTCTTCGGATTCAGCCATTCACGAACCTTCCAATAAAGATAAGCCCTCATATTCACGAACTCATATTGATGGGTATTATCATAGAGGTTTCTTGCATTCTCAGAGAACTTGCAGGAATAGACGTTATGATATTGAAGTTCTCTAAGACGCGAATACACACCAGCCCCTTCTCCGATAGTATCTATAAAAGCCTTATCACGTTTTTTGTCTGTCATGGCATTTATGACCATCCCCACAACGTGCATGTGATCGGCTACACCTCCTGACTGATGCGTCTTGATTTCAGGTACAAAGAAGTCATATCGAGGAACGAGAACACTGCTATCCCTATCCATTCCTGCTACATCGACACCAAGTAAGCAAGCTTTATTTGGCTTGTAGGACTTTGCCTTTATTCCTTCCACCTTTCGTTTGCTATCTCAATCCACTCATAAGGAATTAGAACATCTTCACCAACTCGGGGGAACATCCCAAGGATTTTGACACGAAATAAATCGTTGGGCCGATAATAGGCACCTTCCCATTCAAAGTCGCCTTGGCCAATATCATAATCCGACTTACTTACTGGTGAACTCCAGTTCAGCACTTTGTCCTTCACCCACTCATAGTTTACCTGTCCTGGTATAACTTCCTTCTTACGCAGGACGTTCTCTGCATTGAGGGAATTAAGCCGGAACTTCTTGAATCGGTCAGACTTGTACTGAGTTCAGGGGTTTTATTATTGTCTATCCTCGCAAGTCGTTTAATTGGTACTGGTATTTTGCCGTACCCGAAGAACTGAGAGGACAAGGCTATGGCCAGCAGATTCTAACTCAACTGATAGAGCGGTATCAAGGCCAGAACTGCGTACTCGACATGGAGTCGCCCCGCCAGCAGCCTTGCGACAATCTGGAGCAGCGTCAGCGTCGCCATGCGTTCTATCTGCGAAATGGATTCCACGACACCAACGTCTATCGTAAGTACGATGATATTGAGTTGACTGTCATGATGATGGGCGATGGAGCATTTACGCTCCAAGACTGGAATGACATTACAGAGGAACTGAAACAGCACTGGAGTTGGGTATAATAGTAAAAGACACCCTGAGCCTCGCAGCCTGCTTGGTTTTGAAATAGTCGGCGATGGCTCTGCCCATTGGGTCCATCTTATTGTTCATCTGTGCTCAAAATTCCTGTTAGTTCGTCCATGCTGTTGATGACAAGCCTAACCCTCATCAGTTTTATCATAAATGTAGGTCAGCGTCATTGTTTAGAACCTGACCTTCCTCTCAGGCCCTGCAAACGAGCAGAAGCGAGCCTCACCGTTGGTGATGTAGAGCACGGCCATATTGCCATCGTCGGCCTTATACATAGACTTCAGGCTCTCGTTACGGTTCAGGAACTCTTCTTTCACAGCCAGGTCATCGTCATTGACCAAGGTTCCTGTTACACGCCTCCACTCACTGCCGCTGGGCTTCAGGGCGCAAATCTCAAACTTGCCGTTCTTGGCCATCTGCTTGTAAACATCCTTCACTTTGCCCGTCATAATGTAGAGACGGTCATTGATGATCTCAGATACGCCAAAGGCACGGACATGGGGCTGATCGCCGTCAACAGTTGCAATAAAGAATGCACCGCACTCTTTCAAATACACTTGTACTTCTTTCATGTTCTCCAGTTTCGTTTGTGGGTCAATACTGTCAGCAGCTTCTGTCTGGGATGCTGTTTCTGTTTCGTTCTCTACTGCTTGTGTAGACTTGTTCTGTGTGCAAGCTGCTATCGAAAGCAGCACTGCGAAGGCGAAAATAATCTTTTTCATCTGTCTTAAAAGTTTTTGTATATGAATGTCAATAATGCTATCTGGGCAATCAGTATCATTGGTATGCCGTATCTGAACTTCTTGTGCAATGTCTTGTGATGCCAGATTATCATTCCTAACCATGCTCCGATGCTTCCACCAATGACAGCCAGTCCCAGCAAGGTTGATTCTAGAATACGCCACTGGGACTTTTTTGCTTTCCATTTGTCGATACCGTACATGAAGAAAGTAACCACGTTGATAACAGCGAGGTAGGCTAGGATAATATGTTAGAGGCTCAGGTTCATTTCAGAATATCCTCTGCCATACGCTTACCTGCATCGTAGGCTTTCTGCAAATCGTTTTCCCAGTTGGTGTCACGATATTGGCGCTTGGCCTCTTCTGAGAATCCACCAAGCTCAAAACGGTCGTAGTTCTTCACCTGATAGGTGTTGAAGGCTATGACGTGCTCAGGCTGTCCGAGCGCACCAGCTATGCAATATTCCATAGAGCCATACCCTTGACTATTGTTCTGGTCTGGGGTGCCATTCATGGTCTGCATCAATACTACAGGCATCTTCTTGGAGGCAGTCAGGCTGTAGTCATTGTAGGACAGCCAGGGGAACGCCAGTCGCTCTAAGAATGCTTGCAATTGTCCTGTTATCTGGCCGAAGTAGATAGGAGAACCCATCGCCAATCCATCAGCCTGAGAGATTTCCTCCAAAATCGGAGTCAGAGCATCCTTGAACTTGCAGACATTTGATGCCTTGCCTTTTATCTTACAGGCCATACACGACATGCAACCCTTGTAGTCAAGGCCATACAAACGGACAGTCTTTACTTCAATCTTATTACTCACTGAGTTTGCGCCTTCAGCGAATTTCTGTAGCATTGAGGCCGTATTGAAGTTCTTTCTGGGGCCTCCGTCAATAACAATAATCTTTTTCATATTAGTATCTATTTTTAATTTATAGCATTCTCTCCAATCGTTCTACTGCCTGTGTAATGTCCTCTACAAACCTTTTATGGTCTCTGAGGAAATCGGATCTGTTGTCGGATAAAATTTCATACAGCTCTTGGCTCATATCATCAACATAGGATGCAATGGCATATTCTATATCATCCTTCTGCCAGTCTAGGGAAGAATGAATATAGATGTTACGCTTCTGATGAAGGAAACTATATGCGGTCTCTATGCTGTCCTTGAGCAAAGCTCTTCCTCGCTCACGACTCGGCATAGCTCGAACAAGTTCGGCTCTGCTCTCGCTGTTCTCTCGTTTCGTTATCATGCGTCGTAGCCAATAGGTCTGAACTGTTTCTGTTGCTCACTCCATACAAAGCCATTCCCCTGCAAGTAGTCCTTTATCTCCTGTGGTTCTCTGCCGAAGGCATAGCACAGTGATTCGAGGCTGTCAAACTCTTCGTCCCTTAGAAGCATATTGACGCTCGAAACAAGTATTGCAGGGTCTTTAGGTAGAAAGTCCATATCGCTAAATACTATTAAAACTACGTGCAAAGATACTTATTTTCGCTCAATTTTTCGTAATTTTACATCGATTATTAGGATAGTTTATGAAGAAAGACAAGTTTATTGCCGCCATTACAGTCATTTTGCTGTTTATGGTAGGTCTGCATGTCTCTGCACAGGAGGCCAATGGTTTTAAGAAGTTCGACGTAAAGGAGGACTTCACAGAGAATGGTTTCCAATGGTTCCATGATGCAGAACTGATTGCTGCTGGTAATCAGGAAAAGCATAACGCCATGACGATTGGCTGGGGCGGCATCGGTACTCTGTGGGGACGTACAGCTCTGACAGTCTATGTGGCTGAGAAACGTTATACCAAGCAGTTCATGGATGAAGCCGAGTATTTTACGGTGATGGCTTTTGATGTAGAGCATAGCCGCTCGGCCGAAGGACACTCGCAAGGCGAGAAGGTTCTCAGATACATGGGAACCAAAAGCGGGCGGGATGGTGACAAGGCTCAGGCTCTTGGACTTCATACTGCCTATACAGAGAATGGTACTCCATACTACACCGAGGCAACGATGGTAATTGAGTGCAAAACGATGTATGCCGCACCATTTGATCCTCAGTATTTCAAGAGCGATGTGCCTAAGCGTCAGTATGCAAATTTCCCTGCTGGTCTGCATACCATGTATATTGGTGAAGTCGTTAATGCCTGGAAGAAATGATGGTTCAGCAAGTAGAGATAACACTTACCTCCAAGCAAGAACAATTATAGGAGAATAGAATATGAATTTCTTGGAATTAGTAAAAAGCAGATACAGCTGTCGGGCTTATAAGCCTGAGAGTGTAGAACGTGAGAAACTGGAGTATATCATGGAGTGCGTACGCTTTGCACCCTCAGCTGTCAACAAGCAGCCGTGGCTGTTCCGTATTGTCAGTAGCGAGGAGGACAAGGACAAGCTTCAGCAGTGTTACAACCGCGACTGGTTCAAGACGGCACCGATGTACGTCATCGCCTCCATCCTCCATGATGAGGAGTGGGTTCGCTCCGACGGCAAGCATCATGGCGACATCGATATAGCCATTGCCGTGGAGCATCTTTGTCTGGCTGCTACGGAACAAGGTCTGGCCACCTGCTGGGTGTGCAACTTTGATGCCACGCTGTGCAAGCAACTGTTCGGCATGGATGATAATGAGGAGCCTGCCGTACTCATTCCTCTCGGCTATGCTGAAGATGAGCCAAAGGTAAAGAACCGCAAGGCGATGTGCGAGATTATGACGATAAAGGAGTAAGCATGAGCTACGATGTCATGGTTTTAGACCGTCATCCTCGTTTCGAGAAAAGCAAGGAATTCTTGAGCTGGTATGACAAATAATAAGGTGGTGAAGATTTGGATTTTAACGATTACAGCCATGCCACCAAGCCCTTGCAGGATTGGTTCTTGGAGATAAAGGAGTTAATACCGCCATTAAACGGTCCCTTTTCACCTGTAGGTGATAATATAGGCAAGTCTGCTTACCCGGAGGCCGACTATTCCATTTCCAAGGATTGCATCTATATCGCACTGTCTTATGAGAAGATAGAAGAAACAAAAGCTAAGGTACTTGAGCTGGCAAAGAAGCATAGACTTGCCACATTTGACATAAGCGGTATTTTTCCCTTTTTCACATTTCACTCTTGATATTACTTCTCTTTGTCAATGATATAGAACCCAGCCTCTGAGGGATGGTCAAGCACGAGGCTCTTGGGATTCTCTTTCGTTAAGAGCCACGTCATCCAGATGTCGCCAGCGGCTGCGGCAATGAAGAATATTCCCCATGCCAGCATGGGCAGACTGCCGATGAAAAGGGCTGCAACAGCAGGGATGATGCCTAACACGATGCAGGGCATCATGGCTCCACACATATAGCCGGGGATGTGCATCGGCTCGTCGCAATGGCAGTAAGGCGTGAGCAGTTTCCACATCACACCGAAGCTGATGCTCTTCCAGCCGCTCTTGGCAAAGCATGCCCAAGTCAAGCCGTGAATCAGTTCATGGATTACGACACCCACGAACATCAGGACAAATACCCAGATCCAGTCGCCAAATCCTCCAAAGAGTTCACTTACCGTTTTCTTATCCTTCCATATCCAGAAGAACGGCACCAGGAACACGATGGCTGCAACTATCATAATTATTACAGCAAAGACGTTTGCCTTTACGATGTCAATGGCTACTTTGACCTTCGGTCGAGCCTGCTCACGCTCGGAAGAGTCCAAGCAAGTTTGACTCTTCTCTCGCTCATTCGCAGTCTTCTTACGACCTTTTTCTTCTACAATTTGCTCCATATATTCTAAAATCACTTAAAAACAAGTGCAAAAATACGCATAATTGCACGATTTTGATTAATTTTGTGCCAACAATTAACAAAAGTTGATTCTCGTCACGACTCGACCAACCATGCAAGCATGTTCTTGGACGAGCCAAGCGGCAAAGCCGAGCGGGTTCTCGCTGCTCCGAGAATTAGAAAAGTTTATCATATTTATGCGAGTAAAGATACAGACAATGCTGGGCGACATCGTGGTTCGCCTGTACGACGAGACTCCCATCCATCGCGACAATTTCGTGAAGCTGGTAAAGGATGGGTATTATGATGGTACGCTGTTCCATCGGGTGATTAAGGACTTTATGATTCAGGGCGGTGATCCCGACTCAAAGGGCGCTCCAGCCGGAAAGATGTTGGGCGTAGGTGGTCCTGACTACACGCTGGAGGCAGAGATCAAGGACGGCCTGTTTCATAAGCGTGGCGCACTGGCTGCTGCACGTCAAGGCGATGAGGTGAATCCTGAGCGCAGAAGCAGTGGCTCACAGTTCTACATCGTCTGGGGACAGAAATACAACGAAGGACAGCTCCGACTGTTCTCCAAGCAACTGAAGATGCAGAAGATACAAGAAATCTTCAACCAGTTGGCAGCAGAGCATCGTGATGAGATTATGCAGATGCGACGCAATCGTGACCGTGCCGGTCTTCAGGAGTTACAAGACCATCTGGCTGCGGAAGCTGAAAAGCAGGCAGCCGACTATGCGGGACTGACGGAGGAGCAGCAGAAGATATACTCTACCATCGGAGGCACGCCACATCTTGACGGCCAGTACACCGTATTCGGCGAGGTGGAGGAAGGCCTTGACGTGGTAGAGATGATTCAAGGCACTGCTACCGCCCGTGGCGACCGTCCTGTGGATGACATTGAAATGAGGATAACCATCGTGGAGTGATATGGACTTCAAGACTTTGAACAATGGACTGAGGATGCCAATGATTGGTATCACTTTGACTATACCTACTATGCTGACAATTCTTTAAACTCCTTTAAACATTGATGTTTTCACAAGAGATATAATGCTATAGCTGCACATGCTTCAGCATCTGCCAAGGCGTGGTGATGGTTCTGTAAATCATATCCGCAGGCAGCAGCTACGGTGTGCAGTTGATGATTGAGCAATGAATAGCCGAACTGCTTGCGTGAAACTGTCAAGGTATCATAGAACTGGTAGTCGGGATAGTCCATCTGATAGACTCTGAAAGCAGCTTTCAGGCATCTTTCATCGAAACGGGCATTGTGGGCCACGAATGGAATGGTGCCAATCATGGAAAAACCTTTCTTGGCTCGAACCTGATGGTGACCATCTTTCATACCAACGTCTTGACTAATTCTGCTGTCAATGGCTGTTCCTTATATGCCCTCACACTGTGGCGGGCTTCAATTGCTTCGAGTATTGCCATTTGCATAAATACACTTAAATCTGAGGGCAAAATTACTCATAAATGGCGGATTATCGCTAACTTTGCAAAATGTTTTGAGAAATATTAAGGATATGCCAGAGCAGCAACGCACGTATATTGCCATCGACCTGAAGTCGTTCTACGCTTCAGTGGAGTGTGTGGACAGGGGACTTGACCCGCTGACCACAAACCTCGTTGTGGCAGATGTGTCGAGGACGGAGAAGACCATCTGTCTGGCTGTATCTCCATCGCTGAAAGCATACGGCATAGGTGGTCGTGCGCGATTGTTCGAGGTGGTTCAGCGAGTGCGTGAGGTCAATAATGAACGCAAAAGGGCTGCTGGCTGGCAGATGGCAGGTAAATCATACAATGACCATGAACTAAAAGCCAATCCAAGACTTGAACAGGACTATATAGCAGCACCACCACGTATGGCTTACTATATCGAGGTGAGCACCAAGGTCTATGAGACCTACTTGAAATACATTGCTCCAGAGGATATCCATGTGTATAGCATCGACGAGGTGTTTATGGATGTGACGGCCTATCTAGGTACATACAAGCTGACAGCGCATCAGTTGGCCATGAAGATGATCCGCGATGTGCTGGCCACTACGGGCATCACGGCTACGGCTGGCATTGGAACTAATATGTATCTGGCAAAGGTGGCGATGGATATTCAGGCCAAGAAGATGCCAGCAGATAAAGACGGTGTGCGTATTGCAGAACTGGATGAAATGTCATATCGTCAGGAGTTGTGGGACTATCGGCCTCTGACTAAGTTCTGGCGTGTGGGACGAGGTATAGCCGAAAAATTGGCTGTCTATGGCATTGATACTATGGGCAAGCTGGCACGGATGTCAGTACAAAACGAAGGACTTTTATACCGCCTGTTTGGTGTGAATGCCGAACTGCTGATAGACCATGCCTGGGGCTGGGAGCCGTGTACGATGGAGGCAGTGAAAGCATATCGGCCTGAGACAAATAGCTTCAGCAGCGGACAGGTGTTGCAGGAACCATATACCTTCAAAAAAGCCCGTGTGGTGATACAGGAGATGGCTGAAGCAATGGCACTCGACCTGGTATCGAAACGCTTGGTGACAGATCAGTTGGTGCTGACTGTCGGCTACGATGCCGAGAGCCTGACCAATCCAGAGATTCGGGCAAAATATCATGGTGAGATTACCGCCAACTACTACGGCAAGCAAGTACCTAAACATGCTCATGGCTCCTTTAATTTCGAGAAGCCAACATCATCGTCGCGTCTCATCATGAATGGTGCTGCTGAGTTGTTCGACCGCCATGTGAATCCAGACTTGCTGATTCGTAGACTGAACCTGACAACGAATCATGTAGTTTCAGAGGCATCGGTAGCAGCGCAGGAAGCAGCACCCCGGCAACTCGATCTCTTCACAGACTATGAGGCTTTGGAGAGACAGCACAAGGAGGAGCAAGCCAAGCTTGATAAAGAGCGTCGCATGCAGGAGGCACAGTTGATAATCAAACAGCGTTTCGGCAAGAATGCCATTCTCCGAGGTCTGAACTTCGAGGAAGGTGCCACTGCCAAGGACCGCAACAAACAGATAGGAGGACACAAGGCATGAGTAACGACTACGACGATATTATCAATCTGCCACATTACGAGCCGAAGCATCATCCGAGGATGTCGATGTGGAACCGTGCAGCCCAGTTTGCACCCTTTGCCGCACTGACTGGCTATGATGCTGCTATTCAGGATACGAAAGAGAAAGTTCAAGGGAGTTTTGAACTAACAAATGATGACTAAAATGAGGCCATCGTTCAACCCTTTTTTCGCTTAATCCCGCTCGGCTTTGCCGCTTGGCTCGTCCAAGAACTCTTCAACCGATTATAGCCCTCAACTCCAAGGATGGTTAAGCCTCCGTACTGACACGTCTTTGCTAATCCAAATAGGACAGTCCAGAATATCCCTTTTGCTGCTGCACTTATGGGTAGTAGCATTTGAGCAAAGGACAAAATATAGAACGGTATGCAGCATAACAGGACAATGACACCCGTCCTGAATGAGAGGGATTGTAACCATGACTTCACCTTATACCACACATGGATAATGACATCTTTTAGAGAGTAGAGTATCATCCTCGGCCCAACCCAGCGCATGACTTCACGGATTGCCTCACGTTCCTTTGGAGCATAGCAGTGAGTAGTACAGTTCTTACAAAGAGTCTTTTCTTCTCCGTACCTGCAATGATCGAGACGGTGACAAGCATAGTCTGCCAGATGTTTGTATTCATCAGGCATAGTGTCCTGTTTGAGTCGATGACGGCAATAAAGCTCAATCATCTTTCGGACGGTCTGCTTCTCTCGCTCAATCCTGGTCATTAGTTCTTTTCCTTTGCTTGTCTTGCAAATTCAAACAGCGACTGAGGCAGATGACAGTAGCCTGTAGGATTCTTGTCGAGATAGTCTTGATGATACTCTTCGGCTGAATAGTAGTTCTCCAAGGGTAACTTTTCTACGGCCAAAGGCTGCTGATACTTTTTCTGTTCCTCGGCAAACGCTTTTTCGATGACGGGTAAATCATCGGCATTGGTATAGTAGATACCTGTCCGATAGCGGGTTCCCTCGTCATGTCCCTGCTTGTTGAGACTTGTAGGGTCGATAGCCTTGAAAAACATCTGCAACAGGAATTCGAGGCTTACCACATCAGGATTGTATTTCACATGCACCGTCTCGGCATATCCAGTTGTGTCAGTATAGACCTCCTTGTACGACGGATCGGCAGTATGTCCGTTGGCAAATCCCACCGACGTTTGCACAACACCCTCAATCTGCTTGAAGTAATGCTCAGTTCCCCAGAAGCAACCTCCAGCGAGATAGATGTCCTTACCTTCCTTTATCTCCAAAATGCCGTCAACCTCATGTTCAACGAATGGACCAGCCTTGCATTCCATTATGACGCTTTCTTCTATGCACTCCAGACCATGCCATACATTCTTGGGAATATCCACACCGTATGTTCTGTTTTCAGGACTGATAACACAAGAGGCGATAATCTCTCCTTGGTCATTGTAAGTTGAAACTCTGACCTTTCCTCTCAGTATAACAAAAGTCTCATCTTTATCTGGATGGTGATGTACAGGGATAAAAGTGCCAGGCTCTAGAGCATTAAGGAAGCGATGGCACTTGTCCTGTAGGCTCTGATGGAAATTGTAGTTCATCCTCAGTCGCGGTGAATTCTTTGCCTGTTCCACCACACCGTTTATCAGTTGTTCGTTTATTATCTTCATAATTATTATTTTATCGGGCTTCCATCTGCTATCAGTTCTGAGACTTTTTTCACAGCATCTTCGCCAGTCTTGCAATAGAAGCCTTCTATGTGGCGACGATGCAAGTTCTTGATAATTGCCTGAGCAAGATGCTCACTCCTTTGTTCTTTTGGCGTCATGTTACTTCAATTGCTTACCATCTGAGAATGCCTTGCCCTCTGTTTCTCCCAATCTAATGTAGGTATGATGAACTGGGTCGTAGGTGATAAGATCCATTTGCTCTACATCCGGATTTCCATCCTCTCCCAGATACTTTTCGTCGCAAAGGATATTGACAATTTCTGCAATGAGATAGTAGCCTGTCTCAGATTCATCTATCTTCTGTTTTACCTTGCACTCCAGCGTCATCGGGAACTCTTTGAACAAAGGAGCATTCACGTTGGGAGCCTTCTCGATAGTCCAACCAGTCTTTTTCATCTTGTCAGGCGTGTTTCTGCCGCTAACAATACCCACATAGTCTGAGGCTACCAGAGTATCCGCTGTTGCAAAAGTGACAGTGAACTCAGGGTTGACAGCAAGGTTGTCTGTGGTCTGATGAGAACCGAGCGAGATAATGATTTCGTGCATATCCCATTGTCCTCCCCAAGCAGCGTTCATTGCGTTGGGCTTACCGTCTTTGTCATAAGTACCGATAATCAGTACAGGTTGTGGAAGAATCCACGGCTTCGATCCAAAACTTTTCATGTTACACTTGTTTTTATTATAATTATCTGATAAAGTGCATCGGCTGCCATTCTTCGCGCTCAGGATAGTCGGGAGTGCCGTTGGCATGGATTTTCTTCAGCAGCCAGGCCATGTTATTGGCCATTGTACGCATCGTCTGCATACCCTCGGTATCAAGGGCAGCCTGACCTTCTTCACGGCCATAGACAATGTTCCAATACTGCGAGGTGACCACAGGCATGTTCATCATCTGGAAAGGCATGTTCATTGTCTCGAAAGCGGCAGTGGCACCACCGCGGCGGCATACGCATACGGCAGCGGCAGGCTTGTTGACCACCTTTTCGCCAGCCGAGAAGAACATGCGCTGAACGAGTGACAGCACAGAGCCGTTGGGCTGACCGTAATAGACGGGAGAGCCGATAATCAATGCATCGGCGGTGTCGAGTTTCTCGCTGATGCGGTTGCAGACATCATCATCAAACACACAGCGTCCCAGCTGTTTCATCTTACATTGTCCACAGGCGATACAGCCTCTTACGGGTTTTACGCCGATATGTACAATCTCTGTCTCAACACCTTGCTGCTCCAATGTCTTTGCAGCCTCGCTCAATGCGAGGAATGTGTTGCCCTTCTTGTGTGGGCTTCCGTTAATCAATAATGCTTTCATAATCGTATCTGTTTCTTAGTTGTTATTATGTGAATTCGACAATATTACCATTCATAATCCTCCACATAGCCGTCAAAGTGAATCTCTTTGTTCCAACCTACCTCACGGAACAGGCTGCGAATCTCCTCCCGAAGGGCAGGAGAAATGAGGCGCGCCCCTTTGCGATACTCATAGTAGTACGTCTTGCAATGACGTCCTATGAGTCGTTCACGAACGAATGGCTCAACCTTGGCAGGCATGTCGCCGTTGAAGATGTGCAGCATGCCCTTTGCCATACGCACTTTCTCCCTATTGCGGAAATGGGGACACTCCTGGGTTCCCACGCCTTCGCTCCACAGATTGACATTGGTAACAAAACTCCTGCTGTCGGGCATGTATCCGATCACTGTCTGCCTATTGCACCTACTCTTCCTGTACACGTAGATGAATGCCGGGAGGTAAGTCAGAGGTTCGAATAAAAAGAATGAATAATCATGTATGCTTTGGGGCGTGAGACGATTGAAAATAGCCTGACCAATGCCAGCCAGGAGTGTACCAGCCAAAAACCACCCCAGAAGGGCGAACATACCTTTTACACCTGGTACATACCAAGCGTGACTGCCATAAAGATTACATTTTGTATTCATCATTTTCTAAATACCGCAGCACTTTAGTTTAACTTTCTTTTTAAGTACCTGAGCAACAAAAAGTTCTTCGACGAGCGAAGCGGCAAAGCCGAGCGGCTCAGGTTTTTGCGATGTCAGATTTTTCACTTACCTTAGTACTGCAAATCAAGACAAGCAAAATCATCAATTACATTGCAAAGGTACAACAAAAATCTGAAAAAATCACCGCTTTCAGTAGCAAGCGTCCCAAGAGCAGAGCGGTGAAATTGATTCAGATATGTCATGACTCATCGTGTTACTTGTAACTGGCTGCAAATTTACACAAAAAGATCCTAATATCCAAACATCTGAAGATAATCTTGTTTCATTTACTTTCAAAATTGGTTCTTAGCAATTTCTTGGCCAGTGGTACATACCAGCAGCGAACTTCATCTGCTGTCGGAGTGTGACCTCCTGGGAAGTGGAACGACCTGTTGTAATGCTCCAAGAAGGTTGGATCGAAGTGTGCCAACGTACCCTTTTCGCCAAACAATCCCCAAATTCGGTCTTTGAAGTCGGGATTTACCTTGTCTTCCTCTGTCACAACTCGGCCATTCAAGCGAGCTTGATGACTCTCGCTGCTCCATCGGTTGCAGTTGTTAAATTGAAAAGCCTCCATTTCTGCAAACATATATAAGGGGAGTGATAGCAATATGACACATAAGATATGAATACTTTTCATGTTCCACTTCCCGTCTTTTCCCATCGTCTAGAACGACCACAACTCCATAAGAACCTTCTTATGGATTTGTCCTAATCACATCACCCTTTTTGATTTCTTTATATTTCCTTTTAGCCATAATGCCCGTCATGTACTTCTTGTTTCTTTTCTCTTAAACTATGTTGATGTTTTGCGCAAAATTACACAATTTCGCCCGAATTTGATTACTTTTGCAGTCATATTTAGGAATGTTTAGGATTGAACATATTTTTCACATTTTCCTATTTCACAATCCCCAAATACTCAAAGAACCTGTCTGGCCAGTAGTTCATGATGAGTTCGTCAGGGAAGTCCGTCTCTTCCAACAATGGGTAGAGGCGTTCGTAGTCGGCTATCTGGAATGAGATATGGGCATCGCTGCCGAGAATCGTGGGAACATCGTATTTCTTGCAGAGACGCAGGATTTCCAGGTTGTTTTCACGGGCAACGGTCTTCTGTCGCTGTGGAGCCAGCGAGTGGTTATTGATTTCTAACAGCGTATGCGCTTCCTTGGCTGCCAGCACCAGCGGCTCGAAGTCAAGCTCTGCAGAACCATCACCGGGATGACTGATGATATGCATCTTGGGATGCCGGATGACGTTAATCATCCCTTGGGTATTCTCCTCCTTCGTACCTCCCTTGTACCATGCCCAGTGAATGCCTGCTATAACAATGTCGAGTCTGTCGATATATTCGTCATCGAGGTCAAGGCTTCCCAGGGTATCTAGGATATTGATCTCGCATCCCATCAGCAGCCTGATGCCGTACATTTGGCGTGGAACCACAAACATGTTCTTGAAATACAGCAGCGGACATGTGCCTGGCACACTTGGGCCATGCTCCGTGATTCCCAATACCTGCAAGCCTTTGTCGGCAGCAGCCTTTGCCATCTCCTGAAGACTGCTGTAGGCATGGCCGGATGCTACAGTATGTGTATGTGCGTCAATTAATATCTTTCTCATATCTTATATAAATATAGTCATAAACAGGGGCGGATAAAGCACATCATCCTTCTTGCTGACATTGTATCGGCTCAGAACTATCGCCTTACCCCATAAGGTCGATCATACTAAATCTTATTAAATCTAAGGGCAAAAGTAGTCATTTTTACCCAATTATTCGTAATTTTGCCCTCAACATTATGATACTTTATGAATTTTGATATGGCATATACAGGGAGATTTGGACAGTCAGAAGAATATCGGCGTGAAGAGTTGATACGGATAATAGAGCATTCTGTGGAGAACCTGACACTTCAGGAGTTGGAGGCTTTGTATTACGACATGTCAACGAAAAACTACATCAACGAATGACGAAGCGATACTGGTTGACAAAGAGATTGCAGGTCAAAATGAAGATAATAAACGAACAACTGATTAATAGTGTTGTGGAACAGGCAAAGAATTCACCGCGACTGAGGATGAACTACAATTTGTAACCGATATGGCCTGGAAACTGAAATATCGCTGTAATTCTTGTGGATATGAAGCTGAGGTGTATGATGGAAGAGGGTTATTCCGTCAGCAGATAACAGCCATGTCCTGCCCAGACTGCAAGACTATCCAAAACATTGTGGTTGGTGGTATCATTGCCGACGTGGCCCCTTCCTATAGAAGCGAGGTTGGCCGTTTGTGCTTACAGTGTGGCAGCGATAATATCAGAATATGGGACATGAAAACCTGTCCTAAGTGCCAGGGAGAAATGAAAGAAACTGGAGAAAAGGAGTTTTGGACATGAACAGGATTATCAGAGAAGCAAGACCTACGGACATGGATGAGATTATGAAGGTCATGGATGCTGCAAAGAAGATTATGCGGCAGTCTGGGAATATGCACCAATGGGGAGATGGTTACCCGTCGGAGGCTGATATTATGACTGACATTGAAAGAAATGGCGGCTTTGTCATTGAAGATAGCGGCAAGACTGTTGGCTATTTCGCTTTCCTTGCATCCCCAGAACCAACTTACTCCAGAATTTATGAAGGTAAGTGGTTAGATGATGAACAGCCCTATCATGTAGTCCATCGGATTGCCAGTTATCCTGATGTTCACGGTATATTCAGCAGCATCATGGACTTCTGTTTCTCGAAAGACCCGAATATTCGTATTGACACACATCGGGATAACCTTATCATGCAGCATAACGTAAGCAAGCATGGCTTTACCTATTGTGGCATTATATATCTGGCCTCTGGTGACGAAAGATTAGCATATCAAAGAACAGAAGATAGTATATATGGGTGACAATAAAAAAACCACATGCCAATACCACTTATATCGCGCACGATTTATTGTTAAACAAACTTAAAGTTTTAGATAAATCGCTTGCGATATAAAAGATTATTCTTACCTTTGCATCGCAAAAGATATAAAACGTATAATTAAATAAAAAAAGTATGGCAAAGATTTATGATTTCAAGGCTCTCACGAGCAAAGGTAAGGAGATAGATTTCTCTCAGTTCGAAGGTAAGGTGCTGCTGATAGTGAACACAGCCAGCAAGTGTGGTTTTACGCCCCAGTTCGCGGGACTGGAGGAATTGAATCAGAGATATAAGGACAAGGGGCTAGTAATAATCGGCTTCCCATGCAACCAGTTCAAGGAGCAGGATCCAGAGGGCGACGAGAAGATTGAGGAGTTCTGTCAGTTGAACTACGGTGTGACCTTCCAGATTATGCGCAAGGGTGATGTCAACGGTCCTGATGCACAGCCCATCTTTGTGTATCTAAAGGAGCAGGCTCCAACGGAGGAATATAACGGTCTGAAGGCCAAGGCTGCCAAGGCTCTATTCAAGACCATCAGCAAGAGCGTGGAGAAGGACAGCGACATCAAGTGGAATTTCACCAAGTTCCTTATTTCGAAGGATGGTGAGACCATCAAGCGCTATGCTCCTACGACTGAGCCAAAGGACTTTGAGAAAGATGTGGAAGCCATGCTTTAACACTATGCACGCAGAGTTACAACTCGACAATCAGATTTGCTTCCGACTCTATACGGCAACACGACTGATTACGCAGGCTTACACGCCTATGCTGACGGAACTGGGCATCACCTATCCGCAGTATCTCGTGCTGATGGTGCTTTGGGAGAAGGATACACAGCCTGTGAACGACATTGCCCATCGTCTGCTCTTGGAAACAAACACCGTCACTCCCCTACTCCAGCGCATGGAGAAACTCGGACTCGTCAATCGAAAAAAGGGTGAACAGGACAAGCGCCAGCAGATTGTAAGCCTGACCGAGAAAGGCAAGGAGATGGAGGAACAGGCCTACAAGTTGATTCCTGCCGGCATGGGCGAGCAACTCTCAGCCTGTCCGCTTCAGACAGATGACTATCAGCATCTGGCACAAGAACTGGATTCGATTATTGATTCACTTAAAAACAAATAAATTATGGCAAAAGAGTATTTTCCGTTTACCGGTAAGATTCCTTTCGAAGGAAAGGACAGTAAAAAGGTTGAAGAGCCGAAGACTTCCGGCAAAAAGGAGAAATACGAGACAATCGTTGCACTTTATGCCGAGTAAATCTCTACGAGAATCTGTGGATTAATATCATAAATAATCAAAAAAAACATATCGTTTTAGTAAAAGCATGAAGGTTTTTTCTTATTTTTGCAGAAATAAAAATTTATAATATAAAAATATCAATAACCCTTTAAAACAACAGAATTATGACTAAAGAAGAAGCTTTGAAACAGTTTGCTGAGCTTGGCGCAGCATGGTTTGGAAACAGTAAACAACACTTTGCCTTCTCGGCTTACTGCCGTCTGCAGGGCTGGAACAAGTTGGCCGACAAATGGAAGGAAGAGGCTGAGGAAGAGTGGGAAGAGGCAGAAGAGGTGCTGCAGCGCCTAGTGGAGCTCGGCTGCAAGCCTGCCGACCTACAGGAAGCCATGAAGACGATGGAGTTCCCATTCTACGATGACCCGAAACAGCAGATCGAGACCGACTACACACCGAATGCCATCAAGATGCTGAGCGAGTTGGCAGAAGCCTTCAACGATGACTATCCCACCAAGAAACTCATCGAAAAATGGATTGACGGTGAGAAAGACCACATGGCCTGGGAATGCCAGTACCTGAATTACATCGAGAAACTGGGTTATGAGAATTTCTTAACCGCAATGATGTAAAGATTATGAAAGAAAAAGTATTACAGGCTATGCGCGAGGCTGGCAAGCCCGTCTCGGCAGGCGACGTAACAAAGGTGCTGGGTGCCGACCGCAAAGAGGTTGACAAGGCTTTTGCCGAACTGAAGAAGGAGGGAGCCATTGTGTCACCCGTCCGCTGCAAGTGGGCTCCAGCTCAGTAAAAACTCTCATAGCGTCGAGGTGCTGAAGCACCTCGACGCAAATAATTTCTTTTCACGGGACGGTGTAGCCGGAGTGACTGGAAAAAGTCTAGTATCTTTGCATCACAAAATAAAGTATAAAACATGAGTATCACTATAGGTCTTCTGATTCCCATGCTTGGCACTATGCTCGGCTCGGCATTCGTGTTTTTCATGAAGAAAGACATGTCACCGAGGCTGCAGAAGTTGCTGCTTGGCTTTGCATCTGGCGTAATGGTGGCAGCATCGGTATGGTCGCTGCTGATTCCATCGATGGAGATGGTGGCAGATAGCGGACGATGGTCGGTAGTGCCCGCAGCTATTGGATTCCTGTTGGGTATGGGTTTCCTGCTGATGATTGACGAGCTGACGCCCCACTTGCACATCGGCACCGACAAGCCTGAGGGTATGCGTTCGCATCTTTCCAAGACTGCTATGCTGGCATTGGCCGTCACCATCCACAATCTGCCGGAAGGCATGGCCGTAGGCGTGGTGCTTGCTGGAGCCGAAAACGGAATGTCGAATATCTCGCTGGCCAGCGCCATTGCCGTTTCTTTAGGTATCGCCATTCAGAATGTGCCCGAGGGAGCCATTATCTCCATGCCCATGCGGGCAGCAGGCAATTCCAAATGGAAGTCATTCGTTATCGGCTCATTGAGTGGTGCCGTAGAACCCGTCGGAGCCGTCACCGTTTTGCTTTTGGCTTCGCTGCTGACGCCAGTCCTTCCCTATATGCTGGCCTTTGCCGCCGGAGCTATGTTTTATGTGGTTGTCGAGGAACTCATCCCGGAAGCCAGCGAGGGCGACCACTCCAATCTCAGCACCATCGGTTTCGGTATCGGTTTCGTCCTCATGATGGTACTCGATGTAGTACTTGGTTAAAATAACGACAAATAAAAGTATCAGAACTAAAACAGACAATTATGCAAAGAAGGATTTTGAGCCTTATGGCAATGGTTTTTGTGCTAAGCGTATCGGCACAAAAGATATATGATTTCAAAGTAAAGGACGATGTGGAACAGGACGTATCACTTGCTGACTACAAGGGCAAGGTGTTGCTCATCGTAAACACCGCTACCCGCTGTGGATTTACCAAACAGTACAAGGAACTGGAGGCACTCTATGAAAAATATCATGCCGAGGGCTTTGAAATACTCGACTTCCCCTGCAACCAGTTTGGCGAGCAGGCTCCTGGCACGATTCAGGAGATTCACCAGTTTTGCTCGGCTAATTTCAACATACAGTTTCCGCAGTTCGACAAGATCGATGTGAATGGAGCCAATGAGTCGCCGCTATTCACCTATCTGAAACAGCAGCAAGGCTTCAAAGGTTTCGACCTCAATGACAAGACGGGCAAGTTCATGGACGAGATGCTCCGCAGGCAAGATGCAGACTATGATAAGAAGTCCGACATCAAGTGGAATTTCACCAAGTTCCTTGTCTCTCGTGATGGACGTGTGGTTAAACGCTATGAGCCGACAGACAAGATAAGCAATATTGAAACCGACATCACCAGAGAGTTGAATCCCGTGCTAAGCAGCATCATGACACGTACCAGCATACGCAAGTACACAGATCAGCCCGTATCGAAAGCTGATATTGAAACCCTCCTGCGGGCTGGTATGGCAGCTCCCACAGCTGTTAACAAACAACCCTGGCATTTCGTTGCCGTGACTGATAAATCAAAGCTGAAGGAGTTGGCAGGCAATCGTGGCCGTATGCTCGAACAGTGTGCTCTTGCCATCGTGGTTTGCGGTAATATGGACAAAGCTCTGTCGGGTAAAGGTCAGGCCTATTGGATTCAAGACTGCTCTGCAGCTACAGAGAATATCCTGCTTGCAGCCCACGCTCTTGGACTTGGAGCCGTATGGACAGGTGTCTATCCAATGGACGATCGTGTGGCTAATGTCTCAAAGGCTATCAAACTGCCTGAGACCATCGTCCCGCTTTGTGTCATCGTCATTGGCCATCCTGCAGAGAGTCCTTCACCAAAGGACAAGTGGAAGCCAGAGAACGTGTCGTATAACGAGTTTGGCGGAAAGGCAGATTAAAAAAAATATAAAGCTGAAGTCCCGACCTGCAATTGCAAGTCGGGACTTTTGGGAAATGCTTGTAGAATGGCTATGCCATGAAGTGCCTGATATGGCGAGCAAGAACCTTGTGTTATCTGCTGACCATTTTCCTGCCGTCACATATGACGATTCCTTGATGCTTACCCGTAACCTGTCGGCCTTGCAAGTCGTAGGTCTTGTCAGTATGGTGGCGAGTAGCATCCTTCAGTTCGACTATTCCACTTGGCGCATCGGCATAAAGCCCTGAGAAGAACTTCTGCTCCTCATTATATCCGCCTCCCTGACTGAGTTTCCGTCCTTGGTATTCTGGATCCGCGCTGTTCAGGCGATAGTTGCCGTTACACATACCGCCCCACCCCCAGTTGATGCTGAAGATATCTTCGTTGGTATAGCCGTCAATGACAAAAGCATGACCACCCTCCTTGTTTTGAGCGGTGAAGAACACCGCTCCCGCCACTTTCAGTTCGTTGTAGAGTGCCTGCTGGAATTCTGTCGGAGTGTTATAGTCGTCTTTGTGGTGGAGTGCTATGTTGGGGAATTTCAGGTATTTCTTTACACCGTCAATCATCGCCTCGTCGTTGGTCGTCGAGCCCGCCAGATCCCCATGACCATATTGCGTACCGACGGCACTGGCCGCTACGCGCATCAGATTGGCAACAGCTCGTTGCTGCTCATAGGTTCCCTTATACACAACCTGTCCGTTGCCATCTTCTGCGAAATCGCCATTAGCATCGCGCTCATAATAATCGTCCAGTGTCTTGTCCCACTCCAGCACCGTTCCAGCGGCAATGGCAGGGTCGGAGAAACGCTCCCAGATGGCATCGTTGTTGTACTGCGTCTCATATACATGATTCATCCTGGCAGGAATCTCTGCCGTGGTGGCTTTTGGAAACTTATGATGCTTCATCACAATGGCCAGAGCCACCGCCGTACACCCTTCTGCCGACTGCTCCTTGACTTCGATGCTGGTGTTTTTGGTGTAATGCTTGGTACATTGTGCATCGGCAAAGACCTCCACCTCGGGACACAGCGCGTTGAAAGGAAACACCTGATTCCATTTCGCAGTGGCCGTAGCTAGTGGAGCACCGAGGTTTGATGCTGCACGGCGGCTGAAAGAGATTCAGTTCTGTTGCACGTAATTCACCCTGTCGGCATAATCCTTTCAGCCATGCCTGCAGTGCGGGCGGCATATTAGCCTCATCGAATTGCTCTGTATCAGAATAGCCAATGATAGCCGGTGCACTCTCCTCACCGCTCACGATGACAAAACCCCGCCCGTTGTCGGCATGGAATATATAATAAGGCTACTGCTCCTGTTGAGCCCGTTGTCTCGATTGTGCTGCATTGAATGAGCATTCTTTGCCCTGCATAAACGTCTTGGCCTTCTCCTGTGCCTGCAAACGGCTAACGGGTTGAGCCATCAACGACATAGTAACTGTACATAACACTACCGTCCAAATAAACTTTTTATTCATAAACTTACATTTCTTGTTAAGAGATTTTTTTAATATTCATTTCCAATGGCTACAAAGGTAAGGAATTTTTGGGATATATGCAAATATTTTCTCACTTTTTCCGGAATAGGCGTTGTGTCCGATAAATAGCTGTATTGTCATTATTACTGCTGGGGAGCATGCATCCCTTGCTGATGCCATTCTCGGTGCGCCTTGGTGGCGGAGGCCCTTACGGACACTAACGATTTTCGGCTAATTATTTGGCAATATGAGCAAAAAAAACTTATCTTTGCACCCATGTTTGAAGACAAGAAAGAGAAATACAGAGAATTTCGCGAGTGGCAGAAAGTGCCCCATCATGTGAAACCCATGTCGGAGGAGGAGCACGTCTGCCCCACCTGCGGCAGACGATTTGAGGGCAACTACTGTCCTCAGTGCGGACAGTCGTCGAAAATCGGGCGCTACTCCTTCAAGAACGCCTTCCTACTGTTTATCGATGTCTGGGGTGTAGGCAACCGCGGGATGTTCCGCTCGATACGTGACCTGTTGTTGCGCCCCGGCTACATGATTCGCGACTATCTCCGTGGCATGCAGATGGCCTACTTCCCGCCTTTCAAGATGTTCTTCCTGCTCTGCGCCCTGTCGCTCTTGATATATTCCGGGCTGAACATCAAGGGTATAAACCAACTGGAAAGTCAGGAGAAGGAGGCTGAGGAAATGGTTCAAGATGTCAAAGACAAACTTGGTGTTGAGCAGTCTGAGACGCAGGAGAACAAGACAGACGGAAAGACTGTTGACCGGCTCACAGCAGAGAAACAGGAGAAGAGGACCAAGAGGGAAAAGGAGTATGAGCGATTAGAAAAGAAAGTCAATGAGTGGACAGACAACTATGAGTCTTATCTGTTGCTCTTTCTGCTGCTTGTATATTCCTGGCCGCTTTGGCTGCTGATTCGCCATTGCCCGGCCATCCCTGACCTACGTTTCTCAGAGTGCCTCGTGGCGATGGTTTATATCATCAATATGCTCTCCATCTATACTCTGATACCTGCGTTCCTGTGCCTTAGTTTGAAGGCAGACATGATATTCTCCCTGACGACCACACTGCTGATCATCATCCCCATCAAGCAACTGTCGGGCTACAGCTATTGGCAAACTATCTGGCGGCTGCTTGTGGCTCTCATCCCCTTTGTCTTCATATTGTTATTGTTAGCTTGGGCCGAGATAGCAGTGCTGTATATATATGCAGCCATCAAAGTCGGCTGACTTTAAGAAACAAAAATAACAAGAAAACCTTCCTGCAGGATGATTCTTCCTGTCTTCAAGCATTTACATCTATCTGGAAGATAGGTTTCTGTATTGCATGGGGGGCATGCCGAAATGCTCCTTGACGTATTTGCCAAAGAAAGCGGTATTGGTGAATCCGAGGCGACCGCAGATCTGCTTGATGCTGAGGTCGGTCTCGCGTAGATAATATCGGATGTCGTCGAGCATCTGTTCTGTTATCCACTGGTTGGCGGTTTTTCCTGAGTGTTTCTTACAGATGGTAGTAAGATACTTGGGGGTGATAAAGAGTTCGCTGGCATACGACTCGACAGTACGATGGCGGTGATTACCAGAGTGGAGCAGATTGAGGAAACGCTGGAAGTGAGCACTGCTTGAACCCACTATGGGCTGCTGATTGGATGGCGTAGGCATCAACTGTTTCATGGCACTGCACAGTCCAAGTACAGCACCTCGAAGCAGCGACTGGATGACATCCGTACGATAAGGTGTGTCAGCAGGTTTGGAAATACAAAGCTGCAGCATATCGTAGAAACGTTCGAAGAAGAGTATATCGTCTTCACCGATGCTAATGACATGCAGGCCGTGGATATACATCATCTCGTTCCACAGGTTCATCTTATCACGCAGGAAACTCTGTTGAATAGCCTCGGTAAAGAACATAGCCTTTAGGTCGAAGTCGGGACTGATCATCAGGTCGGTAATAATAGTATTAGGTGGTATGACGGCTATCTGGTTGCAACTTAATTCAATAGATTTACCGTTCATCTGCCCTTGTACCTTGCCTTGTACACAAACGGCAACGGCACTCATCGACACATGGGCACTTCCTACCTCGATAAACTTTTGTATACTATCGATAATAACGATGTCGTTGTCGGAGTAACCAATGTGGATGTCCTCATTGTCGGTAAGGGTTTGAAAATTGACCTCTTCTTGCATTGCATATTCGTTTTGGGTACAAAAGTAATCTTTTTCCTAGAGAATCCGCATTCTATTTGGATATATTTTTATTCTTTTTGAGATTATATGCCGAAAATGATAATATGTAATACCAAATAGAATATTAATTTTTAGGATAATTGCACTACTTTTGCAGCCAAAAATTGCATTATATATGAAAAAGTATGTTTTAGGACTGCTGGCAGTATTGGCAGTTTGTAGTTGTGATGAGAAAAAAAGTGAGCAGCAGAAAGCTCCGGTGAAAGTGACGACACAGTTGGTATCGCCTGCGATGGCCGACAATGCACAGACCTATGTCGGCATCGTGGAGGAACGCGAGGCAACTGCCGTCAGTTTTATCGGCATGGGTGTGGTTCGTCGCATCTTAGTAAACGAGGGTCAGGCAGTTAGCCGAGGCCAGTTGATAGCCGAGATGGACGACACGCAAGCCCGCAATCTGCTCAGTGGCGCCGAAGCACAGATGACTCAGGCCAACGACGCCCTGGAACGCTTCAAGATGCTGCATGACAACGGTTCGCTACCCGAAGTTCAGTGGGTAGAGATTCAGAGCAAGGTGGCCCAAGCCAAATCGCAGCTGGAGGTTGCCAAGAAAAAACTCGCTGATTGCAGACTGACGGCTCCCGTCAGCGGCATCATTGGTACAAAGATGGTAAAAGCCGGTGAGACTGCCCTACCCTCACAGGCCGTGGTAAGCATTCTGGATGTAAGCAGCGTTAAGGTAAAAGTATCAGTGCCTGAGGCAGAGGTTAGCGGTATCAGCACCAACACCACCACAATGATTCATGTAGATGCCATCGACAAAGACATCCGCGGTGGACACATAGAAAAAGGTGTGCAGGCCGATGCACTGACTCACACCTACGATGTCCGGATCAACGTGCAGAACAGCGATCGCCAGCTATTGCCTGGCATGGTGGCTTCTGTTCAGTTCGGTGCTGTGCCACAGCAGCAGACCGACCAGAAACTGGTGCCTGTAACAGCTGTTCAGAAGCGTTCTGACGGTTCGCTTTTCATCTGGACTATCAACGAGAAAGACAGTACAGCCCAACGCACCACGATAACAGTCGGAACAACAAGTGGCAACCATATTTCAGTGGCCAACGGACTGAACATCGGTCAGCGTATCGTTACCGAAGGTTATCAGAAGTTGAGCGAAGGAACGAAAGTCATCTTCCAAAGGTAAAAAGGTAAAATGAAAGAGAAGATGTCATGGCTTAGGTGGCCGATAGACCACTACCCGATAACACTATTGATAGTAGTTATCCTATTTATATTAGGTATATATGGCATGTACATGATGCCGAAGGACGAGTTTCCCCATGCCACCATCCGACAGGGAGTGGTAGCAGCCGTCTATCCCGGTGCTACAAGTGAAGAAGTGGAGCAGCAGGTGGCACGCCCACTGGAGCGATTCCTTTTTACCTACGAAGATGTGAACCGCCTGAAGACCACTACTACCTCGCAGAACGGCATGTGCATTGTGATGGTACGTCTGAACGACAACGTGAACAACAAGGACGAGGTATGGAGTAAAATCAAGCACGGTCTGAACACCTTTAAGCCATCGCTGCCATCAGGCGTACTGGCTGTAGTTGCCAATGATGACTTCGGCAACACCTCAGCTCTGCTGATTGCCATCGAGAGCGGACAGCGCAGCTACCGCGAGCTGAAAGACTACAGCGACCGCCTCAGCGACCGCTTGCGCCGCATTCCCTCTGTAGCCAACGTCAAGCTCTATGGCGACCAAAAGGAGCAGATCAGCCTCTATGTAGATCGTCAGCGCTTGCAGGCCTACGGCATCGGACAACAGATGCTGTTCAGCCGCTTGCAGGCTCAGGGCATCACCACCATGAGCGGCGACATGCACGACGATGACCAACATGTTCCTATTCATATTGAGGTGACTGAGCACAGCGAGGACGAGATAGCCAACCAGATTATCTTCAGCGATCCCGTGACAGGCAAGGTGGCCCGTGTAAGAGATGTAGCCCGTGTGGTTCGTGAGTATCCTGCCCACGCCAGTCGTATCGAACAGGACGGACACTCCTGTGTGCTGCTGTCGATGGAGATGATAGCGGGCAACAATGTGGTGCAATATGGCAAGGAGGTGGATGAGGTAATCAATGACTTCCGGAAGTACGAACTGCCCGAGGATGTCACCGTCACCCGCATTGCCGACAAGCCCAAGGTAGTAGCCATGAGTGTCAGCTCATTCTTGCGCGACCTGATCATCTCGATGGTGATTATCATCCTGGTGATGATGGTACTGTTCCCCATCCGCTCGGCTATTGTGGCTTCTATCACCATTCCGCTGAGTACTTTTGTCAGTGTGGCTGTCATGTATATGATGGGCATTGAACTCAACATCGTGACCTTAGCGGCTCTCATCGTAGTCTTGGGAATGATAGTCGATAACTCCATAGTGGTCATCGACGGCTATCTGGAGTACCTTGGCAAGGGTTTTGAACCTAAGGAGGCTGCATTGGAGTCGGCCCGTCAGTACTTCATGCCGATGATGCTGGCCACCATCTGTATCTGTGCCATCTTCTATCCATTCCTGATTACGTTCAAGGGGCTGTTCCTTGATGCATTGCAGGACTTCCCCGTCACCATTACCATCAACCTGATGGTATCGCTCTTCCTGGCGGTTACCGTAATCCCCTTTTTGGAAATCAAGATTATCAAGCCCGGTAAGGTAAGTACTGATGGAAACGCTATCACCAGATGGGTGCAGAAAAGCTACGACCGTGTGCTCGACTGGACGTTCTCGCATCCGTGGATGACTATGGGTATCGGCCTTGGCACCATCCTGTTATCCACGTTGATAGCACCTACCTTGAAGATTCGTCTGTTCCCATACGCTGATCGCGACCAGTTTGCCGTTGAGATATTCCTACCCGACGGTAATGGATTGGCAGAGACTAAGGCTATAGCCGACTCCGTACGCAACGTGCTGTCTAAGGATGAATGCGTCAACAGCATCACAAGCTTTATCGGTTGCTCGTCGCCCCGCTTCATGGATGCCTATGCACCTCAGATGACTGGTGACAATTATGCACAGTTTATCGTCAATACGAAGTCAGAACAGGCCACCCTCGATCTGCTTTGCAAGTATCAGCCCCAGCTGAGCGAGACATTCCCAAATGCATACGTCAAGTTCAAGCGTCTCGACTACATGGAGGTCAACGAACTGGAGTACCGCTTCTATGGTGAGGATTTGGACTCGCTGCATGTGGTGGCCGAGCGGTTGATGGAGCGTATGCGCCAGATGCCCGAACTGGAGTGGGTACATACCGACTATATGCAACCTTATCCTATTATAAATGTGGAGCTCGATCCTGTAGTATCTTCGCAGCTTGGCATCACACGCACTACAGCAGCACTGGCCCTGAGTGCCACTTCCAGCGACTTGCGCGTAGGACAGATATGGGAAGGCGACTATGAGCTGCCCATCGTGGTAAAGGATGACAAGGATATGACATACTCCAGCATCGAGAACCTCGGCATAGCCACACCGACATCGATGTTCTCGTCAGGTCTGAACAGCACTAACTCGACGGTGCCTTTGCGCCAGATTGCCAAGGTGAAACCCATATGGAGCGAGAGCCGCATCATTCATCGTGGCGGTGAACGTTGCATCACTGTGACAGGTCAGTTTGCGCAGGGTGTCTATACGGCACCTGTAGAAAAACGCATTGCAGAAATCATGCAGCAGGAAATACAACTGCCTCAGGGTGTGCGTTGTGAGGTGGGTGGCGAGATAGAATACGGCGATGAGGCCCTGCCGCAGATTTTCTGGGGCATCACTATTGCCATGCTCATCGTATTCTTCTTCCTGCTGTTCAACTTCAAGAAATTTGGTATCACCACCGTCTGCATGGTGGCATTGGCGCTGATGATTCCCGGAGCACTCATCGGATTAGGTCTGATGAACCGTGCACTGGGTCTGACTTCCATCTTCGGACTCATCACACTGATGGGAATGATTATGCGTAACGAGATTCTGATATTCGAACATGCCATCGACCTCATTAAGCAATATGTGGCAGAACATGGTAATTGGACTGTTGACCGCAAAGCCTACAACGAGGCTGTGCGTCAGGCAGCCTATGAGGCCGGCAAGCGTCGCATGGTGCCAATCTTCCTCACGACGGCTACTACTGCCGTAGGTGTGGTGCCGATGATTATTGCCCAGAGTTCGTTCTGGATGCCTGTGGGTGTTACCATCTTTGCTGGTGGTATAGGCTCGCTCATCCTCGTTGTCACCATGCTCCCCGTAATTTATTGGAAAGTAAACCTCAAATAATGAAAAAGATATTATCCATCATCGTCTGTTCAGTATGCTGCGGTGTCACCGCAGCCCAGACATACACCCTTCAGCAACTGAAGGACTCAGCCCTGCAAAACAACATAGCTATCCGCCATGCCAAGCACGCCGTGGATGCAGCCCAGCAACAGCGCAAGGAAGCTTTCACCAAGTATTTCCCCAACGTCAGCGGCACAGGTCTGTGGTTCAATGCCAACAAAGGAATGGCGCAGACGGAGCTAAACATCCCTGAACAACTCACACCGGAACTGGGCATGACTCTTGCACAGTCACTACCTGCCGAAGCCCTCGCTGCCTTGGGCACCCCCATCAGCGTATCGATGCTGAAAAACGGCACCATAGCCGGCGTAACTGCCGTACAGCCCGTCTTTGCCGGAGGACAGATTATTAACGGCAACAAACTCGCTAAGGTGGGTGAAGACGTGAGCCGTCTGCAACTACAACTCTCAGAAAACGAGGTAGAGAAACAGACGGAGCAATATTATTGGCAGTTGGTTTCACTCCAGGAAAAAATGAAGACCATCGAAGCCGTCGATACCCTGCTGGCAGACATTTATAAGGATGTAGATGTGGCCGTGCGTGCAGGAGTCGCCATGCGTAACGACCTGCTACAGGTGCAACTCCGCCGGAACGACATTGAGAGTCAGCGAGTGAAACTACAGAATGGCATCGACATCGTCCGCCTATTGTTAGCACATTACTGCGGACTCAATAGTGGAGAGTTTAGGGTTCTTTCTTGGGAAAGCGAACAAGTTCGAGCGCAGAATTTAGAGACTTATAACGAGCCAACCTCACTGGTTATCAACCCTGACTATGACCAAGCTTTACATAGAACAGCTGAATACCAATTATTAAACAAACAAGTCGAAGCTACTAAGTTGCAGCACAAGATGGAGATTGGCAAGACACTGCCTACGCTGGGGGTTGGTGCAGGCTATAATTACCACAACCTGCTTGACAATAATCATAGTTTCGCTATGGTGTTCGCCACAGTCAGTGTTCCTATTAGTGACTGGTGGGGCGGCTCTCACGCCATCAAGCGCAAGAAGATAGCTCAGCAGCAGGCCGAGGAACAACTGGCCGACAAATCAGAACTCCTGAAGATTCGCATGCAAAATGCCTGGAACAACGTCGAGGAGTCACGTCAGCAACTTCAGATAGCCCAGCGTAGCATCGAACAGGCCGAGGAAAACCTCCGTCTGAATCGCAATTACTATAAGGCAGGCACCTGCAAAATGAGCGATCTGCTCGAAGCCCAATCGCTCTATCAGCAGTCCCTCAACCACCGTACCGATGCCTATGCCGACCTACAGAACAAACTCTTGGAGTACCGCCAGGCTACCGGGCTATAAGAATCGGTAATAATGGTAAAATAATCCGCAGTATGTGTAAGTGCATATTGCGGATTTTTGTGTAACTTTGCAACCGAAAATATATACACTTCGGACATGAAGTGCACAGCGGTAAGGCAAAGGTGAAGAAGTGGCTCAATGGGGTTAGTTATTAACAGTCAATCAAATAATCATGGTAAGAAGAATAGTAACAATTTTAATAGCAGTAATGACTATGGCAACAATGAATGCGCAAGTTTTGACCGAGCGTCAAAGGGGATTGGCGACATGTGCCTGCCTGATGGCACAGGGTGATTTAGAACGGTTGGAGCCAGCCGTGAAGCTGGCACTCGACAATGGTGTAACTATCAACGAACTGAAGGAGGCATTCTCACAACTCTATGCCTACACGGGATTTCCGCGTTCACTGAATGCACTGGGAGTATTGAATAAACTTTTGGAGAACAGAAAACCTGAGTGGCAAGATGGTAAGCCTTGGACACGCCCTGAGTTGTGGGACGATGCCGCAAAGGCGCTGAAGCAGGGTACAGAGGTACAGACAAAGCTTTCAGGTCGCCCATTCGACTACACCTTCTGCCCGCAAGATGACTACTACTTGAAGGCGCACCTCTTCGGTGATATCTTCGCTGGCGACCAACTCACGGCTGCCGACCGCGAAATAGTAACCGTTGCAGCTCTGAGCGGACTCGACGGTGTGGCTCCACAATTAGCAGCACATAAGGCAGGCGCCGTGAACATGGGCAATAGTCAGGAACTCGTCGATGAACTCTGCGCTTGGCTCGACCATGAGGGCTACACACTACGTAGCCGATTCCCAAAGGGCGAACCCAACGTAAATTATGCTCAGTACTTCATCAATGACAGCTACTTGGCTCCCATTCAGCCCGCCAACCTTGCAGAGGGCGAAAAGACGGTGCTGCCTATCGCCAACGTCACCTTTGAGCCCGGTTGCCGCAACAACTGGCACATCCATCACGGCATGCACCAGATTCTCATCTGTGTCTCTGGTCGGGGCTGGTATCAAGAATGGGGCAAGGCTCCAGTCGTATTGACACCAGGCACAGTGATTGATATCCCCGAGGGCGTGAAGCATTGGCACGGCGCACAGAAGGACTCGTGGTTCCAGCACTATACCACTCACATAGCCACAGGCAGTGAACAGTCTAACGAGTGGTTAGAGGCTGTAACTGACGAAGTATATGACAAACTGAAATAGATGGAAATGGAAAACAGGGTAAAAGAATTGTAAGGAAGGAGACGATTCTCCTAATAAAACACAAAAGATTCCCCTGTATCGTTATGATATGGGGGATTTTTCGTATCTTCGCACACGATATGAAACTGGACCTATATATCAACGAGGCTAATGACTACGCTCGGGACATCCGTGTGCCGGTGCTGCATCCACACGTAGCCATCATCCATTACGACGAGGCGGGAAAGATACGGCATACGCTGAACCGCATCAACTGCTACGGCATTTTCCTGCAACGGGAGTTCCCTGAGAATCTGACCTACGGCATCGGCACATACCACGAGGGTGACGGCTCGCTGATGGCATATTCGCCCGGACAGATTGGCGGCAAGCGCGATGACGGCACACGAAGGCAGTATCACGGTTGGGTACTGCTATTCGACCCCGTATTCATCCACGGTACGGAAATAGAACAACGGATGAAGGGCTATCACTTCTTCTCGTACAACAGCAACGAGGCCCTCTTCCTGAAGCCGCAGGAGAAGGACACGCTGGCCGGACTGATGAAGAACATCAGGACGGAGTTGATGACAGACGATGATGATGTACAGAATGACATCGTGAGAGACTACATACGGCTGATTCTGGACTACTGCAACCGTTTCTATGCCCGTCAATTTAAGGAGATTGCAGCAGGTAAGAGCGACATACTAGCCCGTTTCCAGCAGGTGCTCATCGACTACTACGATCAAGGCAAACAACGCACCGAGGGTCTGCCCAGCGTGAAATACTGCGCCAGCGAAATGTGCCTGTCGCCCAGTTATTTTGGCGACGTAGTACGGAATGCCCTTGCTGAGAGTCCGAAAGACTATATTCGTGGTTTTGTCATCATGCGAGCTAAGAGTCTGATGATGAGTGGCAAGTCCATCGACCAGGTTGCAGATGAACTGGGCTTCGAATATCCTCAGCACTTCACCCGTATGTTTAAGAACTCGACGGGCCAGACACCCCGTGAATTCTTGAACAAGGCAATAAGGAGTGACTGAAAAGACAGTAGCTTCGCTCTGAGCTGCTTGTAGGCATACTCTAAGCATACTCATGAGTAAGGCTAGAAGCAGACTGCAAGCAGGCTGAAATATGGCTACACTATGGGAGTGAGACGTTCCCAACTTGGGAATAAGTTCTACGAGCCATACTGATGCATTTTCCGTAATTTTGGTAATTTTATCCGCAATCTGTCTATACGGGTTGCGGATTTTTCTTCGTATCTTTGCAGCGTAATTCAAAGACATATTATGTTTATGAAACGATTTGTTTTATTTATAGCAACAATGTTTTTATCAAACAGTATGATGGCACAACAACAGATGTATTTGACCATCGATGGCAGGACAGAGACCGTCACGCTGGTCAATAATGGTGCTACGCAGGCACTGGTATCAAAACTTCAGGAAGCACCTGTAACGGTAACGCTGAACTCCAGCGGCGGTTTTGAGATTTGGGGAGCACTGGGATTCTCTTTGCCCACAAGCAACGAGCAGATAAATGCACAGCCGGGCGATGTCATTCTCTATAGTGGAAGCAATATCTGCATCTTCTACGGCACGAACTCATGGAGCTATACTCGATTGGGGAAGATTGACGGGCTTTCGGAGAGTGAGTTGCACACGTTCCTCAAAGCCGGTGAGAGCAATATCAGCGTGACGCTGTCAATGAGCAATACCACCAACATCGATCAGGTAAGAATAGACAACACATCATCGAGAGCCTATACCCTGCAAGGCACATTGGCTCAGGCAGGACATAAAGGAATAGTCATTAAGAATAGTAAAAAAAGTTGCAAGATAAAATGAAAAAAGTAATAGTAATTGCATCGCTCGCAGCTGGGATGCTCGCAGCATGCACACAGAAGACAACAAACAATCAAAGCGAAGAAAATATGAGCAAACTTGAATTGACACAGGAGTGGGACAAGGTTTTCCCGCTGAGTGAGAAAGTGAACCACCAGAAGGTGACGTTTGAAACACAATACGGGCTGACATTGGCGGCAGACCTCTACATTCCAAGAGGTGAGGGACAAGAGGTGAAAGGTGAGAGATTACCTGCTATTGCTGTCAGCGGTCCCTTCGGAGCAACCAAGGAGCAGTCGAGCGGACTTTATGCCATGCGAATGGCAGAGCGTGGTTTTGTGACGCTAGCCTTCGACCCATCTTATACTGGTGAGAGCAGTGGCGAACCCCGTCGCACAGCTTCGCCCGACATCAATACGGAGGACTTCATGGCTGCTGTTGATTTCCTCTCGAAACAGGATAATGTAGATGCCGAAAAGATAGGCATCATCGGCATCTGCGGATGGGGAGGCATCGCACTGAATGCTGCCGCTGCCGACACCCGTATCAAGGCAACTGTAGCCAGTACGATGTACGACATGACTCGTGTCAGCGGCAATGGCTACTACGACAGCGAGGACAAGGAAGAGTCGCGCCATGCTGCCCGTGAGGCGCTGTCGAAGCAACGCCTTGCTAACCCGATGGCTATGGCAGGCGGTGTGGTGAATCCGCTGCCCGCTGATGTTCCACAGTTCGTCAAGGACTACTATGACTACTACATCACGCCCCGTGGCTACCACAAACGCAGCGGCAACTCGAACGACGGCTGGCGCACAATCGGCACACAGGCTTACGCCAACTCGCGCTTCCTCTATTACATCAATGAGATTCGTTCTGCCGTCCTCGTGATGCATGGCGAGAAAGCCCACTCACGATACTTCGGTGAGGCAGCCTACAAGTATATGGTAGAAGGCAAGGCCGAGGGGTATAATGTCGTTGGGAAGCCCAACCCCGTGCCTGAGAACAAGCAACTGCTCATCATCCCAGATGCCTCCCACTGCGACCTCTACGATGGCGGTTATACAGAACTAGAAGGCAAAGGTGATTCAAAGAATCTAATCCCTTGGGACACCTTAGCAGAGTTTTTCACTAAAAATCTGAAGTAATTTTCGGACAAAATTGGCTGCTCCGTCCGTTCCAGCTGCGTCCGAGGAAGTACTCCTGCGCCACGCCCGTCCAGCCATGCAGCAGGTATATCACGTCGTATTTCTGTGTTGGGTCGTAGCCGTAGGGCAGATAGACGTAGGCGGGCTTGCGCGTCGCGGGTCGGCTCGACGAGGTATAGTCCCGTGAGTCATACTCCAGCAGTTCTATCGTCCCCTGCTGTGATGCCGCCTGGAAGAACTCCGAGGGTACCGGCATGGTGTATTGAATCTCGAATCCCGTCGGCACGTCGTCCGCTGCTTCGGCCCGTGCCCCTGCGCCGTCCGACGAACAGGCCGTCATCAGCGTCAGCATTGTCATGGTGGTCACTATCTTCTTCATTTCACAAACGTTTAGTTTCACGGCAGCAAAATTACGAAGATTTATCCAAGGGGCTTTAATAATTTTTGCGGGTATAATTTCACTTTTTTCTTTTTCGTACTTCAACAAGCGAAGCGGCATAGCCAAAGAAGTCGATAATCATGCACTGGATGACATTGACCATCGCATCGCGGTGGAAGTTGTGCTTGCTGTACGCCAGTCGGCGATGAGCTGACAACGTGCTTGTTGAGGAATTCCATTACGCCTTCTCTTGTATAATATGCTTTCTTGTGCATCATCTTATAGGGTTGGATATCAACTCAATACAGATTCCATATTCTTTTCCTACCTATGCTCCTTTAAACGCTGCAGAAGTACAGGTATTCCGAAACTACTTTGCAGACTCCATTATAAGGGAGTCATAAGAGAGAATGCCTACACATTATTATAAATATGGCATAAAGTTTGCAGGATTCAAATAAAATTTGTACTTTTGCACTTGCAAATGAGTTGTATGACGTAATGAGTGCAAAACATAGAAACCAGAACGGTTCTTGCTTAGGCAAGCGGCAAAGCCGAGCGGCCAAATCATTACATCGATTTGGGGAATCCTCCATAAATCACGTTAAAATCGGGAGATTACGAAGTTTTTCCCCAAAAAATCGTATCTTTGCACCGTCAAACAGAACATAAGTTTTCCGATGGTATCTTTGCACATTAAATTTAGATTGTTATGAGTAATGAGACTATGATTAAGAGAGAGAAATATAAGCTCCTCACAGAACAGATTCGCTCGCTCATAGATGGCGAAACTGACCGTGTGGCAGTGATGGCAAATGTCTGTGCAGCCATCCATGAAGCAATGGGATTCTGGTGGACAGGATTCTATCAGGTGAAGAATGGGGAGTTGGTGCTTGGACCGTTTCAAGGCCCAGTGGCTTGCATGCATATCGGCATTGGCAAAGGTGTCTGCGGTACGGCATGGAGGAATCAACGAACCATCATCGTACCTGATGTTGAACAATTTCCTGGACATATTGCCTGCAGCAGTCTCTCTCGCTCAGAGATTGTCGTACCTATATTCTCTACAGATGAAACAGTCGCGGCAGTCCTCGACATCGACAGCAAGGAACTATCGACCTTCGATGAAACTGACAGCCTCTATCTGAAGGATATCTGCAAGATGCTGACTCCACTATTTTAAATAAGGCAATATTATACTGTTAAGGTCATACATATTGACATGGACCAGTTCTTTGCCGCTGTGGAGCAGCGAGACAATCATGAGCTGAAAGGCAAGCCGATAGCTTTTGGCCACGATGCTGAGCGCGGTGTGGTATCTACTGCCAGCTATGTAACTCTGACTATTCCAAAGCTGAAATCAAAGCAAAAACTCATAACCGATGCCAGCGGATGTATTCATACTCAACTCTCAATAAATAAATCGAGACTCTCACTTTGATCGCCAGTGTTGATGAGGTAAGTATTGACAAACAGGGACAGATGAATTACCAGAGATGACTGAACGGTGACCAAGACCATCAAGGCCGCCATGTCCGCATCGCCTGTGGCGAATGTAAGATACTGCACGTAAAATTATACGACTACTCTTCCGACGGCATACGGTAAGCGTGCTTCGAGTCATTTATCGTTTCAAAAGCCTGTATTCCAAAGGTGTCTGACCAGCAAGACGTTTAAAGAATTTACTGAAGAAAGAGGGATTAGGAAAATCCATCTCGTCGGAGATTTGAGCAATGGACTTGTCGCTGTGTCTCAATTCTATCTTGATGTGTTCTACAAGAACATGATCAATCCATTCCTTGGCTGTGTTGCCACTGGCTTGACGAATGATAGTACCGAGATAACGCTCAGTGAGACATAGGCGGTCGGCATAGAAGCCGATTTGATGCTCGCGTGCAGCATACTGGTTGACGAGATGAATAAAGCGATCGAATATGGTCTGTTCACGACTCTGCGAAGCTTCGAGCAAATCTATGTGTTGGCGATAGATTCCATCATATTGATGCATCATAGCTGCTACGAGGCTGCTGACTGTCTGACGGTTATAATCAGGCTGATGAACCACGTGCCAGATGGTGTGTAAGATGTAGCGGACGGTGGCGATATCACTCTCTCCGACCTTAATCTGGAAGTCGCGTATCTGTCCATTGAAGACAGATGGCATCTGTGGCATTGGGAAGTCAGCAAAAAGCCCTAAGCCATAGACTTCAATCTCGCTACTGAAGCTGATGGGGCTAATGATGGTACCTGGCCCAAGAAATACGATAGTGCCAGGAGTTATATGTCGTTCCGCAAGGTTGATGTTAACATGTATCTCACCACTGACTAAGATTCCCATGCGATAATCGTCGATGACGAAAGGTGGCTGGCTCTGTCCGATGACGAGCATGAAGATGCGGGGATTGCCATATACAATGGCAAATTCATTGCTGAAATAGAAATGGTCATGTATCTGCGCATAATGAGGACCAAGGATGTCCTTCATGCGCGTATAGTTCATCAAGTTTGGCTGTTTACCCATAATCGTAGCTCTTTAATATGCCGCAAAGATAATAATAATTATCAAATTATCGGCCTGTTTATATATAAATCGAACAAAAAGGACATTTTTCACTGATGATGGATAACAATTATCTGACAAAAACATCGTAAATTTACACCCAGAAAAAAACGTAACGAATATGAGAAGAATCATTTTATGGCTCATGATGCTGCCGATGATGGCGCTGGGACAGACACTCGAGGATTGTCAGAAGGCTGCGGAGCGGAATTATCCACTGATACGGCAGTATGAGCTAATTGAGAAAACGACGGTGCTGACGATAGCTAATATCCAGAAAGGATGGTTGCCGCAGGTGACGGCTTCGGTTCAGGCAACGTATCAGAGCGATGTGGTGGCTTGGCCCGATGAGATGAGGGGGATGCTGGGACAGATGGGCCTTAACTTCGAGGGACTGAAGAAGGACCAATACAAAGTTGGCATCGATGTGCAGCAGACGGTGTTCGATGGTGGTAAGATCAAGAGTCAGAAGGAGATAGCCCGAAAGCAAGGCGATGTACAGACGGCGCAGAATGAAGTAAATATGTATCAGGTGCGCAAGCGCGTGAATGAGATGTACTTCGGGCTGATGCTGATTGATGAGCAGATCAAACTCAATAATGACCTGCAGGAGTTATTAGGTGCCAATGAAAAGAAATTATCATCGATGCTTAAGAGTGGAACGGCAGCAGAGAGTGACTATCAGAATATAAAGGCCGAAAGGCTGAAGGTGGTACAACAGGCCACTAGCCTCCAGGCGCAGAGAAGTGCTTTAATAAGGATGCTGTCGACATTCTGCGGGATTGAGGTGAATAAGATACAGCCCCCAACCCTGCCCCCTTCCCTTGAAGGGCGGAGATCGGCTACGCGTCCTGAGCTGAGGGCTATCGATGCTCAGTTGCGTTTAGCCGATGCTAAGGAGAAGGCACTTGATGCAGCGCTGATGCCGAAGTTGAGTGTGTTTGCACAAGGGTATTATGGCTATCCAGGCTATAATATGTTTGAGGATATGTTGAACCGTAAGTTCTCTTGGAACGGGATGATTGGTGCCCGACTCAGTTGGAACATCGCAGCCCTCTATACACGTAAGAATGATAAGGCAAAGATTCAGTTGCAGCGCGAGACAGCAGAAACGAGTCGCGACGTATTCCTTTTTAATAATAATATGGAACAGATTCAGCAAAACGAGAATATTGAGCGTTACAGGAAACTAATGGCTGACGATGACGAGATTATCAGTTTGAGGTCGTCTATCCGTAAGGCGGCAGAATCAAAACTCTCGCACGGCATCATCGATGCAAACGATCTTGTTAAGGAGATTAATAATGAGAATGCTGCGCGTGTACAGCAGAGTGTCCACGAAATCGAGATGCTAAAAGAGATTTATGACTTGAAATATACAACGAATCAATAATGGGATATGAAAAAACTAATGATAATGGCAGTAGGACTGGCGGTGCTGGCAAGCTGCGGAAGCAATGAAAAAGAATACGATGCCACAGGAACGTTCGAGGCAACAGAAGTGACAATAGCAGCAGAGCAAAATGGAGGACTGATAAAGTTCGACGTAAACGAGGGTGACGAGATTGCTCTCGGCCAGGAAGTGGGACTTATCGACACCACCCAGATTTGGTTGAAGATTCAGCAGGCTGATGCGATTAAGGAGGTTTATCAGAGTCAGAAGCCTGATATGGAGGCGCAGATAGCAGCAACAAGGCAACAATTGTCTAAGGCCAAACAAGATCAACAGCGCTACAAGGAGCTGGTGGCTGATGGAGCTGCTCCAAGCAAGATGCTCGACGATGCCACAAATCAAGTGCAGGTGCTGCAGAAACAATTTGATGCGCTAAAATCTTCGCTGAGCACCAACACCAATGCGTTGAATAAGCAGATGGCAGCTACCGATGTTCAAGTTAGTCAGTTGCTAGATCAGTTGCAGAAGTGCCATATCGCTGCACCTATTAAAGGTACTGTACTGGAAAAGTACGTAGAGAAAGGTGAGTTTGTTGCCATTGGCAAGCCGCTATTTAAGATGGCTGATACTGAGCAGATGTTTATACGAGCTTATGTTACTTCGGCACAACTTAAGGACATCAAGGTAGGTCAGAAGGCAAAAGTCTTTGCTGACTATGGCGATGGACAAAAGAAAGAATACGAAGGAACTGTCAACTGGATTTCTAGTCGCTCTGAGTTTACCCCCAAGACCATTCTCACCGATGACGAACGTGCAGACTTAGTTTATGCCTTGAAAGTCGTCTTCAAGAACGATGGATTCGTAAAAATCGGCATGTACGGTGAAGTTAAATTCAATTGATAATTATGAATGCCATTGAGGTGAACCATATCAGCAAGAGCTACAGCAAGGTGAAGGCTTTGCAAGATGTAACGTTCGCTGTTGGCAAGGGCGAGGTCTTCGGGCTGATTGGCCCTGACGGAGCGGGTAAGACATCTATGTTCCGCATACTCTGTACGTTGCTGTTGGCAGATGAGGGTACGGCGACGGTTGATGGCTTCGATGTGGTGAAGCAGATGACAGACATCCGCAAGCGCGTGGGGTATATGCCTGGGCGGTTCTCGCTGTATCAAGACCTGACAGTGGAGGAGAATCTGAAGTTCTTTGCCACACTTTTTGGGACGACGGTGGATGAGGGCTATGACTCGATTAAGGCTATTTATTCGCAGATAGAGCGGTTTAAGGACCGTAAGGCTGGGGCGCTGTCAGGCGGTATGAAGCAGAAGTTGGCACTAAGTTGTGCATTGGTGCATCAGCCCAGTGTGCTCTTTCTAGATGAACCCACAACAGGTGTAGATCCTGTCAGTCGCAAGGAGTTCTGGGAGATGCTTTCGATGTTGAAAGAACGGGACATCACTATCGTAGCCTCAACACCCTATCTTGATGAGGTTAGACAATGTGAGCGCGTTGCGTTCCTGAGTGAAGGACACGTGATGGACATCGATAGGCCAGAGATAATCCTTGATAGATTTAAGGACATCTTCAACCCGCCAGGGATTGAAAACGATTCAAGGTTCGAGGTTCAAGGTTCAAGTGACAACGTTATCGAGGTAGAGCATTTGGTGAAGGCCTTTGGCAACTTCCATGCTGTGGATGACATCAGCTTTAGTGTAAAACGAGGAGAGATCTTCGGTTTCTTAGGAGCCAATGGCGCGGGCAAGACGACAGCGATGCACATGCTGACAGGACTGAACCAACCTACAAGTGGTACAGGACGTGTAGCGGGTTTTGACATCCGCACGGAACACGAACAGATAAAGAAACATATCGGTTATATGTCACAGCGGTTTTCTCTATATGAAGACCTGACGGTGGCTGAGAATATCCGACTCTTTGCAGGCATTTATGGGATGAAAGGCGAAGAGATTAAGACCAAAACGGATGATTTGCTGCGCCAGCTGAAGTTCGAGGATCACAAGAACGACCTTGTGGGTTCTCTGCCTTTGGGTTGGAAGCAGAAACTGGCCTTTTCCGTTAGTATCTTCCACGAGCCTGATATCGTGTTCCTCGATGAGCCGACAGGTGGTGTAGATCCTGCTACACGTCGTCAGTTCTGGGAACTCATATATGAGGCTGCCGCACGTGGTATCACAGTTTTTGTAACCACTCACTATATGGATGAGGCAGAGTATTGCGACCGCATCTCGATTATGGTGGATGGTAAGATTAGTGCGATGGGAACGCAAGAAGAGCTGAAGTGCAATCTCAATCAGCCTGATATGGATCATGTGTTTACGTATCTGGCTCGCGAGGCAAAGAGAGGAGATTAACTTATGAAGCAGTTTATATCATTTGTCATAAAAGAAGCCAATCACATCCTGCGCGACAAACGCACAATGCTGATACTCTTCGGCATGCCTATCGTGCTGATGCTACTCTTCGGCTTTGCCATCACTAATGACGTAAAAAATGTTCGTACGGTGGTGGTGACCTCGCAGATGGACCATCTGACGCAGCAGGCCGTAGAGCGACTGGCTGCGTCGGAATACTTTACGATTGTCAAAACCGTCACCACGCCAAAAGATGCAGAATGGATGATTCGCAGTCAGAAGGCTGATCTCTCCATCATTTTTGCCAAGGATTTTGCTAGCAAGAAGAGTGGTGCGCAGTTTATCGTTGATGGCAGCGACCCCAATATGGCACAGCAATGGACCACCTACGCCCAACAAGTTGTCGCCAATCCAAATATACCACAGATTATACAGAAGCTTCTCTATAATCCAAGAATGAAGTCAGCCTACAACTTCGTACCAGCCATTATGGGTATGCTGTTGCTGCTGATTTGCGCTATGATGACTTCCGTGAGCATCGTTCGCGAGAAAGAACGTGGTACGATGGAGGTATTACTCGTTTCACCGATAAAGCCACTGATGATCATCATCGCCAAGGTGGTGCCCTATCTGTTGTTGGCATTGCTTATCCTTGCAATAATCCTGCTGATGTCAGCTACGGTACTCGATGTACCGATACAGGGCTCGCTGGGGTGGATACTCATCGTCTCGCTCATATATATCTTGCTGGCTCTCTCGCTCGGCCTACTCATTTCGAATATTGCGCAGACGCAGTTCGTGGCTCTGCTCGTATCGGCAATGATATTGCTGTTGCCCACTGTGATGCTTTCGGGCATGTTGTTTCCTGTGGAGTCGATGCCCACCGTGCTGCAATGGATATCAGCAGTTATTCCTCCTCGATACTACATTCAGGCCATGCGCAAACTGATGATTATGGGCGTAGGTATTCAAGAAGTTTGGCAAGAGGTGGTGATTCTCATCGGCATGACAGCTCTATTGCTCATTGTTTCACTTAAGAAGTTCAAGACGCGCCTATGATCAAGTATTTGCTTCAAAAGGAATTTCTCCAGATTCGGCGCAACTCGTTTATGCCGAAGATTATCTTTATCTTCCCCATCATGGTAATGTGCATTATGCCTTGGGTGATGAATCAGGAGGTGAAGAACATCCGTGTCGATGTGGTGGACATCAATCATACCACACATTCACAGCAACTGGTACACCAGATTGAGGCCTCGAACTATTTTATCTTCAATGGCCAGAAGTCGACCTACCAGGAAGCCATGAAGGATATAGAGACCTCAAAGGCTGATATCATCCTCGAAATCCGCGATGGCAAATACCTCATCGCTGCCAATGCCGTCAATGGCACCAAGGGTTCGATAGGTAGTGCTTATTTAAGCCAGATAGTTTCGGGGGTAACAACTGCACCTTCAGCCTCATCTGTACTTACCTTATACTACAAGTTGCAGAGTTATAAGATGTTTATGATTCCGGCCCTTATGGGAATCCTGATGATGATGCTCTGTGGCTTCCTACCAGCTCTGAATATTGTGGGTGAAAAAGAAAAGGGTACCATCGAACAAATCAATGTCACCCCCGTTTCCAAATGGTCATTTATTCTCGTCAAGATCATTCCTTATTGGATCATTGGTTTGGTAGTGCTTACCCTCTGTCTCGTACTCTCGTGGCTTATTTATGGCATCACCTGTCAGGGACCTCTCCTACTCGTCTATCTATTAGCAATCCTGCTGGCACTGTTTTTCTCGTCATTCGGACTGATTGTATCGAACTACAGCGATACGATGCAACAGGCCATGCTCGTTATGTGGTTCTTCGTGGTGTGTCTGATGTTGCTATCGGGACTCTTCACCCCAGTACGGTCTATGCCCGACTGGGCCTATCTGTTCACCTATATCAATCCCATGCATTACTTCGCTGATGCCATCCGTACTGTCTTCGTACGAGGTGGTGGTCTGCAAACCATCGCTCATCAAATATTAGCGCTCATGTGCATTGCTTCCGTCATGAGCTTCTGGGCTGTAATGAGCTATAAGAAGAACAGCTAAATTACAGATAAATAGGCTATGACACAACAGATGGCTGCGACTGTGAAAAGTCCCAAGCGGAACCATGCTGCAATGATGCCAGCCAATAGTACGATCACACCTTGCCAGGGAGTCGGCATAGTCAGAATCATGACAATGGCAAAAAGAATATAAATGATTATGCTATGCTGCTCCATCGTCCTCAATTTTTATAGGTTTAAGCATAGCCGCAACAATAGAATAGCCCAGAGCAATGGGATATGTATTGTAGAATTCGGGTGCAAAGTTACGATTTTTTGTCAAAATGAGCGCATTTCTATTTATTTTTCATATCTTTGCAGCATGATTATTAATAATAACACTATGTGGATAAAACCATGGACAATTAAAGAGGGCTTTCTCCTTGGAGGAGGCATTATTGTAGCAGGACTCGCTCTCGAACTGAGTGTCGGTCCTGTGGTGTGGGATGCATTTGCATGGCCTGCAAACGGAATCGTCCTGGCAGGATTCCTGATAATGATAGCCATAATGTCCGCACTGAAGAAGAAGGTATATGCCTTCCAGTATATCGGCACATATCAGGCAGCGATACCGGCTATGGTCTATGCCGTGATACTAACAATCATAATGGGGCTGACACGTCAGCAGGTAGGCGGCACGTGGCTCAACGATATGCTTTCATTCTGGCCCTTCGTACTGATATATATCTTTATCGCATTGATTCTCGGACTTATCATCATCCGCAGAGCACTCCACTTCAACAACTGGAAACGAGACATCCCATTCTTGCTCAACCACATTGGCCTCTTCCTTGCCCTCACTACAGCCACTCTCGGCAATCCCGACATGCAGCGGGTGAAGATGATCACAGTCGTTGGAGAAGCAGAATGGCGGGCTCTTGCCCCTGATGGATCCATCAAGGAGATGCCCCTTGCCATCGAACTGAAGAAATTTATTATGGAGACCTACGATGACGGCTCACCAAAGCGCTTTGCATCAGAGATCCAGATTCTCACTAAGACGGGAAAGAACATCGAGACTACGGTCGATGTAAACAAACCCTTCGAGATTGACGGCTGGAAGATATATCAATATGGCTACGACACTCAGATGGGAGCCGGCAGCCAGACATCAATACTTGAGCTTGTCAGCGATCCTTGGTTGCCGTTAGTCTATACCGGTATCTATCTGATGCTTGCAGGAGCCGTCTGCATGTTCATTACCGGAGGCAAGAAAAACTGTAAATCATAAATCCGTAAATAGTAAATCAAAATGGTGACTTGGGAGCAATTTATTTATTTCGCAATAGCAGCTGTTCTGATGTGGGCTGTAGGAGCCTTGGCAGCCTGGAAGGATCAGGTAACAGCTGCCTATATCTCTACAATTATCGGACTCGGCACTTTCTTCACTTTTATCCTGATGATGTGGATATCATTAGAGCGTCCGCCTCTACGCACAATGGGAGAGACACGTCTTTGGTATTCATTCTTCCTGCCATTTGCAGGTATCATTGTCTATTCACGATGGAAGTATAAATGGATACTATCGTTCTCAACGATATTAGCATTTGTGTTCATCTGCGTCAATCTGTTCAAGCCAGAGATCCATTCCAAGACGCTGATGCCGGCATTGCAGAGTCCTTGGTTCGCACCTCACGTCATAGTCTATATGTTTGCCTATGCCGTATTGGGAGCATCGGCAGTGATGGCGCTTTATCTCTTGTGCTTAAGGAAAAAACAGGTATCCGACCAGGAATATGAAATTACCGACAATCTCGTTTACGTAGGCCTCGCCTTTATGACTATCGGAATGCTCTTTGGAGCCCTATGGGCGAAAGAGGCATGGGGACACTACTGGTCGTGGGACCCTAAGGAGACTTGGGCAGCAATAACCTGGCTTGCATATCTCGTATATATCCACTATCGCCAGTTACCGAAACACAATTTCCGTCTGGCTCTTTGTATATTGATTATCTCGTTCATACTGCTTCAGATGTGCTGGTGGGGCATCAATTATCTCCCCTCTGCCCAAGGCTCAAGCGTACATACATATAGCACATAGAAACAACAAGTGCTGTCAATAGTATTACGATTGCCCATAATGGCGTGTGGTTATATAAGATTTCCGCTTCCACACGCCATGAAGGGAGCGGTTCCATATTCTCAGGACGCGGTTGGAAGAGCTGTCCTCTTGTTAGAAGAATGATCTCTCCTACTCTCTCGTCAAGGCTGACTGTAGCCGGTGTCTCCCGTGCCAACTCTCGCATTCTCTCTGGTAGGTCAGACCATATGGTGTTCAGTTTGTACCCGAGAGTATCATTGAAGAGCTCAGAGAATTTGGCATATTCGCCCTCGATATGCAACTGCTGACGAAGATTTTCATCAGGGATATAAATCATAGCTTCTTCTTTCCACACCTCCGGACGAAGAATCCAACCATATACCACTTGTTCCGGTGAGAGTCCTTTGTAACTGTCCTTGCCATAGACAGACTTAAGGAAATCCAGCGCAAAGGTAGAGAAGGGGCAGAGACTACCGTTCCATACGACCTGTTCTCGTGCCACTTCTTTTGCTTTGTCTGCATTAATGGTCTGAATACTCCTTGAAAAAGTGAAGAGTGAAGAGTGAAGAGTGAGAAATATCGCCAGCAACCTACATTTCCAAGCCATAGCTATTCACTAGAATTTCGGCATTGTCGGGAGGTCAACAGCCTTTACTGCCATACACTCCATCTCAATGAGCCATCCCGGACGACATACAGGCGCATGAACAATCACATAAGACTTGCCAGCAAAACGCTCTTCGAAAAGTTCACGTACAATTTCGTAGTCGGCAGTATCACGAAGATAAACCACCATCTCTGCCACATCATTGAAATTACAATCGGCCTCAGCAAGCAGGGCCTCGACATTCTCCCACATGCGACGTGTCTGCTTTGTGATATCCTTAGGATACATCACCTCACCTTTATTATTGATCGAAGCTGTACCAGAGATAAAGACATGTCTACGATCTGCATAGTTCACTAGAGTACCACGTTCGAAAGACACGCCATAGTCACTGGTACGATTAAGATGAGTAGAAGCATAGAGATAGTGTATCTGTTCTTTCTTTATACCTGCTATCGCATAGTTGTCCATCTGTGAAAGCACATTAGGGTCTTGCTGTCGTCCCCCAATTCCCGTAGAAGCAATAAAGTGGGTATTTACCGTCAAGCCCTGAGTAAAGAAGAACTGATTACGGGCGCGAACCACTCCACCATAGTTCAGGTCAACATCATTAACAAAGAACCAAGTGCGGATGCAGTTGGCCTCGAGAGTACATTCCTCCTGTATAAGCTGCATGTTATACTCATTAAAGAGCAGTCTAGTCTGATATTCCGAATTAGCAGCCATATTATGAGCTGAGCCGTTCCACAGATGACGGAAATCCCCATGACGGACCTCATAGAGTCCACTTGGAGCTATGCCCGTCTGAACGTTTGTCATCAGATACACCCAAAGGGCAATCTTCGTTCCATCGAGAGGAGCCTGCTGAATGATACTCTTGGCGCAGTCTGTCACATCCGACAAAATGACATCATCAGCCTGGTTAGCAGAGTCGCTAAGGAAATAACGCTTGAAAACGGCACGGGCCCCTTTAAGTTGAACATCGAGAAGCTGATTGTAAGCATTGAGTATTGCATCTAACTGTTTCATATATGGCAGCCTTGCAGAGTTCACGTGTATCATAGCATGATGCTCACATACATCCGTACCATTATCAAAACTAAAAACCTCTGCAAACGCGTTCTCGAACTGTATTGTTTGTTGTTGGGTCATATAACTCTTATCTGTTTTTATTATAATTATTTCTCTTTCGCTCCGTTGTTAATCCAGCTGTCTATGAGCGGCAGGATGCTCTGTTCGTTCTTCTCAGATACCAAGTCGCGGTGGGTCATTGCAATTCCATCTACCACATCTTCATGCAGCACCCTGTGCAGGAGGCTGTTCAACGCATCGCCCGGCTCCACCAGATTGATGTCTTCTACCTTCTTGGATGCGACACCAACCATTGCCTCGTAGCTTTTACCCTCAGTCAGATACAGTCCTGCGGCAGCGCGGTTAGAGGCTCCGTGACAGTTGGCACAGGTTGTATTGAAATAACTGAGCTGGATGGCATTCAACATACTGACATTTACAGTGCCCACGTTCATATACATTGTATCACGGGTCTGTTCAAGTTCCATCTCACGGAAACTCATCACCTGACGGCGAAGACGATCGAGAACACAGAGCTGAACAGTGGTAACTTCATCAGAGATTCCTGACAGCACCAATTCTATAGCACCATCAGAATTTTTTGCGATTGCCTTTGAGATGACAGCATATTCATCTGTTCCATCGAAGCCAGCCACAGCCACGCTATAATCATCCGGCCAATTCTCCAGTCCTGACAAAGTTCCTGTCATTTTCACCACACGTCCTTCCTTGAAGGTGATAGTGTTCTCATCGATGCGTCCATCATCGCATGAGGTGACTGTTAGTGCTGTCAGACCTAAAAGAGTTGCAAAGATATACTTTTTCATTGAAATATCCAAATAAATCTTTTACCTTTTACTTTTTTTATCAGAAAGCATACTGAAGCATTACCTCTGCGGTATGTGTCGAGATACCGAGATCATCAATATCACGATCCAACTGCGTTGCATGCTTTGTACGTCCGATGTATTGATACATAGCCGACAGCTTGATATTTGTCTTGGGGATAAAGTAATTGACGCTTGCGGCTGGCATGTTCAGGAAACCGTCTTTGCTGGTGCCGTTACGGTCAAAGAAATCATAGCGCACACCAACCTGAACCTGTGGATGCACAAAGTATCCTACTTGTGCATAACCTCCCCAATAGTTGAAGGTCTCGTCAATCTTCTCTCGCTTGGTGAATCCGATGTGCATATAGTAAGCCTCAGCACCTATATACCAGCGGTTTTTCAGCATTGCAAACTCGACTCCGGCACGGAAATCGTTAGTAGACTCGTTCTCTGCTTCATTATTAAAGTTTGCACTGATACCTATCAGCATCTTATCTTCATTAAGCAGCTTGGGGTTACCCTGTGTCATTGGCATGGCACCCTTAGGCTGATATGTCAGGCGACCTGCATAAAGTAATGATGGCAGATGGTTATCATCACTGATAGTCTTAGTAGCATTATTCTGTGCAGAACCGGTACCATTCCAGAGGCCGACCTCATATCCGAATTTGTTAGCAATAAATCCATGAACCTCAACACCCAGGTCAAATCCTGTACCGATGCCTGGTGTAACAGCATTTAATGAATAAGGCAGGATAGCTACTGCTGTAAGTGAAGTTGGAAGACTGGGGAAAAGAGTCTCGCCAAGCGTTGTCAGATAGGCATGGGTGAAAGGTGTCTTGAACTTACCGGCACGGAAACGAAGTCCTGGGCTGGCGGCGTAGTCAATCCAAGCCTGCTGAAGGATGTTACCACCAGATGCTGCTGCATTCACACATACATTATAGTCGATCTTACCAAAAGCTTTTCCTGTAAAGCCTATTATGGCATAAGGCATTGAAAAACCGCTATTGGCTACATTATCCTGATTGTAAGCCTTGTCAAGGCCCTCGTCATCATAATAATGGAAGTTGGCCTTTGTCTGCATATACAGATATGGCTTAAAGACAAAGCTACCGTCATTCGACTGGAGTGTAAAGCCACGATCATCAGCGATAGGAATCACACCATTGTCCATATTCAACTTACCTGCCTGCGATTTTTCAGTCTTAGGCGTTGTTACATCTTCTGTGTCGTTCTCTGCAAATGCTGTTGCTGAGATTGTACTTGCCATCATGATGGCGAATATTTTGTTGTATTTCATTTTTTCACTATTTTACCCTTTTGTTTTTCCCTTTACAGCGACCATAGGAACTGTATGAGTTGCTCACGCTCCTGCTTGCTCATATTTTTGAACTTATTCTTCGAGGCTTCGCCCTCGCCACCATGCCACATGATAGCTTCAACAAAGTTGCGAGCACGTCCGTCGTGAAGGAAATATGTATGTCCGTTCACTTTCTTCTGCAAGCCTACTCCCCATAGCGGAGTAGTACGCCATTCGTTTCCACGCGCCAGACCACTTACAAAGTTATCATTAAGGCCGACACCCATAATCTCCGAACCCATATCGTGGAGCAGGAAGTCAGAATATGGATGAATTGTCTGTCCGCCCAGCCAGGGGAGCGCTGTACCAGCCAAAAGCACAGAACCACGGGGTTTGGTGTGCAATGTGACTACGTGACACAGATGACAACCTGCCTGATAGAATAGTTGTTCTCCTGCTTTTACGTCTGCATTGTTTACATTACGACGTGCAGGTACTGCCAACCCTTGCATATAGAGGTCTACGCACTCCATATCTTCGGTCCCCACATCGAGCTGTGCATATGACAGTCCCATCATAGAACCTTCCTCCATTTGAATTTGTCCTTCACAGATTTCTTCTGGATAGCGGCTATTAGTCATACCCATATCGCTTGAGAAGCCCAACTCAACTGTCAGATCGGCATGATGAGCCTTGTTTCCGCCAACGCCTAATCTAAGTGCGCCACGCTCATTGATGTAGTTACAACGTCCGCTGATGCCCCACTCTGGGTAATTGCTCTTACGAGCCAAAGCCTCTATCTCAGCCTGATCAAGCGCCATAATCTGACCCATGCCAACATGACGGAGAGGAACACGAACGGTACAGAAGAGGTCCTCTGGTTTCACGCTGTCGGTATACCACTCTGTGATGGTCCACTTTGGTACACAGAGCGTATATTTCTCACCATCGGGAAAAGAGTAAGTCGCTGAATCGATACGCACCTTCAGTTTTCCTTCAGGACGTACGCCATAGATAGCCTGATCGTGGATTACCCGGCCATAGTTTGGGAAGAAGGTTCCGTTCTTTCGTGTTATATATATCAGCGATGAGGTAAATCCATAAGGACCAGATCCATCATTGCTGCCTTGTTTGAAGTTTGTCCAATAGGTCGGTTCTGTACGACCAGCATTACGATGACATGAGCCACAACTATATCCTGCGTATACAGGACCAAGGCCACCGCCATGTCCATTCTCATTAACATTCTTCACATTGTCATACAGACGATCGCCCTTGTTAAAGCGTACATCATAAGTTCCTGACAGCCAACTTGCTCCCTGATCATATGCTACGGAGGAATTATAGAAGCCGGTAGATGTGCCTGCAGACAGGGCATAGCCGGATGGTATAGCTATATCAGTTACATCCAACTGCTCGTCATCTTGACATGACATCAATGTGGAAAGTCCTGAGAATAAGAGTGTTATCTTAAAGAATTTATTCATCCTACTTATTCTATCTTTATCTTTTCTTTTTTTTACCACAATAGCGAAGACAGGAATCTATCCTGCCTCCGCTTTATGGTTATGGTGTTGGATAAAAGAACTTACTTTACGCTACGAGCCTTACCATCCTTGAAGATGAGATACTCCAGTGTGTGGAAGCCACGCAGGCTCTGAGCAGCTTCAATCTTCTCGTCACTCTCACCCTCTTTCCAGTTCAGGTTGGTGAAATCCTGTGACTTCAGGATCTGTGCGATCTGTGCCTGATCGAGAGGCCATGAGTCCATATTAGGGTCGAGGCCGAGCTCGTCAACAGGACCGAAGAGGAAAGCCTCACTCTGCTCCCATGGCTCACGAGCCGCCAGCCACGCATTGGCACAAGCTGCAAAAGTATTATCAGAAGGATTTAGCTTGAACTGTTTTACAGCAGCATCAAGAGCATCGTTGAGTACAGCCAGCTGACTGTAAGTAGGAACTACTACACCTTCAACATACTGCTTGATAACAGGATCGAGAGTTGCATCGTCGTTGATATTCTGTGTAAAGTATGGTTTCAAAGTGTTGTCGATGAAGTCCTCCAACTCAGCGCAAGCAGTCATAGCAGCAGAAGCCTCTTTAGAGTTGATATTGTTACGGAAAGGCTGAGGAATGTTGTAGATGGCATCGGCAGCAGCCTGAATCTTCTGCTTAGCCTCGGCATCAAGTGTTGGGTTCTTTGCTGCCAGAACAGCAGAGAGCGAATTGGTGTTTACACTACCGTTGCGTGAGCCATAATAAGCATTACGGATAGAGTAGATATTGTTACGATAGTCGTCACGTGAGTGCCAGCTATACCAAGACTCCACAGCGTAGAGAGCCTCTTCAGTCTTACCATCCATGTAGAGGTTGTAAGGATCACCAATCTTTGCAGAACCCACCTCAGAAGCGATATCGGTACAGCCGTCGAAAATCTGCTCTACGCAATCGATAGCAGATTTATACTCATCGCTGTTATGATTTTTAAAGATGTCTGCATAACCGCCCACCCATGCATTGTAAAGTACATCAGCATCATCGGCCAAAAGACCTGATACTGTTACCATATAATTTGCCCACTGCTCTGCATAGGCTGAACTGTAATCGAGGTTATTGGCATCAGTAATATCAATTTCTTTTACCACCTCTTCATTCTTGTCACTACTGCAGGCTGCCATGCTGAAAGTCAACATAAATGCAGCAACCGCCATCATTGCATTACTAAAATTCTTTTTCATCTTACTTATTTATTAATTATTAATGTATATTCCTTTTCCTACTTCTTGGCAAACCATAGCTGATATGCTACACCGACACGGATTTCGTTTTCACTGTTATACTCGCTGCTACCGAATATTTTGCTCGTTCCAATCTGTCGTGTTGTAAAGTCGGCCTTCACCACAAGATTAGGCAGAATTCGCCAATTGACACCCGCACTCCACATGCTTACCTGACAGCGCTTATCTGCGATAAGTCCAGACTCACACTCCTCCTGAGGATTATAATAGTTATAATGCGCAAATGGATAGATGCTGGGGAAATTCTTCACGTTGGGGAAGAACGACTTTATGTTTACACCAACCTCAGCACTCCAGTCGACAGCACGCTTGGCAACTGGTCCCATACGGCTATATGGCGATTTGCTGGAATAGCGTTTGTTGGCTGCTGTGATACCAACAGTCTCGGTAATATTACCAGAAAGATAGTTAGCGCGAGCTGTGATCCACTTATTGATGTACTGTATGTCAAATGAGTAAAGCAGTACATTAATGTCACCTATTTCTGAGTATGTCACCAGTTTGTCGGCATTCTTCTGTGCCTTCGGATTGTAAAAAACCGATGCTCCCACTCGCAAACCCTTAATACCAGTCCAGTTCAAACGGGCTGTATATGCAGGTGCAGAGAAATTGTCAACCTCCAAAAAGCCTTGCTTAGCTTTCTTTACCCAGTTATAACAGTCAAATCCGTTAGGGTTCAGACCACTGGTTACCATTGCCTCATAATCGAATGTGGCAGCCCCTTTTCCAAACCGTCCGAAGAAGGCGAGACCCGTCTCATGCCATGTAGATGCCATGATAGTAGTAGCACCTTCTGGACGTGCTGCAGTAAAGAAATTGAGAGGCTCATGGTGAGAATTAGTCAGTCCCACAGGTATGATCATATGTCCGACACGTACGTTGAATGCTGGTGTCAGCAGATGGGTAAGATGGAATTGCTCAAGAGCAACCTCACCACCCTTCTCAACCTCAGTCTCGTATTCACCGTTCTCACTTCCTGACTGTGATTCTATCTCGTAAGTTATGCCAGTACCTCCCGATTCAAACTCTACCTCTGCGCTGAGAATCCATTTTGGGGTGATTTTATATTCACCTTCTACAACAAAACGAGGGATAGATATCTCATTATGGTTCTTCTTTGTGTTTCCCTTACTACCACCATAAAAACGATTCAGACCATAATCCTTAAAAGCAGCCAGCATCTCGCCATAGCTGCCAATACGCCACTTTTCATAGCCGTCTACTTCATCAGAAGGAGCCTTGGCTTGTACGTTCTGTACATCCTGGGTATCTGTCAGTATAGAATTGGTTCCTTCTGGCTCAGTAGCATTTGCAGAACCTATTATAGTGCTTAATGTAAGCAATGCAAAAAGTTTTTTCATACTTAAAATTACCTAATCATTCAAAAATCGGCTGCAAAGGTAATGTCTTTTCCACAAGGTGACAATACCTAAAAATAATGAAATCGCCCAAAATCAGCTGTTTCAGACAATATGGAATTTCAAAAATACCTAATAGTAATTATTGTCCATGTCGGAAAATATGCCTACCTTTGCACCCGATAATCAATTTTGGGTAATTGAGGATTATAGATATGAAGAATCAGAAAATGTATGAGGCGGACGACAAGATGATTTCGTTGATTCGCGATAATTACGACCTGTTGCAGATGCTTGGCAGCTTCGGCATCAATCTCGGCTTCGGTGATAAGACAGTAAAAGAGACATGTGAGGATAACGATGTTGACACATACACCTTCCTTGCGGTAGTAAACTTCACCATCAACGGCTTCGGCGATTTCGATGCCGACGAGCAGATATCCGTCCCCACCCTGCTACACTATCTGGAGGCCTGTCACGCATATTTCCTTGATTTCCAGCTGCCTTACATCCGTCGCGAGCTGCAGGAGTCGCTCGACGAGCGTGAGTCGTTGGCAAAGCTCATCCTGCGATTCTACGACGAATATGCGCACGAGATACGCCGCCACATGAAATACGAGCAGAAGACTCTGTTCCCATACGTCCAGTCGCTCATCGACGGCCATCCCGCCAGCGACTATAACGTTGAGACATTCTCCAAGCATCATGGGGCTACGGATAATAAGCTCCGCGAGTTGAAACTGCTCATTATTAAGTATCTCCCTCAGGACGGACTGCACAACAACCTGCTCACAGCCACCCTTCACGACATCTACGAGAACGAGGTATGGCTTCGTCAGCACGCCATGGTAGAGGATCATATCTTCGTGCCTGCCATCCGCAGACTGGAGCAGGTTACAAAACAGAGCGACGTCACACGTAACATCTCCGATATGGTGTTCAAGGCCGGTACGAGTCAGAGTTCCGACGCCCTCTCCGACCGCGAGAAGGATGTCATCGTCTCCCTGGTCCAGGGAATGTCGAACAAGGAGATTGCCGACCATCTCTGCATCTCCGTCAACACCGTCATCACCCATCGCCGTAACATCGCCCGTAAGCTGCAGATCCACTCTCCTGCGGGTCTCACCATCTATGCCATCGTCAACGGCCTTGTAGACATCTCCAGCGTGAAACTATAATGGATCAGGAACTCAAAGACCTTCTCATCGCCTACGCGGAGCAATACGAGACAGCCGCCTTCCTCGACGGCGACCCCTCGTGGTTCATGCACCAGGTGACGGGTGCCGACAATCAGGAGGCGATGGCCTTTATCGCCTCGTGTCTGAGTTACGGCAGCCGGAAGCAGTTCATGCAGAAGATACAGCTGATTCTCGACTGGAGCGGGGGCGATACCTACGACTGGGTACGCTCAGGGGCTTTCGAGCAGCATATCGCCCCGGGCGACAAACACTGCTTCTACCGGTTATATACCTACGACACCATGAACCGGTTTCTCAGGGCTTACCGGAAACTGATTCTGGCACACGGCTCGTTAGGCGGTTACCTCCGCCATAATAACTCCCACGACGCCCTCCCGGCCATAGAGGCCATCTGCAGATACTTCAGCAGCGAGGGTATCAGCGTGGTGATACCAAAGGACACACAGTCGGCCTGCAAACGGGTGTGTATGTTCATCAGGTGGATGGTGCGCTACGACTCGCCTGTAGACCTCGGACTGTGGAAAGACTTCATCCATCGCCGCAGCCTCATCATCCCTATGGACACCCACGTGCTGCAACAGTCAGTGCGGCTGGGTCTGCTCAGCAGCAAGACAGCCACCATGACCACAGCCCGTCGTCTGTCGGAAGCCCTCTCGGAGATCTTCCCCGACGATCCCACAAAAGGCGACTTCGCCCTGTTCGGCTATGGTGTGAACACTCAGAAATAAAACTCTATCCCGCTGTCCCACGAGTCGTTGATGACGATGCTTACCGACGACGTGCCAGAGGCAGCACTCTTCCCACCGAAAAGACTCCCCCTGCAAACCGTGACGGCATTTCTGCGCACGGGTATGCTCTCTATCGTCGTCTCAGTGAAGTTCGTTGCCGACGAGCCGTCGTTATACCTCGAAATAATATTCACATTACGGATAGTGTCATTATCATTACGCGGAACCATGTAGAAGTCGTAGTACTCATCCGTAGGCTCAATGTCTATGATGACACTCTGCGATGCCTTTGTCGTGCCGTAGCCCGTAATCCCGCTGAAAGTACCCTTGCTACCGGTATATTTCACCAGCAGCTCGTTCGCCTCGTCCGACAATCCGTCGTCGGTGATAAACCTCACCATCGACACAATCCTCCTCAACATCAGACTTTTGTTTACATTATCCTCAGCGATATGCAAAGGCTCGCACGCCCAGAACATATCCGACAGGGTGCCCGAGGCGGTAATCTTCATCTCCTTAGTCGCAAAGCTGGGATTCTTTGTCGAGCTGTGGGCCAGCACCACCAGATAATAATCACCCTCAGGAAGCGACAACGACGCCTCGCCGAAACTCTCATCGCCCTGCTTCTGGTTGATGTACTTCACCTTCGCTCCGTTCTCGTCGTAGATGTCGAAACACAGACGGGTACACACATCTCCTAATGCACTACGAGTAGTGGCGCTGAAGGGTATCGTCTCAAACTGACTCACCCTGAGCACCACATTATGCTCTGCCCCACTCTCTTCGCCCTCATAGTCTGACGGCATAATCTTCTCACACGACGACATCGCAGCCGTCACCATCATCAATGCAAAAACATTGCCAAGCTTACTGCTTTTCATACCAATAGTATTTTTAGTTAACACCCCACCCTCGTGGCGGGATTTTCTGCAAAATTACATCAAATCCTGCATCCCCTGCTCAAATCCATCTTTTTTTTATGATTTATTCACAAAAGTCTCGCATTTTCAAAACATCGAGCAGTCCCCTGATCAGGTCTATGTCTATTTCAGCCATCTCGTTTTTGTTCTTCTCTACTTATATATACGACCATTAAATTCAAAATATTGCAAGAGGCAATAAAAAAACATCATATGTCACACCGTGCCTCTTACCATGTGATGTGTAAATTGGTCGTTAAACCCCAAAATAATGTAGACTATCTTTGTGGAGGAGGCATGCGGACAGGACCTCTTGGCATCATCTTGTCCTCATGTCCCCAGATAAGTCCTTTCAGCATATTGCCGAAGTCGAAGCCGAATTTCTGTCCGTTGTTTAACTTGACGTAAGGCCTCACTATCGGGTCAGTCACCCATTGTCCAGTCATAGGGTTCAGATAACGTCTCACACCTGTATCAACGCCAAAATTCTTGTGCATCCTGATATCAGCATAACCTCCATAGGTCGTTGTCGACAGATAAGGATTGACAGCAGGACTTATCATCGATGAGTTGCCGTAGTAATATCCGAAAGCATGGAGTGAGAGAGCATCATTCACAAAATAACTTATGGTGCCACCTGCCCCATAGCGCGTCTGCAGGAATCCCATACCCACGAATCGGTACTTGTCGGCCATTGCAGAGGCGGAAAAGCTCCACCTGCCGATATTCTGATAAAATGTCAGAGCCCCCGACTCACGGTCCAGTAGTCCAGGCATGGAGTTGGCTCCCCCACTAACTATTACAGCAGCTCCTCTCCAGGGTAACATCAATTTGCCTCCCTGTATGGAATTAACTTCCCAACTTCCTCGCCGATAATCAAGAAGTCGCGGGTCGTAATCAAGTTTTGTTGCTGCCTTTGTTATGCTCGCTGGCATTACGGGCTTATATAATATGGAAGAATCCTGTTCTGTAAGAATTGAGTCGATATTCTGAATGTTTCTCTCCACGCGTAGAGAATCCTCAGAAAGAATCTTTCCCGTATTAACTTCTGATTGTGCAGCCGCCACACAAGTAACAGCCAACATCAAAATGATTATTATTGCTTTACACTTTCCCATAATAACATTCTCACGGTGCAAATTTATAAAAAAACTCCGTCACAGAGAGCCTGGCACAGCGTGCTTCAAAATTACATCAAATCCCGCATTCTCCGTTCAAATACGGAATTATTTTATGATTTATTCACAAAAGGGGTGGTTAAAATTCCATATTTCCAGAATAGGATATACGTTGACGTTGACGAGATACGACATCGATTGATGAATTGCCGTTGTCAAACACTCTGATTGTATAGATATAAGTATCTTCCTCGTTCTGCAGTTCTATGTCTATCACCCACTGGTCGTTCTTTACTTTCGACTCCTGGTATTTACTGATACGCTCAGAAAAGTTCAGGCCTTTCCCCCCGCCATAGGGGATATTATACGCTCTTCCGAGATACGGCAGGTGAGATATCAGGGAGTCGTTTCTCACAGCCACCTGGTAGCCATACGACACATTCTTCGACCCTCCCATGCTGGAGAACATACGGTCAATGTTAATCTTAAAATCTCTCTTCGCCAATGCAGTCTTCACCCTGGCTGCCTGTGCTGCAGCCCGCGCAACTCTCTCCTCCTGAGTAGCGCAACCACCCAGCATCACCAAAGCCACAAGCGACATTACCGCAGAAATAAAGTATTTCTTCATATCTATCCTAACTTTTTGCAAAGATACAAACTATTTCCCACACCTCCCAAATATTGTCTTACACTTTCCCAAAATAACAATCTACAACAGATTAGGGATATTTCCCTGTACCCTTACAGGAAATACACTCATATTGGCCGTCGGGCGACTTACCGAAGCCACGACATACGGGACATTTCCCTTCTCTTTTAAGCTTTTCTTGTTCCTTGGCAGTCTGTTTGCTGTTTGAAGTCCCACCAGCTGTTTTCTTTCCGCCAAGTCCTATTTGTGAATCAGTAACTGTAGGTACAAGCACCTCACCAATATAGCCGCCACATGACGACAAGAGGGCAATCAGAAAAATTGCAGTCATCTTGATAGTCAAACGTGCCATTCTCGCTCTTATAATCATGACCTTCGGTTTAATAACATCAATCATTGCTCATGAATAACTTTGTGAGACGAACCATCTGCAAAAGTACAAAATAAATTGGAATAAAGTGCGCTTTGGATGAAAAATCTGCAAAAAAGAGTCGCATTATTTGGAAGATTGGAAAAAATAGTCTTATCTTTGCAGCGTCAAAAGGGGGATTTCGCAGAAAGGATGACAACCTTTATGGCCTGCAAAGGTCGTTTCGAGCCCAAACTATAACGAGTCATCACTCATCAGAGTGGTGGCTTTGTTATATACAACTGCGACCTGAGCAATAACTGGCAGTGCTTGGGCTAGCCAGCACATAGTCGCGCTGCAACTCCCCAAAGTCCGTCCTTAGTAGGCTTATACAGGAACTCAAAGGAGCTGTCCCAGTGAGTTTTCGTCCTTTGATTCTATTGAACACATTGAGAGTTACCAAAAGTCAGTTGCGCTGTTTACTATATCATCAAAAGTTAGAGGGTGTGTCAAAATAGGCACATCCTCTTTTTTTATCGCAAAGCCCCGACTTTCTCAAGCCAGGGCTTTGTTATGTCGTAAAGTTTTTGTATCTTTGCGACAAAGTTTTAAAAAGCATGGCAAAGATACACTTTCGTCCTTACACTACCAAGCAAATTCTGCTTTTTCCGCAACGAATAGATGAAAATATTGCGGAAGACGACCCTGTGCGTCTGGTCAATGGTCTGATTGACAAGCTTGACCTGACAAGTTTCCGTAAACTGTACAAGGAGTATGGCCGTAGTCCGTTCCATCCACGGATGATGCTCAAGGCCGTGATCTATGGCTACATGAACAACGTGTATTCCTGCCGCAAGATAGAGGA